>MDTE01200195.1_pt1 | contig 80907 bp, 80 predicted proteins | sample 811231 | NCBI WGS metagenome assembly MDTE01 (sample SAMN05326651, study PRJNA326480) | marine metagenome | isolation source: seawater | place: Indian Ocean: Red Sea | collected 2010 | reverse complement strand
GCCGACTCCTGGCGGTTTACCGGCTACACCGGCGTCTGGGGCCAGATGACCATGGACCCCGAGCTCGGGTATGTCTACCTGCCGGTGGAGATGCCGACCGGCGACCTGTATGGGGGCCACCGACCGGGCGACAACCTGTTCGCTGACAGCATCGTGGCGCTCGACATCCAGACGGGCGAGCGCGTCTGGCACTATCAGACGATTCACCACGACGTCTGGGACTTCGACCTGCCGAGCGCCCCGATCCTGGCCGACATCACCGTGGACGGCCGGTCCATCAAGGCGGTGGCGCAGCCGTCCAAGCAGGGCTTCCTGTATGTGCTGGACAGAACCAACGGCGAACCGGTCTGGCCGATCGAAGAGCGCGCGGTGCCCCAGTCGGACGTGCCTGGCGAGATCACCTCGCCCACCCAGCCGTTCCCGACCAAGCCACCCCCGTTCGACCGGCAGGGCGTCTCCGTCGACGACCTAATCGACTTCACGCCAGAGCTGCGGCAACGGGCCGAGGAAGCAATCGACGGCTACCGGATCGGTCCGCTCTACACGCCACCCTCGGTCGCCTCCTACGAAGGGACGCTGGGCACGCTGCACATCCCGGCGCTGACCGGCGGCAGCAACTGGCCTGGCGGCTCGCTCGACCCGGAAACGGGCATCTTCTACATCTACTCGAAGACCGAGATCAGCAACATGGCGCTGGTCAGCAACCCCGAGCGCTCGAACATGGACTACATCATGGGGTTCGCGCGCCCGCCCGCGGGGAGCCCCCGGCGCGGGTTCGGCTTCGGCGGCCCGAACATCGACGGCATCCCGGTCGTGAGGCCGCCCTGGGGCCGGATCACGGCGATCGACCTCAACCAGGGAGAGATCGTCTGGCAGGTCGCCCACGGCGAGACGCCAGACAACATCAAGAACCACCCGCTGCTCGAAGGTGTCGACGTGCCCAGAACCGGTGTGGCAAACGCCAGGATCGGCACCCTGGTCACCAAGACGCTGGTCGTGGCGGGCGACCCGGGCCTGTTTACTGACGATGAAGGTGAGCGTCGCTCGGCGCTCCGTGCCTACGACAAGGCGACCGGCGAGGAAGTGGGCGCGGTGCCGATCCCAGTACCGACCACCGGGGTACCGATGACCTACATGCTCGACGGCGAGCAGTACATCGTGGCCGCGATCGCGGGCGGCGGGTTCGCCGGCGAGCTCTGGGCGTTCAAAGCACCGGAGTAGGCGCTACTGGGTCGGTGCGTAAGGCAGCCAGTTGAACTCCGGCTGCATCTGGATGGCGCGGCTGGCCGGATCGAAGTTGGCCTCCATCCAGTTGTCCCGGTCGGCCACGGCGCGAATCTGGTCCATCCGGGTCTGCAGACAGTCGTAGCAGACCTCACCGGGCACGCGATGGGAGTCACCCTCGGTCTCGAGGCCACGCGCCTGCATGATCTCCTCGATCCGCGCCGCGGTGTGCACCTGGGCTTTGTAGAAGTCCGAGTAGCTGAGTCCACGGGCGATGGCCAGGGCCGACCAGCCGTCATCGGTCAGCGCGGTCAGGTCCGAGCCCTGTTCCACGAGGTAGTCGACAACCAGGTTGCCGCCCCGGAAGCCAACGCCGTGCAAAGCAGTCTCGCCCCGGTAGTTGGCGGCGTTGACGTCGTTGCCACCTTCGAGGCAGAGCCTCACCGCCTCGAGCACCTCTTCTTCCTGTCCGGTGAACGACCCGCCGTCTTCGCCCGGGTTCCAGATCGCCAACCCGGAGGCCACCATCAGTGGCGTGGTGCCGTCGGCGGTGGGAATGGTCGGGTCGGCGCCCGCATCGAGCAGGATGCGCATCGCCTCGACGTCGGTCACCTTCGCCGCCAGCATGAACGCGGTCGCACCCAGGCGGTTGAACCGGTTGCGCTGGCCGTCACGCATCCCGTTCCGGGTCATCCGGGCGTTCACGTCCACACCCGACGCCAGCAGCTTGCGCAGCAGGTCGCTGCTGTCGAGCGTGCCGGCCGCGAACGGTCCGGGTGTCCCGAAGTACAGATTCATGCGCCGCGTCCGGATGGTCTGATGCAGCGCGTTCCACCCGGCCCCGGCGTGACCCACGTCAGCGCCGCGGTCCAGCAGGTACGCCGCGAGTTCCCAGTTGGCATTGGCCGCGGCGACGACCAGCGCGCTCTGACCGTCCGACACCGTGTCGTTCACATCGGCGCCGGCGTCGAGCAGGACCTGGGTCGCGTCGAGGTGTCCGGCCCGCACGGCGAACATCAGGGCCGAGAACCCGGTCGGCGGCGCATAGGCGAACGTGCGGCCCCGGCTGGTCGGCGGATTGTCGGTCCGAGCCTGCAGGTCGGCGCCCTGCTCGGCCAGCGCATGGATCGCCTGGGCGTTGTTGTTGGCCGCCGCCCACATCAGCGCCGTCTGGCCACGGGTCTGCTCACGCCGATTCGGATCGGCGCCGCGAGACAGCAGCGCGCGCACCGTGGCCGCATCTCCGGTCCGCGCCGCCGTCATCAGCAGCGTCTCGCCACCCGGCATCGTCTCGTTCGCCCCCAACCCAGCATCGAGCAGCGCGCTGAGAATCGTCGCGTTGCCATTCTCGGCCGCCAGCGACGCCGGTCCCACCCCGTAGCGGTTGGTGACGTCGACCGACGCCCCCGCCGCAATCAACAGCGTCACGACCTCCGGCTGGTCGGCGTGCACGGCCCACAGCAACGCCGTGGCCCCGTCGGGCGTAGCGGTCTCGACATCAGCCCCCTCGTCGAGCAGCCCCCGCACGGCAGCCACATCCCCCGCCGTCACCGCATCGATCAACGGAACGTCCGCCGGCGCCGCGAAAGCGGTCGTCGACACGAGCACCGCGACGAAGGCAACCAAGCGACTCCTTATCGACATACGCATCGGCGGTTCCCGGCTCGGGCCAAAGCTCAAAGCCTAAAGCCCAAAGCGTCGGTCGCTGGCCATCATGGAAACCAGCGACCTAACGGGCATTGCGCCACGGGCTCATGCGGTCGCAATGCCTACCCAGCAAACTAGGGCACCAACTACAAATCACTCAGCCGCCCCGTGCTGTCCGAGATGCGATCGACGTGCGCACCCACCTTGTCGAGCAGCGTGAGGCCGAGATTCATGAACGGCGTGTCCATCTCGTACTTCAGGTGACGACCACCCGCCAGCTGCCCGCAGCCACCGCCCACCAGGGTCACCGGCAGGTTGTAGGGGGTGTGGTGGTCGCCGTCGCCCATCCCGGTGCCGTAGAGCAGAACGCTGTGGTCGAGCAAGGTGCCGTCACCGTCTGGAGTGTTGTGCATCCGCTCCACCAGCTTGCTGAACAACGACATCTGGTGGGTGTTGATCTTCGTGTACTGCTGGATGTTGTGCGGATTGAGCTGGTGGTGCGACACGCTGTGATGCGCCTCGGGCACGCCGATGTTCGGGTAGGTGCGACCACTGAGCTCGCGGGCCATCTGGAAGCAGCTCACCCGGGTGACATCAGCCTGATAAGCGAGGGCCAGGAGGTCGAACAGCATCTCGACGTGCTGGTCGTACTCGCCAGGTACGCCCGCCGGCTGATCGAGCTCGGGCAACGGCGTGGACGCGTTGTTGGCCTCGGCCCGCTGGATGCGCCGCTCGATTTCACGGACGGCATCCAGGTAGTCCTGGACCGCGGATCGGTCCCGCAACCCCAGGCGCCGGTCGAGCTGGCCAATGCTCTCGTTCACCGAGTCCAGGATGCTGCGGTCGGTCCGCATCTGGGCCATCCGGGCCTCGACGCTCCCGCCGTCGCCGAACATCCGCTGGAAGACGACCCGGGGATCCCGCTCGTGCGGAAGCGGCGTGGTCGCCGTCCGCCAGGAAGTCGAGTTCTGATACGTGCAGCTGTAGCCGTTCTCGCAGTTGCCGACCGTGAAGCTCGACTCGGTGGTCAACTCGAGCGACCGGAGCGACGTTTCGGTCCCGAGCACATCCGCGGCATACTGGTCGACCGTCTTCCCGGCCTCGATGTCGGCACCCTCGGTCCGCTTCGGCAGCACCCCGCTCAACCAGCCGCCGTGGGCTCGCGTATGCACCCCGCCACCCTCGTTCGGGCTGACGAGGCCGCTGTTGCTGAGGCCCGAGACCACGACCATCTGTTCGCGGTACGCCTCGAGCGGCTTGAGGATCGGCGTGATGTCGAATCCTCGACCGCCATCACCGGCCGGATGAAAGTTCGGCAGGAACATCCCGTTGGGCGCATAGATAAACCCGAGTCGGGGGATTGCCGGAGCCGCCGCGGTCCAGCTGGTCGCGGTCAGGGCTGGCGCCATCGCGTCGAGGAACGGCAGAGCCACGGTGGCTCCCAACCCCCGGAGGACGGTCCGTCGCGGCAACGCCTTCTTGGTGACGATCATGACTCGGATCTCCTGTGCAGGAACGGGTAGCTCTTCACGATGCCCACGATGATCGACTGCATCGAGTAGTCGTCGTCGGCCGCCTCGCGCACGATGCGACGCACGGCCGGCATGTCGTAGTGACCCAGTCCACGTCCGAGGGCATAGGTCATCAGCTTCTCGGTCACCGTGCCCACGAACCGATCGGGTCTCGCGACCAGCGCCTCACGCAACTCGGCCGCCCCGTCGAAGGCGGTGCCATCAGGCAGCACACCCGAGGTGTCGAGCCGGTTGAACGACTCGTCGACCACCCGGGCCCGCCCGATCGCGTCGAAGCCCTCCAGCGCGAACCCGGCCGGATCGATCATCGAGTGGCACGCCGCACAGACCGGATTCGCCCGGTGCGCCGACAGCCGCTCACGCACGGTGGCGACCCGCGCCTGGGTCTTGCGGTCGTCCAGCGCCGGGATGTTCGGCGGCGGGTCCGGCGGCGGAGTGCCGAGGATGTTGTTGAGAATCCACTTGCCGCGCAGCACGGGCGAGGTACGGATGGCGTGCGAGGTCAGGGTCAGGATGCTTCCCTGTCCGAGCAGTCCGCCGCGAGCGCTCCCGGCCGGCAGCGTCACCCGCCGGAAGTGGGACCCCTGCACCCCCGGAATGTCGTAGTGCCCGGCCAGCCGGCCATTGAGGAACGTGTAGTCGGCCGTCAGAAGATCCAGCACGCCCCGGTCGTCCCGGACGATGCTGTCGAAGAAGAGCTCGGTCTCGGTGATCATCGCCTGCCGGAGCGTCTCGTCGAACGCGACGGCGTAGGGATCGCCGGGCCGGATCACCGTGGCCAGATTCCGGAGCTGCAGCCACTGCCCGGCGAAGTTGGTGGTCAGCGCTTCGGACCGGGGGTCGGCAACCATCCGCCGGACCTGGCGCTCGAGCTCAGCCGGCTCGGACAGCCCGCCGCGTTCGGCCACCGCCAGCAGCTCGTCGTCGGGAATGCTGCTCCAGAGGAAGAACGAGAGCCGCGATGCCAGCTCGAGGTCGCTCACCGCATACGGCGCGTCGGCATCCGCGCCTTCGGGATCGGCCTCGATCCGCACGAGGAACTCCGGACTGACCAGCAGCCGGCGCAGCGCCAGCTCGACGCCGTCCTCGAAGTCGCCCCCGTCGGCCCGCCCCATCTCGTAGAACTCGAGCAAGACCGACAGATCGTCATCGGTCACCGGGCGGCGGTAGGCGCGCCTGGCCAGCGAAGCCATGATGTCCCTCGCGCAGGCCGCCTCATCGTCAACCGTGGTCGGCCGACAGGTGAAGACCCGGTCACGGCTCGGCGTGCTGCCGGCCCCGCGTGCGTCGAACGGCCCGGAGACGGTCACGCTCGACACGAACGGAAGCGCCCCACCGGGGCCACCGGTGTTTCCCGACGTCCGTGGGTTCTGGAACCGCTCGCGCACCTGTTCGACGAGCACCGGCGGCTTCCTCTGGAACGCCACCCCGATGTCGCGCGGCCCGGCATCGATCGGCACACGCAGTTCGATAGTCGACCCGCTGAAGTAGACGCTCTCGCTGCCGTCGCCGGCAGGCCCGAGCGTCAACGACTCGATCGGCACGCCGTCGACGGTCACCTCGATCGGATGCTCCCCGGACAACCCGCGAGTCCCGCTCAGCTGGATGGTCAGGTCGTAGTCGGCGTCCAGCGGAATCTGCTGCGTCACCAGCATGCCGCCCCGCGTCCCGAACGGCAGCCCCCGTGCGCGCTCGTGCTGTTGCTGGTCCTGCGCGGCGCGGTAGGTCTGGGAGAACGGGGCCGGAGGCGGACTGCCGACGGCCAGCCGACTGATGGTGCGGCTCGCGTCCAGATAGCGCTCCAGCAGAGACTGCGACATCCGCAGCACGCCGCCGATGTTGTCGAACCCGAAGCTCGCGTCGTCGGCGGGCAGGAAATCGTCGACCACGATCTCGAGCGCCAGCAGGTCGCGGATCGCGTTCCGATACTCGGCTCGATTCAGACGGTGGAACGTCGCGGTCCGCCCAGGATTCGGACGCGCCTCGGCGGCGGTATCGAGCTCGGTCTCGAGCCAGGCGCGGAACCCCTCGAGCGTCGCGTCATCAGGTCGCGGCCGACCGGCGGGCGGCATCAACCCGGCGCGCAGTTTCCGCACCACCGCTTCCCAGTGCTCGGCGTCGACGGGGACGGTGTCGAGGTCGAGCGAGTCCAGCGCGAGCCCCACCGCGCGAAGCTGTGACGTCAGCGGTGCCGAGCGTCCGGAGATGCCGTCCACCAGCGCCTGGTTGTGGCAGGTGACGCAGTAGCGGTCGAGCAGCGCGCGATACTCGGTCGCCTGCGCGGCCGCCCGGGACGGCGCCCAAAACAGGGAGGCGCACACGAGTGCGGTGGCCGCGAGCCAGACGCCGCCGCGGGAACGACTGCCGTCTTCCCGGCGCTCAAAGCTAAACTCCATTTAAACCGGTCGATCGTAGACCGGGGCCGGGGTGGAGGCAAGCTCCGGACCTCCGATTCTCCAAGGGGAACCCTACGGCGAGCGGGTCAGACCGAACCGACTCGTGAAGGCCGCGCTGGGACGCCGAATCTCGGTCTCCCCATCGGGGCCCACAGTGAGGAACAGAACGGCGAGCGCGCGCTCCTCGGCCAACCGCAGGCCCTCCTCCGGACCAAGGACATAGAGCGCGGTGGAGAGGATGTCGGCGGCCAGCGGATCGGGGTGCCAGACGGTCACCGACGCAGCCCGAGGCACCGGGCGGCCGGTGCGCGGATCGAGCAGGTGGGTGACCCGGGTACCCACGTCCCAGGACCGCTCGGAGTCGCCGCTCGTGGCCAGCGAGCCGGACTCGAGGGCGACCTCGGCCACGACCTGCGTGCGATGCACCGGGTGCGCCAACGCCACTGTATGGGCGCGCCCCGACACCGCTACCTGTCCTCCCAGATCGACCAGCCACGACTCGCCCCCCTCGGCCCGAGGCAACCGGGCCAGCGCGGCACCTTTGCCGAAGGCGCCGGCGTCGAGCGTAACCTCCCTAGTCCGGACCAGCGTGCAAGCAGGCTCGTCGAAACGAAGGTACTCAAGGCCCGAACGGCCAGCGGCCGAGGACCATTCATCCTCGGTCGGCACTCGCCCCTCCTCTCGCAATCCCCACGCGTCACGCCAAGCCCCAATGGCCGGATCGAATGCCCCGTCAGTGGCGTCATGCCACATGACCAGGCCTGACCAGAGGCGGCAGACAGAATCGGGAAGCTGAAACGGATCGCCGAGGGGGTGTCGGCTCGCCCGACTCAACACACTGGAGTCGCGCCAGGTACTGAGCTCGGCCTCAGTCTGTTCCAGGCTCCGGAGCAAAGAATCGAGTCGTTCTCTGGCCATGCGGCCAGTGTTCGCCTCGGCAACCAGCGTGACCCGGGTGCCCATGAGATACACGACCCGCTCGGCCGCCACCGGCTGCGCGTCGACAAGTGCAGCCGAGCCTGCCACCAAGCCGACGACCAGCGCTGCAGCGGCCGACACCCGCATTGGAGACTCAGGAAGGTTGCCCGACAGTTTTTCCGAGCGAACGGAGGGCGGAGGGACTGGTCAAGCGCCACCCGATAACCAAATGCACACCATACCCAACGACGAAGACCAGGCTGGTCGCCACATGCAACCAGATGGACGCGGTGACCCAGGAGGGACTCGATGCGACCTGTACAAAGTAGCCTGACAACGCCATCAGCGAGAAGCTCACGACCGAGGTCCATCCCGACCGCCGGTTCCGGAGATCCCGACTGAGGATCTTTCTCAGGGAGTGCGACCGAAAGAGGATGCCGAAGAATGCGATGAACACGGGAGCCGCCAGCAAGTGCGTCGACAGCATCATTGGCTGCCAGGGATGGTTGGCAATCGAAAAAGGGTCGGTCGGCGTGACGAAATACTTCATGTAGAAGTACACGACCCCAGTCACGGCGACCACGCCATGGAACGTGTTGAACGTCCACCGCTCCCACCGGGTCATGTGTCAGTCCGAGCTCTATTGGTCGGTCTCCGCAAGTACCTGGTCGATCGCCATCACCCGCCGTGTGGCATCGGTGGCAGCGTGGGTGGTCAGCGTAGCACCGACTATCGGGCGAATCAGGCGGTGCATCGCAAGGTCGTCGCTCAAGGAGTGTCCCACGGCCTGACCGAGCCATTGGTCCGAAGCGATGTACATGGGGGGCTCAAAAAAGGCTGTGACGTCGATACGTTTGAGGGTCCCATCGTCGGCGAGAGAAATGAGCAGGCTCTCCCTCTTGGTCCGCACGACGTGCGTATCGATATAGGCGCGACCGATGACCCGTCCACCCTGGGTGGCCACGTATCGCGCAATCAGGCCGGTATCAAGGTCGACCCGGGAGATCTCTTCAATCGAAGTTCGCTGCGCGTCAGTCAGGAAGACTCGCTCAGCCGCGATTTCCGCACCGGGGAAGAGGGCGGCGAGTGCCTGTTCTCTAGTAGGCAACCCGCCGCCTTGTGCGGAAAGCGTGGAACCAGCCACCAGCCACACAAGGCCGGTCGCTACGAGCACACGGTGTCTAATGGCTGGCTCCAACATCAAGACCAATCTAGCGGAAACTCTGGGCCCTAGAAGGCATATCCCAAGTTGATGTTGAACTGGTTAACTGCGTCGTTAGCGTCGTTGCTCGCCCACGCATGATCCAGCTTCAGCACGATGTTCGGAATTGGCTTCAGTTCAATGCCCGCAGTGATGAACCTAATGTCGGTCGAAAGGCTGCGAGTAAACCCGACCGGCATCACGGCCTGGGTATCGACCACCTCGTAGCGGATATATGGTGTCAACGCGACCCCGGCATTGCCGGTCACCTGGGACAACACGTCGTAACCGAACGAAATGTAGGAACCCTGCATCTGCTCGGCAACGCCCTTGCTTCCACTCAGCCCCAAGGCCTCGTTAAGCTTCGCCGCATCGCTCAGATTCGCCCGTGCAAACAGCGCACGGATGTCAACACCTCGAACCTGTGCCTGCCCGTGCAGGTCCCAGATCGTGGTTTTGATGCCATATTCAATCCCGTCAACATCGATCTCACCCTGACCGGAGTCTCCACTGTAGATACTGGCACCGAAGAACACTCCTGGCGTCGGGGTGACATCCACGCGGCCGGTGAACCCTAGGCTTGTGGACTTCGCCTTGGCACCCTTCTGCCGTCCCCCACGAACGCCTTTCGACGAAAACTTAGATCCGTTGAAGCCGTTCATGACATAGGCACGGAACGCCACGTTACTGAAAGCCCCGTAGATGCCACCGCCGTTCTCCCGCCAAGTAGACGGAATAATCCGATTCTCAGTAACCGGACGCTCGGCACCAATAAACACGTTCGGCTCGTGGTACTCGTTGACGAGTCCCATGGGCGCAAGCAACATGCCACCGCGAAGGCCAAAATTCTCAGTTGCCTGATAGTCGATGTAGGCGAACTCGACGTAAATTTCCTTGGCGTGCTCAACCTCGATCTCGGAGTTGAACAGGAACTTATCGTTAAACCGATACCCCGTGTACAGGATGGCGCGCAAGAAGTCGGACTTGGTATACGCATTGGTCGGCGCGCCGCCTTGGTTCGTATCTGCGAAATTCTCGATCAGCAACTCACCGTAACCGGCGATGGAGACACCCCGCTCCACTCCATAGGTGGCTGCCGCGGACGGTGCCAGACCTAGTGCACGGGCCCGGTCCACGTCCACTGGCTCAGCGACATCGCCCGCTCGGAGGCGCTCGACCTCCTCGGCCAGTGTGTCGAGTTGACGCTGGAGCTCCGCAACGTCTGGCTGCTGCTCGACCTCCTCGGCGCCTTCGGGCGATTCCTCGCCAGCGGCCTCGTTGGTATTCTCAGGGGCCGGAGCGCCCGCTGCGCCGGCTGTCTGGGGCAGCACGACACCTTCTTGCTCCTGCGCGACGGCGGGCATCGCGACAAGCAGGGCACCCAACAAGAAGAGCGTCGAACGGAGTACGTACATTGGTCCTCGAATCGTCATGGGCTTCACTCCAACGGTGTGTTGCACGCCCACGCGGTACTTGTCTAGAATGTTCACCGCTGGACGCTCCTTTCAGGTCGCGCTCGAAAGGGCGCGATACGCGTGTTCAGTTGGCCCGTTGGGTGTTGCCGCACCCGGCGGGCCTTTTTTTTCGGCTGACTGCTCCACACGCGGACGCGCGCGGCGACCGGCCGACATTGAAATTGAGACTCAATCTCAATTAATGGCAAGAACTATATATCCGACCACTTTAGTCGTCAATGCCTAAATGAGACTGGAGCTCAATTACCGAGCGACAGCCGGCTGCAACTTCGGACGCCGAGTTGGTGCGAGTCAGAGACCGACTGCAGGAGCTGTGATGTCGAAGAAGCGCATCGCCATCGTGGAGGACAGTCCCTACAACCGCCTGCTGTTTCAGGCGATGCTCGAGGACCGCTTCGATGTCGTCGAGTTCGAGGACGGTGAGACGGCGCTGGCCGGCCGCCGCGGCGCGGCTCCCGACCTGGTGCTGATGGATATCTCGCTGCCGAGGATGGACGGCACCGAGGTCCTGTCCAAGCTCCGCGAGGACGAGACGCTGCGGTCGGTCCCGGTGATCGCGCTCACCGCCCACGCCATGCGCGGAGACCGGGAGAAATACCTGGGGTTGGGATTCGACGACTACGTGACCAAACCAGTCGTCGACGAAGCCAGTCTGTTCGAGCCGATCGACCGCCTGCTGGCGACCGCCGCCGGCTGAACCCAAAAGAAAAGGGCCCGGCCGCCGGCAGGCGACCGAGCCCCTCGAGTGCGACGGACCGCTGCTACTCCTCGTCGGTCGGCAGCGTCGTCTGGTTCAGCAGGAGCTTCTGCACCCGCCAGTTGTTCATGTCGGCCACGATGAGCGTGTTCTCGTCCCGGCAGGAAATGCCGTGGAGCCAGTTGAACTGCCCGGGCGCCCGCCCCGACTCACCCAGCCAGCCGAGAATCTCGCCGTCGAGCGTTAGCTTGTAGATCCGACCAGGGTGCTCGTCTGAGGCGAACAGGTACTGGGTAACGCCGCCGGAGACGCACAGCGTCCACGGAGCGGTGTTGTCCGGCGCGTTGGGACGCGGATTCCCCAGCACCGGCTGCACGCTCTTGTCATACGGCACGTTCAGGAGGATGGTCTTCACGAAGTTGCCATCCGAGTCGTACTTCTGGATGCGGCGGTTGGTGCGGTCGGCCACATACACGAAGCCTTCCCGGTCGACCTGCAGGTTGTGCGGCAGGCGAAGCTGATCGTCACCGGTGCCATAGCTGCCCCACGATTTGATCCAATTGCCCCAGGGATCCATCTTGGCCACGCGCGAGTTCATGTAGCCGTCGCTCACATAGATGTTGCCCTCGGCATCCCAGCCCACATCGGTCGGCCCAGCGAAGTAGCCATCGACGTGACGAGCGTTCTCGGGCGCCACGTGCTCGTAGTGGTCGAAGCCCTCGGGACGTCGCCCGAGGTTCAGCACCACGTAGCCGGCCGGGTCGAACTTGGTCACGGCGTTGGTGCCCTTGTCGACCACCCACAGATTGTCCTCGATGTCGAACCGGACCGAATGGCCATAGCCGAACCCGTAAACGCCCTGGCCGATCTCGCGCACGAAGTTGCCCTGATCGTCGAACTCGAGCAAGTTCGTGGTGGCGTTGCCGTAGAGCGGACCGGCGGTCGCCGTGCCCGGGTGATTCAAGAGAATGATGTGGCCCTTGGAGTTCTCGGCCACCGCCAGCGTCTCGCCGAGGTTCATACTCGGCGGATACTTGAGGAAATTCGGCACTGAGACATACGGAATCTCAGGCGCGTCGACGGTCTGCGCCGACACGGGAAGGGCTACCAGCGTCAGGGCGAGCGCCGCGAGGATCGAGTGTTTCACGAGGACCTCCTTGAAGCCCGGTCGGGGACCGGGTACACACGAACCGTGGATCTCGAAGGTCGTATCATAGCTCACTCCAGTCAGCTGATCAGCCAACCGCCAGAGCCGGTTTATTGTGGCAAGGTGGTTTCCAGCACACGGCCACGGTCGCCGGGAAGCCGACCACCCCGCCGATGCTGACAGAGATCAGACGCGGAAACCGGCCTTCGTGGTACGGCGCCAGCAGGGGCGCCGCCAGGTCGATCACGCCGGTCTCCAGCGCGTCGAGCTCACCGCCCACCGCCACCAGCTCGCCGGCGTAGAAACGGGTAAAGGTAAGGTCGGTCTCGGCCTCGATCCCGTCCGCGAACGGGTCCACGTGCTCGCCGACCCAGAAGTGGGTGCGCGCCAGACCGGCCGACACGACCAGCGGACCGGACCCGCTCGGGCTCACTGCGCCGCCACAGCCGAACGCGAGAACCAGTACGGCGAAGAGCATCGCACGCTGCATGGAAACGGTGACCGGACGGGCGGGAGCGCGCTCGGGACTCATGGCTGCTGTCGGTTAGCCTTGCACTGTATCCGAACCGCGTCCAGCGAGGCGGCAGGCGCGGCAACCACCGGCGAGGATGACGTGACGGAGCACACCGAACGGATCGACGCGCTCGAGGCGCATGTGGCGTTTCAAGACGACACCATCCGCCAGCTGAACGACGCGCTGGTGGCGCAGCAGGGGCGTCTTGACCGGATGCAGATCGAGCTCGACCAGCTCACGAACGCGATGAAGGCATGGAGCGAGGCCACGCCTCCGCCCGGCGACGAGCGGCCGCCACACTATTGACGCGCGCCCAGCGACGCTAGCCTTCCTTCTTGGGCCGGTGGTTCGCCGGGAGCACGCGCTTGCGGAGCCTGATGCTGTTTGGTGTCACTTCCACGAGCTCATCGTCGTTGATGAACTCAATCGACTGTTCGAGGTTGAGGAGGCGAGGGGGCACGAGGCGCAGGGCGTCGTCGGCGCTGGCCGCGCGCATGTTGGTGAGCTTCTTCTCTTTCGTGACGTTGACGTCCATGTCGGCCGGCCGGGCATTCTCGCCGATGATCATCCCCTCGTAGACCTCGGTGCCCGTATCGATGAAGATCTCGCCCCGTTCCTGCAGGTTGTAGATGGCGTAGGCGGTCGACTTGCCGACGCGGTCAGCGACGAGCACGCCGCTCGGACGCCCGGCGATCGGGCCATGCCACGGCTCCCACCCGGCGAACAGGTGGTTCATGATGCCGGTCCCCCTGGTGTCGGTGAGGAACTGCGAGCGGAAGCCGATCAGTCCGCGGGTAGGAATCCGGAACTCGAGTCGAATCCGCCCGCTCCCGTGGTTCACCATCCGGGTCATGGTGGCCCGTCGGTTGCCGAGCTGGGCGATGACCACGCCCTGATAGTCCTCGGCGACGTCGATGACCAGATCCTCGACCGGCTCCTCCACCGTCCCCTCGTGCTCCCGGGTCACGATCTCGGGGCGTGACACCTGCAGCTCATAACCTTCGCGCCGCATCATCTCGATCAGGATCGAGAGCTGGAGCTCTCCGCGACCCACCACCTTGAGCTGCTCCGGTGAATCGGTGTCCTCGACCCGGATCGAGACATTGCCAATCAGTTCGCGTTCGAGCCGGTCGCGCAGGTTGCGAGAGGTGACGTACTGGCCGTCGCGGCCAGCCATCGGTGACGTGTTCACGCCGAAGATCATCGAGACGGTCGGCTCGTCGACGTGGAGCGGCGGAATCGGTTGGGGATCGTCGGGGTTGGTGATGGTCTCGCCGATGGTGATGTCCTCGATGCCGGCGAGACAGATCACGTCGCCGGCGGCCGCCGCTTCCACTTCGGTCCGCTGCAGCCCATCGAACATGTAGAGCTTCGTCACCCGGGTCGTGTCTACCGAGCCGTCGAGCTTCGAGACCGCGATCGGATCCCCCAGGGCCACCCGCCCGTTGACGATCCGGCCAATCGCGATCCGTCCCAGGTAGTCGCTCGAATCCAGGTTGGCCACCAGCACCTGCAGCGACGCCTCGGGGTCGCCCGCCGGAGGCGGCATCCGCTCGACGATGGTGTCGAGCAACGGCCTGAGCGTCTCCCCGGGCTCGGCCAGATCGAGCGTGGCGGTGCCCGCTTTCGCGTTGGCATAGATGACCGGAAACTCGATCTGCTCCTCGCTGGCGTCCAGGTCGATGAACAGGTCGTAGACCTCGTCGAGCACCTCGGCCGGCCGGGCGTCCTGCCGGTCGATCTTGTTGATGACCACGATGGGGGGCAGCCCCTGCTCGAGCGCCTTCCGCAAGACGAACCGGGTCTGCGGCAGCGGGCCCTCCGAGGAGTCCACGAGCAGCAGGACACCATCGATCATCGTGAGCGTCCGCTCGACCTCGCCGCCGAAATCGGCGTGCCCGGGCGTGTCGACAATGTTGATGACGAGGTCGCGATACCGGATGGCCGTGTTCTTGGCCATGATGGTGATGCCGCGTTCGCGCTCGAGGTCGATGTTGTCCATCGCCCGTTCTTCGACCCGCTCGTTGGCTCGAAAGACGCCGCTCTGGTGTAACAACGCGTCGACGAGCGTCGTCTTTCCGTGATCGACGTGGGCGATGATGGCGATGTTGCGCCGGAGGGGGTTCGCCACCCCGGCGTCGGCTGGTGCTCTCATGACTGATTCGGTCCCGGTCAACGTGCGCAGCCTCTCAGTACACCACGAATCCGACTGGTGGATGGATATCCGCCCTGCAATAATCGAAGCTTCCCGAACGCTTTTTCGCCAAGGAGTCAATCAGATGAGACGCACACTCGACCTGCGCTGGCTTTCGCCGGTTCTCCTCGCGGCGCTCTCCACGGCCTGCACCGCCCCGGTGGGCGGCGCGGCGGTCGAGGTGGACAGCGCACGTGATCTCGCGGTGGTTGCCCCTGAAACGGTGGGCGTCTCGTCCGCTCGTCTAGAGCGCCTGGAGGAAGGCATGCAGGCCTTCGTCGACAATCGGCGCCTTTCGGCGGTCCACACGGTGATGGCCAGGCACGGCAAGATCATCCACTCGAGCCTGGCCGGCGTGAAGGACATCGAAAGCAGCAACCCGCTGACCGAGGACTCGATCTACCGCATCTACTCGATGACCAAGCCGATCACCGGCGTGGCGATGATGATGCTGTATGAGGAGGGCAAGTGGCGGCTCAGCGACCCGGTGACCAAGTTCGTCCCCGAGTTCGAAGGGCTCCAGGTCTATGCGGGCGACGACGCGAACGGCGACCCGATCCTCGAGCCAGCCAAGCGCTCGATGACGATGCAGGAGCTGATGAGCCATTCATCGGGGCTGGCGTATGGGCTCGGCGCGGGGAACGCGGTGGACCGAATGTATCGCGAGCGACGGGTGCTCGATTTCAGCCAGCCGCTTCAAGCGATGATCGACAACCTGGCCGAGATTCCGTTGCTCTACCAGCCCGGCGAACGCTACTTCTACAGCATCGCCGTCGACGTGCAGGGCTACATCGTCGAGAAGCTCTCTGGGCAGCCATTCGACGAGTTCCTGCAGGAGCGGATCTTCGACCCGCTCGGGATGATCGACACCGCCTTCTACGTGCCCGAGAGCAAGATCGACCGGTTGGCCTTGATTCACGGCGAAGACGAGGAAGGCGCTCTGACCCTGCCACCCATGGGCGCCATGCCGACCACGCCGCCCGCGGGCAGCTCCGGCGGAGGTGGTCTCTATAGCACGATGGCCGACTACGTCCGGTTCGTGCAGATGGTGCTGAACGAGGGTGAGCTCGACGGCGTGCGACTGCTCGCGCCGCGCAGCATCGAACAGATGCGCACGAATCACCTGAGTGAGCAGGCGCTGTCGACCATGTCGCCGGGCAACGGCTTCGGCCTCGACTTCGGCGTGGTCATGGACCCGGCCGCGGCCGGCGAGCCCTACTCCAAGGGCGCGTTCCGCTGGGGCGGCGCGGCCGGCACCTGGTTCTGGATCGACCCGGTCGAGGACTTCGTGTTCGTCGGGATGATCCAGCACCGCGGGCGCGCGGTGCGAGACGTGCAGGGCCAGTCGAGGAATCTCGCCTATCAGGCGATACTCGACTGACGGTCTAGCAAGCTGCTGAAGAACTGAGCCTGCGGGGCGTGGGGCGATGGGCCCCACAAACGTCGCGTGGGGTTTGGGGCGAAGCCCCATGGCAGTACTAGAAGATAGGAGTCAGGAGACAAGAGACAGGAGAAAACCTGGCTTCTGTCCCCTGACCACCAGGTGGGCTAGTTAGCGACGTATTTGGTGATACCACCGCCGGCCGTGGGCCGCGAGCCGGGACCCTCGGCGGCGTAGACGTTTCCGTCGGCGTCGACAGCCACACCCTCACCAGCCACGCCCTGCAGCACGCGCGTGCCGTGCTCGTGCGGCGGCACGAAGCCGGTCAGCCGATCCTCACCGGCCGGCCCGATCCGCACCCCGGTCTTCCAGCCGGGGTGGTTCCCCACGCTCGACTCGGAGTCAATCGCATACAGCGTGTCGTCAGCCGTGATGAACAGACCGCTGATCCGGCTGTAGGCCATCAGAATGAGCGGCTGAACTCCATCGGTATTGGGGTTCCCGTCGATCGCATTGCCGTCGAGGTCGAACACCTGGATGCGGTGGTTGCCACGATCCGCCACATACAGCCGTCCCTGCGAGTCGATCTCCATCGCGTGCGGGGTCCTGAACTGGCCGGGCCGGAACCCGATCTCGCCCCACTCCTTGATGAAGTTGCCCTCACTGTCGTACTTGAGGATCCGGCCGGTCGCGCCTTCGGGCGGGTTGAGTCCCTGGCCGCTGTGGCCATCGGACACGAAGATGTCGCCGTTGGGCGCCGTGATCACGTCGCACGGCTCGTTCAGCTGCCCCGGCCCACTCCCCGGCTGGCCAGCGGTCCCGAGTCGCAACAGCTCCTCGCCTTCGGGACTGAACTTGATGACCTGGTGCCCCTTGGTGCCCGACTCGTTCCCTTGAGAGTCGGTGACCCAGACGTTGCCATCGTCATCAACATGGATTCCGTGCGGCAGCACGAACAGGCCAGCTCCGAAGCTGGCCATGATCTCGCCGGTGTCCTTGTTGAACTTGTAGACCGGGTTTCGTTCCGGGTTCGCCTCGCAGCCCCCGGCCAGGCCCAAGCCGCCGCAGCGGTCGTAGGCCCAGACGTGTCCGTCTGGTCCGATGTCGATCCCGGCCGTCGAACCCCACTCCTGGCCATCGGGCAGCGGCGCCCAGTTGAGGATCACTTCGCCCGTTGGGTTCGGCAGGTCGCCATCGACCCAGTGGCTGTTGCCAGGGTCCATCGCCGGAGCCGCCTCGGTCTCGGCCGCCGGAGCGGCCATCTCGCCGCCGCCACACGCCATCGTCGTCGCACACGCCAGGGTCAGAGCCACGACTCCGCTCCGCCTCGTCAGAAACAGTTTCACGTCCGCCTCCTTGCTTAGTCGGGTTTAAAGGATCCTACCCCGCCGAGCGGGGCCGCGCATCCGGCTAGCTGGTGGTCCGGTCGAGCCACTTCTCGGTGTCCGGCGCTTCGTACGCCTCCATCCGATCGAGCAGACTCCCCGGGTCGGTCTCGGCGGCCAGCATCGCCCTATGCTCGGGCCGGACGAAGCGCTCGCTCACCATCCGGTCGAGAAACTCGAGGAGCGAATCGAAGTAGCCGTCCACCTGAAGCAGTCCGCACGGCTTGGCGTGGAGCCCCAGTTGCCCCCAGGTGAGCATCTCGAAGAGCTCTTCGAGGGTGCCCAGTCCACCGGGGACCGCGACCACGCCGTCCGACAGGTCGAACATCGTCATCTTCCGCTCGTGCATCGACTCGACGACGCGGAGCTCGGTTAGCCCGGCGTGCGCGATCTCGCGGGTCGCGAGATGCGCCGGAATCACCCCGACCACCTCACCGCCAGTGGCCAGCACCGCGTCGGCGAGCACGCCCATCAGCCCGACTCGCCCGCCGCCATACACCAGGCTCACCCCGTACCCGACCAGAGCCTCTCCCAGTGCCCGCGTCGCCGCGGCATACTCCGGCCGAGCACCCGGGCTGGCGCCGGCAAATACGCAGATCCTCGTCATCGCCATCGATTCGCGCGCAGTATACCGGCCGCTCGGGGAACCGGTGTATCCTGCTCCCTTTGACAGAACAGAATCCGGTATCTGGAGGCACGTGTGGGCAAGAGTGAACAAACGTGGCGCAACGGAATCTCACGCAGACAGGCGCTGGCCGGCCTCGCGTCGTTCATGGCCTCCTCGCCGCTGCTCCACGCGCAGCGCGACCCCTGGCCGCTGGGACCACATCGTCGGTTCCTCGGTTTCGACGAGATGCGTGACGTGTTCGACTTCGAACCGCTGTTCCGGGCCAACGTGCCGCTGTCGATCTACGACTATACGGCGCACGGTACCGAGTCGGAGTTCACGCTGTACCGGAACCGTGACGCCTTCGACTGGGTGCAGCTGGTGAGCGGCGGTGGCGTCGACCCGGACACGGTGGACACCACGACCGAACTGTATGGCCGCACCATGCCGAGCCCGATCATGCTGGCGCCCACGGCCAGGCAGCGCGACTGCCATCCGGAGGGCGAGCTGGGCATGCATCGCGCCGCCACGACGGTGGGCGCGACCATGATCGTCAGCAATGTCTCGAGCTTCCGCTTCCCGGAGATCGCCGAGGCGGCGGAGGGTCCGCTCTGGTTCCAGCGGTACGCCACCGAGCAGATGGGTCCCAACGAAGAGGTGCTCGGCATGGCCCAGGAAGCAGGAGCCGAGACCATCGTGGTCACCATCGACCAGCAGGCGTCCTTCTACGAGCGAGACCTGCACGTGCGGCACACTGGCGGCCGCGCGCGCACGGTGACGCGACGAACGCCCCAGAATCCGCCCAACCCCTACCGGGTTGGTGCGGGCCGGCTCTGGTACACCTGGGAACTGTTCGACGCGCTGAAACCGATGTGCGAGGTCCCGATACTGGCCAAGGGCATCCTCACCGGCGAGGGGGCCAAGAAGTGCCTCGACTACGGCGTCGAGGGCATCATCGTCTCGAACCACGGCGGACGCGGCATCGACTACGGCCCGTCGAGTCTCGAGGTGCTCGAAGAGGTGGTCGATGCGGTCGGCGGCCAGGTCCCGGTGATCATCGACAGCGGCTTTCGCCGTGGCAGCGACGCGCTAAAGGCGCTGGCGCTCGGGGCCGACGCGGTCTGTTATGGGCGAGCCACCCGCTGGGGCCTGGGCGCGTTCGGTGAACCGGGCGCGCAGAAGGTGCTCGAGATCCTGAACGCCGAGTTGAAGCAGGCGATGGCGGCGGCCGGGGTGAAGTCAATCGCCGAGATCGACCGCAGCATCGTGAAGACGAACTTTCCGTAGTCCGGAGTGCTCGAGATGACGATCGACAGACGGGAATCACTTCGACAGTTCTGGGGGTTCGTGACCGGGGCGGCCGCGCAGGAGCCGATCGGGGGCGGGGCCCCGCCCAACGACCGGCTGGCGCCGGTGCTCGAACTGGTGAACGTACCTGAGTTCGAGGCGATGGCGCGGCTCGTCCTCTCGGGCGAGCAGTACGGCCGGGTCAGCGGCGGCCAGCGACGATCGTTCGACAAGATGACCTTCCGCCAGCGGCTGATGGTCTATGCGTCGGACCTCGACCTGACGACACCGCTTTTCGGCCATGACATGTTCGCGCCGATCATCGTCGGACCGGTGAGCGGCCAGCGCGCGCTCCATCCCGAGGGTGAGGTAGCGACAGCGCGTGGCGCCTCGGACGGCAAGGCGGTGATGGTGGCCACCGGCGACTCGCCGGTCGACGAGGTGGTGGCCGCGAGTCAGGAACCGGTCTGGTATCAGGTCTACGCGGATGCGGCCGGCGCGGCCGACGACGCAGCCCGCGCGGTCGACGCCGGATGCCAGGCAATGTGCGTCACCCTCGCGGTATCGGAAGGCGGAGCACCGACGGCCACCGACTGGAACCGGCTCTCGACGTTGGCCGGGGCCATCGAAGTACCGGTGCTGGCCAAGGGCATCATGAGCGAGGAGCAGGCCCGCGCCGCGCTCGACGCCGGCGTGGATGGCCTCGTGGTGTCGAACCACGGCGGTGTCGTGGGCGGCGGACAGGCGCTCCCGATCGACGTGTTGCCCGAGATCTCGGACGCGGTGGCCGGCGCGGTCCAGGTGCTGGTCGACGGCAGCTTCCGCCGAGGCACGGACATCTTGAAGGGGCTCGCGCTGGGCGCCAGCGCCGTGATGGTGGCCCGGCCACCCATGTGGGGATTGGCCGCCTACGGCGCCGAAGGGGTGCAGACGGTGCTCGAGCTGTTCCAGACCGAGCTAGCCAGGAACATGGCATCGTCCGGACGACCGAAGATCGCCATGATCGAACGGGAACTGGTGAGGTTCGACAAGTGGTGAACGGGCTCGCCAGGCTTCAGGCGCTCGTGAACCTCGGAACGATCGCCGCAATGGCGTCGACCTTCGCCGTCGCTCCGGCGGCCGGGCAGATGGTGGAGTGGCGCCAGGTCGGGGCCGATCAGGGGGCGTCGAAGTACTCGAGCGTCGACGACATCAACCGGTCCAACGTCAGCGAGCTCGAGATCGCCTGGACCTGGGAGCCCAACGAGCTCCCGAATCGCGAGTTCAACACCCGCCCCGGCAGTTTCGAAGCGACGCCGCTGATGATCGACGGCGTGCTCTATCTGTCGACGATGTACACGCGCGTGGTTGCCCTGGATGCGGCCACCGGCGAACAGCTGTGGGCGTTCGACCCGGAGGCGTATCGGACCGGACCACGCGGCGCCGGGCCTGGCGGCTACAAGCACCGTGGCGTCGCGGTCTGGGGCGAGGGCGACGACATGCGGGTGTTCATCAACAGCCGCGACAAGCTGTTCTCCCTTCGTGCCAGCGATGGCAGCCAGATCCGGTCGTTTGGTGACGACGGGGCAGCGCTGCTGACCGAGAACTTCCCCAATCCGGTCACCAACGACGAATTCGACCAGACCTCGCCGCCGGTGGTCTTCGACGACCTGGTGATCGTGGGCAGCCGGGTGCCCGACCGGGTGCAGCGACGATTCGACACGCCTGGCTCGGTCCAAGCGTTCGATGTCCACACAGGTGAGCGGCGGTGGGTGTTCTACACCGTCCCCCAATCGAACGACGCGTTCGGCGTCGACACCTGGGAGGACGGGTCGTGGCGCTTCACCGGTCACGCCAATGTGTGGGGGCTGATGTCGCTCGACGAAGAGCGCGGCCTCCTGTATGTACCGACGAGCACCCCGAGCAGCGACTTCTGGGGTGGCCGTCGCCTGGGCGCCAATCTGTTCGCCGAGTCGCTGGTGGTGCTCGACGCACGCACCGGCGAGCGAGAGTGGCACTTCCAGACGGTGCATCACGGCCTCTGGGACTACGACCTGACCTCGGCCCCGAACCTGGTCACCCTCGACATCGACGGCAGAACCATCGCGGCGGTGGCCGAAGTCTCGAAACAGGGATTCACGTACGTCTTCGATCGCGTGACCGGTGAACCTGTCTGGCCGATCGAAGAGCGACCCGTCGACGTCGAAACGGATGTGCCGGATGAAGTGCCCTATCCGACCCAGCCGTTCCCGACCAAGCCGCCGCCGTTCGCCGCCCAAGGGGTCACGCTCGACGACGCGAACGATCTGACCCCGGAGATTCACCAGATCGCGGTCGAGGAGATGCAGTCGTTCCGGCTTGGCCCGCTCTTCACCCCGCCCAGCCTGCGCGGCACGCTGCAGCGTCCTCGTGTTGACGGCGGGGCGAACTGGGGCGGCGCCGCGCTCGATCCGGACACGAACTTCCTGTATGTCCGGACGTCCGAAGGCGTCTCGCCGAACCAGGTGTGCGCCATCGACCCGGACGTGCCGGATGTCGACGTGCCCTACACCAACAACTGTCCGCGTGGCGGATCGGCCGGCATCTTCCAGTACGTGGATGGCTATGTGCCGACCGAGCGGAGCCGACTGGGACCGATTCCCCTGGTCAAGCCGCCCTATGCGAAGCTGGTGGCCATTGACCTGAACGCGGGCGAGATCGCCTGGAGTGTCCCGTTCGGCGAGGGCAGCCAGATCCTGCGCAGCCATCCGCTGCTGCGTGGCGTCGATCTGCCGGAGCGACTCGGCACCCCGGGCGCGAACGGCCCGATGGTGACCGCCGGGGGCCTGGTCTTCCTCGGAGGCGGCGACCCGTATCTCTATGCGTTCGACGCGGCCACCGGAGACGAGGTGCACCGCGTGCCGACCGAGTTCCGCACCAGCGGCAACCCGATGAGCTATCGCACGGCCGACGGCCGACAGCTGATCGTCATCGCCACCGGCGCCGGGCCCGATGCCAGGTTGGTCGCGTTCGGACTTCCGGAGTGAACGCTCCGGCTTTGGGCTTTTGGCTTCGGGCTTTGGCAAGGCATTGCGACCCCCCAGACAAGGAGAGCAATGCCCGTAAGGTCGTCGGCGGTATCAGCCGACGACCGGCGGCTTTAGTCTTTGGTAAGACCCGGACAAAACGATGATCCGCATCCTCGTCGCAACCGTCGCTACCCTGGTCGCTAGCCCGGTATTTGCTCAGGAAGAACATGTGGGCGCGGAACCGTATCGGTTGGTGTGCCAGTCCTGTCACGGAGAAGAAGCCAATGGTGACGTCGCCCCGCCGCTGACAGGCGGACAGCTCGACGCCGAATACGTACTAGCCATCGTCCGGGAGGGCTTCGGACAGATGCCCCCTATCTCGACGCGCGAGCTGACCGACGATCAGGTCCGCGACATCGTCGGCTACATCACATGGCTGAACGAACGCGAGTCATCTCCCGCGTCGGTCGCCGTCGAACCGTCCCGCTAGCGGCTGGTCGCTACTGCCCGCCCTCGGCCTCGCGCAGTTCCTCGTGGCGGGCGCCACCCAGGATCCCGGTCACGGCCCGATTCCCCTCGTGGCAGGCGTACTCATAGATGGTGTAGTCGTTGTCGAGCCGGAGCGGCAGCTCCAGGGTCCAGGGCTGGGTGTAGACGTTGGGGTCTTCGACCCGCACCTGCCAGTCGAGCACGCCAGGCGCCACCCGGGTGAACCGCTCCACCAGGCGTAGCTCGGGGCTGACCGGGATGCCATGCATCCGGCCGGCATTCTGGTTCGGCGTGATCCAGCCCTTCTCGGTGAAGTTGGTGGTCTCGACGACCAGCGTCTCGCCGTCCCACCACCCGCGCGTGTCCCCCATCCACTGCCGGATCTTGGGGTCGATGTGCGGACGCTCGTCGAGCGGGATGATACGCGGCTCGCGCACCATCTCGTAGAGAATCACCACATAACCCGGAATCTGCAGGATCTGATTACCGGTGTTGTAGGCATTGGGCACCATCGAGCCCGGCATGCCGCGGGTGATGCACCGGCTGTAGGGACTCATGTTCAGGTGGTCGTCAGAGCGATGCTCGACCAGCCAGCGGGCGCGCTCCTCGGCTTCGGGCGTGGTCGGCACGCGGCCCGAGGGGGGGTCGGCAATCATCGAGGTCCGGCCGGTGTGCACCACCGAGTCACGCACATCGCTCCAGAATCGGTTGTAGCCACCGGTGAACTGACCGGCGACCGAACGGCGTCCTCCAGGAGCGCCGTCGCGGGCGAACGACTCCTGGTTGTTGCGCCGGACTTCAGCGATCTCTTCGGCCGTATAGAACTCCTTGTCGCCCAGGCGACCGGGACGTTCGAGCGGCGTCAGCGTGTCATTGCGCCAGATACCGGTAATGTCCGGCTGACCATCGGACGTTCGTGATGTCCGGTAGCCATCGACTGGCCCCGGCCCCTGGCCGGCCCACGCCGGGGCGGCCACCGCGAACGTCACTCCCACCACTGCGACCCATCGTCGAGCACTTTGCATCCCTCCATTGTAACGGTCGCGAGCGACGGGGCACAGCCGACTCGGCGACCGAGCTATGATGCCCAGGCCACGACAGAGAGGTCACCCATGATGCTCCGCCCCACCGTGCTGTCGGCTGTAATGACCCTCGCCCTGGGCAGCTGGGCGACGGCCACCGCATTCCTTCAACAAGACGTGGAGATCGTCACCACGGTCGGTGATGGCTTCACCATCGCGACCGTCGGCGACCTCATCTATGCCCACGACCTGGGCCACATGATGCGCGACCCCTCATTCGCTTCAGTGGTCGATCTGCTCCGAGAGGCCGATGTCGCCACCGGCAACCTGGAGGGCATCATCGTCGACGGCCGCACCTTCGCCGGTTCGCGCATGGGCGGCCACGGCGCCGAACCGGGCACCGCCGACAGCATCCGCGACATGGGATTCGATCTGGTCGCACGTCCGAACAACCACGGCAACGACTTCGGTCCCGAAAGGGTGGAGGAGACCAGCGCGCATCTGGAACGGGTGGGCATGGCGTACGCCGGGGTGGGCAACACCTATGCGGCGGCGCGCGCCGCCCGGTTCTACACGTCGCCACAGGGCCGGGTCGGCATGGTGGCGACCACAGCCACCGGGACGCTGCCGGCACGACCATCGCCATCGAGGATGGCATCGGGGTGATCCGCCCATGAGCCGACGTGCGAGAGTTGGCGGAGACTACCTGGTCAGCCGGACGGCGCCCGACGAGGTGGTCTGCCCCGAAGACATGGGCGAGGCCGAACGTCTCCTCATGCGCACCATCCAGGAGTTCGCCGACCGGGAGGTCACGCCGGCCGCCGACGAGATCGACCGCCGCAACATCGACGTGGTCCGGCCCCTGTTCGAGAAGGCGGCCGAGCTCGGACTGTTCATGGCCGAGGTGCCAGACACGCACGGCGGGCTCGGGCTCAGCCTGCTGGCCGTCGCCGGCATGGCCGAGGCCCGCTCCTATCTGGGCGGCCTGGCCTCGACCGTCTTTGCCCATCAGGGCGTCGGCACGCTTCCGCTAGTCCACTTCGGCACCCCGGAGCAAATCGACCGCTACCTGCCCTCGCTGATGGCCGGTGAGCGGATGGCGGCGTTCGCGCTGACCGAACCCGGCTCGGGGTCGGATGCGATCAACATCCGTACGTCGGCCGTGCTCAACGAGACGGGCACCCACTATGTGGTCAACGGCGCCAAGCAGTGGATCACCAACGCCGGATGGGCGGATCTGTTCGTGCTGTTCGCCAAGGTAGACGGCGTCGCCTTCTCCGCGTTCCTGCTCGAACGAGACACGCCGGGGCTGGTCGTGGGAGAAGCGGAGCGGCTGATGGGCCAACCCGGCTCCTGTGTCTGTCCGCTCCAGCTCAGCGATGTCGAGATACCGGTCGACCGTCTGCTGGGCGAGGTCGGCAAGGGACATCGCGTCGCGCTCTGCACGCTGAACCTCGGTCGGATGAAGATGGCGGCCAACTGCGCCGGCCTGACCAAGAAGATCCTGGCCACCACCACCGCGTATGCCGTGGAACGCCGGCAGTTCGGACGGCCCATCGCCGAGTTCGGGCTGATCGAGCGCAAGCTGGCCCAGATGGCGGCTGCCTCGTGGGCCGCCGAAGCGGTCGCCTACCGGACGGCAGGGCTGGTCTACGACGCGACTGAAGGACAGCGTGCGGGCGGCGACCTGTCGCTCGACGAGACCCTCCGGGTGCAGGCGGAGTTCGCCATGGAGTGCGCCCTGGCCAAGGTGATCGGCACCGAGACCTACCACGGCATGGCGGACGAGGCGCTGCAGGTCTATGGCGGCAACGGCTACAGCGAGGACTACCCGGCCGCGCGTTGGTATCGCGACTCCCGCATCACCCGCATCTACGAGGGAACGAGCGAGATCTGCCGGCTGAGCATGGCCAAGACCCTGTTCCGGCGCATCGCCGAGGGTCGACTGCCGCTCCTGGCCGCCGCGACGGGAGCCACTTCAGGGCCGCCGCCGCGGGGCGACCATCTCGACGCACTCGTCCAGCAGGCCCACGGGCTCAAACAGGTGTTCCTCGACGTCTTTCGCGAGACGTGGTCGGCCCTCGACGAGTCGGCCCGTCTGGCCCCGGAAGGACAGCAGTATCTGGGTGGACTGGCGGACATCGCGCTGGAGATCTTCCGCGCCGAGAGCACGACCTTGCGGGCCGCCAAGCTCGCTCCCACGACACGGGAGGCGGACCGGGTGTTGCACGAAGCGCTGTCGCGCCTGACCCTGCACCAGGCGACCGCCCGTATTCGACGAGCGGCAAACGAGGTCCTGGGCGCGCTTCTGACGGGTGACCGGCTGCGGGACGCGGCGGCCGGCGTAACGGCCGCGCTCCCGGCTCCGGTCGGCCTGGTCGAGACGCGGCACCTGGTGGTGCGGGAACTGGTGGCGCGACGCGGCATCCTTTCCACCCCTCCATCTCATGCGTCGGCGACCGCCGACGCCACTCCGGGGTAAGGACAGGCGATTCCGATGCCCATCGACTACGACACCCTCAAGAACTGGCCTCTGGCCCCAATCGAACAGACCTACGACGAACGAGACACCATACTCTACGCGCTGGGTGTGGGTCTCGGGACCGATCCGGTCGACACCGACCAGTTGCCGTTCGTGTACGAACGGCCGTCGCTGCAAGCACTGCCGACGATGGCCGCGGTGCTGGGCGGGGCTGGCTCCTGGCTGGCAGAGCCGGGCACCGGGGTTGACTACACGCACGTCCTGCACGGCGAACAGGGCATCGAATGGCATCAGCCGCTGCCAGCGGCCGCTGCCATCGTGGCCAAGACCCGGGTGACCGAGATCCTCGACAAGGGCCCCGGCAAGCCGGCGATGATCTACACGACGCGCGAGATCGCCGACCGCGACAGCGGCGCCGCGCTGGCCACGCTAACGTCGACCACGGTGGCTCGAGGCGCCGGTGGCTTCGGTGGTCCAACGACGGCTCAACCCGCGCCCCACGCCCTGCCGGAGCGGGCCCCCGACGTCGTCTGCGAGCTGCCGACCGCGCCACAGGCCGCGCTGGTATACCGCCTGTCCGGAGACCGGAATCCGCTCCATGCCGATCCCGCGGTCGCACGCGCCGCCGGATTCGACGCGCCCATCCTCCACGGCCTCTGTACCCTGGGGGTGGCTGGGCACGCCGTCCTGCGCACCTGCTGCGACTACGACCCGGCCCGGCTGCGCTCGCTGGCGCTGCGGTTCTCGGCCCCGGTGTTCCCGGGCGAACGCATCCGTACCGAAATCTGGAGAGACGGCGAGGTGGTGTCGTTCAGGGCGCGGGTGGTGGCCCGCGACGTCACCGTGCTGGACAACGGTCGAGCCGCGGTCACCGGCTGAGTCGGCGCCATGGACGGCCGGAATCCGGGCGAGCATCTACATTTTCAAAACTGAGATTGCGTCTCATTCTCAATAGATCTATAATCCGGACGAAGTGACGAGACACCCACCGCCCGAGCGGACCGACGTGGTCTGCGAGTGCCTCCAGGTAACCGAGTGCCAGCTGCTGGCCACGCTCACCCAGGGCGAGGTGCAGACGCTGCGGGACCTGCGTCAGGCCACCGGCGCTGGCGATGGCTGCACCGCCTGCCACCACCTGCTCAAGCAGTACCTCCAGCGCCGCACCTAGTCGCCGGCGTACTTCTTCCGCTCATGACGGATCGGATCGGGCGGCGCTCTATTCGTGGCCGCCCAGCTGTTCGGTCAGATAGTTCTCGAGTCCGACGCTCTCGATGCGGAAGAGTTGGGTCTCGAGCCAGTCGACGTGCTCTTCCGACTCAGACAGAATCGGCTCGAGCACCTCTCGAGTCCCGTTGTCCTTGAGACTGGTGCACAGCTCGATCGCGGCGTTGTAGGCCTCGACACCGCGCTTCTCCAGTTCGAGATCAACCTCGAACTGCTCTTTCACGTTGGTGCCGACCCGGATGACGTCGTAACGTGCGATCTCGGGCGTGCCCTCGAGGAAGAGAATCCGATCGATCAGCTTTTCGGCGTGCTTCATTTCGCCGATCGACTCCTGCACGTGCTTCGCGCCCAGGATCTTGAAGCCCCAGTTGTCGCACATCTTGCCCTGGCAGAAGTACTGATTGATCGCGGTCAGCTCAATGGTCAGTGCGCCGTTCAGCGCGTCGATGACTTCAGGTTTGCCTTGCATCGTGGCTCCTCCAATCCCTCCATTGCACCGCCCGGCTAACGGAGCGCGGTGAAGACCGAGCTGTAGTCGTCGGTCCAGATCCGGTCGACTGCCGGTCCGGACCAGTCCGCGGCGACCGGGGCCAGGCTGCGGACAAGACGGGGATCGGCGGTCAGCACGACCCACTCGGCGGCGAACGCCCCGAGTCCATCATCGACGCTCACCAGCGGAAGCGCATCATATCCCAACGTCTCGGCCAGACGTCGCAGCACCGGTTGCAGATCGAGATGGCGGTTGGAGACGTGAACGGCGATGGTGCCGCTCGGCGCCAGGTGATGCACGTACAACTCGAACGCCTCTCTGGTCAGCAGATGCACCGGGATCGCATCGCCAGAAAAGGCGTCGACGACGAGCAGGTCAAAGCGTCCCGGCCGCCCGTCACTCAGTTCCTGATCGAGCAGGGCCCTCGCGTCGCCCACGACGGTCTCGACGGCCGCCGCCGACTCGGCCAGATAGAAAAAATGCTCTTCCGCGATCCGGACCACGTCCGGATCAATCTCGTAGAAGCAGAAATGATCCGCCTCGCGACCATGCGCGGCGATCGTGCCGGCGCCGAGCCCGATGCCGCCAATCCGAAGGCCCCCGGGCTCCTCACGCACCGAACGGAGGGCGGCGATGGTGAGCCCTACTCCGCTGTCGATACCGTAGTAGGTGGTGGGCAGGGCACGCAGCTCGTCGCCGACATACTGACTGCCGTGCACCGTGCTGCCATGGTAGAGCGACCGCGCCACCACCGACTCGCGAGTGCCCACGTCGCGGTCATAGACCCGAAGAATGCCGTAGAAGTTACGCGCCGCCGTGACCAGCTCGCCGCGGCGGTCCGATGCCCCCACCGACAACCAGACGACGGCGACGCCCAGCACGGCGGCGGTCACGATCGGACGCCAGGTGGCCTGCCATCGTCGCCGCTCTTCGTAGCCCACCGCCACCGCCAACAGCACCCTGGTGCCGACTAGCGCCACGGGAAACTCCCAGGTGTCGATGAATACTCGCGGGGCGACTTGCGACGCCAGAAACCCGCCCAGGGCGCCGCCTGCCGCCACCATGAGGTAGAAGTCGGTCAGCCGCGACGGATGTGGGGCCAGTCTGGCGAGCTCGCCGTGGCAGACCATGCAGCTGGTCACCAGCGCCAGCCCGTAGACACCGATCTGGAGCGGCAGCCCGAGCGGCGCATCGGCGCCGGCCCGCCAGTAGAGCAGCACGACGGCGCCGAGTCCCAGCACGTAGGCCGGGGTCCAGACAGAACGGCGATACCACCGCGCATGGTCGAAGGCAACCACGAAGGTGGAGAGATAGAGCCCGAGCGGCAAGACCCAGAGGAACGGGACCGCGGCCACGTCACGGGTCATCTGGCTGGTGGTCGACAGCAGCACGAGGGAGCCGCACGCGGCCAGCGACAGCCATAGCCCGCGCAGCCCGGCCGACACGGCCGGTCCCGTGGGCGCCCCGGCCCGCAGCAGTCGTTGGCGCGCGGACCAGCCAATGGCGGCCATCAGGATGACGTAGCCGACGAACCCGACCGACCAGAGCCTGGTCTGGGTCTCGAGCGAGAGAAACGGCTCGATCAGGAACGGATAGCTGGCCAGGCCGAGCAACGAGCCGGCGTTCGACACCGCGAACAGCCGGTAGGGGAAGCCCGTCTCGGTCCCACGCCAGTGCTGAAGCAGCGGACTCGACGCGGCCAGAACGAGATAGGGCGCCCCGACCACGCCGGCGAGCTGCAACGTGATGCTCCAGACGGGGCGAGACGGATCCACTCGATCCAGGTCGAGCGCCAGGGGGAGAAACGGCAACGACACCGCCATCAGGGCGGCGTGGACGAGCGGCTGCCTAGCACCGGCCAGACGGCTGAGGCGATGGACGTACCAGTAACCACCGACGAGGAGGGTCTGGAAGAAGAACAGACACGAGGTCCAGACCAGGGCGCTACCGCCATAGTGCGGCAACAGCAGTCGCGCCATGAGGGGTTGCACGAGAAAGAGGAGCGCCGCGCCAAGAAACACGGCGACCGGATAGGCCATCACCGGAGCCGATGGTATCGCAGGTCTAGTAAATAACTAATTTACTAGTTTACGTCTGACCATCACGCTCATACCATCGTCTTAATTCGCTAGGATCTAGCGGCACGGAGCGCAAGATGCCACGACCGAAATCCACGACGTTGACCGACGGCGAGCTTGAGTTGATGCGCGTGCTGTGGGACCGCGGTCGGGCCAGCGTGAGCGACGTCGTCGCGGCGCTGCCCGGAAAACCGGCACCCGCCTACAACTCCGTGCTGACGCGCCTCCGCATCCTGGAGCAGAAGGGGTACGCCGGGCACGAGAAGGCGGGTCGCGCCTTCACCTACTTCCCGACCGTGGAGCAGGCGGAGGTGAGACAGCACGCCGTGAAACGGCTGGTCAGCCAGCTGTTCGACGGCTCTCCACGGGAGTTGGCCCTGAACCTGCTGGCCGAGTCGGACGTCGACCCAAACGAGATCAAGCGGCTGCGCGCGCGGCTGGGCGAGGCAGACGAGTGAGCGCGCCGATCGTCGAGTCGTTGACCGCCTGGCTGTGGCAGGGACTGGTCGTCGGCGCCATCGGCCTCTACAGGGCCATCTCCTATGTCGTCGCCCAGCGACGGCGAGAGATCGCCATCCGGATGGCGATCGGCGCACAGCTGAGCGATATCCGGCGCATGGTCCTCACCGAAGCTGGCTGGCTGGCGCTCGCCGGCACGCTGCTCGGTCTCGGCGGTGCGGTCGCCCTGACCCGACGTCTCCAGGCTGTCCTGTACTAGACCAGCCCGCTCGACCCAGCGGTGTTCGCGACCGTCTCCCTGTTGTTGGGCACCATCTGCCTCTTGGCCAGCTGGCTGCCCGCCCGGCGGGCGGCGCGGGTAGAGCCGATCGGCGCACTCCGAGCCGAGTAGCGCGGATAGCCATGCCGAAGACTACCCTGCGTCTGTTCAGCGAAGGCCGGAACCGCCGGGTCCCGGACGAACCGGATCTCGTCGTGATTCGCGGCCGGCTGAATGGTCGGGTCATTCGCGAAGAGATCGACTGGACCCCACGTCGCCTCGTCTGGAACGCGAAGTACGACCGGCACCGGATCACGACCGAGATTCCCGAGTTCCGCAGGACCAGCAGCGAGTTCACGGTCGAGCCGGACGGACCGCGAGACATCGTCGTGCCGGTGCGGAGCCGCATCACCACCCTCCCGGAAGTCGACGACCTGAGCGACGAACAGCAGCGACTCCTTGCCAGTCGCCGGCGTGGATTCAAGCAGGACCAGGGCACCGCGCATCCCACCCACAGCCGGTTTGGCTATACCAAGAGCTTCCGGCAAAAGAGGGGAAAGCCCAAGCTTCAGGTCACCTTGTCGGAGGACAACATGGGTGCCGACATCGATCTCGATGTCGGGAGCTTTCACCGCTCGGCGCCACACGACGTCTACAAGAAGCTGGTGAAGGCCTACCCCGACGTAGCGCCGGTGTACGTGGTCAAATAGCGGCGGCCCGGAGCTGTCATACAATCGGGCGATTGTCCGTCCGTCTTCCAATCAGGAGTCGACCGTTGTCCCTGACGCCCACTCGACGAGAGTTCATTGCGACCGCATCGATGGCGGCCATCGCCGCCCGCGCCCTTGACGCCCAGACGAGTCCGGACAGCATGTTCAGCTTCCAGCAGATCGAGACCAACGGGGTGACGCTCCGATGCGCCGTCGAGGGCGACGGCCCGCTGGTCATCATGGTTCACGGCTTCCCCGAGCTCTGGTACTCGTGGCGTCACCAGATCCGCCCCGTCGCCGAGGCCGGCTACAAGGTGGTGGTGCCGGACGTGCGGGGATACGGCGGCAGCGACAAGCCGGAGGCGATTGCCGCCTACGACATGACCAGCCTGACGGGCGATGTCGTCGGTCTGATCGACGCGATGGAAGAGGAGCAGGCGATTCTCTTCGGGCACGACTGGGGCGCACCCATCTGCTGGAACACCGCTGCCCTTCACCCCAACCGCATCGCGGCGGTCGCCGGGCTGAGCGTGCCGTTCTTCCAGCGGGGCGCGGTCGCCAGTATGGACCAGTGGCGCGCCATGTACGGCAACGGGTTCTTCTATCAGCTGTATTTCGAACCGGAGGGCGTGGCAGAGGCGGCGCTCGAAGCCGACGTCCGGACCGGGCTACGGAAGCTCTACTACACCATCTCTGGTGACGGCGCCGATGCGCCGCTGCACAGCCTGTCGCATCCCGAACCGGTGGACGACCCGGTCGGGATGATGGTCGACCCCGACCCATTCCCGGCCTGGATGACCGAGACCGATCTCGACTACTACACCGCCGCGTTCGAGCAGGGTGGCTTCCGGGGGCCGCTCAACCGCTATCGCGCGCAGGGACGCGACTGGGAACTGCTGCCGCAACTCTCAACCGCCCAGATCACCCAGCCGAGTCTGTTCATCGGCGGATCTGAAGATCCGGTCCGGACGTTCGTCCCGGGGGTCGACATCTACGCGGGCGCCGCCGCCAACTGCACCGACTTCCGCGGCTCCACCATCATCGAGGGCGAAGGGCACTGGATCCAGCAGGAGGCGCCGGAAGAGGTGAACGCGGCGCTGCTCGCTTTCCTCGACGGACTGGGCTAGCGAAGAGAACGCCATGCCCGCCTCAGTGATTCGACTGGCGGCAGTTGCGTGGGTCCTCGCGGCCGTCCCGGTCTGGACCCAGACGAGCCAGCCCGGCATCCACCTCGATCAGGCCGAGATCGAAGCGATCGCCAACCGCGTCCGGGCCGGGCGGGATCTTCAACCCGCAACCTGGCCCGATGGTGCGCGAGTCGCGATGGCGATCTCGTTCGATGTCGACAACGACACCATCACGATCGCCCGTAACGCCGCTCCCTCCATCGGGGCGATGTCGCAGGGTGAGTACGGTGCGCGCGTCGGGTTACGGCGGGTGGTGGATCTCGTCGACCAGCACCGGATCCCGGCCTCGTTCTTCATCCCGACCGTCAGCATCATGCTGGCGCCGGAGATGGTCGACGTCATCCAGACGTCGGGCCGGCACGAGTTCGGAGTGCACGGCTGGATCCACGAACTGAACACCGAACTCGACGCCGACACCGAGCGCGAGCTGGTGACCCGGGCGCTGGCCTATCTCGAAGAGGTCACCGGCACCCGGCCGGTCGGCTACCGGGCCCCGTCGTGGAACTTCAGCCCCAACACGCTCGACATCATCCGGGGTCTTGGGTTTCTGTATGAGGGCTCGCTGATGGCCGACGACCGACCGTATGAGCTGCTGGCCAATGGCGAGCCCACCGGCCTGGTGGAGCTCCCCGTCGAGTGGATCCTCGACGACGCCCCGCTGCTCAACCCACGTGGGTCAAGCTACACGCCGCCCCGCAAGCTGCTGCAGATCTACATTGACGAGTTCGACAAGGCCTGGGAGGAGGGCACGATGTTCCTCCTCACCACCCACCCACACATCGTCGGCCACCGATCGCGCATCATCATCCTGGAAGAGCTGATCGCCCATATCCAGGCCAAAGGCGGCGCCTGGTTCGCCACCCACCAGCAGATCGCGGAGTACGTCAAGACACAGGCTGGGATGTAGGGCGGGCGGGATAATCGCCCGACTCCATTCAGCAGATGGCTCCCACGCCGGGGAACGCGCTCGGGCCGTACTCGATTACCGCCAAGCTCGGCGAAGGCGGCCAGGCATTCACCCTTTCGAATGTCGGTTCAGCGGTGATCGACACAGCCGCCAGGACTGGCGGGGCCGGTTGCTGGTAGTACAGCCGGGTGCCATCCGGCGAGCAAGCAGGACCAACGCCGCCGGCGTGCGACACCAGGGTTCGGCGGCCGGATCCTAGCTGCTCCACCCACCATGCTGTTCGCCGCAGCGATTTTCCGACTCGGGAGCGGCGCCTCGGTCGTGGGCATTTCCAGCTACGACGTCCACCCCGTTGACAGCCGCTTCCTGATGCCCCGCGCCGTGACCGGCGCCAACATTAACGTGATCGCCAACTGGCTGAGCGACGAGACCATGCCGTGACAACGCGGCGTGCCACCGCCTTACTCCGGTCGTAACTCCAGCACTGACCCCGGCCGGATACGTCCCGTCTCATCCCGAATGTCGGTCGACAGTCTCGGTACGCCCGTGCCACCATCCTCGATCCGCAGCGTCCCGAAATTGAAGATGTCGCCCTCGGCGTAGAGCACCACCGGGTGCAGCGTCGGGTCGAGCTCGGGAAGCGCCGCCCGGCGCACGGCGCTCAGCGGGCCACTGACCAGTTCGTGGAACAGGAGCGGCTCGCCGTCCCCATCGAAGTCCTGCTCGTAGCGGAACTGCGCGGCGAAATGCACATCGGTGGCGATGAACACGATGTTGGCGACCGCTTCGGCGTCGAGGTGCTCCAGCAGGTCGAAGAGCTCGCGTTCGAAACCGGTACCGGCGGCGCCGGGAGGCGAGCTGCCCCCGGCGAACGCGTCCCGCCCCAGCGCCTCCGGTCTACTCCCGGTGGGAATCGCGAGCGGCACGTCCGAGCTCACGACCTTCCAGGTAGCCGTCGAGGACGCGAGTGCGTCTTTGAGCCAGGCGAGCTGCGCGGCGCCGAGCATCGTCTTTCCGGCATCGGGATCGTCGGCGGCCCGGTTCTCACTTCGATACGACCTGGCATCGAGAATGAACAGCTCGACGTCGCGGCCCCAGCGAACGGCGCGATAGATCCGATCGGCCTCGTCCGGATGCCTGGTGAACGGGTGAAAGTCGAAGAAGGTCTTGCGCCCGGCGGCGACGATGTTCGGGTAGCCGGCCCGGTCGGGCGCCGCGGCCAGCACGGGCCAGGCAGCGCCGAAATCGTTGATCACCTCGTGGTCGTCCCACTGGATATACATAGGCGTGGACCGCAGAAACGCCTGGAAACCAGGGTCGGCCCGGTTGTAACGCCAGTGGGCGGCGTAGATCTCCTCGACCGTGTCCGTCTCGTTCCAGTCAACGGCCGGGTCGGCGATGCTGAGAAATTCGCCAGGCACGTTCTCCCAGCCGGGCAGCGGACCCCGGGCCGGGCAGACGCTGTCGGCGTAGATCATGTCGCCGTTGGCCACGAAGAAATCGGCGTCGAGCGCGCGCATCGGCTCGAAGATCGGGAAGCCGACGCCGACCTGCCGGCAATAGCCCTGCCCGGCCAGGTCGCCGCCCCAGATGAGCGACACCGCGCCTGAGGCGTCGGCGGCGGGCGCGGTCCTGAACGTTCCGGTCTCGGAGGCGCCGCGAGCGCCATCAGCCTCGAACCAGATCTCGTAGCGGTAGCGGGTGGCTGGGCTCAGCCCGGTGAACACGGCCTGGGCTGCCAGATGTCCGTCCGCCGACGACGAGGCCGTCAACTCGATCGTGGCTCCAGCACCAGCCGCCGGCGCCGCCAGGGCCCTCATCGTCGCCGCCCGGTCCGACCGCGCCCAGACGACCGCCGACGTGCTGGTCACCTCGCCGGCGGCGACACCATCCACGATCGCCGGCGGCGTCTGCGCAACCACGGCGACGGCGGGAAGTACGGCGGCCAGCGCACCGGTGCAGATGAGCGTCCTCGAGAGCCTGTTCATTCGTCCTCCGTTCCGAGAGCCAGTGTCGAGCGGGACTGGTAGCGGTTCAGTTCTCGCCCGGGTCGTAGCGGATCTCGAGGTAGGTCACCGAGCCGTCGATCTCGGAGTACCAATGCGGCGTCCCCGCCGGAATGATGACGACGTCGCCGACCGTCACCTCACGACTCTCTCCACCGACAATCCTCGCCACACGCTCACCATCGGGCCCGGTCGAACGCTCAACGGTGCCTCCCGTGACGGCCGTCGCACGACCGGCGGTGATGTGGTGCACCTCCCAGCCGGTGGCGTGGATGATGGCGTTGCGCGGTGTCGTCCGATGAATCAGGTTCACCCGAGTGGTGTCGGTGTTCTCGACCCGGGCGACCATCATCGCCGCGTCAGGGTCGTCCTGCCGAGCCTCGTCGAGCGCGGCCTGCAGCTCGGTTCCGGTGGCGATGGTGCCCTGCGGGACGGCGCCCTGGGCTGGCGCGGAGGCGAGAGTGAGCATCAGGGTGAACGTGAACATCGCGAACCTCGGTTGACAGATGAACCGTCTCGGCGGGACTGAAGTACCGCCCTCCAGGTGGTTTGAAGATCAGGGCAGGGCGAGCGCGACCAGGGTCGCGTCTGCGAGCGTCAGCGCGACGAATTGCCTGCCGTTGACCATGAGCGGCGTCGCCTTGAGCCCACTGGCGTTGAGGGGTGGCAGATAGCGGCGCGTCAGACTCTCGATCAAGGCCACATCGGTCGACTGCCAGTTCCAGACCAGTCCGAGCTGCTCGAAGTTCGAGGCATCGATCTGGTCCAGCGGCGAGTACTTCTGGCTCCAGTTGGTCCCACCGTAGCTCGGCCACTCGCCACCCGGATCGGGTGCCTGAGCCGTCGCGGGCACCGCCGCCATCGAGACCGCCAGCAGGGCCACCGCCGCGATCCAATGCTGTCGCATGCCTGCGATCCTACCCCGCTCTGCCTGTGCTACGCTCACAGCTCGAGGCGGGCTCTTGTCTCCTGTCTCCTGACTTCTGTCTCCTTGGGAGAATCCACCCATGCCGATCTTCGAATACGAGTGCCGCGAGTGTCACAGCCAGTTCGAGCAACTCGTGCTGAAGGACGACACCCCGACCTGTCCCGACTGCAAGAGCACGGACCTCGACCGGCTGCTGTCGATCACCTCCGTGAGCACGGACGGCACGAGAGAGCGGAACCTTGGCCGGGCGAAGCAGGCCGCCAAGAAGGTCCAGCGCGACAAGGCGCACGCCGAGCACGAGGCCTACCACCACCATCACCACTAGTCGGCTCGGCCTCCTGGCCGACCCCGGGGCTTTGGGCTTTGGACGGACGCCCTAGTTATCGGTTGGAATGCCGGCAAGCAGGGTCTTCTGGGCGTCAACCGGGCCGGTACCTTCGGGGGGAACGACGCGCGTGTAGTGGCCGTCCGAGCCAAGCTCGAACGCGCGGGCCGTATCGGCCAGGAAGGTCTCGAGCACCGCGTGCCGCAAAATGTGCGCGATCTCCGGGTCACGAATGAAGCAAAGCACCTCGACTCGCCGGTCGAGGTTCCGCTCCATCAGGTCGGCGCTCCCAATGAGCACCTCTGGCTGACCATCGTTCTCGAAATGGTAGATGCGGGAATGCTCGAGGAATCGCCCCACGATCGACCGTACGGTGATGTTGTCACTCACGCCCGGAATACCCGGTCGCAGACAGCAGACCCCGCGCACCACCAGATCGATCTTCACCCCGGCCTGTGACGCCCGGTAGAGCGTACGGATCGCCTCGGGGTCGGCAATCGAGTTGTTCTTGATGATGATCCGGGCGGGCCGCCCCTGGCGGGCATGCTCCGCCTCCCGGTCGATGAGTTCGGTCATGCCACTACGGAAGTTGAGCGGCGCCACCAGCAGCTCCGAGTAGTCGCGCTGGTTCGAGTAGCCGGTGAGGTGATTGAACACCTCCGTGATCTCGTCGATCACGGCCGGGTTCGCGGTGAAGAGCCCCAGGTCGGTGTAGATCTTGGAGGTCGCCGCGTTGTAGTTGCCGGTGCCGACGTGAGCGTAACGCTTGATGCCGCCATGCTCGTGGCGCACCACGAGGCACAGCTTGCAGTGGGTCTTGAGGTTCAGCAGGCCGTAGACCACGTGGATCCCGGCCGACTCCAGCCGATGCGCCCAGGCAATGTTGTTGCGTTCATCAAACCGCGCCTTCAACTCGACCAGGACCGCCACCTGCTTCCCGGCTTCGGCCGCCGCGATCAGTAGATCGATCAACGGCGAGTCGGGCCCGATCCGGTAGAGCGTCATCTTGATGGCCACGACGTGCGAGTCGCGGACGGCGGCGCGGAGGAACGTCTCGACCGACGAGAACGAGTCGAACGGGTGGTGCACCAGATAGTCGCGTTCGCTGATCTGGTCGTAGACGCCTTCGGTATCGGCCTCGCTCCACAGCACGCGCGGCGAAAAGGTCGGGTCCTTCAGCTGGGGCAGCTGGATCTTGGTCAGTTCCATCCAGTCGCCAAACGACATCCGGTCGGCGGTACGCTCCACGACATCCTCTTCGATCTCGAAGTTCTCCATGAGGATGTTGAGCACCCGCGGGGGCATGTCCGACTCGACGAGCAGCTGCGACAGCTCGCCCCACCGCAGCCGCTTGAGTGAACGGTCGACCGTCTCGAGCAGGTCGTCCGCCTCGTCTTCCTGAATGACCATATCCGTGTCCCGGATGATCCGGAACAGGTGCGCGCTGGCGATCTCGACGCCGGGAAACAACATGTCGAGACAGGCTTTCACGACGTCTGACAGAAACGCGAACGCGAACCCGGGCTGGCCGGTGACCGACTCGGGGACGGCGATGAACTGCGGTACGACGTGGGGCAGCTTCACCCGGGCGAACCGGGTGCGCCCCTCGTACCGCACGGCGACGGCCAGGTTCAAGCTCAGATTCGAAATGAACGGGAACGGATGCCCGGGGTCGAAGGCGAGCGGCGTCAGAATCGGATGCACGTTCCGCCGGAAGTACGCCCTCAGGTAGCCGCGAATCGCGTCGGTGAAATCGGACGGATCGAGAAAGCGCACGCCGTGCGCCGCCAGCTGAGGCCGGAGCATGTCAGACCAGCACCGGGCCTGTTCCGACATCATCCGACGCGCCCGGCGACGAATCGCCTCGAGCTGCTCGGCGGTGCTCAGGCCGTCTGGCGACACATCTTCGCTGCCGGCCCGGAACTTCCGGTTCAGGGTGGCCACCCGCACCATGAAGAACTCGTCCAGATTGGTGCCGACGATGGCCAGGAACTTGACCCGCTCGAGTAAGGGATGGTGCGTGTCCTCGGCCTGCAGGAGCACGCGCTGGTTGAACTCCAGCCAGCTGAGCTCACGGTTGATGTAGAGCCCCGGATCAGCGAGGTCGACCTGATCGTCGATACCGACCGCTCCCGCTTCGGGCGGCGCGACATCAGCGAAGTCGGAGAGCTGGACGCCAGGAGGCGTCATCTCGCGAGACGGCACGCCTGGATCGTTGGGATTACTCATCGATAGTCGATTGGAAGCGGGGCGGACGCCTCACCCGATGATAGCAAACGCTTCCGTCCAGCTCTTGTCATCGGAAGGCAACCGGCCCTACGACAGCCGGTCGGCGCTCGAGCGCCTGGAGCCTGAAGACGTGCCAACCGCCAGAGGACACCGTTGGCACAGGCTGAACCGGAAAGATCCGCGTCGGTTCAGCCGGCAGCCTGAAGCCTGAACGACTCCGCTACACCGCCAGGTGTTCGATCGGGCCCGTACTGTCGCCGAGATGGTCGGTCTCGACCCCCACGGCGTCGAGCAGCGTCAGCTGGAGGTTGGTCAACGGCGTCTCGTCGGCCACCTTCAGGTGACGGTCGCCCTTGATCCGTCCGTTGGAGCCGCCCACCAGCATGACGGGGAGGTTCACGTGCAGATGCTGGTTGCCGTCGCTGATGCCGCACCCATAGAGCATGGTCATCGTGTCGAGCAACGAGCCGTCGCCGTCCGGCGTGTTCGCCAGCCGGTCGACGAAGTAGGCGAATTGCTCGATGTGATGCAGGTTCACCTTGGCCAGCTTCTCCATCTGCGCCGGGTTGTTCTGGTGGTGCGACAGCCCGTGGTGCGGATCCGGAATACCCAGCTCAGGATAGGTGCGTGGGCTGACCTCGCGCGACATCATGAAGGTGATGATGCGGGTCATGTCGGTCTGCAGCGCCAGCACCTGCAGGTCGAACATCAGCCGCGCATGGTCGGCGAAGGTGTCCGGAATGCCACCCGTCGGGCGCGCCAGCTCGGGCAGCTCCACGTCGGCCTGCCGCTCGGCCAGCTGAATCCGGCGCTCGATGTCCCGGATCGCGTCCAGATACTGGTTGACCTTGTCGCGATCGCCCGGAGCCAGCGAATGCCGGAAACTGTCGACTTCGTGGACCAGCGAATCGAGGATGCTGCGGTCTTCGCTGATGCGTGCCAGCCGCGCTTCGGTGCTCGTATCGTCCGTGTCGCCGAACAGCCGCTCGAACACCGCCCGCGGCTGGTTCTCCATCGGGAGCGGCGTGGTCGGGTTCCGCCACGACAGGGTGTTGGCGTAGGCGCAGCTCCAGCCCGCTTCGCAGGCGCCGATCAACTCGTTCGGGTCGAGGCTGAGCTCGAGCGACGTCAGCTGCGTGTCCTGTCCGATCTGGGCGGCCGCGATCTGATCCATCGAGGTACCGCCACGAATGTCAGGCCCCTCGGTCTTCTTGGGATGCACGCCGGTCAGAAACGCGGCGGCCGCACGCACATGATCGCCGGTGCCTTCGCCAGGCAGCGGGAACATCGGCTCGCTGGCCAGACCGGTCACGACCGTGACCTTGTCCTTGTAGGCCGACAGCGGCGCCAACGTCTGCGGCAGGTCGATGCCGCGCCCCTCGGTGGCTGGCGTCCACGCGTCCATGATCACGCCGTTCGGGACATACCCGACATAGAGCCGTGACACCGGTCCGGCCGCCCGCGTACTCGCCGACAGCGCCGGCACCATGCTGTCGAGCAGCGGGAGGGCGAGTGTCGCGCCAACCCCGCGTAGGAACGTCCGACGTGGCAACGCCATCTTGGTGATGATCATGACGGTGGTGTCCTCATCTGGAACGGCACGCTGCGGGCGATCCCGGCAATGATTGCCGACCAGCGGTAGTCTTCCGCCGCGGCATCGCGCACGATGCGACGCACGGCCGGAGCATCAAAGTACTCTACACCGCGACCCAACCCGTAGGTCAGCAGTTTCTCTGTGACGGTGGTCACAAAGCTCTCCGGACGGATGAGCAGTGCGTCCACCAGCGAGGCGGGTCCGTCCACCGGCGTCCCGTCAGCCAGCACTCCGGCGCTGTCGACCGGCGTGCCGCCGTCGCTCTCGACCCGCCACCGGCCGATGGCGTCGAAGTTCTCCAGGGCGAACCCGAGCGGATCCATGACCCGATGACACGAGGCGCACACGGGATTCTCGCGATGCACCTCGAGCCGCTCGCGGACCGACCGTGGCAACGCCCCGGAATCATCATTCTCGGCCAGCGCCGGGACATCAGCCGGGGGCGGCGGAGGGGGCGTGCCGAGGATGTTCTCCAGCAGCCACTTGCCCCGTACCACGGGCGAGGTTCGGTGGGCGTAGGAGGTCACCGTCAGGAGGCTCCCCTTCCCGAGCAGCCCGCGACGCGGAGCCAACTCACCGTCGAGCGTGATGCGCCGAAAGTGGTTCCCGTACACATTCGGGATGCCGTAGTGCTCGGCCAGCCGCTGGTTCACGAACGTCTGGTCCGAGGTCATCAGCTCGAGGACGCTGTGGTCCTCGCGAATCTGGCTGTCGACGAACAGCTCCATCTCATGGGCCATCGCCTCGCGCAGGTTCGCGTCGAAGTCAGCGAACGCATACGGGTCGGGGGCGTGGAACGCCATGTTTCTGAGGTAGAGCCACTGTCCCCCGAAGTTGTCCACCAGCGTGCTCGCGCGAAAATCGCCCAGCATCCGCGCGACCTGCGCCTCGAGGACGCCCGGCGCCCGGAGCTCGCCTCGCTCGGCCAACCCGAGCAACTCCTCGTCCGGAATGCTGCTCCACAAGAAGAAGGACAGACGCGACGCCAACTCGATGTCGCTCACCGTGTAAGGCTCGCCCGGCGCATGTTCTTCGGGGTCCTGCTCCCGACGAAAGATGAAATCGGGACTCACGAGGATCCGGCGGAGCGCCATCTCGACCCCGGTGTCGAAGTCGCCCTGCTCGCGGCCCATGGTGAAGAACCCGAGCAACATATCCAGATCACGAGTCTCAAGTGGCCGCCGGAACGCGCGGCGCCCGAGCCGTCCAACGATCTCCCGGGCGCACCCCAGCTCCTCGTCGGAATCGACATCGGCCCCGACCGGCGGGCGACAGCTGAAAATGGCCCGGCGACTCGGGGTATCGCCGCGCCCGGTCACCGCGTAGGGCCCGCGTAGCTCGACACGACTGACCCCGGGGTCGAGCGTCTGATCACCGGCGTACTCGTAGCTGGTCACCGCATATTGCGGCCGCCTCATCCCTTCGAGCACGGCCGCCTGGTCGACGAAGCTGACCGCGAGCAGGTGCGGCCCTGCCGGCGCCGTGAACCTGACCTCCTGTCCGTCATCGTCGGCATTGCGGAGATCGCGCCGTCTCGGCTCGCCGTCGGCATCGAGAATCGGCCCACCGACCGTCAAGGTGTCGACCAGGGCACCGTCGAGGCGAACTTCGAGTTCGTGCCGGTTGGTCAGTCCCCTGACCCTGCCGTCATAGGTGCGAGACAGATACACCTTGACGACGTACTCGCCGTCGACGGGGAACGTATGCCGGACCGCTAGACCGCCTCGCGACCCGAACGGCAGGTCGTCGCTGACGCGACCGTCCTGCTTCAGGTATTTGTCGACCTCGAACATGTTGGTCGAAGGCGCCTGCTGGGGATCGCCCACCGCCAGCTTGCTGATCTTGCGCGCCGCCCCGAGATACCGCTCGGTCAACATCGGCGATACCGAGAGCACGTCGGCGATGTTGTCGAAGCCGAAACCGGAGTCGTCGGCCGGCAGCAGCGTCCTGGTATCCACCTCGAGGTCGAGCAGGTCGCGAATGGCGTTGGCGTACTCGGCACGGTTGAGCCGATGGACGGCCGGTCGACGACCCGGGTTGGGCGCCGCTGTCGCGGCCCCGTCGATCGTGCCTTCCAGCCTGGTCAGGAACCCGTCGTAGGCGGCCTCGTCCGGACGGGGACGCCCCGGCGGCGGCATGGCCCGGGTGCGCAGTTTGCGAACCACCTTCTCCCAGACGTCGGTCGCCGTGTGACCCGCCGTCGTCGGGTCGACATCCTGCAGCGACAGGCCCGCCGCCAGCGTCCGATCGTTGTGGCAGCCGATACAGTAGCGCTGCAACAACGCCTGGTCATCGGCGGGCTGGGCCAGGAGCACGCCCGGCACCAAGGCCACCAGAAACGCCGCGAAGAAAGGCCGACTCGTCATCGCTCTGCTGTGTCGAAATATACCGGCTGCATTATCATGAGGGCCACAACAGCGAGTCAAGAACGGGCCGCGCGGCGCGCCCGCAGAATCAGACATGGCGCTGGAGATTCACCAACTCGTGTTCATTGGTGTGGCGATCCTGATCCTCTTCGATCTGTATCGGCGACGCGACGCCAGGTAGCTAGCATGCGCTTCAATGCCCGCTTCGTCGGAACGTTGGCACTCCTGCTCACCCTGTGGGTAGCGGGTCTCCCGGCCGGCGCCCAGCCCACATCCGACGGCCTGGCCCTGATCGAGGCCGCCCGACAATCGGACGTCGACCGTGTCAGGGCGCTGCTCGACACCGGCACCGATGTCGACAGCCGGTTCGGCGACGGCACCACGGCGCTCCACTGGGCCGCCCACCGAGACCATCTCGCCCTGGTGGAACTCCTGCTGGCCGCCGGAGCGAACCCGAACGCCATCGATGACCATGGGGTGACCGCGCTTTCGCTGGCTTGCATCAATGGCAGTGGGGCGGTGGTCCAGCGACTTCTCGAAGCCAGCGCCGACCCGAACATCGCACGCACCAATGGCGAGACACCGCTGATGACCGCGGCCCGGGTCGGCAACATCGAGGTGGTCCGGCTGCTCGTCAGCGCTGGCGCCGACCCCAACATCACCGAGGGCACGCTGGAGCAAACCGCGCTCATGCTGGCCGTCGCCGAGAATCACGTACCGGTGGTCCGGCTGCTGCTGGAGGTGGGCGGTTCAGCCACGGTGCGAACGACAAACCAGTTCACGCCGCTCCTCTTCGCCGCCCAGCAAGGAAACCTTGACGCGGCCCGGCTGCTGCTGGCCGCGGGCGCCGACGTGAACGAAGCGGCGCCGGACGGCATCGGCGGCGACACCAACGCTCGATCTCGATACGTGCGAGACACCGAGGCCGCGGCGCTGCTCGTGGCCATAGACAGCGGGCACCCCGAGATGGCCCTCTTCCTGCTCGAGCGAGGCGCCGACCCGGATCACGACGGCGCGGGCCGCTCGGCGCTACACGCGGCCGTGCAACGCAAGATGCCCGAGGTGGTCGCGGCGCTTCTGGCTCAAGGCGCGGATCCGAACGCCCGGCTCGCCAGACGGCTCCCGTTCGTCTCTCGCCGGATCTTCCAGGCCAACGGCCTGACCCCGAACGAGATCGGTGCGACCCCCTTCTTCCTCGCCGCCAGCTTCAACGACCTCGAGAGCATGCGCCTCCTGGTCGACGCCGGTGCCGATCCGCACCTCGTGACCGACGACAACACCACGGCGCTGATGGTGGCCGCCGGCGCCGACTACGTGGATGGGGCCGACAAGTACGGCGTGCGGTGGTTCGGGGACAACCTCGAGCTGCAGGAAGCGGCGCGAGACTCGATCGACTACCTGCTGGAACTCGGCCTCGACATCAACGCCAGGAACGACGACAACCAGACGGCGCTGCACGGCGCGGTCTACCTCGGCGGCACCATGCTGGTGCCCTACCTCCTGGAGCGAGGTGCCGAGATCGACGCGATCAACAGCCGCGGCCAGACCCCCTGGATGATCGCCTGGGAAGGCGAGTATCGATCGGGGTCGTTTTACACCCAGAAGGAAACGGGTGCCCTGCTCGAACGCCTCGGCGCCGACACCAGCCTCGGTGAGGACTTGGGAGTGGACTTCCGCAAGGTGCTGGAAGAACGCGGGCAGCAACAGCAGTAGACACGTCCAGGTCCTCAGGGCGCGCACGGCGCGTCCCGTGGCGCGGCGTGGGGCTATGGGGCCCCACTAGCGCCACGTGGGGTCCGGGGCAACACCCCGGTTGATGCTGGAAGAGTGCGCCCAGCAGCAACAACAGCCCTAAGGCAGCTGGACGTCCCAACCCGGTTTCCTTGCAAGCCGTTCGTGTGGCAAGGCGCGGCCGAGGGAGCAGCCCGGGTGGCTGTAACCGAGGTCGCAACGCCGTCCACGCGGACGGATCGCAAGGAAACCTAGCCCAGGTGGGACATGAGGGCGTCGATGCCGGCCTGCGCCACCACTTCGTCCTGGTTGGGCGTGCCCGAGCTGCACCCGATGCCGGCCACGATCTGCTCGTCGACAAACACCGGCAGCCCACCGGGAACGATCATGAAGCGCCCCTGGTTGCTGACATGGATGCCGAACGCCGGACCGCCCGCGGCGCCGGCCACACCATAGTCGCGGGTCGACTTACGAGCCGCGGCGGCGGTGAAGGCCTTGCTGATAGCCACGTCGATGCTGGTGATCCGGCCGCCATCCATCCGTTGGAACAAGAGCAGGCTGCCGTTGTCGTCGGTGATGGCAATGTCCATGTCGACGCCGATCTCGGTGGCCTTGGCCTCGGCGCCGGCCATCATGATCCGAGCGTCGTCGAGGGTGAGCTTCTGCACGGTACGCATTCGATATCCTCCAGGACGAGATTATACGGCCCGTGAAATCCCTCCATGGACGCACAGCTCATCGCCTGTCCCTACTGCGGAGAGCCGCTGGAAGTGGCCCTCGACCCCTCGGTCCGCCACCAGGAATACGTCGAAGACTGCCAGGTCTGCTGTCGGCCGATGATCCTGACCGTCGTGATCGACCCCGATACCCCCGATGACGCCCAGGTGAGCGTGCGACGCGAAGACGACTGACCGCGTCTTCGGCCAGGCGGGAAGAAACTCGCGTTGCCGGTGGTCTACGCCCCCGAGCGCCGGAATACCGGCCGTCGATCGACAACGCCAGCGTCGTGACGGGCGGGCGCAGCCCGCCGCAAGGAGGAACGGATTTCGGACGATTCCAAGCACAGGCTCGAGGCGTTGCTGGTGTGGGTCTCCCCCACCCGTCGGCAGGCGCTGAAGCGACTGCTCCTGACCGGGGGCGCACTCGCCCTGGCGGCCCCAGTGAGCTCGGTCGTCGCCCAGCCGCACGACCGCGGTCAGCGTCGTCGACCCGGAGAATTCCCGGGCCCCGGCGATGGCCAGGGCCGCGGCAAAGGGAAGGGCACCGGCCGGGGCAAAGGCAAGGGTCGAGGCAAAGGGCGTGGAAAAGGCACGCCGCCAAACCAGTAGGACACAAAGGTCCCCGGAGTCTCGAACGAGGCTCCGGGGTCACCCTCGGGCGCCATGTCCGGCACCGCCACCTACCATCTCCCCGGCTCGGTGATCCTCGCGCCAAGCGACGAGGGATTCGTCGCCTACGACACGGAACGCAGGCGACTCCACCGACTCAACCCCACCGCCGGTCTGCTCGCCGAGCTCTGCGACGGCTCTCGGACCGTCGGTGACCTCGGGACACAACTGTCGCCTCTTGTCGGAACCGCCTGGCCACGCCGGCGCCACTGGCTCGACGAGGCGGTCGAGAACGGGCTGCTCGCAACCACTCGGGAGGGTCCGGCACCGACCGCGGCCGAGCTCGTGCGTCTTGCGCACCGTCTACAGCAGCGAGACGAGGTCCTCGGCGCCTACATCTGCCAGCGCCGGGCCACCGAGATCGCCCCCGACCACGCACGCCACTGGCTGCGCCTGGGAGAGCTCGCCCACATCACCGGCCGTCGACAGAGGCCAGAGACACCTATCAGCGGTATCTCGACACGCATCCGGACGACGCCGCGATCACTCACCTGGTCTCGGCGCTGACAGATGCACCGCCGCCGGATCGCGTTCCCGACCGCTGCCTGGAGCAGCTCTATGAACGGTTCGCCACCTTCTACGACGAGAACATGGTGGACGTGCTGGGCTACTGCGCGCCCGAGCAGCTGTAGAGGCGGTGCGCGCGCATCAGGGCACCGCCGAGCCTGCCGCGGTGTTCGATCTGGGCTGGGGCACCGGATTGAACGGGGCCAGATGGCGTTCGCACACTGGGGAGCTGGCGGGGGTCGACCTGTCCGCGACCATGGTGGCTCGGGCGCGCGAACGGGCCATCTACGACCAGCCGCATCAGGCCGAGCTCACGCAGTGGTTGAGGGAGGCGCCGGGGCATCGTTTCGACCTCGTGCTCGCCTGCGACACTCTGATCTACTTCGGCGACCTGAGAGACCCGGTGCGCCTGGCCGCCAGCCAGCTCTCGCCGCACGGTGTGCTGGCGTTCACGGTGGAACGCGGCACCCGCGCACCGTTTCATCTGTCCGACTCGGGTCGGTTTACCCACCACCCGGACCACGTGCGGGCCGCGGCGGAGGCTGCCCAGCTGTCTCTGGTCGAGCTGCGGGAGTCGGTCCTGCGGAGTGAGTACGGTAAAGGGGTGCAGGGGGTGATCGCGGTCTGCCGCGCCTGAGGGCTCCGGCCATGGCGAGCCGGGCGTGCCAGTGATAGGATGCGGCCATCATGACGCAACAGATTCGCCGTGGCGTTCTGGCCGGCGCGGTGGCGGCCCTCGTGCTCGGCGTGGGACCGTCCGCCATGCAGTCCAGAGACGCGATCGATGTGGCTTCGCTCGGCCCCCAGGTGGGCGAAGCGGTGCCCGACTTCAGCCTGCCAGACCAGAACGGACAGATGCGCGACCTGAGCTCGATTCTCGGGCCCAACGGCGGCATTCTCCTGTTCCACCGGTCGGCCGACTGGTGACCGTACTGCAAAGCGCAGCTCGTGGAGCTGCAAGACCGGTTGGAGGAGCTTCGGGGACGCGGCCTGGGCGTGGCCGCCATCAGCTACGACTCGGAGGAGGTCCTCAAGGACTTCGCCGAGCGGCGCGGCATCACCTTTCCGCTACTTTCTGACGACGATTCGGCGGTCATCACGGACTTCGGCATCCTGAACACGGTGGCCTCCGAAGCGATCGGCCCCAACAAGGACGATCCCGACGTGCAGGCCGACGCGCGGAAATACGTGTCGGTGTTCGGCGCCAGCGAGATGATCGTTGGTACCCCCTACCCTGGCACCTTCATGGTCGACGGCGAGGGACGCGTCAGCTCGCGGTTCTTCGAGGAGTTCTACCGGGAGCGCAACACGACCGCCAACGTCATGCTGAAGCTGGGCGCCGGGCTGTCGCCGATCGAAGCGATCTCGGGAGAAACCGCGCACCTCAAGCTCACGGCCTACGCCAGTGACCCAACCATCACCGTGGGCACGAAGTTCTCGGTCGCGGTCGAAGTCGAGCCCAACGAGAACATTCACGTGTATGCCCCGGGGGCCGACGAGCTCGGCTACCGGGTCATCGGGCTGGAGCTGAACCCGCTCGAGTACGTCCGGTTCGAACCGGTCGAGTTCCCTGAACCGGAGATCTACCACTTCGAGCCACTCGACGAGCGGGTGCCGGTCTACATGCGACCGTTCACGCTCCTGCAGGAGGCGGTGGTGTCGGGCGAGCCGGGGGTTGAAGAAGCCTTCGCCGAGATGGACGGGATGACCGTCAGCGGCAGTCTCAACTACCAGGCCTGTGACGACAAACTGTGCTTCGATCCGGTGTCGGTGCCGATTCAGCTGACCCTCGACGTGGTCGTGCTCGACCGTCAGCGCGCGAATCGGTAGCACCACAGCCAGCGCAGACCATGTCATCGGTCACGCGCCTGTTTCGGGCGGCGCCCAGCCTGGGCGCCGCCACTCTTTTCATCTTCGCCGCGACCGCCTCGGCTCAGCCGGGGGACCGCTTCGACGCCGAAGTGCGTCCGTTCCTGACCGCCTACTGCGGCAGCTGCCACAATGACGACCTCCAGGTCGCGGACCTGACCTTCGACCGATTCGGGGCCGGCGCCGATCCCGCCGAGCATCCGGACCTCTGGAAGCGCGTCGCCGAGCGGATCCGCTCGGGCGAGATGCCCCCTCGGGGCCGCCCTTCGCCCAGGGACGCGGAGATCGAATCGGTGGCAGCGGTCCTCGATACGCTGGCCGGCCCCACCGACGACACCCCCCGCGGCCCGGGCCGGGTCACCGCGAGACGGCTCAACCGGGTCGAGTACGACAACACGGTCCGCTCGTTGCTCGGCGTCCACGGCCGTCCGTCGGTCGATTTCCCCGCCGATGACTCGGGCTACGGGTTCGACAACAACGGCGACGTCCTGTCTGTCTCGCCACTGCTGATGGAGAAGTACATCGCCGCGGCGCGCCGTCTCTCCCAGGAGGCCGTGTTCGGTCCGACACCCCCCGACGCACCGGTCCAGCTCGCGCACTACATGGGGCGCCGCTCACACGACGCCGACGGCACCCTCGACGCCGCCGACACCCTGCCATTCTCGCTGCGGGGCGCCCTCTACGGATCGCATCTGTTCCCGTGGACCGCGGATTACGAGTTCCGGTTCCGGATCGCCAACTACCGGAGGCGTCCACCCCGACCCGAGCGAGCGCCGCCGGCGCCACCCATCCCGACCGACACCGACGCCGGGCGGGAACGCTTCATCGAGGAGATGCGCCAGGCCGCCCCCCCGGTGCCGGTGGTGGCCACCCTGGACGGCGAGGTGTTCAACACCACCATCGTGGAGGGGGTCAACGCCTTCGGCTATGAACGCGGCGAGATCGTGACGAGGCTGCGCGTCGAGGCGGGCGACCACGACTTCCGGGTCTCATACCCCCACCTGGCCGACATCGCCGATCCACGGGACAACCTGCTGCCCGACGGGCGCCGCGTCCTGTACATCGACTACCTCGACATCGTGGGACCGTTTGACCCGAGCCCGGAACCGCCCACCAGCCAAGATCAGATTTTCATCTGCCGGCCCGGGCCAGGCACGTTCGACGAGGGCTGCGCGCGGGAGATCCTCTCGCACCTGGCGCGGCGCGCCTACCGGCGGCCGGTGACGGAGGGCGAAGTCGATCGCCTGACCGGCCTCGTTGCTCAGGCTGTCCGTGAAGGCGACTCGTTCGAGGAGGGCGTCCGGCTGGCGGTCCAAGGAGTGCTCCTCTCGCCCCATTTCCTGTTCCGGATCGAACGCGACCCGGTGGGTTCGACCGACGCACACCTGGTGTCCAACCACGAGCTGGCGACCCGGCTCTCATACTTCCTGTGGGCTGACATGCCCGACGACGAGCTGTTGGCGCTCGCCGACGCCGGCCGGCTGCACGACCCTGACGTCCTGCGGGCCCAGACCGAACGTCTCCTCGCTCACCCCAAGGCCTCGGCGCTGGTCGACACCTTCGCTGCCCAGTGGCTGCAGCTGCGCAATCTCGATCGGGTCAAACCGGACCCCGAGCAGTTCCCCACGGTGGACGACGAGCTTCGTGACGCCATGCGCCGTGAGACCGAGCTGTTCGTGGCGGCGGTGATCCGCGAGGACCGGAACGTGCTGGACCTGCTGGACGCGCCATTCACCTTCTTGAACGGCCCCCTCGCCCGTCACTACGGCATCAAGGGGATCGACGGCGAGGAGTTCCAGCGCGTCGACCTCGATGGCGCCCAGCGGAGCGGCCTGCTCACCCAGGGCAGCATCCTCACCGTCTCGTCATACCCCACTCGCACCTCACCGGTCCTGCGTGGCAAATGGGTGCTCGAGAACCTCCTGGGGTCGCCGCCGCCGGATCCCCCTGACGATGTGCCAGTCCTGGACGAGGCCGCGGTCGGGACGACCGGTTCGCTCCGCAGCCAGCTGGAGCAGCATCGGGCCAACCCGACCTGCGCCGTGTGTCACGACCAGATCGACCCACTCGGCTTCGGCCTCGAACGCTATGACGCGACCGGGGCCTGGCGCACCCACGACGGACCGTTCGAGATCGACGACTCGGGCACGTTGCCCGATGGCACGAGCTTCCGCGGGTCGCGGGAGCTGAAGGCGATCCTCCGCGAAGAGAGTTAAGCCTTCACCCGCAATCTCGCCGAGAAGTTGCTGACCTACGGCCTCGGACGCGGTCTCGAATCAGCCGACGCGGCGACCGTCGACGCCATCACCCGTGAGACCATTGACGATGGCTACCGATTCTCGACGCTCGTCCACGGCGTGGTGACGAGCGACCCGTTCCGACTTCGACGCCCTGAGGAGCCCGCACCATGAGCTCGACCCGAGTGCTGCCCCGACGCACCGTCTTGCGCGGCCTGGGAGCCACCCTGGCGCTCCCCGTCCTCGACGCCATGGCGCCCGCCTACGCGCGTGGCGCCGCGGCCCAGGCCACCGCACCGAATCGAATGGCGTTCGTGTATGTGCCGAACGGCATCATCATGGATGCCTGGACTCCGCCGGGCGTCGACGGCAGCTTCCCACTGCCGACCGAGCTGCCTCGCGTCCTGCAGCCACTGGCCGGCTTCAGCGAGCAGTTCTCGATCCTGTCCGGGCTGACCCATAACGGGGGTCGCGCCCTGGGCGACGGTCCGGGCGACCACGCCCGCGCCGGCGCCAGCTACCTGACCGGGGCGCATCCCAAGAAGACCTACGGCGCCGACATCCATGCCGGGGTGTCCGCCGACCAGGTGGCGGCCGAGCATCTCGGCGGCAACACCCGACTCGCGTCGCTCGAGATCGGCTGTGAAGAGGGACTCTTCGGCGGCAACTGCGACAGCGGCTACAGCTGTGCCTACAGCAACACCATCTCGTGGCGCACGCCCTCGTCACCCATGCCGCAGGAGATCAGCCCGCGCGCGGTGTTCGAGCGGATGTTCGGCGCCGACGATTTCGACCCGGACCCGGTGCGGCGCGCCCGCAGGGCCCGCTACGACCAGAGCGTGCTCGACCTGGTGCAGGAAGAGGCGCGGAGCCTGCAGATCACCCTGGGCCCCACCGACCGACGAAAGCTGGACGAGTATCTGTTCTCGGTGCGCGACATCGAGCGACGCATCGAAGCGGCCGAACAGGCCGAAGCGGTCGATCCCGGCATGGCTCGACCCCAGCGGGGCATCCCCCACAGCTTCATCGAGCATGCGCGGCTGATGTTCGACCTGATGGCAGTGGCGTTCGAGGCCGACATCACGCGCGTGATCACCTTCATGGTCGGTCTGGAGCTGGGTAACAAGGTCTACCACGAGACCGGGATCACCGAGGCGCACCACGGACTGACCCACCATCGGGGCGACCCGGATAAGATCGAGAAGATCACCCAGCTGAACCGGTTCCACGTCGAGCAGTTCGCGCATCTCGTCGACCGCCTGTCGAGCGCCGACGAGGGCGACGGCTCGGTGCTCGACCATACGATGCTGGTCTACGGCGGGGGCATCTCGGACGGGAACCGACACCTCCATCACGACCTGCCGACGCTGCTGGCCGGGCGCGGGAACGGACGCCTGACGCCTGGCCGTCACGTCTCGCTCCCGCCAGAAACACCTATGGCCAACCTGCTGGTCACGATGCTCGATCAGATGGGACTGCCAGGAGAGACGGTTGGCGACAGCACCGGCTCGCTCGAGGAATTGACGGAACTCTAGACTACCTGACACCTTGCACTGACATGTTGCTGAGACTGACGCGATGACGATACGACGCACGATCTACTCCGCGCTCGCCACCCTGCTGCTGGCCACGCCGGCCCTGGCTCAGAACTACACTCAGCCCACGACCTCGGATGGGCAGCCGGACATTTCCGGCATCTGGACCAGCTTCGACACGACCCCCTTTGAGGTCGAGACCCCTGAGGTACTCGCCGACCTCAAGGCGCTGGCCTACTGGTTCCCCGGCGTCGACGGCGGAGCGAGCGGCCCCGGAGTCGGACCGTCGGGCGACTTTTCGCAGGCCGAGCCCCACGCCGCGCAGAACCAGCGGAGACGATCGATGGTGGTCGACCCACCGACCGGCCAGGTGCCCATCCTGGACGCGGCCAAGGCGGTGCGTGACGACAACCTGAATCGCCTCGATGACCACTGGGTGCACAACACCCCCTGGGAGCGCTGTATCACCCGCGGGGTACCCGGGAACATGTTCCCGACCTACAACACCGGTCACCTGATCCTGCAGATCCCGGGCTACGTCATCATCTCGTCGGAGATGATTCACGTCAGTCGCATCATCCCGATCGACGACACGCCGCGACCGCCCGACGCCATCCGTCAGTGGAACGGCAACTCACGCGGTCATTGGGAGGGCAACACGCTGGTAGTCGAAACGGTGGGCTACAACACGAAGGGAACAGTGGGCACCAACGTGGCCACCCGCCGGATCCGCGGCATCCCCCAGAGCGAGCAGATGAAGGTCGTCGAACGCTTCACCCGGGTCGACGAGGACAACATGACCTACCGGGTCACCGTCGAGGACCCGAACGCGTTCGAGCACGCCTGGACGGTCGAGCTCCCGATGAACTACTCGCCCGACTACCGCATCCTCGAGTACACCTGCCACGAGGGGAACTACGGGCTAGAGAACACCCTCCGCGGCGGGCGCGCCGAGGACAGAGCGCAGGGTCAGTAGGACACCGCGCTAGGCGCTAGTTCTGTCCGCCCGTCGTGGGTGCGCTCGCGTGCCCGACCTCGACCGAGCGCCATCGTAGGAGTTCGTCCTCTCGTTCGGTCCAGAACGCTCGAAACCCGTCTCCCGTCGCCACCACGAGCGGATGGGACGCCACCGCATCGAGACGCGAGAGCCGCGTCTCAGGGGCCCACTCCTCGCCCCTTGCGGCCGAACGGGAGACATAGATCGCTCCCAACTCGTCCCACACGGCTACCGCGGTTGGACCGGCGGTCGCCAGGTCTCCGTGACGGCCGCGCTCGCCACCCATCCGCGTGGGTGCCGACCAGCTTTGGCCGCCGTCACCTGAACGCACGACATACAGGCCGTGCCGCTCCTCGTGGCCGGTCCAGACCAGAGCGACTAGTTGCCCCGTCGAAGCGCCGCCACTGATCCAGCCAAGCCCTCCACCAACATGTGGACAGCCAGGGAACTCCCAGTTGAACTCGCCGACCGTCCCGCCGAGCGTCCAGGTCTCACCCGCGTTGTCAGTCGTCGCCAGCCGCATGTCTCGGACGCCGTGGTCCCGATACAGGACATGCACCTGACCATCCGGCGTGACCGCCATGCGATTCCAGCAGCAGGCGCAACTCGAGTCGTCGGCGAGCTGACTGTGCTCCCAGGTTGCGCCAAAATCGCTCGACCGCGCGACGCCGAGGCCGCGTCGCGCCAGCCCATCATGACTCCCGATCCAAGCCACATAGAACCGTCCCTCGGCGTCGGCCGTCATATCGGCGAACGTCTGTGCGTCCGCAGGGTCGCTGCCGGCCGGCCCGGGTCCGGGCTGCCAGGTCTTTCCACCATCGCTGGACCTCGCGGTCACCATCGGCCCGGCCCCAAATCGCGTCGTGCCGGTGGTCGACCAGTGCACTAACACGTGGTCACCATGGGCTACCACCTGTGGCTCATTGCCGCGGCTGGCGATCGAGATCGGAGCGCTCGACGTATCGATGAACCGGCGCGGGCCCCATGTCTGTCCTCCGTCGGTCGAACGCTGGTGACCCAGCTCGAGCGTCGGTCCCTGCCGCTGGGTCGTCAGGAGGTCGATCACGGTCCCCTGGGCGAACACGTCCAGCGAGGCCGTGCCGTCGCCGGCAGCGGGCCGGGCCGGGCGCCCGGGCTGAGCCACAATCGGCGCCGCGGCTATTGTCAACAGGAGCACGGTGACTCCAACACTACGTCGTGCGTTCAACATCTTCACTACTCCAGGAGAAACTATCGCGCGGGTGAATACGGTCGTGTCGTCCAGCCACGACCTGACAGAAGCTCAGCCCCAGAGGGCCAGCTCAGCCAAGTACCGGAACCAATGAGCGCACCGGAACGAGCTACGCGCGAGGGGGTGGAGTGGCGATGCGGGATGGTGCAGTCGGGGCACCGACACGGAGGTCGTCGACCCGATCGGCCCGAACCAGGGTGAACAGCACCGCGACGGCGGAGGTCATGAGTGCCTGGGGACCGACGGCGCTCGCGGGAGTGAGCTCCTCGTTGCACCGCATCTGACAGTCATCGCCGGAGGCGTGATGACTGGCGGGCAACACATCACGTACCCGGCCGTGTCCCTCGTGGCCAGGCGGTTGCCCGGCGTGGTCTGGCGACGGCGCCGAGTGGCCGAGGTGCAGGGGGCAGTGGTCGCCCGGCTCCGGGCTCTCCGGGTGCGAGAAACAGCACAGGACGAGCGCGGCGGCGGCAACCGCCGTCACGTGCCCTCCGAGCACGGTCGCGGCGACCAACGAGAGCCGAGAACGCAGGAAAGACATGCGTGCTACCAACAAGTGTATTGGACGCTCAGATCCAGCGCCACGATCCGCTCCCGGTCGCGGGCGTAGAGAATGGTGCCCGAGAGCGTCGGCACCGTCCAGGTGCGCGTGTCGAAGAGCGGGGTGGTCGCCAACCGTTCGAGACCTGACGGGCTGAGACGTACGAGTGACAGGTCGCCGTCCTCTTCCATCAGGATGGCCTTCCCGTCCGCGTGCAGCATCGTGGCCCGCGAGTAGCCGCGCTCCTGCCAGGCGGTCTCACCTGACGCCATATGGGTGGCGGTCAGAATCGCCGTCGCGCTCTGACCGCTGGTGCCGTAGATGAAATCTCCGATCTTCAGCACGTTGAGGAACGTAAACCGGAGCCGGCGATCAGACCAGGCCAACTCCGTCCGGGTCACCTCGCCGTCAGGGATCAGCCGAATCGCCTGACTCCCTCCAACATAGCCCGACGAGAAGAACAGCACCCCGGTCTCCGGGTCATAGATCGGAATCTGGAAATTGAAGTCGTTGCCAGCGTCGTGTGGATGCGCCCACAGCACCGTGCCGTCGTCGGGGTCCATGCCAAAGACACCCTGACCACCAAACACGACCGCCTGGGTCCTCCCCGCCACCTCGATGAGCCCGACCGGCGCGTGGGAGACCAGGAAGTTGCCGCTCCGCCACACCACTTCGCCGTCGCGTTGCCGGAGCGCCATCACCGCCTGCCCGGGACCACCTACCTGCAACAGAATCATGTCGCGGTAGGCTGTCGGGCTCATGCCAGAGCCCGGCTTGATCATCGAACGGATCAGCAGCGGTGGCGCACCGAGGTCGTCGATCAGATTCCGCTCCCAGATCAGCTCGCCGGTCGTCGGGTCGAGCACATGGAACTCCTTGTTGCTTCCCACCGTGAACAACCGCCCGTCGACCAGCAGGGGCGTGGCGTGAGGTCCGGCTCCCTGATCGAAGTCCTGGTTCAGCGAGTCGTACGCGAACTCCCACAGCGTCTCGCCGGTGCTCGCATCGAGGGCCACCACCGCCTCCCGAGGCGACCAGGGGCTCCCTCCGCCCTCGCCATGGGATTCCCGGTACATGGTGTAGAGCCGACCCTCGGCGACGAGGATGGCCGTGTGCCCCGCCCCGAGCGGACGGCTCCAGAGCTCGGGTGGTCCGCCCTCGGGCCACTGCTCGGCCAGACTGGTCGACGCCGCGGAGAAGTCTCCATTCGGACCGCCCCATTGGGTCCACTCCCCCTCCTGGGCGTTCCCAGAGACGGGGAACGCAAGCACCAGCGCCACGATCGCGAGTCGGCTCCAGCCTCTCATCGGCCCTCAATCTCCTGCGGAAAGTCCTTGCACGGCATCGCCCATTGCTTGCAATCGCCAACCGGTACGTCGCGACGATACACGAGGCGGTTACGAACCTCCTCGTCAGGGGTCGTGGTGGTGACATCGATCGTCAGGCGGTCGCCATCGAGCGAGATCACTTCGTGCATCTGCATTTCACCCATGGTCCCCTCGGCGATCAGGCGCCCTCCGTCCCAGCGCGACGCCACGAGCATCGACGTGTCACGTCCCACGGGAATCATCAGCTCGCGGCCGGGGATGTAGGACCAGGCTTTCAGACCGTTGGTTTCGGCCCCGATGAGGACCGTGCCGTTGGCGGCGTGAGTAATGAAGAGACGGCCTATGTCGTCGCCACCACGTCCCCCGCTGAACGCGGGTGGCGAGTAGGAGGACGCATCGTCGTCGAGTGTCCACATGCCGGAGAGATCCGGTCCCTGGGCCTGGGCCAGGCCGGCGCCCATGAGCCAGAGCCAGGCCGCCAGCATCCCGGCCCGCCGGCCGATCCGCCACCGTGCTGTCGTCTGCATCTCGATTGCCCTCAGTCTCCGTCGTCCCGCCCTCGCACGCAACCCGTCGTCGAACCGACCCACTATAATCGGTAGGTTCGACTCACGTCGGCCCCGACACCGGGCCGCCTTCACTACTGACGCCAGCGCCCGCCGCGGCGCTTCTCCAGGAGAACCGATTTCTGATGTTGACCCACATCCTGCACGCCTACGACCTCCAGCTCAACGTCGCCAAGCGGCTGCTCGGCGATATCCCGGACGACCAGATGTGCGCCCAGCCGAACGGCCTGGTCAATCACCCGACCTGGAGCCTGGGACATCTGGTGGTTTCCGCCAACGGCGTAGGCCAGATGATCGGGATCGAGCCTGGCATGCCCGAGAACTGGGGCGAGCTCTTCAAGACCGGTGGGACTCCCAGTGACGACCCGACCGGGATGCCGAGCAAGGCCGAGCTGCTGTCCGAGCTCGGGGGGGTGCACGAGCGCTACAAGGCGGCGCTGCCGAACGTCGATCAGTCCGTCCTCGACGCCGAGCACCCGAACGAGAAGACCCGCGCCTACTTCCCTACCGTCGGCTCGATGGTGCTCTTCATCATGACGAGCCATGAGATGGACCACCTCGGCCAGGTGGCGGCCTGGCGTCGGGCAGCCGGTCTCGGACCAGCCAGCTAGTCTCGATCCGTAGAGTGTGGCAGGAGCTGCGCCCGGCGCCGCGGCCCGGGCGCAGATCCTGCCCACCCGCGAGACTCGCCCGCGTTCGGTCACCGATCGTCTCCGGCCTCCGATTTGCAGGTCTGACTCGCCTAGAAACCATGGTCTCGCCCGCCACCGACGACCAGCTCGAAGCCACGCTGACCCGCTACTGGGGCTACCGCGAGTTCCGCCCGCTGCAGCGCGAGGCGATCGCCGCCAACCTGGAAGACCGGGACAGCGTGGTGGTCCTGCCCACGGGCGGCGGAAAGTCGCTGTGCTTCCAGATGCCCGCACTGGTCAGGCCGGACGCCGGTCCAGGTCTCGTGGTTTCCCCGCTGGTCTCGTTGATGAAGGACCAGGTCGACGGCATGGTAGCCAGCGGCATCCCGGCCGCCGCGCTCAACAGCTCGCTCACCGCCGACGAACGACGGCAGACGCACGATGCGCTCGATGCCGGCACCTGCCGACTCTTGTATGTCACCCCAGAACGGCTGGTGGGCGAGGGCGGCGACGGGTTTCGCGCCAAGCTCCGCCGATGGGACGTGCAGTTCGTGGCGGTCGACGAGGCGCACTGCATCAGCCAGTGGGGGCACGAGTTCAGGCCGGAGTACCGGCAGCTGGCCCGCCTCCGTGAGGAGTTTCCCGAGATCGGGGTGCACGCCTTCACCGCCACGGCCACCCGGCAGGTGCGCAAAGACATCGCCTCTCAGCTCGCGCTCCGCGACCCCGACGTTCTGGTGGGCTCTTTCGACCGTCCCAACCTGGTCTACCGCGTGCTGGTCCGCACCGGCGTCAAAGATCAGATCCAACGCGTCATCGATCGCCACACGGGCGAGGCTGGCATCATCTACTGCGTCTCCCGGAAGGAGGTCGAACAGCTGGCCGCCTGGCTCGAGCAGTCAGGCCATCGCGCCCTGCCTTACCACGCCGGGCTTCCTGACGAGATACGCCGTCGACACCAGGAGGCGTTCCTCGAAGAACGCACCGACGTGATGGTGGCCACGGTCGCCTTCGGGATGGGCATCGACCGGTCGAACATCCGCTACGTGATCCACGCCGGCTCACCCCGGTCACTCGAGCACTACCAGCAGGAGTCCGGGCGCGCCGGACGAGACGGCCTGGAGGCCGAGTGCGTTCTGCTCTACTCGGGCGCCGACTACGCCCGCTGGCGACAGATGCTCGAACAAAGCGGCGAGCTCTCGGACCAGGCTCGACGGCTGCTCCGGGACATGGAGCGGTACGCCGGCGGCACGAAATGCCGGCATGCCGTGCTGGTCGAGTACTTCGAACAGCGCTACCAGCAGGACGGCTGCAACGCCTGCGACTGGTGCCTGAAGGAGCTGGAGCCGATCGACGAATCGCTCACGCTGGCGCAGAAGATCCTGTCGACCGTGGTCCGCTCGGGACAGAGCTTTGGCATGGGACACGTGATCGACGTGCTCCGGGGTCGGACCACCGACCAGGTCACGAGTCGTCGGCATCAGGAACTGAGCACCTTCGGGCTGCTCGCCGACACCCCGATCGCGGAGCTCCGCGGCTATCCCGATCAGCTTACGCAGCAGGATCTGCTGCTCCGCACCGACGGCCCCTATCCGGTGCTCCAGCTCACCGATGACGGAGTGACGGTGCTCAAGGGGCAGGGCTCGGTGGAGTTGTACCGCCAGCCGCGGCCGGCGCCGGGCCAGCGGCGGCGCCGGGACCGGACCGACCCGGCGGCATGGGAGGGCGTGGACCGCGGCCTGTTCGAGTCACTCCGGGAGTGCCGCATGGAGATCGCGCGCGCCCGCGGCGTGCCGCCCTACGTCGTCTTCCACGACAACACGCTGCGGGACCTCGCGCGGCGTCGACCTACGTCGCCCGAGGAACTCCTCCAGGTCTACGGCATCGGCGCCCGGAAGGCCGACGACCTCGGCCCAATCATCCTCACGGTGATTCAGGAGTACGAGGGACACGCCAACGCGGAAGCGGAAGACCAGCCTCAGTAACGGCGCAGCAGCATCGCCTCGTCCTGAGGCGCGACGTCGAAGAGATCCGTCGGATAGCGGCGGTAGCCGATGATGGCGCCGTAGATGGCGTAGGCGTTCTGCTGGTCCAGGGCCAGACCAGCCAGATACTGCAGCCGGAGGCTTCGGTCGTGATTGATTGGTGCATCGCTGAGCCAGGGCTGGAGATCGTTCCCTCGCCCCGCATAGACCCGCAGCGGGTGCCACGTAGGCGGGACGAGTCTTGGCAGCAAGACGCTCCCGATCCCCATACCCCCCATGAAACTCACGAGGAGCGCGGCGACCGAGATGGAGGAAGACCCCACCACCAGCCGGAGCACGTGGAACCAGGCCAGCTCATAGATGAGGGCGGCGGCCCCGCTACCGAGGAACAAGAAGACAAGCAGCGCCGTGGGCTTTAGAGGCATGTGTTCGGGATCACTGCGTCGGTCCATGGACTCATCCATGAGGACGACAGGCCGGAAGCTCTCGCTTCATCTCTGCCGTCCCGGACGATCACGGCGTGGCCCCGAGTGCGGCCGAAAGGCGCTGGGCAAGGTCGGCAACATCGGGCTCGACGCCTGGGGATAGCTTCACCAGAGCCACGCATCCGTGGGCGAGCATCAGGTTGACGTCGCGCTCGGGATGGTCGCCGCCACGCCTCAAATCGGTTCGCACCCCGACGACGGGCGTTCCCAGCGCGAAGGCGACGCCGCACTCGAAGGACGTGCCGGAGTCGGGATCCGCACCGTCGAGGATAGCGACCACGGCGTCAGCCTCGCGGATTCGGCCGACCAGCAGCTCGAACATCGCCTCGGTCGGTAAGGGCTGCCCGGGCTCGAGCAGATCGGCTACCAGGCGCTGCGGCAGCAACACCCGATAGCCGAGCGTTTCGAGCACAGCCGCGAGCGTGGCGTTCCATTGCTGTTCGGCGTGGGTAAACAGCGGACCGGCGAAATACACGAGGGGAGCAGAAGACGCGGCCATGGGCTGCTGTGTATCAGGAGCCGGGGCCTGTGGCAAGGGCCGCCCCGGGGCTCAGAACACCCGACGCCCGAGCTCTTCGGCCTGGCGGCGCTGGGCGTCAGAGGGGGCGGGCTGGCTGACCACGGGCACCCGCTTGAAATACAACCGCAGCGCCTGGTGATGGATGGCGACCGTCGTGCGAAGTGTCAGCCACGGCTGAGTCAAGGCGAGCCGCGCCAGGGCGCCATCGTCCAGCGAACGTCGCTCGCCCCAGAGCTGGGCGTCGAGCACGTGCTGGTCGTCTTCGAACTCGACGATGCCGATCGACAGGCGCTCCCGAAGCGGCGCCAGCCGGAAGTCGTACCGGCAGCGGTTCGACAAGAACGGCGAGACATGCATCTGCTTGGTCGCCGAGCACCGCCATGGCTCGCGCCCCGCCTCGTCGCGCAGCAGATACAGATAGCGCTCGCCGAAGGTACTCGAGACCTCGGCGACGACCGCTCGAAGCTCGCCGGAGACTGCATGGCAGTAGTAGAAGCTCACCGGATTGAAGACGTAGCCGAACAGCCGACAGCTGGTCAGTAGACCGATCCGGCCGCCAGTGACGTCGACGTCGTGCCGCGACAGCCACCGCTCGAGCTTGGGCCGCGTCGCGCCGGGCTCACCGTCCATATGATCGCGGTCTCGAAAGGAGAACAGGCCGGCTCGATTGACGCCAAACAGCCGGAGCGAAGGACCCACCCGTTCGAGTTCGTCGAGATCCAGGTAGAAAAGCGTGGCGGGGTAGCGAAAGTCGTGCACCGTCGGACGCGCTCGCCGATGCCGCACCCAGCCGGTGTAGAGGCACGACCTCATCGGGACCAGTCAGCCTCCGGATCGATGGCCCGCGCCACGTCGAGCCCCGCCCGCACCCCGTCCTCGTGAAAACCGTTGCCCAGATAGGCGCCACAGAAATAGGTGCGGCGGGCACCGTTCTCCGAACGCAGCCGCTCACGCGCCCGCAGACCGGCCACGCTGTAGTGGGGATGGGAGAAACGGAAGCGACGTAGAACCCGGTCTGACCGTACCGTCCCGCTGTCGTTCAACGTGACACAGAACGGGTGATCAGATTCGAAGCCCTGGAGCCGATTCAGCAGGTAGGTCATCTCCAGCGGACGACTCGGGTCCTGGCAGTCAGGAACATGGTAGTTCCAGGCAGCCCAGACGTGGGGGGACCCCGGCAGGACCGAGCGGTCGGTGTGCAGCAGTAGATCGTTGGCGCGATAGGGAATCGCCTCGAGCAGTTCCCGTTCACGCGCGTCCGGATCCTCGAGCAGGCCGAGCGCCTGATCCGTATGGGTCGCCAGCACTACCCGGTCGAACCGTTCGGCGGCCCCGTCGACCGGGCGCACCGTCACCTCCTCCGCGCCTCTCTCGACACGGGCCACCGGCTGCCCACACCGGAGCCGGGCGCCGAGTCTCTCGGCGAGCCGTGCGACATACCGCTGGCTCCCCCCAGAAACGGTGCGCCATGGGGGCTGATTCCGCACCTGGAGGAGACCGTGGTTGTGAAAGAAGCGCAGGAATAAATCGAGGGGAAACTGCTCGGCGTCAGCGACGCTCGATGACCAGATGGCGCTGGTCATCGGCAGCACATAGTGGCGGACGAGCTCGTCGGAGAGGCCGGCTTCCCGCACCGCCGGCCCCAACGTCGCGCCGGCGGGGGGCTCGGTGACGCTCCGTGCCCACTCATTGAACCGGGTCACGTCGCGGAGCAGACGCCAGTAGCTCGGCCGCAGGAGTTGCCTCGGGCGCGCGGTCAGGCCACGAACCCCGCGGCCGCTGTAGGCGAGATCGCACGCCCCGCACTGGACGCTGAATGACATCTCGCTAAGCTGCGTCTCGACTCCGAGACGTTCGAGCAGGCGAGTGAACAGGGGATAGGTACGCTCGTTGTAGACCAGGAAGCCAACGTCGAGCGCACGGGAGTCAAGTCCGTCTTCCACCTGCACGGTGTGGGCATGCCCGCCCGCGACCCGCTCGGATTCGTAGACGACGACGTCGTGGCGAGCGGCGAGCGCGTCGGCCGCCGTCAGCCCGGCCACGCCGGCGCCGACCACCGCGATCCGCGACGGATTCCCGTCGTCTTTCTCACCAGTCACACGCAGACACTCCAGTTTTCCCCAGTAGAAAACCGATCGCCTTCGACACCCAACGCATCTCCTAGATTAAACGTATTATCTTTGCAGTCAAAACCATTGCAATGTCAGGTCCTCCCTCTCCGGCCCTCGCCTCGAGCGCTCCTCCGAGACGCTCGGTCCTCGGGACCCTGGTCCGCCCCTGGCTGTTCCGCCTGCTCGATCAGCTCGACGACGGGCAGATCGACATCGTGGACCCGCTCGGACGACGCCGGCTCGGCTCGGGGGCGACGTCCGACCTCCATGCCGAGGTCGAGGTCGCCGACACCACTGTCTATGCACGTCTCGCCTCGGGTGGCTCGATCGGAGCGGCCGAGACCTACGCCGACCGGCGCTGGTCCAGCCCCGATCTCACGTCGGTGATCCGGCTGCTTGCCAGAAACCGTGACGCGGGAAACGCACTGGACGGCCCGGCCAGCCGTCTGCTGGGGCTGGCCCAGCAGTTGCGACACCGATGGCGCACGAACACGCGCCGGCAGAGTCGGCGAAACATCGGCGACCACTACGACCTCGGCAACGATTTCTTCGAGACGTTCCTCGACCCGACACTCACCTACTCGTGCGCCGTCTTCCCCACCCCGGATGCGGATCTGGAAACAGCGTCGCGACACAAGCTCGACCTGATCTGCCGGAAACTCGAGTTGCAGCCGGGTGACCGGCTCCTCGAGATCGGCACCGGCTGGGGCAGCCTCTGCCTGCACGCGGCTGGCGAATACGGCTGCCAGGTTGTCACCACGACGATCTCTCGTCAGCAGTATCAACGCGCCACCGAACGGGTCCAGGCTGCCGGGCTTGCCGACCGCATCCGGATCGAGACGCTCGACTACCGAGACCTGCCGGACCGGTATCCAGAAGGGTTCGACAAGCTGGTCTCGGTGGAGATGATCGAAGCGGTGGGCCGCACGTTCCTCCCGCGCTACTTCGAAGTGTGCGACCGGATGCTCGTCGAGGGCGGGCGTGGGTTGATCCAGGCGATCGTGATCGATGACGCGCTCTACGCCAGCTATGCGACCGGCGTCGATTTCATCCAGCGCTATATCTTTCCGGGCGGCTTCCTGCCATCGGTGGCCATCATGCGGGAGCTGGTTGGCCGCACCCCGCTCCAGATCGAGGCGGTGGACGACATCACCCACCACTATCCGCCGACGTTGCGCGCCTGGCGAGCCGCGCTCCACCGTCGGTGGCACGATCTGATCGACCTGGGCTACCCGGATCGACTGCTCCGTTTCTGGGACTACTACTTCTGCTACTCGGAAGGTGGATTCCTCGAGCGCACCATCGGTGACGTCCAGATGACGCTCACCAAGCCTCGCGGTCACTCGACATGAGCCTGGCCATCGACCTCGCCGAACGGGGATGGCTCCCGGACGGTGTCATCAGTATGGGAATTCGGCGGCTGCTCAGGCAGCGGCTGGCGAGTGAGAGAGCCCACCCTGACGGTGCGGCCCGGCTCGACGCGCATCTGGCGACGATGCGCGCCGGTCCCATCGCGATCGAGGTCGACGCGGCCAACGCCCAGCACTACGAAGTGCCCGCCCGCCTGTTCGAGACGGTTCTCGGTCCCCATCTCAAATACAGCTGCGGACACTGGCCCGAGGGCGTAGCCACGCTCGGCGAGGCAGAGGCCTCCATGCTGGCACTCACCTGCCAGCGTGCCCAGATCGAGGACGGGATGCGGGTGATAGACCTGGGCTGCGGCTGGGGAGCGCTGGCGCTGTGGGTGGCCGAACGCTACCCGCAGACCGAGGTACTGGCCGTCTCGAACTCCACCTCGCAACGCGAATTCATCGAGCAACGCCGCACGCTCCGCGGCCTGCCCAACCTCCGGGTCGTGACCGCCGACGTCAACGACTACCAGCCGTCGGGCCACTTCGACCGGGTCGTCTCGGTCGAGATGTTCGAACACCTGCGGAACGTCGAGGCGCTACTCGAGCGGATCGGCGCATGGCTCACCCCCGACGGCCGGCTGTTCGTCCATGTCTTCTCGCACCATCGCCATGCCTACTTCTACGAGGTAGACGGCGAGGCCGACTGGATGGCCAGACACTTCTTCACCGGCGGGATGATGCCGTCGGACGAACTGCTCGCCGCCTGTGGCGGCCCGTTGGGGGTGGAGGAACGGTGGACGGTCGATGGCCGGCATTACGGCCGCACGGCGCGAGCCTGGCTGGCCAACCTGGACCGGCACCGTGGTGAAGTGCTCGACGTCCTTCGGACGGACCTCGGAGCCGTAGAAGGCGGCCGCTGGCTCCAGCGCTGGCGACTGTTCTTCCTGGCCTGCGTCGAGCTCTTCGAGTATCGCGACGGAGCGGAGTGGCGGGTCACCCATCATCGGCTCGCGCCCAGATAGACGGCGCGCGCCTGCCGGAGCCACGCATGACTCTCAGCCTCAAGCTGTTCTTCTCGATCATGCTGGTCGCCATGCTGGCGATCACGACCGCCGCCTCGCTCGACCGCGGCCTCGTGACCGCCGCCGAGGCGCTCTGGCCCGACCTCTGGTTTCGCGCCACGCTCATCGACGCCTACTTCGCGTTCCTGACCGTCTGGGTGTGGATGGCCTGGCGCGAACCGACCTGGCCGCGGCGCCTCGCCTGGCTCCTGGCGGTGCTGTGCCTCGGCAGCATCGCCATCGCCATCTATGCGCTGCTGCGGCTCGCGCACGCCGACCCGCGAGACCCGGCACGGGCGATGCTCAACCGACACCGGCTGCGCGCTCGGTGAGCAGGTCGCCGTCCCTACCGAAAGCCGCGGTAGCGCCCCGGCGTGGCCCCTACCCGGGCCGACACTCGGGAGAGGACGGGGATCGCCACGCCCCAGAGCAGCGCCAACAGCGCCCAGGCCGTAAGGCCGTCAACCTGCACCGCGCCGAGACGCTCGCCAAGCCAGTAGGCGAGCGGACCGCCCAAGGCGCCGAAGGACATCGCGACCCGCCAGTCCCGTCCGAGCCAGCGCAGACAGTAGCGGAGCGTCGCCGCGAACTGCGCCCAGAGCACCACGATCCACGGCGGCGCCACCCCCTCCACCAGGGTCCCGGAATGGAAGTGGAGCCCGCCGATCGCCACCTGGAGCGACTCGACCGACAGGCCGATCAGGACCGCGGCCAGCAGCAACCGCGCCTCGGCTCGCCGCTCGACCGCCAGCGCCAGATGCACAACAACCAGCCCGAGACCCACCGCCGTCGCCTCTCCTGCCCGGTCTGCCGCGGCCAGCAGCACCAGGGCGAGCCAGCCGGCCTGATACAAGAGGTAGTTGACGAGGTCTACGCGAGTCTGCATGCTGTCGGCTCGACCGAAGGAGAAACCCACCCGTGCATGAATCGACCCCGGCGCGCGCGCCGTCCGTCACCCCGTCCGATCCGTCTCCAGACGACCGCCGGATCGACTGGCTGGGCAACATCCCGTTCCTGAGCGTCCACGCCGGCTGCCTGCTGGTCTTGTGGACCGGCATCAGCCCGACCGCCGCCGCCATCGGGCTGGTCACGCTGTTCACCCGGATGTTCGGACTCACCGGCGGCTATCACCGCTACTTCTGTCATCGGGCCTTCAAGACCTCCCGGGTGTTCCAGTTCGTCCTGGCCTGGCTGGGCGCAGCCGCCGCCCAGAAGGGCCCACTCTGGTGGGCCGGTCACCATCGAAGCCACCACCGCCACTCCGACACCGAAGACGACGTGCACCCGCCCGGGGTCTACGGATTCTTCTGGGCACACATCGGCTGGGTGATGTGTCCGGCCAACCTCCGTACGAAGATGGAACTGATGCCGGACTTCGCCAGCTACGCCGAGCTGGCCTGGCTCGACCGGAACCATCATGTGGCGCCGGTGACGCTGGCGATCGGCCTGTTCGGGCTCGGCGCCTGGCTCGAGTCGACGGCCCCGGCGCTCGGGGTGACCGGGCTCCAACTGCTGGCCGTGGCGTTCTTCCTCAGCACGACGGTGCTCTACCACGTGACCTTCGCGGTCAACTCGATTGGCCACACGGTCGGGAAACGCCGCTTCGAGACTCGAGACGCCAGCCGTAACGGGTTCCTGCTCGCGCTCGTCACCGGCGGCGAGGGGTGGCACAACAACCATCACCGGTACCCCGCCTCCGAACGGCAGGGGTTCTACTGGTGGGAGATCGACCCCACCCACTACGTGGTGGTGCTCCTGAACACACTCGGCATCGTCTGGGACGTCCGGGGCCCCTCGGCCGAGGTGCTGGCCGAAGGGAGACGGCCAAAACGTGCCGCGATGACCTCCTGACGGTAGTTGAAGATCTCGCGAAGGTCCCGGTCCACCCAGCGGGTGGCGACAGCAGGCAGCAAGGCGCCGCCATAGACGGCGAACTGGACGGTGTCGCGCAGTAACGTGCCGCCGTTCACCTCCACGAAGTCATGCCGGTGCCGCCAGAGGCGAAAGGGACCTCGGCGCTGGACGTCGGTGAATCCCACCGGCGGCTCCCACTCCTCGATCACAGTGCGCCAGCCTATGGGCATGCCGTGCAGCCGGAGACGGTAGCGGACCCGCGTCTCACGCCGCACCTCGGGCGGTGACACCTCGAGGATCCGAAACCGCAGGAAGGGGGGCGTCAGCTGCTCGAGGTTCCGGGCGTCGGCAAAGAACGGAAAGACCTCGTCCCGCGCGCAGGGAACCAGCTGGGTCGCCACCAGTCGCTGCTCGCCGCGGTCCCGTTCAATCCTGACCGAACCGGCGGTGTCGACGGGCGCGTCTTGATTCGACGTGGAGGTGTGAGGAGCCATCGCGCTTAACCAGAAATACAATATGGTCAACTTACAGGCAAATCGGCCTGACCATCGGGAGGCAGCGACGGTGCTATCGGATACGGTGCGCGAAGGACTCGAGAAATACCGGATCGGCGAGCGCATCCGGACAATGCGGCTCAAGAAGAAGCTGGGGCTGGTCGAGCTCGGCCAGCATACGGGTCTCTCGCCGGCGCTCCTCTCGAAGATCGAGCGGGGCAAGATGTTCCCTACCCTGCCCACGCTGCTGCGGATCGCTCTCGTGTTCAGCGTCGAGCTGGATACCTTCTTCGCCCCCGACGAGGCGCCGGTGGCCTCGGTGGTCCGTCGCCGCGACCGGCAACGGTTTCCGCAGCTCCCGAACCAGGACAAGGTCAACTTTCATTTCGAAAGTCTCGACTACCCTGTCACCGAGCGGGCCATGAGTGCCTACCTCGCCGAGTTCACCCAGAGCAGCGCCGACGCCCTCGAGATGCATCAGCATGGGGGTGTCGAATTCATCTACGTGATGACCGGCGCGCTCGCGCTCAAGATCGAAGACCGCGAGACGGTGCTACGGGCCGGTGACTCGATCTACTTCGACGCCTCGCCCTCGCACGGTTACCGACGCCACGGCCGAGCCAAGTGCACGGCCATCGTGGTCGTCACCCCCTGAGTCTGGTGCGCATCGCGATCGTCAATTTCAACGCCGAGCTGGCCGGAGGCACCGAGACCTATCTGCATGCGCTCCTGCCGGCGCTGGCCGCACGAGGGCATCAGCTCGCGCTGGCACACGAGCGCACGCCGAGCGGACAGGCGGGCCCACTGGATCCCGAAGGCTGCCTCGAGACGATGTGGGACGGTGCGGCGTTGGGGAAGGCGGCCCTGGTCGAGGCCGTGGCGGCTTGGTCGCCGGATGTCGTCTATGTGAACCTCATCCTCGACCCTGGTCTCGAGTCCGAGCTGCTAGCCCGGTTCCAATGCGCGATCTACCACCACACCTACCACGGGACCTGCGTGTCAGGAACGAAGATGCACGCCTTCCCGACCGCGGCGTTCGACGTTGGGGGCATTTCGGACTGGTTGGAGGCGGGCGTGAGCGGCGAGCTCGCCCCAGGCGACCCGCCGACGGTGGAGGGGCTCGCCGATGCGATCGTGCGCGCGCTCTCCCCCCGGGATCATCACCAGGAGCTTCGAGAGGGCGCATGGCGACGCGCTGTCGCGTTCAGCGCCGGGACACACGCGGCCACCCTGGAGACCGTGCTGGCCGACTGCGGCAACCGACGAGAGGAGCAGATCCGATGAAGATTGTGGTGAGTGGCGCGAGCGGGCTGGTAGGCACCGCGCTTGCCCGCCGATGGAGCGGGACCCACAGCGTGGTGGGACTGGGCCGACGGCCAACACCCGGCGGGGTCCAATGGGACCCGGCCGCCGGCGCACTGGACCCCGCCGCGCTGTCGGGCGCGGATGCGGTCGTACATCTGGCCGGAGCCGGCATCGCGGACCGGCGGTGGTCGGACTCGGTCAAGCAGGCGATCCGCGATAGCCGGGTGCGCGGGACGTCCCTGATCGCCCGGTCGATGGTCGCGGCCGACGCTCCCCCACCGGTGCTCATCTGTGCCTCGGCGATAGGCTACTACGGCGACCGAGGCAATGCAGTCCTCGACGAGGACAGCGAGCCGGGCCAGGGCTTTCTGTCCAAGATCTCACTCGAGTGGGAGGCCGCCGCTGATCCGGCCCGAGAGGCGGGACTTCGGGTGGTGCATCTACGCATCGGCATCGTGCTCTCGAAACACGGCGGCGCGCTGAAGCAGATGCTCCTGCCGTTCAAGCTGGGCGTGGGGGGAAAGCTGGGCGACGGCAGCCAGTACATGAGCTGGATCGGACTCGAAGACCTCACCCGCATCATCGAATACGCCATCGAGCAGCCCACCATGCAGGGAGCGATCAACGCGGTGGCACCGACGCCCGCGACCAACGCCGACTTCACCAAGGCGCTGGGCCGCGTCCTCGGCCGCCCGACGATCTTCCCAGTGCCCGGCTTCGGCGTGCGCCTGCTGTTCGGCGAAATGGGTGACGCACTCCTGCTGGGCAGTACCCGCGTGGTACCGACCAGGTTGGCTGCAACCGACTTCCGCTTCGAACACCCGGATCTGGACAGCGCGCTACGAGCGGCCCTCGTATGATGGTCCGCCGGCGTCAGGTCGACGACATCGACTCGATGCGCTGCACGGCCCTACGCACCGAGGACGGTATCGGCTGAGGGACGATGTCGCCCTGCATCCCGTAGCGATCGAGGCGCGCGACTTCCGCCACGAGGCGGTCCGCGAAAGCCTGTCGGGGCCGGTCGCGGTGGGTGGCGAGCACCCCCTGGGGCGGGCAGGCCCAGACGCCAACGCCCGGATACTGTCGCCGAAACGTCGCGAGACAACGGCGCATGACGAACGCCTTGGCCACCAGCAGCGCCGTCCCGGCCGGCCGACCGGTGGCGCGAAGAGCCTGCATCCCGAACCGCACGTTCTCGAGCGTGTTGCTTGCCTCCACCTCCGTCACGATCCGGCTGTCCGGGACACCCTCGGCCAGCAACGTGTCACGGAACACGAGCGCTTCCGGCTTCGTGAACACACTCTCGGTTCTCGGGCCGAACCGGCCCGAGACCACGATGCGCTCGCCGTGTCCCTCCAGGAAGAGCCCCGCCGCGCGGCGGGGCACCTCCAGATCGCGGCTGCCGAACACGAAGATCGCGTCGCTCGGACGTGGTCGGTGGGAGACGGCCAGATATGACCAGACCGGCTCAAGCAGTCGGCCCAGCTCCGGCTCCGATAGTTGTTCGATCCGAGACACGATGGTCGTTCTACCACAGCCAGGGCCGCCCGGGACCCACGCCGGCAAGGTCGACCCGTACGCTATGATCGGACCGACGGTGCACGTCAGGATTCCAGCCCAGCACACCAAGCACATGTTCAACCGTCGGCTCCGGCTCGCCGTCTACGGTCTGCTTCTGCTGGCCGTGCCGAGCCTGGGCCAGACCCCGGATCAGGCGCTGACGCTCGTGACGGCGGAAGGCCGCAGTCAACTCCAGACCGTCACCCTCGACGGCCGGCGTATGGTGGCGCTCGAACGGCTGACCGGTCCCTTCGGCCTGACCATCGGTGGCGAACTCGGAAACAGCTCGCTGACCCTGTCTCGCGGCGACCAGGTGATCGTGCTGACCGCCAACGAAGGGCTGGTCTCGGTCGACGGACAGTTGGTTTCGCTCCCCTCATCTCCGATCGAGCAGAACGGGACGTGGTATGTCCCGGTCGACTTCATCGGCCGCGCGCTGCCGCTCGTATCGGACGAGCCGCTCGAGCTCCGACGCCGTTCGGGGCTCGTGGTGATGGGCGACATCCGGGTACCCCAGGTCGTGGCCCGATATCGGAGAACCGGCCGCCAGGGTCGTCTCGGCTTCATGGTGACGCCCGCCATCGAACCGACCGTAGAACGGCAAGACGACAGACTCGTGATCACGTTCGACGCCGACGCGCTGGATCTGGCCCCGACCAACGTGTCGCCAGACCCGCTCGTCGTCGGATTGGCGGCCGACCAGAATCGTCCGGTCGTGACCGTCGAGCTCGGCGCCGAGTTCGGCTCCTACGCCTCGGTGGTGGAACCGGCGCTGGGGAACGCCATCGAGCTGGTCATCGACCTCGAGCCTACGGCGCCCGCTCCGCCACCGCCCGCGCCGACGCGAACCACCGAGCTCCGCCCCACGCCACCACCGCCGGTGACGCCGCCGGCGCCCCAACCTCCACTCGCGGGCGTCCCGGCCCCACCGGCCGGTGCTCCAGCACCCGCCGCGACGGCGGGCGATCCGGATCTCCCAGCGCTGAGCGAGCTTGCGGCGCCTCGGACCATCCGAGCCATCGCCATCGACCCGGGACATGGTGGTGCCGACACCGGCACCAGGGGCCCTGGTGGCGCGCTCGAGAAGGACGTCACGCTGGAGGTGGCCCGTCGGCTGCGCAACGCCATCGAGAGCCAGCTCGGGCTACGCGTCGTGCTGACCCGCACGTCGGACACGACCGTGGCGCTCGATGAACGCGCGGCGATCGCGAACAACAACCGCGCGGACCTGTTCATCAGCCTGCACGTCAACGCATCGGTACGCGAGACCGCGACCGGCGCGGAGGTCTTCTACCTCAGCCTGGCCGAATACGACGAGGCGGCGCGCGACCTGTCCGCGCTGGCCGCCGAACCGATCCCGGTGGTGGGTGGCGGCTCCCGCGTGCTCGACATCGTGCCGTGGGAGATGGCCCAGCTCCGCTACGTCGGAGAGTCGGCGCGATGGGCCACCACCGTGGCGGACGAGCTGAGCCTGCGCTTGCCGATGAGCCCCAGGGGGCTGCAGCAGGCGCCGTTCCGGGTACTCGTCGGCGCCAACATGCCCGCGGTGCTCGTCGAGCTCGGGTTCATTTCCAATCCCGATCAGGAAGCCCAGCTCACCTCACCGACCTTTCAGACCGCGATCGTCAACGGACTGCTCCGCAGCATCATCCGGTATCGCGATGAGGCGGCGCGAGGGTTCGTGACCCCGACGCCGCTCACACCTGGCGCCCCCGGAGCCGCGGCGCCCACGGGGCGGATCCAGTGAAGCGCGAACTCGGCATCTACCTCACGCTCGGCGTGGCCGCGGTGGTCGGGGCCTGGGTGCTCTTCGTGGGACTACCGCAGTGGTACGCGGAGCCGACCGGTGAGGAGGGCGCCGCGCCCACGGGCATGACCGCCGATGGCGAGTTCGTCGAGGCGACGCTGTTCTACATCTCCGACGACGGCATGCAGCTGGTCGGCTTCGAGCGCCGCCTGAAGCGGGAGCCCAGCCTCGCAGAGCAGGCCCGGCGCGTGGTCGAAGCGCAGCTGGCCGAACCACCGCCGCCGTTGCTCTCTCCGATCCCGCGCGGCACCCGCCTGAACGGGCTGTATCTGACCGACCGTGGAGAAGCGTTCGTCGACCTGAGCGAAGAGGTGACGCTGGCCCATAGCGGCGGCTCGCTGGAAGAGCTGTTCACGGTCTATGCGGTCGTCAACGCCGTCACCACCAACCTGCCCACCATCTCCGCCGTCCAGATTCTGGTCAATGGAACCGAGGTCGACACGCTGGTGGGACACGTCGACCTCCAGAACCCGCTGGCGGGTAACATGCGCCTGGTCGCCGACCCTGACGCCGAGCCCGCCCTCGAGGGAGACACCGTCCCCCTCGCGACGACGCCGACAACGACATCATGACCGCGACTCGCACCGACCGTCCGGCCGATCAACTCCGTCCCACCACGCTCACGCCCCACTACCTCGAGCACGCCGAAGGCTCGGTCCTGATCGAGGCTGGGCGCACACGCGTGATCTGCACCGCCAGCGTCGAGGACAAGGTGCCACCGTTCCTGCGCGGCAGCGGCAAGGGCTGGGTCACGGCCGAATACGGGATGTTGCCCAGAGCCACCTCGACCCGGTCGGCGCGGGAAGCCAGCCGTGGGAAACAGGGTGGCCGTACACAGGAGATCCAGCGCCTCATCGGCCGCTCCCTCCGCGCCGTTACCCGGCTGGAGGCGCTCGGGGAAAGGACCATCTGGATCGACTGTGACGTGATCCAGGCCGATGGTGGGACGCGAACGGCGTCGATCACGGGCAGCTTCGTCGCGCTCGCCTTCGCCCTTGGTCAGATGAAGGACAAGGGCGTCATCGACCGGGTGCCGCTGGCTGATCACGTTGCGGCGATCAGCGTGGGCATCGTCGGTGGCGAGCCGCTGCTCGACCTCGCCTACACCGAAGATGCGGGCGCTGAGGTCGACATGAACGTCGTCATGACCGGCGACGGTCGCTACATCGAGGTCCAGGGCACCGCCGAGGAAGCGCCGTTCAGCCGCGAGCAACACGACGCGCTGCTCGGCTTGGCCGCCTCCGGCATCGACCACCTCGTGGGCCTGCAACGCGAGCTCATCGGCGACCTGCTGGCATGAACGTGGCTTCACCCGGCCGACTGCTGGTGGCCACCACCAACGTCGGCAAGCTGCGCGAGATCCGAGACATCCTGGGCGGGCTGGAGTTGACGCTGGTGACGCTCGCCGACCATACGCCCATCGCCGAGCCCGAAGAAACCGGCTCGACCTTCGTGGAAAACGCGCGCATCAAGGCGCTGGCCTATGCCGCGGCCACCGGCGAGCTCACCGTCGCCGAGGACTCGGGACTGGAGATCGATGCGCTGGACGGCGAGCCGGGCGTGCGGTCGGCCCGATTCAACGGTGAGTCCTATCCGGAGAAATTCGCGACCATCCGACGCATGCTGGCCGAACGCGGCGTCGACGGCAGCACGGCCCGGTTCGTCTGCTCACTCGTCCTGGCCCGGGGTGATCAGCTGATCTGGGAAACGCGTGGGGTGGTCGAGGGCCGTCTGGCGCATCCCGCGCGTGGAGACCGGGGCTTCGGCTACGACCCGATCTTCTACTACCCGCCCTACGGATGCACGCTGGCCGAGGTCGACGGAGACAGGAAAGCCGCGGTGAGCCATCGCGGCGCCGCCTTTCGCGCCTTCCGCGATTACCTCCCCGGGCCCGCCGGCCCGCTCGGCTCCGGCGCCACATCCTGAATGCCCAGCCGACGTCGCGCGCGGTACGCCAGCAAGGCCAACAGCTCAAAGATGACGTAGGGCACCGCCAACAGGAACAGGATGCCTGACCGGAACGCCTCGACGAGCGCCTGGCCTTCTGGCGACTGAAACGCCGTTCGGCACATGGCGCACTACCCGAGGCCCTCGGCCAGGGTCAGCAGCACAAGCGCAAGGGCGATCAGGCCGAAGCCGACTCGCCTCACTCGAAGCCTCCCGTCGCGGCGATGGCGAGCGCGTCCGGGGCGATCAGCCCGAACAGGATCGCGCCATTGACCAGCAGGCCGATGACCACCATCCAGACGATGCCCCGATGCTCGAAACGCAGGTGCATGTAGTTCCCGGCGATGACCGCCGCCTTGACCAGCATCGCCACCAGCATCACGACGACGAACAGCAGGCGTGGCAACGGCGCCTTGTCGACCACCAGCATGACGGCGGTCAGGACGAGGAGGTAGTTGAGCATGTCATCGATGCCCTCCCCGTGGCTCGACGCCACTTCAGGAAACCAGCTACGCGCGCCATAGGCGACCCCGACGACCCCGACCAGCCTCCCAGCGCCATCGCCTCGAGCGAAAGCCTGCCGCCTGACCGATCCTCAGCCACCACCGCCCTCCAGTCGCGAGTCCGGCCATCGTCTGGCCGGCCGCTCCCTTGTGCATGGACGCACAAGCAAGCCTGCCCTGTATCGAGCAAGCCGCGTACCGGACCGATAACGGCCCGTTATCAGAGGTTCTGGTGGACGGTGGGGCAGAGCCGCGGGGAATTTCCCGCGGTCCGGGCTGGTATTTACCAGCGCCTGGAGCCTGAAGCCCGAAGCCCGGCCCGCCTCCGATGTCGGAGCGCGCCTCGATATCGGAGCGCGCCCTAGTGCGGCAGCTTCCCGAGCGGAGCCCGACGCACGAACAGCTGGTAGAGGTGATGCGCCTCGTGGTGCTGCATGTACTCCACCTGGAAGTGCACGTCGTAGCGCTCATACTCCGGGTGCTGTCCCGGTCGGTGCCAGGCGGCCGGCTCGAGCGTCTCCAGGCGGTCGGCGAACGCCGTTCGGTCGGCCAGGAACGCCTCTCTGGTCTCGGTCGCCGGATGGGCGACGAGCTTCTCGAAGTCCGCGTCGCCGTCAGGCGAATATGGGATGCAGACCGGATTATCCCGGGTCAGCATCGCCTCGATGCGGTCGTCGAACAATCGCTGGCATCGCCACAGGTGGCACACCAGCTCCTTGAGTGACCACTTGTCGGGTACGGTCCGCTCCGAGAGCTGTTCGTCGTCGAGACCGCGCGTCAGCCTTTCGATCTGGCGACCCTGTTCACGTAGCTTGGCGACCAGCGCCAGATGGGCGTCGTGCTTGGACATGGGGTGAGTATAGACTCCGCCAGCTGCGCGCCATTGTCTCAGGCCTCCCGGTGAGGCAACTCGCCGTCGACGTCGCCGCGGGGGATCTCGATGGTGAACACACTCCCGCCGCCGGGGCGGTTGGCGGCCGACACCGTGCCTCCATGCAATCCAACGAGGTGCTTGACGATGGCGAGGCCAAGACCAGTCCCACCCGGGTCTCGGGTCCGTGCCCGGTCCACCCGGTAGAACCGCTCGAACACGCGCGACAGATCCGCGTCGGGAATCCCGGGACCGCGATCAGACACCGTAATGGCCAGCAGCCCCTCCCGTTCCTCTGACGCCACGCGGATCGCGGTCTCCTCCGGAGCGTAGTGGACGGAGTTCTCGATGAGGTTCCGTACTGCGTCGTGGAGCTTCACCGGATCGGCATGCACGACGTCGGCGCCCTCACCAACGGTGGCCTCGATCCGCTGCGTCTTCTGGTCGGCGAGCGCGACCAGCTCTCCGCGAAGGGCACCAAACAGCGAGGGCACCGAGCACGACTCGACGTTGAGCGGATCCTGGCCCGCCTCCAGGCGCGCCAGCCGAAGCAGATCACTGACCAGCCGCTCCATGCGCGCGCTGTTTCGCGCGATGATGTCCAGGAAGCGGCGCGACTCGTCGTCGGTGGCTTCGTCGAGCAACGCCTCGACACCACCCTTGATGGCCGTCAGCGGCGTTCTGAGTTCGTGGGAAACGTTGGCCACGAAGTCCTGTCGGACCTTGTCGGCCCGACGAAAGTCGGTCACGTCGTGCAGGACGAGCACGACCCCCCGCTCGGTATCGGTCGTGAACGGGCGGGCCCCGGCCAGCAACGCCCGCGGCGGATCGGTGTTCAAGGCGACCTCCTCCTGCGGCGTGGCCTCACCCTCCAGCGCCGAAGCGAGCACCTTGATCACCTCGGGATGCCGGATCAGCTCCACATACCGCCGTCCCACCGGCGGGCCGTCGATACCGAGCATGTGCTGCACCGACTCGTTCGCGGTCTGGACGCGGCCCGTCTCGTCGATGACGAGCACCCCTTCGACCATGCCGCGCAATATCGCGCGGGTCCGCGTCTGCTGATCGGACAGCTCATCGACTCGGCGTCCCAACTCTCGGGCCGTCTGGTCGAGCGCACGAGCCAGCACGCCCAGTTCGTCCGAGCTGCGATCGGGGCTGGCCATGGGTGCCTCACCCGCGGCGTAGCGGTGGGCCGTGGCCGCGATGGCCTGCACCCGCCGCCCGATACTCGCCGAACCCATCCAGGCCACGATCAACGCGCCCGCCAGCGCCGCCAGCAGACCGAGGACCGTCGCCTGCGTCACCACATCCAACTGTTCGTCAACGGCCGTCAACGGAAGGGCCAGTCGCACGAACGCAATGGAGGGGTGGGACACCGACACGGCGCTGTAGAGCAGCGGCTCGTCCACCGTCGTGCTGTACCGCATGACCATGCCGGACCCGGACTCGCGCGCCTGCTCGACTTCCGGGCGCGCGCCATGGTTCTCCATCGCAACCAGCGCCTGGCCGTCTTCGACCGAGTCACCGACAACGACCCCGTCCCGATCGATCAGCGTGACTCGAGCGCTCACCCGTTCGCCCAGCGCGTCCGCCGCGCGGTCCAGAGCCAGGGTGCCGAGAGAAGATCGGTCCCGCGTGAGGAACTCGGCGACCAACCGGGTCTCGAGGGCCAGCTCCGCCTCGATCCGGTCGAGGAGCTGGCTGCGCAGGGTCCAGGAGGCGACCACGGCGGACACCCCCAGACTGATGACGGCAATGACGGCAGAGGTAAGAAACAGGCGAGTGCGCAGGGTCACGGGCGGCTCACACGTCCCCTACGAACTTGTAGCCGAATTGCTTGACGGTCACGATCCGTTTTACCAGCGTGGGCAGCTTCTCGCGAAGCCTTCGGACGTGGACATCCACCGTCCGACTACCTCCGGTGTATTGATAGCCCCACACGTCCATCAGCAGGCGATCACGAGACAGCACGCGACCATGATGTTCGATGAGGTATTGCAGGAGCATGAACTCTTTCGCGGTGAGCCGAACCTCCTGCCCATCGGCCGTCACCTCATGCCGGTCGAGGTCGATCACCACCGAGTCGAACCGAATCTCCTTGGACACATCCAGCGGCTTGGTCCGGCGCAGGACAGCACGGACTCGGGCCACCAGTTCCCGTGGACTGAATGGCTTGGTGACGTAATCGTCGGCCCCGAGATCAAGGCCGGCGACCCGATCCTCCTCTTCGGCGCGAGCCGTCAACATGAGGATGGGAACCGGCGCCAATCGTTGATCGGCCCGGATCAACCGGCAGAGCTCCTCCCCGCTCAGGCCGGGCAGCATGAGGTCCAGCAGCATGAGGTCGGGCAGGCGCTCTCTCAGTCTGGGCAGCACATCGGTGCCGCTCGTGACGATGTCGGTCTCGAACCCGGCCCGCCTCAGATGGAGCGCCACCAGTTCCGCAATGTCGGGATCGTCCTCGACCACCAGCACCCGGCTCGGCATCAATCCTCCGGGCGGTCTCACGCTACGGGTCGGTCGGGCCGCCTTCGCGTCCATGATGTCGGACGTCGAGGCCGGAGACGATGAAGATGGCTTCTTCGGCGATGTTGGTCGCGTGGTCACCGATCCGCTCGAGATGGCGCGAAATCAGGATGAGGTCGAGGGACTGCTCGGTGACCGACGGATCCGAGAGCATGAAGGTGAGCAACTCACGGAAGACCTGGTCTTTCAGGTGGTCCAGCGCATCATCGCGGTCGAGGACATTCTGAGCCAGGGTCATGTCCTCGCGGACATAGGCGTTCAACGCATCCCTGAGCATCCCCTGTGCGATGTCGGCCATCCGCGGGATGTCGATGAGCGGCTTGACGGCGGGATGCTCGAGATAGCCGAGCGTCGCCTCGGCGATATTGACCGCGAAGTCTCCGATGCGCTCGAGATCGCTGTTGATCTTGACCCCGGAGACCACGACCCGGAGGTCGGAGGCCATCGGCTGCTGAAGCGCCAGCAGGGTGAAGCAGCGCTCGTCGATCTCGAGATGGAGCGTGTTGATCGGCTCGTCGCCGGTCAGCACACGTTCGGCGAGGGCGTGGTCGCGGTCGACCAACGACTGCACTGACGCACGGACCTGCTCTTCGGCCGCGCCTGCCATGACCAGCAGGCGCTCCTTGAGCAGTTCGAGCTCTTCCTCGAAGTGCCGAGTAGTCCGCTGGGCGGTGTCCGTCAACGGCTCCCTCCCTTGAGAGTGCGTTCAAAACCCTGGCGCCGCGTCCCTATCCGAAGCGGCCCGTCACATAGTCTTCGGTCAGCTTCTCGGACGGAGCGGTGAAGATCTGGCTCGTCTTGTCATATTCGACGAGCTTGCCCAACCAGAAGACCGCCGTCCGGTCCGACACCCGGGCGGCCTGCTGCATGTTGTGGGTCACGATGACGATCGTGTACTTGGACTTGAGCTGATACACCAGCTCCTCGATCCGCTGGGTCGCTATCGGATCGAGCGCCGAGGCGGGCTCGTCCATGAGCAGCACCTCGGGCTGCACGGCCAGCGCGCGAGCGATACACAGACGCTGCTGCTGACCGCCGGACAATGCGAGAGCGGATTCGCGCAACCGGTCGGACACCTCGTCCCACAGGGCCGCGGCCTGCAGACTCGACTCGACGCGATCGTCGAGCTCGGATCGCGCCCCGGCCATCCCGTTGATCCGCAGCCCGTAGGCGATGTTCTCGTAGATCGACTTCGGGAAGGGGTTCGACTTCTGGAACACCATGCCGACCCGACGGCGCAGCTCCACCACGTCGGTACCGGGCGCGTAGATGTCGTCGCCGTCGATCGCGACCTTGCCCACGACGCGAGTCCGCGGAATGATGTCGTTCATCCGGTTCAGCGTCCGCAGAAACGTGCTTTTTCCGCACCCGGACGGACCGATGAAGGCGGTGACCTGGTTGGCCGGGATCGAGAGTGACACCCCTTCGAGGGCCTGCTTCTCACCGTAGAAGAAGCTGAGTGCGTCGACGTCGACCTTGGTCGGGGTGTCTGCCGCGCCGGACTCAGCCGACTGCTGGGCCACATCCGCCAGAGAAGGGATCGCGGTGGTCGAGGATGACATGGTGTGTCGGCGCAGGTGGCTACTGCTGGAACCTGTCGCGCAACCAGGCGGCCGCCCCATTCATCGCCAGGAGGAGCGCCAGCAGAACAATGATACCGGCGGCCGCGTTCTCGAGGAACGCCTCCTGCGGCCGGGACACCCAGTTGAAGACCTGGATCGGAAGCACGGTAAACGGAGACCAGATGCCGGCGGGGGCGAACGGAACGTAGGTGAGCGCCCCGATGGTGATGAGCGGCGCGGTTTCGCCAATCGCGCGGGACAGTGCCAGGATCATGCCGGTGAGCATCCCAGGTAGCGCGACCGGCAGTACCTGGTGCCAGATGGTCTGCCACTTGGTCGCGCCGAGAGCGTAGGACGCTTCCCGCAGCGATGGCGACACGGCGCGGAGCGCTTCCCGCGAGGATAAGATGACCACGGGGAGCACCAGCAGCGCCAGGGTGGCCGCGCCGGCGATGACGCTCCGCCCCAGGGCCAGGGTCCGAACGAGGAGCCCGAGCCCCAGCAGCCCGTAGATGACCGACGGCACGCCGGCGAGATTGGCGATGTTGATCTCGATGACGCGCGACCATCCGCCACGGGCCGCGTACTCCTCCAGAAAGATTGCGGCCCCGATGCCAAGGGGCACCGCCAGCAACGCCGTGAAGGAGATCACCCACACGGTCCCGGCCAACGCCGCGTAGATCCCGGCGTTCTCGGCGCGCCGAGACGGGAAACTGGTCAGGAAGTCCCAGGAGATTCGTCCCAGGCCGTCGGAGAAGATGTCGAACAGGAGGGCGCCAAGGACAACGAGACCCAACAGGGTCGCTGCCATGCCCGCGCCATGAAGCAGATGATCGAGCAGCTGGTTCCGCAGGCGCCGCGTCACGCGTATTCCTCCCGGAAACGCTCTCGGAGCCAGTTGCTCACCAGGTTCAGGAGGAACGTGCTGACGAACAGCAACATCCCGACCGCGAAGATGGTGCGGTATGCCAGGGTGCCCGTAGGGGTGTCTCCGAGACTGACCTGCACGATGTAGGCGGTCATCGTCTCGATCGGCACCAGCGGGTTGGCGG
>MDTE01108901.1_pt1 | contig 80925 bp, 100 predicted proteins | sample 811231 | NCBI WGS metagenome assembly MDTE01 (sample SAMN05326651, study PRJNA326480) | marine metagenome | isolation source: seawater | place: Indian Ocean: Red Sea | collected 2010 | reverse complement strand
GACCATGTTCCCTCTCTTCTTGTCTGAGTTTAGCACCTTCTTGAAACTCTTCAAAGTCAGCGTCAACTTCTGCTTCCATAAGAGCTTCAGCATATTTTGGTGCAATCGCTTCAATCACATCGTCCATGAGATCATCAACAGGCATCTTAAAAAGGTTAAGATGTCTACGGTACTTATCGAGAGGTTCAGCCACATATTTAAGGAATAGACTCTTTAAGGAATCTCCCATCCCTGCTTGGTATTCCATCGCCGCAACTTTCATCTCAAGTCCTGCGATACGCTCCATTGTCGCTTGTCGGTTCATTGAAGCTTCACGATAAGAGCGTTTTGCTCTACGATAACTGTTATCATGTCTCATGGTTTTCTCCTTTAAAGGTATCATATAACGATACTTAAAGATGATCATAAAGGAACTACAAATGATTTTAGGACTTGACCCCTCACTTAGAAACTTTGGTTGGACTCTCATTCGTGATGACGGACACTTTTTGGATAAAGGCACAATGAAAACGGATGCTAAAACCATGTTCGTTGAACGCTATATCACTCTTAGGGAGGGTCTAAGAGAAATCGTGCAACAAGTACGAGCAGATCATCCAAATGAAATACTACGAGTTGGTATTGAGTCTCCTATATTTAATGATCTGTACTCAGAGGGTATGTATGGTCTGTTCCTCTACAGCAATGAAGCCCTTATGCTTGAAAAGTGCGACACTGTTTACCTCTCCCCTAATCAAGTCAAAGCTCATGCATCTGCTTTCCTTAATCGACCCAAAGGTTGGAAGATGGGTAAGGGAGATATGGTAGATGCGGCTAAACAAGCTACCGATGGTCAAGGAGCTAAGAGATGGAATAATCACCAAGCCGATGCCTTTTGGGTAGCTAAAGCGGCAAGTCGTTTCTGGCTCTTAGTTGAAGAACAGATTACTATAGACGATCTCTCTGATTTAGAGCGTAGACACTTCACTGACTTTGAACGCTATGTGCGTGGAAAGAAAGCTGGTAAAGTGAAGCGTAAAGGGATCACCCATAAGGAAGATGATCGCTTCTTTAGGTGGTCAGAGACTTAAAGACCAGGATCAAAGTTATTACCACCTTTGCCTGCATCTTTAACTTTGATATGCTTTTTCAAAGCATACATATTTCCCCAGTTATGACCAATAGCACCTCTTACATCTCCATCGATTCTTTCTCTTGTCCCAAAGAAAATACTAACATTGATTGAATCACCTACACGATATTCATTATTCCTACCGGCCTTAAGTCGAACAACTTCAAGAAAGAAATCACCCCTTGATCTAAACCGAGTGTACTTTAAGACAGTGCCTGGCATAAAGTGATATACTTTATCTGAACCACTACTGTTCCCTGTAATGATTCGCCCACGCCCTTCCATTTCAGTCTTCAGCTCTAAAACTGCGTTCATTCCTATTGGAGCAAAGGGGTCAAGTTTTTCGTTTAGGAATCCTTTCCCTTTTAGGTTATTTTTTGCCCAACTCTCAACGAAATTTGAGTCTTTACCTTTGAACCAGACATTAGAATGGTTAGGCATCTTGCTATAATCACCATCTATAGGTTCACATAAATAAAAGCTATAGTTATAACCCTTTATCAATATCTCTGTGTAATAAAACTTTTTAGCTCCTGTTTGTTTGAATTTCCTCACCCCATTGTTTTTAGTGCTGAAGGTAACAAGAGCTGGCTTTTCAAAGTAACTCTTTATCTCTTTTCTTATGACCCTAGTTTGCCTTTCTAGGGTCTTTGGTACAAGCCCTTTACCAATCGCTTTAAGTGTCTTAGTTAAAGAAGACACTTTTGATTTCATTACCTCAATGTTGGAAATTAGGCTCTCTAGTTGCTCTGAAATGAAGGGATCGCTCTCACCCTCAGCTTCAACCTCAAGTTCGGTCTTCAAAGCTTCATACTTTGAAAGAATAGACCTAGCTTTTTGAAGCAATCTATCTTGGTTGTGGAACTCATCTAAACTAGAAGCAAAACGAGAAGCAAACTTACTCTGAATCGTATCTATGTCTTCAATAAAGTCGTCAACTTCAACCTGTAGCTCTTGTAGTTCTCTTAGTAAATGTTCTTTCATCATTAGACTCCTTAAAATCGAGATAGGTTATATGTTAAAGCCCAAGAAGCTTCAGCACGAGTTTACCGCCTTTGCGATTAAGGGTCGTAAGATCCCAATCCTCATCATAAAGGTGGTTTCCATATTGAGTCTTTCTCTCAACAGTACCGCTATGGTACTCAAGCAAACCTCTTCGATCCCAATTTTCAATCGTCCTGCTTAGTCGTGGAAAAGCGTTCTCAAGCTCCTCCATAGTCAAAGCATAGGTTGGGTCTTCTCTTAAATCTTCGACATCACCATTATTGAACTTTTCGATGTATTCTTTGATAGCTAGAGCTAACTCTAAGTCATCTCTCTGTGAAGATTTCTTTTCAAGACGAGCGACTCTACCGTAAAATTCCTCATTCCCTTTTTCCATGATGTCTCTGAAACCAAGCATTCCTCGTTGACCAAATCCAATACCTGTGACTGTTTCATAGATAATAGGGTCTGCATAGAGGTTTCTATTTTCATCTGCTAGCTCTCTGTTTGAAAAAGTAACTTGTGGATCAATGGTCAACCATTTCCCCAAGTCTTTGGTTGGAGTTCCAACATGAAGGTATAACTTTTGGGGGAGCAATAATTGTCTACTGTTGCGATGCTTATTCCCCCCTTGAGAAACAAAAATTGGGAACTCGTATGGCTCTCCACCCCACATGAAGAAAATCTTACCCGTAGCTATGATTTCTTTGCCTTCGACCTTCTTCATAGTAATGTTGATATTCTTTGGCTTGTCGAGTTTCTTTTTAAGGAAATCCTTAAGTTGGGCTTCAAATGTGCGTAGGAACATACGATCCATAAGGGTAGATTCGTAAGCTACTGGTTTGTCAGTGCTATTTTGTCCTGGTCTTCTTGATTGTTCAAACTGAATAGCTTGCTTTTCGAGTCTTGCCACTCGTTTTTCAAGTCTTTTAATAACTTGGGATGCGAATCTCCTCATCAGTGTTCTCCATTTGGTTAAGGTTAGATCACTTATGAGATGATATAAAGAAACTACAAACGAAAAGAGCCTATCTCCTCATCGGTGAGGAAGATAGGCTCTCTAAGTCGATCTTGCTACAACCCTACAAGGGTGGTTAGCTAATTAACCCTCGTCAGAAGTAGTCTCTGCTTCTTCAGAAGTCTCACTAAGGATCGCCACCACAGTTCCGTCCTCTTTAATTTGCCAAGGGGCTGACTCTGGGATTTCTAAACGCTCACGAGCAGAAGCTACTACCTGCTGTGCCTGTGCCTCATTACGCTCAATCTGAAACGCAAGGCGAGTCTTACGAAGCTCTAACTGACCAAGCTGAGTCAAAAGCTCATTAGCGTTCTGACGGAGCTGTGAGATGGTAGCCATCTCCTCCTCTGTGAGCGACCCCACTTCTTGAGGTTGATTGGTTGACTCGATTGACTCTTGGGTTACATTCTCTTCTGACATCATTGTCTCCTGTGCTTTTAAGCATACGGTTGATTTGGCAAGTCATGTAGTGAAGCTCTTCCACTTGACCTCTCATATCTGAGATGATCTCAGCTTGTTCAACTGCTACACTCTTTACTTGTACCACCTCTTTATCTGTTTCAAGCACATTGTCAACATTTTCTGTTGAACCCCTACCCTCAATACCCACACCGCTCATCAAAAAGAAACTAAGGAGTATGATAATAAGGACTAGCTTTTTCATGGGTTTCTACCTTGTTGGCGAAGAACCCATTGATAAACTTCCCTCATCATAGCGTTCTGTTGATTTAAGTCCGTTCTCATCTGACGCAACTCTTGGCTGTTGAGCTGAACTTGATTCAAGTCCTCCTCAATACGCTCAATCTTGTTCTCTAATTTTTCTATCGTTCTCGTCTGAGTCTCAGATTTCTGCTCCATGAGCTTGATTCCTGTACTCATGTTGAAAAGATAGATGATTACAGGGATCAAGAAAACTGACAGTATCTTAAAACCCCACTCAAGAGCGTTCTTCATTGATTCAGACATGGCGATATACTCCTAGAAAAAATATTTTTTGTACCTGTACTCTCACTATATAATCGAGATATAGAAAAACTATAACTTTGACTTCACCCAAACCCTGCGAATGTCCACCCATATCGTGTCCAAGTTCAGTCTGAATATAGTGTCTGTGTCATTGTTATCCATTCGTCCTTCTAATCCGACACGATAACAAATCACTGTGTCATTGTTCAGCTCCACTAAATAAAGCCGAACAATGACGCATTCTAAAAGCATATCGGTGACCTTGCTCAAAGGGGAATATGATGTGTAGTCTTGCTTGACAAAACCCGCTTCCTCTAAGCCCAGAAGTAAGTTCTTATACTTGTCTTCTACGACTAGATTATCATAGGCTTCTACAAAACCCTTTGACCAAACTCTCTTGTCATTTATCTTTTCTGTTATAGACATAAGGCATAGTTTAACCCCCTTCGTCTATAACACACCAAGTCATTTAATAACTACCACATTTACCCGATCTACTCGCTGTTCCCCACCACCACAACATACCCTCAAAACATCACCCCCCAAAGGTCGAACCTCAACTGCATATCTCTCCATCTGACTCCGCGTACAGTCTCCATCTACACAAGCCCAATACGCATATGACTTCTTGTCGATACCCTCAATGCTTAAGTATCCAATGTGTTCCCCAAGCTCCACTCTAGGACAATCCGTTTTATATATCTCTGGTGCTACTTCGTAATCAGCACAGCCTACAAGTAAAAGTAGACACAATAAAAATCTCATTTGAACCTTTCTGTTCGTTTTAAAAGTAAAATAACGCCACATAAGGGAGTTGAACCCTCCATCAACAGCAACACAATTCCAAAAAGAAAGAAAAAGGAAAGGATGATGTGAGACACCAATCGTCTGTGACACAATGTGTTATATGATTTTGCAGATTTCGCTCCTACTTCCCCAAGCCCTACGAATGACCTCAAAAATCTTCTCCATGTCCTCCACTACCTCCTCAAAATCACCACTCTTTACCACCCACTTGTACTCTGAAACATCAAACGGACAAACCGAGACACGACCATCTCCAATAGACAAACAACATTCACAAAGACAATCGTAGGTATGTATATAAGTAGTATAATCACCCTTTTTGAAACCAAGCTCCCCCATAAAAACAGTACGGAAAAAATCATGCGAGTCTCGCTCACCACGATGATAACGATCAAACATCTCCGCAAGGTAAATCGTCTGCTTCCAATGACGCTTACCATTCGCAAGCTCCGTATATTGAGTAATCATCTTCCCTCCCATACTTTACGGACAATATTCCAAAATACTCTCATCTCACCGGCCCAGTAATAAACCTTTCTCCCCTCATCAAAACCAACCTTAAAAATCCCAACACTGTCGTTGTAGAGCTTTATCTCTAAGTCCTCTAGCGTGTAGTGAGCATACGAATGTTGCTTGAAACCAATCTCAAGAAAGCTATCAACAAGCAAATCGAAAATCTGAACATGATCTTTATGACTCAGTACGGTCAAAGCTGTCTCTGTCCAAATTCGCTTTTCAGAATTGTCTTTCTTGGTGAAAACCATTACCTACCCCTAGTTGATGTAGCTTTTCACTGGTAACTGAAAGATGTAGTCCTCATATTGCTCCTCCTCCAAACCCGAAATGAAAGCAATGTGGGCAGACTCCAAGTCGCTCTCATTCACCATCACATCTACCACCCAACTCTTGTCAAAGCGTGGGTGGATTGATGGCTTGAAATGTCCAATGTGCATCGCAAGACCATCATATAAAATGTCAAGGTCTACAACGGAGTGTGCAAGATTTACGCTTAAAAGTTTTACTAACATTATCTGTTCTCCTTTCAAGAGACACTACTTATATGAGTACATAAATAAGGGGTTACTTCATATTCGACCCATAAACCCAAACATCTCTTACAGACTGCAAAACATCAGATACAAAGTCATACAGGTCATACTCTCCCCCGATACGAAGGTTCTTAGCAAAGTCTCCTCGCTGTATGCTCAATACATATGGGTCATCTTTCCAAACCACACATAAGGAAGATGCGTCAAAGGAAGTACACGAGCTGTGTACCCAAATGAAAGGCTTCCCCTGTTTCTTAAATCCCAACTCCTCAAGCAAAGTAGGGTGGTACTGCTTTATCTGATCCCCACTTATACGATTGCCTTTATGACTAGGATTCGCTACTCGTAAACCTTTTTCTTTTACTGTTAGATTCATATCAATCTCCTTTCAAGAGTACATAAATAAGGGGTTACGAGTTTCCCCCCTCCATCTATGACAGACAAAGTAGCGTTATATTTGTCGGCTATGTGAGCCAAACAATCGTCTTCAAACAGTTCTTGGAGGGTTATATCATCATCATCGAATTGGAAATCACATGAGAAAAAGAAATCTCCCCAAACGAGATCATTTAGTTGACCCTCATCAAACACCATGTCTGTCTTGATCACCAAAAACTCATCCTTATACAAGGGGTCGATCACAACCCCACCAACTCCTCTGACTGTGTAGCAATGATGACACCATATCTCGTCATTCACAATGTCATGTAGGTCGTGCTTGGTAATGCCATTGGGCAACATTTCGGTTCTCCTTATCGGAAGTAGTTGTTATCGGTTCATACCCTAAAATAAAGGATTACTCATAAATCTACCAAAGTGGCTAACAACAACATCAACTGAAAGTACACCACATACTTTTTATACAAGTGCGACCAAAGACCAGCACCAACAACCTCTGCTGTCATCTCCATCAAGTCTTGATCCTTCATGATCTCCCTAAGTACCTCCTCAACATCCATTGTCTCACGATAGTTCGGTAGCTTCTCATTTAGCTTCCTACGAGCTTCCATTGAACTCCTATAGTCAAAGTATAAGAACAGCGTGTATATCAAACACGACACCGTTAAGACCACACACGCTAGGAGATGATGGTCATATAGATACGCTCCCAATAGAATGAAGCCCACCTGTAAGCCATACATCAACCTGCCCTCCACTGTTATGTTCCACCAACTGTCCATTTGTATCTCCTTTCAAGAGAATATAAGGGGTTGCAAAATCGTCCCCAAAAATTTCAACCCCAGATAATATCTGAGATCACTTATCTGACTTTTGCTTTCCAAAATCGCTCATATATAAGACCCCCCTCTGGAGAGACTTAATGCTCTGATAAGTGAGATCGCCTTGCAGGTCGTACCCTCGCACCTCACCATCTCGCTTCCAAGAGATCTCAGTCTCCATGTTTTGACACTTAGCCATTGTTGTCTCCTCCTGTGTGGGTGAGGTCGATACAGGCATCGACATAAATCCCATTGTATCGGTCATTATGGACATCGCAGTATTGGTACACCATGTCGATGTCTACACCACTCTCACGACACTCTCTCTTGAGGTCTGACAGAAGATCACCTAGCGAACACTCCAAGTTCCACACTCGGTCATCGTCCTCACCTTCCTCTGGTTCGTCCTCACCCGACCACATCTTGAAGCTGATGTAGCACCCTCCATTCTCGATCTTGATCTCAACAGGTCGTGCATCGTGGTAAGACCCACCTCGAAGCTCTGATAACCTATGTGCCACTAGCTCTGCGTCTAGCTCGTATTGTGTTTTAGTCATTGTAGTGTCCATTGTGTTCATACCTCTCGTATGTACTTGGGTGTGTAATGTAGTAAATAAGGGGTTACGAAAGGGGGTTCCAGTTTAAGGGTGTCATTTTGTATGCGTTTTCAATATGGGTTTTCGAGGTACTTCAGTCCGCACCAATAGTTTTCGATGGGGTTCTGACAGGATGTTGATTTAACCTACCTTTGAGGGAAGCTCCCTTAGCCTCCCTCACTTAGACGCTCAGTTGAGGTCAGAGTAAAACTCCAAGTAGCTCTGCTCGTCCTCGGCGGCCTCTCTCATCGCTCGCTCGTGTTCACGCTCAAGCCACTCACGCTCTGCCTCTTCCATCTCAAGCTCTGAGAGGTAGTCATGAGCATAGCGAAGCTCAAGCTCGACCTCGTGGATCTCGGAGAGGATCGGGAACACCATCTCCTCATCCATCATCATCTCGATGTGAGCCTCAGCGTCCTCATCGGAGATGGTCTTGGTGATGTCAAGAGGGTTGAGGCTCTGACCGAGACAAGCCTCGCAGTCATCCCATTCCTCACACATCGGCTCGTTCCATCCATCACCCGAATGGGTCACATCTCCACCGACACCTCCACACTTGGTACAGTGGTTAGGGTGTTCAGCCTTGAGCTGTGCCTTGAGCTGAACGAGGCGAGCCTCAAGGTTCTCGATGTCAGCTTTGGTCTTGGTGATCTTGGTGGCGATGTCCATCTTGTTTCTCCATTCGGGAGTGGGGGGTTCTGACAGGATGTTATAAACAAGGGGTTACATTAGGCCAGTCAGCGAGTAGCTTCTTAGCTTCCTCCACCTTGTCTGTATCGACCTTGATGTGAACAATCTGATTGGTCGGCACAGGATGGTAGCTAGGGTTTAGGTGCGTGATTAAAGCCATGAGATCATAGAGCTGATACATGGGTGATGTGTCAAGTAAGGATACTACGATGGTTCGGGTCATGTGTGTCTCCTAGTGGTGGTAGGGGTTCATGGGAGTCCCTGGCTCAAAGCCTGTGATCAGCCACTCTCGGATTTGGACTGACCAATCCTTGAGTGCATCTTGAGCGACAGCTCCCTCAGCCCATGCAGTCAGCATGGCGATGGCTTGAGGAGCAGGGGTGTCCACCGTTAGTGAGGTGGACACAGGAACGAACATGGAGGGTGATCGAGTGAGGGTGGTCTTACCCTCGACCTCTTTGACCTCAACTGAGATCGCACCCATTGGTCGTTGGTGTGTGATGGTTGTCATTGGTTCTCCTTTAGTGGTTGGTGATACTAGGGAATAAATAAGGGGTTACGCTCTGGCTTAGAGGTCCGTAACCCCTTATTTATTCCCTAGTGTCGATCAACTTTACAGGAGACAACACATGACAAACTCTCTCACATACGCTGAAGCTTCATCAGGGATCAACGAGATCATCAGCTCTCTTGGTTTCCCCCTTGTAACAGGTGAAGCTGAAGTCAAGCCCCAAACTCTTGAGCTACGCAAACAAGTGTCAGCTTACTTTAGAAAGCTCAATCGTGAGAACAAACTCGATGTCCTCCACGCCTACAATGCTGAGAGCAAAGCAGAGCTTATCGAGAACGCTCTTACTGAGATGTTTGAGCGAGTAGCTGAGGTCTAAGGGTCGGGGTAACCCCTAACTTATAAAACTCTTGAAAGGAGACTAGCCTATGTACCAACTGTATGATCGCTTTTTAGGAAAGGTGGTAAAGACTTTTTCCTCACTCGGAGATGCTGGCTTCTATCTCGCTCAAGAGGTAGAGCAAGAATATCGCAAAGAGCGTGGTGTCTCGATGCCACGCTTCACTATCAACTACTAAGGAAGGATGCACATGACCTTGACCCAAAAAATAAGTGGTGTTAGGAAGATGAAGCCGACACCACATCACAAGACTGCGTACAAGACTAAGGGGTCTATGCAGTCTTGGTATGATCGACACACCAAGCTCTTCACTGATCTAGCAGAGGAGATAGGCTTCGAGGTGTCTCGTCAACACTATACTAGCAAACAAGCTGATGTAAGACTCTTACTCCGAAAGAGTGGGTTCGGAGACTTTACCCTCACTTTGAAATGGGCTAAGAATGGCCTGTCCACTGTGCGTCTTTATGGCAACTGCACAGACTCTACAGTCTACCCCTATCAGACTTGGAGAGGGTACGAGAAGCCTCAGTCTCACAACGATGCTCATCTCGGTAACTGGTTCCTCAAGTTGGTGCGATTGGATTGGATAGAGTCCAACCGACCCAACAAGAATCAGATCAAGGTTGGTGATGAGATCGTGTTCAGTGGTACGCCAGCAGGTGGAGGGCAACGCACACGAGCTAAGGTCAGAGGGTATGGTGGAGAATGGGGTCGGAACTACTTTAAGGTCGAACTGCTAGAGGAGCGAGGTGTGAAGAAGATCAAGCGTGTGGGTACGATGATGGAGGTACACTATGACTGCATAATCCATCACACGAAGGGCAAGGCGTAACCCCTTACTTATATAAGTGTATAGAAGGAGGTTCGATATGACCATTGAGCAACAACGACAACAATACAAAACAATACGCAACAGCCTACCTCAACCTTTTCGTGGAGAGTGGCGAAGCATCGAGCAAGCATTTGCTGACCTAGATACCCCACCGACCCCAAGCGAGTGGGTGACTGAAGTGAGCAAGTTCAGCACCGAGGTTGGTCAGTATCTCCAAGCGTATAACGCTTGGGTCAGACTCCGAATGGAAGACCCTCATGGTTGGGGCGAAGAACAAGACCCGAACGCTGAGATCAAAGGGTGGCGAGATGACCTCGACATCAGAACCAAGACGACCCTTTTAAGACGACAGTTTAACGAGGACTTACAAGTGATGGCAAGCTACGATGAGTGGCGAGAAAGTAGAGACTGATAAATATGACGAGTTATGCAAACAACTGTGGACACCTACAATCCCTAATCTCCGAAGCACACAGTGGACGGATAGATGAATCCGATGCGAAGATATGGGCTAAGGACTTCATCGCTGATCTTGAGGACTATGAGGAGGTCAAAGACATGGCACATCACTATGGAATACCGAGTGTCGAGGTCGCCCATCACCAAACGATAAGAGCACAGCTCCTTAAAAAGATGGTGGAGGAAATGCTCGACTGGGAGGGTGCTGAGGACGATGAGGACTACTGGGAGGACGATGAACTATGAAAGCACTGATAGGACTGACGCTTAAAAAAGCGAAAGAGGTAGCCAAGCAAGAGTTGGGCGTTAAGAGGATGGGTGATGCTCGGTTTAAGATGATCCTCGAACAAGGCGTTAGAGTCGGAGACTTTATTCTTGATGGCGACATGATCAAAGACCCGAACCAAGAAGACCCGCTGTCGTTCTTTGAAGAAGCAGTCGTTGAAGAAACTCCCGAACCAATAATTTCGACTAAGACTACCCACCCTGTAGTAGCGAACATAGACCCCAAGCTCTCAAGCTCAGACCTCCCACGAGCAGGTGATTTCTATCATTACAGATCCTATACAGGAGAGGTCGTCCAAGGGGAGGTCAAGTCTGTTGTTTGCTTCGCTGAATGCCAGAACCCTAACGGCACATGGCAGACTGTTGCTCTCCAAGATCTGCACCTCAAGAAGAAAGGCGTACCTAAAGAGACTATGCTCAACCACCTCACCGCATACTATCAGAATAACAACCATCTACTCTCGGAGCGTGACCGGCTATTAAAAGAGATAGCCGAGCTGAAAGAAAAAGTTAAGACCTCGAAGGGTGATACGCAGTAGTAACCCCTTATTTATATACTCGTGTGAGGGGAGCAGAATAATCACGCTCCCACCAACTCCCTAATGGAGACATCAATATGATGCCATCACTACAAGACATCAACACATCTGAGCGAGTCCTCATCGCTCAAATCGAGAGCGACATCAAGGCACTCCCCACCCTCAAGGCGAAGCTACAGGATGCTAAGGCGAAGCTCCAAGCATCACGCTATGCTGACGCTAAGGTGTGTCGTGAGTGTAATGGAGCAGGACGCTACATGGCAGGGTACTGCGTAGGGTATGACGAGTACGACTATGACGAGGAGTTGTGTGAACACTGTCTCATGGAGGGTGTCCTCCCTTGGGATGTCAATCGGGAGTGGTTCGATGAGGAAGCGGCTAAGGCATCTCTCGATCCTACCTTCGATGAGGATGAGCGTGAGGACGCTCTAGCCGACCTCCTCAGAGATCAAGCGTGGGATGTTGAGGTCGAGCCACCACAGGTCGTCTTGGACTACGATGATGCTCACTACAAGTTCAGCTCCGAGCTGTTCAGCATCTCTCAAAACCTTCGCCTTCTCGACCACCACTACGACACTAAAGGTGGAGGCAACCAAGAGTGGGTCGCTAATCAGCTTGAGAAGATCAACAAGATCATCGAGGAGTTTAACTTTGACTCAAGAGAGGGTCTGTTCCCTCGTGGGTAAAGGAGTTTTAAATGAGTACCAAAAATATGTGCCATGACTTTTGGAGTGGGATGTCGGTAAGCGAGATCGCTTCAAAGTATAACCTCAGCACCTCAACCATCCGTAAGCGTTTGAAGCAACGCAGATACCACCTGCCCCGTAATGAGGTGGTGATGATGAGGAGGGCTGGGATGTCAATCAACAAACTCGCAAAGCACTATCGAGTATGCACTAAGTCGATCAAAAAAATACTGTTCGCACAGGCGACTCCTACAGGGATGAGGATCACCTCTACTCTAGGGAAAACACCACCAACCCTCAGAAGTGGGTTTATCAACCCCTCTATTTCTGGATCAACATGGTCTAATAAAAAATAATATGAGCTGACAAGAAAAGGACTGCCCCTGTGTTGACTAGAGTGAGAGGGGCAGACAGTCTGACCCCCCCACCTTCCCAAACACCTTCGTAAAGGACGAACAATGGAAGATCTCTTTAGTCAGTATCGCAAGCGTATGCGTCAGCTCCATGAGAGTGAGAATGATGACCCTCGCTTCCCAACCCTCAGTCAATCGGACATCGACCATGTTGTCGAGAGAGATGTCGAGATCGCTAGGGCATACTACAAGAAGCATGGCGAGCTACCAAGGTCACCTTTTGGGGTGAGGCTGTGGTGGGACTTGTTTGAACGCAAGGTCACCAACTTCGCTCTCTCCGACTCTGACAAGTCATGGCTTAATGAGGTCGTGTCTAAGATGACGGATGAACAGGTGATGGAGTGGGTTTTCCCTGACCCTCCTAGTGGTCGTCTGCTTTATCTCATCGCCTGTCTCAAGGACACTAGCTCGGTTAAGGGGATTGACCTTCAGCAAGACGCATACGACTACATGATGGACAACTGCCCTATCTTCGAGGAGAGGTCGAATGAACTCTGTGATAGGGAGTTGGAGAAGGCTCAATCAAACTAGAGATAACTAGTCATTTTCATGTCCAAATCATATAACAATTAGGTACTCAAGTTATGTGAATAAGGACATGAAAATGACAAGAGAAATGACGACTATAGACCTTATCCATCTGCTCCGTAAGTCAAGAGTCTCTCGCTCAAGCTGGCTACCTATGTGGGAGGACTTGGCACGAGGTCATTACCGAGACTTAAGATCCCGATGGATGTCCGCTAATGCTAAGACCCTCGCTGAATGGAGAGAGCTTGAAAAGTCGGTACAGTTCTCCATTTGGCAGGGAGGGAACAATGCAGAGGATTGGCTCAAGTTCGCCTACAACCTCGTCATGGTTAAATAGGAACTCACTTCCTCTTTAGAGTAGGACGCTCAGATTGCCCTCTAAGAGCGTTAGAGTCTTAACCCTAGCCAAGACCCTTAACTCAACGCTTAGTAGTTCGTTTCTCTGTCGTTCATGCTGATTCTCATGTCATCGCTCCAAGTGATTACGAGCTGTGGTTGATGATGGCTTTCACGAGTGATGGCTTTACCCTTACGAGCGATCCACTTGGTCTTGGTGGTAGAGGTCATCTCGATGCTGAAAAGCTTCACATAGTCCGACACAGGCTCAAAGCCTTTGGCGATGGCTTCAACGAGAGCTTCACGATTTTCGGGTAGACAGAAGATGTCGTAGGTTGCCTTTTTCAAGGCGAGTGGTGCGATGGCGTTATAGTCCTCATCTTTAAAGTAAGACGAGTGGATCTCGAAGCTCACATTCATCAGCGTTGCACACGCTGTTGGCATCTCACGCTTAAGGTTTTCGTCATATTCGCTGAAGCTATCGCAAGCCTCGTGGATGATGATTGAGGAGAGTAAGTTTTCCATGTTGTCTCTTTTCGAGTCGGTTGGTGATGTAAGGTTCTAAATAAGGGGTTACGCCCTAAAGAGGAAGTGAGTTCCTATTTAAAGTAGCGACCATGTAACCCCTTATTTAAGAGGTAGTATCACCAACCACTTAAGGAACACAGCATGGAAGCAATCAACCAAGCAGTCCACATCGCAACCTCGTCTTGCACTGACTACAACACGAGCTTCGATAACCTCGTGGCAGTCGCTACTGAACTCAAGGGCATGACAGTCGGCTATCACAAATCTTATTGGGGCGATGACCGAGATCAAGGCATCGCACCTCTTATCGTCAAGACAGTCGAGTATCGAATCACCTCAGCAGGTGTGGATGACATCGACATCATCAAGGCTCTTGTAAAGTCCTTTAAAGAAGAGGTCGGTGTCGAACTCTTCAAAGCAAAGATCTCTCGGCCTACTGAGACTTACATCAATCGCAAAGGGGAGATCAAGACTCATCGGGGAGACTCATCACTCACCATCGAAGCGAGTGATGACCCACGCCTTCTTGATCGTGATATGGGAATCACTAAAGGCTAATCTTCACTCTGTCTTAACAGAGGCCATCCGTCCTGCCAATTGTCGATCAGCGATCTCGACTCCATATTCTCCAACATGATGCCGACCACATATTCACTCTCCATCGGCACACCCATGTACTCCCAATCATCGGGGATCACTCCTAGCACCCGATCCATCAAGTCCTCTCGTGGCGACTCTCCATCAAAGAAGCGTTGCGTTGACTCTGGGTCGGTGCTCAAAGTTACATCTACGATCTTGTCGTCAAGCGTGATCCAAGCATGGAGGATTGGCATAAACCCAGTCCACACAAAACCCTCGTGATACTTGACTCGCTGTGTCTCATGGTAGCTGTCGGCAAGGGTCATCATTTGAGCATTATGAAAACACTGCTTAGGAAGGCACTCAATCATTCCTGTGATCATTTTGAGGTACGAGCACTGCTCCTCTGTCAAAGACTCACTAGAAGCCATCTGAACGCCTCTGGTGATCACATACTGTTCTTGCGACATGAGGTCGCAATCTCCTCTTACTTGACTTAGCATATCAGCTCGTTGCTGTAGTTGTTCTCTTAGCATTAGTTCTCCTTGTTAGAGTTAAGATCATTCCTCTTATATGATTCTCCTACGCCTCGCCCCATTATAAGGTTCAGCCCTCACCACCCCCCCCTTGATTTCTCGCCCTGGAGCTGAGCCGCCCCACACAGCTCTCCGCAACCAAGTTTAAAAGGTCACTTGGAAAAGAATCTCATCGGCATCCACCCTCGTATCTTCAGCGGCGACCAAGCAGAGGAACCGGTGCTCACGAGACACCAGATATTCTTGACCCATGTGACTTACAAGCATGAGGTTCGTTGAGGGGATGTCTGATGGCCAGTCGTGGGTGAACTCTGCACGAGCCTTGAGGACTCGCACCGTCCGATGACAGAGATCATCTCGCATGAGTTTTACCTTATAACCAACCTCAAGCTCAAAGAAGCCCACAGCGTCTTCTGACAGCCTGATGAGATCGCCCGTCCTTGCTCTCATTTTCATTTCCTGACCCTTTCGCTGATTGATGTTGTTCTGATTGTCCATCGTAAACTCCTTCCCTTTGCTGTTCATTCATAAGACGAAGGCTCTGACCAATATCGGACAAAACCAACCCATTTTTTTTAAAGTCTCTTAAATGCCCTCTAAGGGCTTCCCTACCCTCAACCCTCCCTAGACCTTAGACCCCTCGGCTAACAACGCTCTTGTTAGCCTTCTTGCGACAGATAGGCCCCATCCCATCGTCCACCGAGTCGGGGTTGGTGAGCTTCCTTGCACAGCGACAGCACTTAGAAGCACCCTTGATCTCAAGAGCTTCGGGAAGCTCCTGTCCATTATTGAGCTTGGAGAGAAGCCACACGAGGGTACGATTGGCGACAGTCTTGCGATCAGCGTCCACCTTGCTCTTAGGGCTTGCCTTGTAGAAGCCACGAGGACTGACGCTCCCGATGAAGCTAAAGTCGTTAGAGTTGTCAGACCCAACCATGAGGTCGATGAGGACTGGACTCTCCACCGTCCACCCCTTCGGGCGGCGAGACTTGAAGGTGAGGTGAGTATCACGCTCTGTGTTATGGAGCGTGAAAGTCCACGCCTTAGAGGTCTTGCTTGGGAGTGCTTCTCCATCAGCGTTGTGAGTGTCCTTGCCACCGAAAGGTGCGAGGAGTGCTTTGAGGAAGTTGTCTTGGCTGATATTTACTGCGTTCATTTTTTTCTCCGTTTTGGGAGTGGTGAGTTTCGTTTCTTACACTATGGTATAAGTAAGGGGTTACGCCCCCGACTCTTAGCTCCGACCAAGGATCTCATCGACCTCAGCCTTAAGAGCCTCAAACTCGCTGAGGAGCTTGTCCTTGTTGCCCTTGATCCCGAAGTAAGCCTTCGCCTGGCTCACCTTCCAATGGCGATGGGGTTTGATGCTGTGCCGACACCACATCTTAAGATCTCGGTGGCTGACGATCATGTTCCACACCCCATGAGACATGGGGCTTCCGTTGACATTCATCACACGATCCTCATTGGTGAGGTCTGCGAAGAAGGGCGTGTGCTGACGAGCGTTGAGCATTGGGTACTTGGTGATGTCGATGTGATTTGCCATCTTGGTTCTCCGTTGAGAGGTGTTGATTACACTATGGTATAAGTAAGGGGTTACGGTTAAGCTACAGCCGAGCGACTCACGAGATAGTTGTGTCCTTTGTAGAACACTCGCATGAGGTTCGTAGGTGTTCTCCAACAGTAGTCGAGATCCCACTTAGCACGACCACTGACGACCTTGACCTCGCACCCTCCGAGATCTTCGGAGTGGGTGCGTCCAACGATGACGCTCTCACCTGCGTCAGTCATAAAGGGGTACTTGCCGCCTTGTGTGTAGCGATCTCTCACTCGCTCATAGACCACAGTATACTCAGCGTCTGTGAGGAGTCGGTGGCCTACAGCGTTCTCTTTGAGCGTGATGATTTGGTTTTTTCTGATACCCATGATGTTCTCCATTAAGAGTGATTGGGGTTTTCGTTCCTTACACTATGATATAAATAAGGGGTTACGCTACCCCTCCGCCCTTCACTACCATGATCCCTTGAGCCTACCAATTTCGTAGGCTATGATCGCTCCAAACCAAGCGAGGGCGAGGAGGGCGAGGAGGGCTGGTGCGTACACCTTTAGGGTGATGACGAAGGTGAGGAAGAGGGCGGCGTTGGCGAAGTGGATCATGGGGGGTTCTCCTTTGGGAGTGGGTGGGGGGTTATACTATGATATAAATAAGGGGTTACAGAACCCCGAAGTGCTTAGTCTTTGAACAGTTTCTCATCTAAGGCTGTCATAGCTACGATGAAGATGATTGGTCCGAAGATAAAGAGCTGTACCATTGTGTTCTCCTTTATGAGAGTGGTTGTGTGGGTTGGTGGGGATCGCTCCCCTTACACTATGATATAAATAAGGGGTTACAGCTCGCCGGTCCCCATCAGCGAGAAATCAAGGTGTTCGATTAAATCCGCATAAGGGAGTCGAACCCTCCATCACATCAGAACATCGACAACATTAAAGTTGTCCACCCACTCCATGTCCAGGCAAGGAAAAGAGCGAGTTGATGTGAGACACCAATCGTCTACGGATAAAGGCACATAGAGGAGTCGAACCTCCCATCACATCAGAACAACACCAATCAAAGTAAGGAAAAAAATGTTGTTCGCTTCACCCATGTATTTGCCGAAAGTAGCGAAGTTTGCAAAATACATGAGCTAGATGTGAGACACCAGCGTCTGTGCCTGTGGACTGCCACTAAGGGCAGAGGTCGGCTAAGAGCCTTCCCGAATAAGAGTGTGTAGGATGTGTCTCCAGTCATCTGGACTTGTGATCTTCTTGCCAGTAGACTTGTGGAAGATTTCGATGTCCTTCCACCTCCTATCAAGAGACTTATCAAAAGACTTTGTAGTTTCGACAGACACATAGTCCTTATACTCATAGACTGAGACAGTGTGTCCTTCTTTGATATTCCAAGCGATGTGATCGCCAAGAGGTGTGGTGAGGGTTGTGTTCAGATTCTCAGTTGTTGTTTCCATGTTTGGTTCTCCTGTGGGAGTGGGGGGGGAAAGTACGATGCTACTTAGGGATCAATCCTCAAAGGCAGTCATCATGGTTGACTTGATGGTACGCTTCACAGCACGAAGCTGTGCCTCTGCCCGATCAAGTTCCTCACGAGCGATCTCGACCTCGATCTCTTGGTTCTCAAGAGATTGGAGTAGCGAGATACACTCAGCAGTTGTGAAGTTGGGGATCTCGGAGAGAGCGAAAACACCACGAGCGATCTTCTTGACTTGACCCTCAGACTCCATGAGCCGAAGATTTTGATAGGTGCTTGAGTAGCTTACTCCGATGCTTTCAGCGAGGTCAACAGCTCGCATACCAGAAAGGTTAGATTGGAGGGAGGACTTGATGAGTGTTCGGATCTTAGCCATTGGCTTTGTTCTCCTGTGGTGGTTGGGGGGGGGAAAGTATGTGGCTACTTAGGGGGGGTGGTGGATTGTCTTATAAGATTTACTTGTCGTTTGAAGCGATGGCTGTAGAGGACTTGATGATTTTCTCTAGGTGATCCATCATTCGGGGTGCGATCTCAAGGGCAGACCGACCACTGATACCGTTAGGTAAGTTATCACCTCTGACACCTAGTCCGATACCGACCAACTTTATTCCTTGAGAGAGAGCTTGGAGTCTCATTGACTCTAGGTAAGCCTTTTCATAGTCCTCACCGTCAGTGAGGAAGAAGGCGATTTTATGAGTAGCGTCTGATTGAGCTACCATGTCAAGAGCAGTTTCAGCGTAGCATACGATTGATGTCCCACCACTACAACGCTTCTTGCGTAGCTTATCGGGATTGTCTCGTTGCCATTTATCTCCAAAGCCTTTGATCATGTTAGCAACAGGCTTGTAGTTTGATGAAGCCATAGGAACATCTCTATCCCCATAGGTATACATCACCAAAGCTGACGATGAGTCAACACCTATTGCTTGACAGGATGTGTGGAGTCCATGCATCAGAGAGATACACTCTCTCCAATATGTGTCAGCAGGGGTGTTTGTTCGATAGTTCATAGAGTCGCTTCCATCACAAGCAAAAGCGAAGGCCGCTCTGACTTGTGGCTTCTGATACATCTTGATGTAGCGATCTCTATTAACCTGTCCTTGCCTTACGCTTGTAAGCGTATTGACTAAGGCTGAGGAACGAGTGTTGAGTCTAGCACCAATAAAGTTTTGTCCGACTCTTTGGTTCGCTACCTCTAGTGCTCTACGAACTTTATTCTTTCCTCTATTTACAGCAGAGAGGACTTGCTGATCATATTGGTTTGGCATGACAGTCTCCTTTAAGAGTAGATAAATAAGGGGTTACAGAGTACCCCACCGATTAGATGAGCTTCCGATACACAGGCTTTGAACCGTTCGGGATATAAAGTTCATGGTCAAGGTGTTGCTTGTTCTTATTGACCTCTTGCTTCATCGCACTGTTAGGGTCTAGGGCTTGACCCTCTCCCTCTAACAGTCGCTTGATGTCCTCAAGGCTCATGGGTGATTTACCTGCTTCTTGGTTAGGGTCTTGAGGGTCTTGAGGGTCGCTTTGTCCTTGTCCTTTAGGATCACCCTTTCCTTGACCTTGACATTTGCCCTTGCCTTTACCTTTGCCCTTGCCTTTGCCTTTACCACCTCCACCTTCGGGAGGTGGCTCTTTCAAGAGCTTATGTAGGGCATTGATGACCTCGACAGCGACATACACAGGAAGATGAGCCGATGAAGCCCAATCTGTGTTGCGTGGTTTTAGTTCAGACCATATAGGCTTGAGGTATTCAACTAAGTCTTTAGCGTCTTGCTGATACTCGGCATAGACAGTCTTTGAGTCATCTGATACCCAACCTTTCCCACTGTCTCTAAGTGCCATTAGAAAGTCGCTAGGCACTTTCTGACCTCGTACCTCTGCCTCGAGTTCATGACACCAAGTTTGGATACTGTGGAAGCGATGCTCGACCTCTGGGTATGCTAGAGCCATTCCTGGCTCCAACCTCATATCTGCTGTCACATTTACCCACTTGGGCATATTGCTCTCGTGGTATGGGATGTCCATATCTAAGTGCCGACCAACCTTGGTACGAAACTCAGCGTAGGTAGGGAAGCGTCCGTTCGCACAGTCGCATAGAGCGTGTCCTGCTTCATGGACACCTCCACCGACACCTGCACTAGCGTTGATGGTAGTTACACCTGCCGCTGATGGTGAGGGGAGATACAAAGTCGCTGTTTCGGGAGAGGATTGGAACTTGTATTGAGCGTCAGCGTAGATGGCCTTTAACCACCTGTCTTTAGTGGAGTAGTCAGACGCTCTCACATCTTGGATTGCTCGACCAAAGACGAGCCAAGGGAACGCTGATGAGATTGCGAAAGTCCCCCCCTGTCGTACAACACTGATATTCTTGAGCATTTGTGTGAGTGCTTCAAACGCACCCTTTGCGAAGCTCAAGGGATCTCGCCTATGATAGTTCTTGGGATCGTGCATATTTGGATCGACCATGTTGGTTCTCCTGTTGGTAGGTGTCTAGGTATTATATGAAAGCAAGAACAAGTTGCCCCACGCTACTCTATAAATAAGGGGTTACAGTTGGGCGTAACCCCTTATTTATTTCCTGTTGTGAGGGAACTTCCCCGACCCAAATTGTATAAAGGCTTTAAGCGTAACCCCTTATTTATGGAACAGTACAACCACCACTCTCAAAGGAGATAAAATGTCTCGTCAACGACCCGAACTATACACCCTAGCACACAACTACTTTTGTGGTGTGCGTAGAACCATGAGTCCACTCACAGCAATGGAGATCATCAACGCAGGTTTTGATCCTGCAAAGCGACCCGACAACTATGTCGAGGACACTACAGAGGGGTGGATGCAAGACGCTTCTCTGTTCATGAAAATCAATCACCTCATCGTCAGCGGACCTGCGGGAACAGGTAAGGACATCTTGATTGAAGCGTTTTGCCACGCTTTCAATCTTCCTCTCGCTCGCTTTGCGTTCAAGCAAGGAACAAATCCTGTGGATTGGATCTACAGGACTACCCTTGTGGGCGATGGTAAAGGTGGAACAGTCACTAAAGAGGTAGAGGGAGACTTGCTCAAAGCGTGTCGTGGAATCACCTGTAAGAGAGACTTTACAGGGGCTACCGAGCAACAGCTTACCAAAGCGATCAACGACATGGAAAAGGTCGGCTACACCGTTGAGAATAATGGTGGTATGCTCACAATCACAGTACCCTCTGTCATCTTGTTCTCGGACTACGATAGGGCTACTCCCGATCAGCTTGAGATCTTGCGTCAAGCGTTGGAGCTAGGCAAGGAAAAACTCACCAACCCAATCACAGGTGAGATGTTCACAATCTTGCCGAACACTCGCTTTTACTTTACCTCAAACAGTGGGGCTGATGGGGATGGTGGTCGAGGGAACATCACCCAAATGAAAGACTCTAGTCTCCTGTCTCGCTGTGTCGGTATCTACGCTCCACCACCTACACCCAAGTTCGAGCGTATGGTCATACAGGCTGAGTTCCCACAGTTCGATACTGACCAAGTGAAGCTCTTAGTTGACTGTAATAGAGCAATCCGAAAGGTAGCTGAAGAACAGGCTATGGGTATGGAGATCACTCTCCGTCAAGGTAAGCAATGGGGTAGGGCTTGTCTCGCTGTCATGGAGGACTTGGGTATCACAGACTTCAAAAAGGCTCTCAAGCGTAGCTTCTCAATCATCAAGGGGCATCTCAATGAGAAGCACAACCAAGACGCTCTTGAGGGTGCAATCGACCCTTACCTACGCTCTGATGTAGTAGACGCTCAAAGCCAAACTTCCTCTGATGTATGTCCTATCGACCTCTAAAAAGTTAAGGGGGGGTGCTTCGCTGTAACCCTTTATTTATATAACATTGAACCCACTCCCAAAGGAGATTACAATGACAATCAAAGAACAAAAACAAGCTGTTATCAACGCTATGCGTGAAGTGTTCCCAAACATCTTGCCTAGCCGACTCCAAGAAGCTAGGCAAGCTATCCTCACTCACATGGGGATGACCCACGCTGACTTTGGGTTTTACCCATCGGGGCAACCCAAGTTTGATAACCTTTGTAGCCAAGCTGTCAAGACGCTTAAGGCTACAGGGGAAATGTCCACGCAAGGTTGGGAGTGGCGTTGGAATGGTAGTATGGAAACAATAGAGCAACCTACTGTTGCTCCTCAACCTACCACGATGGACATGATGATGATGGAGCTTGAAGAAGATCTCTTTGGAGACACCGACTTTGAAATAGATAATGACGCACCTAGTTTGTATGACCTTACTTGTGAGGACACGCTAATCAGACTTGTTGCGACAACCTCTTGCTTCGGCAAGGCTGTTCAATCCGACCCTGTGTGTACAGGTTGCTCTCTCTTTACCTATTGCCTTGGTAAGAAGGGAGAGAAAAGAGAAGCTCAAAAGGTTGCAAGAGAAGCACGAAATGAAGCGTTAGAGAAGGCTTCTAAAGCAGGGTATAACTTAAGTAAGGTCAAAGTACCCAAGTCAGCAAAAATCCACGAGACAAAGCAAATCGAAGCACAAGCTAATACCTCATGTGTCGTATCGGGTGAACCAATCCTTAAAGGTGAGGTTGCCTACCATATCCCAAGTTGGGGAATCGTCAAGCAAGTTATCGGAGACTCATATAAAGCAATGAACAATATCTAACCCTACTCTCATAAAGGAGAATCACAATGAAAAATAGACATGAAGTTTTAGAGTACGCCAAGAGCGTCCACCTTGCTATCAATGGTGAAGCACTACCAAGCCGAGCCGAGCAAAATACTGACCACCCTTACGAAGGTCATAGTGTTGAGACTATCCAACAGCTCGTCAATGGCGACTTGGTTAAGTCTCAAGTCCGAGCCTTTGAAAAAGAACTTAAATCAGAGATGGACAATATGTTCAAGCATCTACTTATAGATACGCCTGTAAAGGTAACCAAAGGGTCTAAAGACAAGCGTGGTATCGAGGGGTTTATCCTCCACGCCAAAGAGCCACTACAAGGTTCGGGTAAAGCACTCTTTGTCTATGATGTCCTTACCCACAAGTCTTGTATGGTTCGAGACTCAGCAACTAAAGCTCGAATCCCTAAGCCCGGCGAAAGGGGTGTCTTAAAAGAAACTTATCAAGTGTGTGAGACTCTAGCCCCACACTTTACAACAGGAAAAGATGTTAGTCTTAAGTCAGACCCTAGCATGAAAGGCTTCATCCTCACAGACGCTCAAAAGAACCCGAACCTAGAGGGAAAGGGCTTTCATCAAGTCCAAGTCCAATGGCAATCATCGGGTGAGCAAACAGCCCACATCTTAACTGAACTTAACCTTATCAACTAATCACTTCTTATAGGAGAATATCAATGAACTTCAACGCACTCATGAACACAATGAATGACACATCCCTCACCATCAACCAAAGAACAGAAGCAGCCAGTAGACTGTGGGAAGCATCTAACAGGCTCAACAAGTCCCTCAAGAGCTTCAAGTCAGAGCTGATCGAAATGGCTGACGACCAAGATCTCATCATCGAGTCGTCATCTGGCAAGTACACAACTAAGGTTGAGAAGCAACCTCCAACACCTAAGTTGGAATCCGTAGACATCAACGACATCGAAGATGCTATCGGTGAAGATCTCTTTGATCAGTACATCGCTCACTCATACACAATCCGATGGAGCGAGTTTAGAGAAGCTCCAGAGGATGTGAAGGAAGCGTTCTACAATGTGCCGAACCTCGAAACAATGCAGACTTATCAAGTCAAGTTCAAGAGGTCGTAACCCCTTGTTTAACTATACTCCACAAAGGAGAATCACATGATACATCAAGACAAACGCAGAGCCTTCCACAAAGGCATGGTAGCAGGTAAAACCCCTGCTGACATCGCACAGGAACATGGGGTAGATGAGATAGATGTCGTACAGACGCTCCGACACCCAAAGCCTAAGATCGCAGGGGTAAACTACAACCACCTCAAAGTACCTGTGCCTATGGATGAGATCATCGATGCTTTCTATGAAGATAGCCTCGACACTTTGGGTGAGTTATATGGCGTTGGTGCGGCCACCCTCCGTCTTCGTCTGCCTAAAGAACTCCGAGACAAAATCAAGCGAGGTCGAAAGGCTAAGACTAAACCTAAAGCTACTGAGATACTGACCTCAGACGAGAAGAAGGATATTGTAGATCGCTACTACCGTTCGGGTCGAAAGCTCAACGCTTGTGGTGTCTCAACCCATATCGCTAAAGAGGTCTTAAAGGAACAGGATATACCTTTTAAGAAGCATGGTGCAGGAGATAAAAGCATCCCTTCAAGAGATCAGATCACTTTACTTGACTGTCTCATCGAAAAGACAGCTCAAGGGATCATCGATCCCCAAGTCATGTTCGTATGGAGTCGCAAACTTTATGAGTTCAAAACTAATAGCCCTCATGTATGGAAAGGACAGATGCTCGACTGGCTCCTAGAAAATAAAATCTCTCAAGAGATCATCCCTCATATAAATGAAGCTATAGAACAAGTCATCAAACTAAGAGGGTATGAAGATGTTGACAGTTAAACAAGGTAATAAGAGGGTTGTTAACCCAGAGCTTACGCCACCCTATAAAGACAGAACTAAAGAGTCCCTGTTCAAAACACTCGTGGTGGAATGCGGCTTCATGCCCTCACATCGAAATAAAGTATGGACGCATACCAAAGACGAAAACTTCAGCGTCCAACTAGACTCCTCAAAAAGACTCTTCCTGTTCGAGTACAGGTACACCTCAGATAAAGTAGCCTACGGAGATGAACTAGATGGTATAGAGTTTATCTCCAGCTTCTTGGAAAGCTCTCGAAACTTTTTCCAAGAGGTTGTCACCAAACCCACAGAGTGAAACCTATAGGCAGTTATAACTGCTGAAGGGCTTATCTGATTTCTTAAGATGGAAGACCGTCTTAATGTCTATACTCCCATCACTCTGAGGCACAAACCCTACGAAGATATTATTAAAATCATGGTTGATCTCCATCAACCTATTATACCTTCTCATATCATCCTTCTGTTTCTGAAAATCAGCACGAGACAGTGTTCTATAAAAATAGTTCAACTGTTCCTGAATTGAATCATGTTTTTCTTTATTTTGCAGGGCGACTTCTTTTAGTCGTTCTGCTTCCCCATACGCCCTATTCTTCTTATGCCAGTGCATGACAACATCTTCTACTTGATCCATAGTCACGCCCCTCAGATCCATTCTAAACTGAGCGTGTCTCGAATAAGTGATGTGTGGAATATTGACCTTCAATGTTTTTTTTCTTTTCCCTTTGCCCCATGTAACCTCATCGCTCAATATCCTCTTCTTCAACCGTCTAGGGTAAGTCATCCCATACCAATCATCCCGATCCCTATTCGGGATGTCAGCCAATCCGCTACGACCCGAATCATGTTGGACGATGGGTAGACCCTCTAACACATCCTTGACATACCTTAGTTCATCAATGTCTTTGTTGTTATTCTTCGCTCTCTGAAGAATCGAACAGGGATCATCTTGTTTACCAAGACCAAAAGGTTTTAGGTCACCTGCCTGTCTTTCGAGTCGGGCAACTCTTACCCTTAATTCATTGAGCTTGTCATACATTGTTTATTCCTTTCGTATAATGATCTGTATCAAGAGAGATATAAAGAAAGTATTAAACATGGATGTTCAAGTATGTACTGAATGTAACTTACCGATGGGAGATAGTTGCTACGCCTTGTGCTGGACTTGTTGGAGAGGCAGTCAAGGTTTTAAAAGGATCAAGTCAGATGATCGCTACGATGAGCTCCAGAGAATCATACATGAACTCTTACAAGAAATGCCAGACACTCAGCATCTCGATGACCACATTAAATCCTTACATACACAGATCCACCTCCTCAAAATGGAGATTTCTAACCTTCGCTATCAGGCACAGTCGAAGCCGAATTTAGATCAAGCTCTTATTAAAAGCCTACTCATGTTCTGCCATCCAGATAGAAATCAAGGGAGGGAAGAAGAAGCAGGTGAAATGACCAAAATCTTACTCGCATTAAGGGAAAAGAAATGAAGCTCTCCATTGAACTCGTACCACAATCATCATGGGGTAATAATTTACGCTCTGAAGCCAATCTCTCTAAAGCCCAATGGGATAAGCTACGCAAAGCCTCTTACAAACAAGCAAGGTACAAATGCGAGATCTGTGGAGGTAAGGGATCAAAGTGGCCAGTTGAGTGTCACGAGATCTGGCACTATGATGACCAGACCAAGACCCAAACTCTCAAGGGGCTGATTTCTCTTTGCCCCACCTGCCACAAAGCAAAACACATCGGGCGAACCCTCTCAGTAGAGCCGCCCCAAGTTCAATCAAAGGTATTACACCAACTCGCTTCGCTCAATAGCCTCACACCTAAAGAGACTGAGGACTACATCGTCCAAGTCTTTGAACAATGGAACGAGAGATCCCAACATCAGTGGACGCTAGACCTATCGTGGTTAAACGACCACATAGAATGATCTGATCTTCTTAAGTAGGTTCTCTAAAACCACACACAATGGATCACCCATAAGGAAGATGATCATTTGCTCTTTGTAATCTAGGTCTAAGGGTTTTGGATTTGCCGTCCTTAACGGCATGAGATGGTGCGTCCCCCGACTATGCCAATGTCGAACACTTAAGAGTTCGTCCTTCCCATGTTGAAGTCCCATAAGGTAATCAGAATTGGGTGTGTCAAATGACATGAAGTCGTCAGCAAGGTAGAACCCTAGCTCGGTGTAGATTTCTATCCAGTCCTCTTTTCGTGTATCCTTGAGCGTAGTTATATGCTGAGGCAAATCGGGCTTCACTACTTTAAGGTTGTTTACGCTTTCAAAGTATTTCATTGGTACTGCTCCCTAATTGTCACTAGCAGGTTCTCTAACGCCACACAGAACTGTTTATATGTCATGTCCGATGCAAGCATGATGCTGTGCTTCTTTACCAAGTCTCTATTTTTAGTTCGTCCTCTTTTCTCTGATCTAACAGCCCAGATCTTATGATCTCCCATCTTGTGTAAATGTTCTAGCTGAAGGTCTGAGTCTTGAGAGTGGTAGTAGTTGTCGATAAAAGCACCTTTACCATGCTTTCCGGCTAGATCCAATTGGTTCTCTATCTCAAAACCCAACTCCATAAATAACTGTGTCCAATCATCTCTACCTAGATCACATGGCTCTTGGAGATGATCGGACACGATCTTCTTACCGTTAAAGACGGTAAAGAAACGCATTAAGCACTCGCTCCAAAGAGCATGGCATTAAGTGCTTGAATCCTACGCTCGATCCAAAGAACAGTCTTGAGAACAAAGCTCGGCTCGTCTAGTACCGTCAGAGTATTGACCATTGCACTATAAGCCTTCGGCTCAAACTCTAGCTCATCGTTGTTGGGTAGTTTTACATGGTGTGTTCCATCACGCTCAATCACGATCACGATGGATTCTTGTAGGTCTTTTCTAGTTAAGCTCATGGATAAGTCCTTCTTCTTTTAAAGAGTCGGTAAGTTGCCCCCAAGTCATCGTTGATGTTAGGGGGAGTATGATTGTTGCTTGATTAAACTTTAAGGTGAGTAAGCTATTCTTCAACCTCAAGCTCTCAAGAGTGGGAGCGAGTGGCTTTAAAGTCCTCTCTATTTTGCTCTCATTTAAAAGCTTGAGGGGAGTGTCTTTATGAATCTTCGGGGTTGACATAGATTGCTACCCCTCCCCAGATGTTTTGGAGTGGACAGTTCGGGTCGATACAGTGCTCGACAAGTCCACCAAAGTCATCAGTGTGTTGACACTTATGCGTACAAGAGAGAAGAGCCTTACACATTCGAGTACATCCGTCTTTATGGTTGCCCTCATTCTCAAAGTCGTTGATCGCTTGCTTTGCAAACTTAGCAAAGCGTGGGTCGATACCCTCTAGTCTCTCTAAGTCCACATCTACAGGGATCATCACATAGTCCTCACGACCTTTTTGAGTCAGTACCACCATTCGGGCTTCCATATCTCGGTACACCTCATAGCTACCTTTGACTCCCTTTAGTGTGATGTTTAAAGGGTCAAAGGAAGCATTCTTGCGTAGCTCTTTGAGGTCATAGCTTGGTTGACCGTCAACCTCATCTTCAAAGAGGTCGAGATCGTCCTCTACAGGCATTTCGACCTCAAGGGTAGGCTCGACTACCACCTCGTCTTGCACAGGCTCTACAGGCTCATTCTCGACCTCTACAACAGGTTGCTCAACCTCGACCTCTACTACAGGCTCAAGTGTAGTCGTGCTCACTTGCACACTTGAGGATGTGATGTACCCATCCTCAACTTGGTCAAGGGGCTTACGGTAGTCTCGGCTACCTCCGACATTCTCTACAAGCTCTTGAGTCTCGGTGTCGATGTGGGCTTCGATGACAGCAGGGTTGTTCACAGATACAGGAACTTGAGTTTCCTCGACCTCTACAGTCTCCTCTACAGTCTCCTCTACCTCAAGGGTAGGCTCAACTACAGTCTCCTCTTGAGTCTCCTCTACAGGCTCAACTACAGTTTCCTCAACTACAGTTTCCTCAACAGGCTCGACCACAGTTTCAACCTTAGCCTTAGCCTTCTTCTTAGCCTTAGCCTTCTTAGGCTTTGCAGGGATTGTAGTGAGGTCAAAGTCGGGGTGATAGTACCCACGCTTATGGAGGATAAGCTCTCCACTCTTTTTAAGCTCCTGTACGCAGTCGTATACCTTGACCTGTACGACAGACCAATTGTACTTACTCTTGGTCATACCGAACTGATCAACTAACGCAGGGTTGGCATCACAGTAGAGCGTTTCGATTTGTCCTGTGCTCTTGCCAGGATTGGCTTGAACCATCGCAGGAAGCTCTGCTTTGATTCGGTCTTTGAGGTTGATGATGTCTTGCTTTGTGTAGGTAGCCATGTCGGTTCTCCTTAGTGAGTGGTTGGCTGATTACATAGAGTTATAAATAGGGGGTTACAGCGAAGCACCCCGATGAGGATTAAAGGGAAGAAGGATTGTCAATCCCATTCACAGTCGCATCAGCAGGGAGCTTGTACTGTCTCCACTTACGAGTGGTGAGATCCAACTCTTTGCTGATAGCGTTCTTCAACTGAACATGGAGTCCACTCTTTGTTTTTCTCGCATTTCCATTTGGATCAGCCGAGATGATCTTCTCTCCGATGATGATTCCACGAACATGAACATCACCTGTACCGTCATGGATAGACACACCCTTTACCCCACAAGGGTGATCGCTGTAAGCGTCAAGGTGCTTGTTATCGGTATTAGACCCTGTAGCACTCTGACGCAAGGCTGTTAGCACACCCTTTTTGCGTGGGAGGTCGCCCTCAAGTGCGAGGTTAAAGTCAAGGTCGGTAAAGACCAACCCACGAGACTCAAGTGCAGTCTTGAGCTTGGCTCGGTCAGCCGACTCGACTTTAACGAGGTCAAGACCTGCGATGGTTTTGTGGTCTGTGCCGACAAGCATATCTACTTGTACGGTGTGGCGACCTCTGATTGTCCCACCGTCTTTTTTCAAGTCGGCTTTACCTGTTTTAGTTGTAGTGAAGGTGATTGAGGTGTTGTTGTTTGCTGTGATGTTCTGCATGATGATTCTCCTTTTGAGATGTGGTTTGCAGTGTTGTGTAAATGTTTATATGATTGCTGGGTAAAAGTTTCCCTAGCCTCTCACACTAGGTTATAAGTAAGGGGTTACGCCCCCTATCCTTAGCCCTCGATTCGCTCCATCAAGTCGAGGATTGCGTTCTCGATAAGCTCTGACTTGTTCTCTGCGTCATACGCATGGAGGACATCAAGTCGGTTCTCACGATTAAGGCTTGCGTAGTAGGAGGACACCTCAGCTCGTACAGCCTTAACTGTAGGCTTGACCTCAGCTTCGCCCATAAAGAGCTTGAAGCCAAGTGATGAGATGATCTCGTTGATTCCGTTGCTTGCGTCTGCATAAGTAAGGTTCATGTTGTCTCCGTTGGGGAGTGAAAGTTGGTGGGCGATATTGCCCTCGACACTATGGTATAAATAAGGGGTTACGCTCTGAGTTTGTGGAATACAATCAAGCACTTAGCTGATGTAACCCCTTGTTTATATAATAGTGTCGATCAACTCTAAAAGGATAATAAAGTAATGACCCGACCAACCCGAAATGACTACCTCGCATATGCAAAAGTCTCTAGCGAGGAACATACTGTCCGACTCACTAATGTACATACGCTCTGTACCTACTTTGAGGATCACCTTCATCAAGTAGAGTCGAACACCATCTACATGATGAATGTGTCTCGTAAAGACCATACGAGATCGTGGGGATACCTCGTCACCATCACCGAGAGTGGCAAGATCGAGAACGCTTTTGACGATCTCCTCGACAGACTCCTAGATGAGAGTCGGTAACCCCTTACTTATAACCTAGTGTAATCAACAACTCTTAATGCTTAATGGAGAATGAAATGACTAACCATCCTCGTGTAAAACTTGGTCGCATCAATGGCGATGGACTCTACTCGGTCATCCTCGACATGACCATCTCATACAAAGAAGTTCTTAACGAGCGTCTGACTCGACTTAAAGCTTTCGTTGCAAGCAACACCCTTGAGCAAGCAACTGCACTCATCAATGAAGCAGGTGTAGCCTGTACTGAAGCTGATGTCGATAAAGTGTTATTCGGTAGCAAGGGTCTTATCCCTAGCACTGAGGCAAGCCTCGCAGGGAATAACACCAACCGTCCTGCTTCTTACAGTGGCAAGCTCACTCGTAGAGATGGTAGCCCCTTCTTCTTCGACAGCGAGGGTCGGCAGTTCGTGAGAGGTGTCATCGTAGACGGACACTACCCTTACAAAGAGGCCAAGCATATCTTTACGGAGATCCGAAACTGCATCGAGCAGAACCTCAATCTCCCACGCTATATCCGACACGAGATCACTGAGTTCGATGAGACTGTGGATCGTGATGAAAATAATAACCCTCGCTAAAGGAGAATGACAATGTTCGATACAATCTTAGACATAGGAGCTGTCGCAGGACTCTGCTTTATCGCAATCTTCCTCGTCAGCTACTACAAAGAGAAAAATCAGTAACACTTCAATACGGAGAAACACCATGAGTATCAAAAGACATCTATCAGCCTTGTTCCACAGAGAGCGTTGCGACAGACAAACGCTTATCCCCATGCTCGAAAAGTTGAATGAGCAAGAAGCACAAGCCCTATGGCGGCTGCTTCAAGAAAAAGAGCAACAAGTAGCACAGGCAAAGCGAACATCTAGGAGGGGGTTCTGATGATCGACCTCAATCCTTACTTTCAGCGAAAGCTAGGTGAAGAGTTGGTGTTCAATGATGAACATCACAAGTATCTGATGGAAGTCATCTCCATAACAGAGACACCTAATACAGTTCACCTAGAGGTGAGTTCACTACCTCACGCTAAAGGTAAATATGAGTGGACATATCATGGTGTGTTTGAGGTTGATCTCAACCTTGTTCAATCCGTAAGGTCCGTCAAAGAAGCTGTGGTCTTTTGTAGAGAAAACCCAAGTAAGGGATACAAAGGTAAAAAACTTTTTTAAAGTTTTTGTCCGATCTGAGGTGTTCAGATCGTTAGATAGATAACACACACACTCACACATCGAAAAGGTGATACGAATGCTTAACATCATCAGACCACAGTTTCTCAAGTGGAACACAGATAACAACAAAGAACACTTCGACATGGGTATCGACCCTAACAGTTGGGAGGTAGGTGCTGACACTTACTTGAATGTCTTTGACTATCAAGTGTTCTCTATGTCCACTTACAGTCGAGTCAAGAAAGAGTATCAGCTTGAGACAGAGGGGGTAAACATCACCTCGCACGAGCAAAAGTGCCAAGAGATGCCAACCTACGATGATGATGATAATGAGGTCATGGGTGAACAACATGAGATCGAGATCGATTGGTTCATCACTGAACCTAATGGTCATGTGTTCATCACTGTCGATGGTGAACGAGTAGGTATCGAATGGGCTGACGGAAAGATCAAGGATATGCAAGGTAATGAAGCTTACCTAAGACAAGGGGGTAATAAGGCTTATCGGGTCGAGGAGATCCTTACTCCCGATCAACATGACACCCTTGTTGAGATCAAGCGTCTAGCCAAACTTAGAGATATGTCCACAGGCAAGATGAGAGAGATGTTGAACTTTAGAATGATGGAGCTTGCAAGATGAGTGATGACTTTAGACTCTTTAGCAATGGAGAGTGTGAGTGGGGGTCATGGGAGGATAACTCCTGCCTTAAACCTCATGAACGAAGCGGAGCTTGTGCCTACTTTGATTCTTGGCCAGTTTGTGGTGCTATGCAGTTTCGAGTATGGCACATAAAGAAAGATCTCCACATCGAACTCAAAGGTGAAGGATACAAGATCAAAAAAAGAGAGTGCGTCTATCATCCCGATGACTTTGATGGTGAGGATCAGAGCACCTACTGCACAACTTTTGTCTTTAATCTCACTCAGCCAAAAGGACAGGTCGAGGTATCTATACCTTCAGAAACTATGTGGGATGATACCTCCTCAATCAAATGGGAAGATGGCTTCATCTATGATCTCAACAATCGAAAAGCCCATCTTGAAATAAAAGCCTTTGACCACTATGAGATCAAAGAGATCCTAACAGACATCCAAAGACAGAAGTTTGCCCTTAGTGATCGAGTATATAAGTTAAAGAACATTGCTCGAAAGATGAACAGGGCTGACATCTTGTGGCAGATAGACATGGCACAGATACAAGGTGACTTTCGCATAGGAGGGTATATAGCGTAAGCACCAACGACCCTCCCCTAAAGCGTACAATAAAAGGCGTATTGGCACATAGCTGATACGCCTTTCCTCGTTACGGACTACAATAAAAATCAGTTCCAGATTCTTTACCGCAAAATCTTTCTGGGTTTAAATTTTGTAGTTATTCTATTGTTCTAACTGTAGAATGGGCTTAGTCTCACAGACCCACATACATCTTGCGTGTTTTGTAGGTCTGACAACATTAAAACGATAGGGGATCACCAAATGCCGATACCTGGATTAGTGAGTGGTGCTATAATGGCATCCTCTAGTAGTAAGACACCACAGATGGGTCAGATAGCTCAAGCGGTGGAGCTTGGTTTATATCAATGGTTATTAGCGAGTACGGTACAAGGTGCGGCGATAGGAACAGTGGGTGGTGGCTTATGTACAGGTTCAATGGTTGTAGTGCCTAATGGAACTTTAATGGAGAGTGCATTTAAGGGTAATGGTTTAGTGGGTACATTTGCTCCTGTCATGTGGGTCCCGATTATGGTGGGTATAAGTCAGCCTTATCTTTTTACAGGGGCAGTAAGTGGTGTAGGGGTTGGTTCATTTATAGGTGGGATAGTAGGCGATCCTATTTTATTAACGCAGTTGTTGGTGAGTAGCTTTAATAGTGTTGGTATTGTAGGAGTAGAAGTACCTCGTATCTGCACTGCTTTAGGGCAAGGGATCAGTTCACACTTTTTAACAACAGTAGCGAATGGTGTAGTATCTGGAGCTTCTGGTCCTTCACCTGCTACCGCTCCATTTATAGGAAAGTTTATATGAGTTCACGAAGTATTATTTTAGATGTTCGTAGTGGAGAGCGTAATGACTCATCTACAGGATTATGTTTACGAGTAGTAGATGGGGGAGCATCTCAAGTAGACGGTAGGTGGGAGCGTGTAGGTCGTGATCTATATGAGATAGGGAGTAATGGCGTAGACTCTTATGCTTTGATTGCTAGTGGTGATGGTGAGATAGGCGTGGAGAGTGTGGACATTACTTTTACTCCTTTGGGTGAGTGTGATGGTCATTGGTATTACTTAACGAACAGTCGTGTTTGGTTAAGTTCTGTAAGGGATGAGAATGGGAATGTATTAGATCATTTCTTTGGTGGCACTATTGTTAAGACAGATACAGAGTTAACAGTTTCGCCAACAGAAGGAGGGATCGTAGGTTCTGGAGTATGTGGTGGTTTATTTTGGTGGACTCGTAATGATGAGAGCAGGACTAGGTTTGATTATGAGAACAGGGGTTGGTCATTATTAAAGGGTGGAGAGGGAAGTGTGATTGGGATTGTAGGAGGAGATGATGACATTATAGCTGGCTTAGAGGGAGAGTTAAGGATAGGTGGTGGTAATGTAGCAGATGCTTCGGTTACGGTGTACGAGATAGGAGGAGCTGATTTCCCTGTTTATGCTGAGGGTAGTGAGCCAGACCCGATTGTGACAGAGGGAGTGGTATTAAATCCATCGGGCAAGGTTTTATTTAAGGAGGGGAGTGAGCACATAGGCAAGTCGGTCTTGTATATATCTGGTACGCTTGGTGGTTTTGAAAGTAATGAGGTAGGGGTATCGGGTTATTTATCTCCGAAGCCGAGATTGAATGAGTTTCCTTTATTGAGGGTAGCGGGTTATGGATACAGTGAGATTGTTTTTGTAGCTACCGAGGGAGGTTTGGTAGATGCTGAATATGGCAAAGTTAAGATTTCTTTAGACAGTGGTCGTATATTGTCTCGCAATCCTGTGATTTATGATGGGTTAGTTTTATGTGATGCTCCTATTGGTGTGGGAGCAGGGAAAGATGGTTTAGCAGTAGACTTGATGAAAGTACCGGACGGTAGTGGATTAGAGCCGAGTGCAGATTTAGCTACTACGAACTTTGGCCCATCGGGTATTGGTTTAAAGTCAGACTATCGTCATGAGAGGGTGTATGTCCGTTTAGTGGAAGAGGGTAGGACTTTACCAGTAGATTTAGTAACTAGTTTGCCTAAGAAAAAGTCAACGAATCGGGGTTATTTGGTGCAGGATACAGAGACAGTATCTTTGCATGGATTTTGGCAATCTCAGACGAAGAAGATTTTCAATGGTCATATTGCTTTAAGTCGTGGTGGCTTACGACACATGAGTATTTTGAAGCTGACTGAGAAGAGTGGTTCTTTCAAGGTCGATGGTGCAGTAGTCTCATTTACAGGGGAGACAGTCGTAGGTTCTGGAGTTTCAGTGGTCAATGGTTTTCTAGTGGTGGACGAGGGATCAGTTGTGGATCATCCTTCAACGGTAGAGGAGTTTGAATCTTTAAAGGCGATAGGCTTAGTTCCACATAGTAGTCTTGAGACAGGGCTTGAGTTTGTACTGACTCGTTCATCTATTAAGGGTTATTATTCTTACGATGAGGAGAAGGTAGCGGACATCAGTGGTAAGTCAGCGTTTCAGTTTTTGCAGTTTGAGCCACGAGTTGATTTCTCAGGTTACGAGGCGAATAAGTTTTTCAAGGTAGGGGATAAGATATTAGGAGATACGGATATTGAGCCATCTTTTGGTGGCAACCCTAATGGTTTTCAATGGATTAAGCCTCGTAGTATTTCATCTAAGGTGAGTCAAGAGACATCACGCTTGGCATTGGGTAGTGGTTTACGAGTAGGCTCAACAGCCATCAGTATTTCCCAAGAGCAGATGGATGGCACAGTAAATACGCAGGAATTAACTGAGGGTGTTGATTATGATCTCCCTAGTAGTGGTCTTGAGGGTCAAGCTCGTTTAATCAACCGTCTAGGTTCAGAGGTGTTATCTGGACAAAAGGTAGGATCATTAACAGGAGTCGATTTAGACTTAGAGGTGGATCTAACTCTAGTGCGAGAGGGCGATTTCTTTTATGAAGGATTGAACTACTTTAAGATCGTTGCGATTACTGGCACAGTAGTCACCCTAAGTTCTGCTTTAGGTTTGCAACTAGGTAGATGGAAGATCTACAGGGGTTATAGAGAAGGATTGGAGGCAGAAGAGACACCCGATCCTACGAAGATTGTGGGTGAGATTTTAGATGACCTACCTATTTTGGAGCGTAAGGCAGTGGAGGTATCTAAGGTTTACTCTACGGTTGCTTTTGATAAGGTGTTGCCTAGCTCTGATTTATTTATTCGTAAGGGAGATGCTTCGTATCCTTTAACAGTATTGAGGGATGAAGCGATAGAGCCACCTTATGAGTTAAGCGGTGATCATTACACGAGTGGTTCATATCGCATTAAGGTAGGTGGTGTAGAGTATGAGGTTGGGGTAGGTCAGACCGATGACAATGGTGTAGAGAAGGGTTTTACAGTCACAGATAACAGGGTTGTTTTTGAAAGCCCTATGGGAGTCTCTAACAGTAGTTGGTTGGCAGGTGAAGCGATCTTTGTAAGGAAGCCTCGTAGTGGTTTAACGACTACAGCCGAGATGGATTTAAGTCTAACGATGACTACTCCATTTGATCCCGATCCATTTGACGATTTCTTGGAGTTGTTGGCTAACCCAAAGTTTGAACCGACAAGTGGTGCGATTAGTTTTGAAGATCCTTTAGATGAGAATGTTGGCGTGGAGGTATCTTACACACCTACAGATGATGATAATGGTGTTCGCATTATTGAGTCTATGGGTTTCGCAGTAATTCAAGAAGAGTCTACAAGGGTTGATGGCTTTCATTTCACTTATAACCCTACAGGCAAAGTAGTAGAGCTGTTAGCGACACCTACTGTGTTCGTAGGGCCAGAGCAGATTAACGCTAATCTTTACAGTATCGATCAGAACACAATAAGATTTTCTTTTGAGGTGTCGAGTGGGAAATCGGTTAAGGTGTCTTATACGACTCTAAAGTCTAACGGTGGGGATGGTACAGTTCGGACATCTAGTTCTATGGTGATCCCTAAATATAAGATTGATAAGGGATCTACTGAGTTATCTGTCCAAAGAGACTTCACGAGTATCTTAAGTGCAGGTGATTTGATTTATGTGGGTACACAGCTCTTTAACTTAACATCTGTTAGTGCAACTTCTTTATCTGTCAGTCCACCTGCTAGAGTCAATCTCGAAACTGACATGATAGCGTTCCTTAATGTTCCTTCATTCACTTACGGAGCAACCACTAGCTCGTATGCTTTTAGATCTATCAATGGGGCGTTGATCTCTTCAGGCCCTAATAGTCCAGACATTTATATTCAAGGAGACTACAGAGACTTCATCCAAGCGAAATCTATTTTGGTGATTGAAGGCATCCCTTACAGAGCCAAAGTTGTGGGCTTAGATGAAAAAACTGGCATGACAAAAGTAACGGTGGAAGGGTTCACTTCTGGTCATGGTCTTGTTTCCAATGAAAACTTTCATGTGTCATTTAGACCTGTATTGATAGAGGGAGATACGAGCATCACCCTTTCAACGGGTCTAATAGACACCGAGAGTTTTCAACTCATCAAGTACAATCACACACAAGGAAGAGGAAGGCTTCTAACTCCTAGAGAGGATTATCAACTCAACTCAGAAGCAGGTTTGATCGACCTTACTAATGGACATGATGTAAGACCTCAAGTCAGTTATTACTTCCTCCATACAGCGTTGAGTGCAGTAAAGCCATTTACTCTCTTAGGTGGTCGAGTCAGTAAGCCTAAATATAAAGCTACATTTAATCAATCTACGACTCCGGAATCTTATGATGGATTAGGATTGAATGTTAGTTGTGTCGTTTCCTCTCCCGACACATTCCAAGTTCGTATCGCAGATGAGGAAGCATACTCATCAGAAATCGCCAACGAGTTACAACAGAGTCTCAATCAAGATACTGGTTCGGGAGGTAAACAGGTTATCTCTTCTCCTACTTCACAAGGTAAGGCGATAGGCGTTTATGACTTACTAGCTAATGATGTTGTAGCTCGTTCAAGGATCAGTCTTTACAATGGCTATGTTCAACCCATTGATGACATCATATCTACAGCCACAGGTAAGGTTGTTGGGGATGCCGATGGTTCATTCAAGTTCAACTTACTCACGAGTGGTGATTGGATTGCTACAGGAATGGAGGACTCTATAACGAGGGAGATTTACCCTCGTTATGTGAGCATGGAGTTTTTAACTCCTTCTAATCCATTCCCTACTCCAAACGATACGATTAAGATTAATGGTGAACCTCCCGAAGCGAAAGATCTCAATAAGATCCTACAAGACCAGAGAAGCCTCATCGAAAACGAGATGGACGATATAGTCTTGGTTCGACAAAGAGAGATCAAATCTTTCGATATAACAGCACCTCTCAACTTTTTCGTTAAGGTAGACTACGAGCCTGTGTATTCTCCTATGTGGAAGAGACATCAGTTTAGTAGGCTATTCCCTACAGTTACGAGGATGTACTCATATCGCTTCCCTGGTACATTAAATAGTTCCACCAATGGCATTACCATAGGCAACGCTCAAAATAACGCTCTAGGGCAAATAGAGAACATTTCATCGCTACCTGTAGTTAAGCGAAGACCTGCTCGATTTAGAGTCTACGATTTCTCTTTGAATGGTTATCCCAATCGGAATGTTGACGAGACTGTAGGTAAGCCGACCTTTATTTTATCAGCTCTGCCATTTGATGAGTTCCCGACTGACTCAGCAGGATTACCAGACACTACGAAGTTCCTAAGCGACCAAGAGGCTAATGGAACACTCGCAGATGTTATACATGGGAATGTAGACAAAACCTTTAACGGACTATCTCCCAACTCAAAGGTTAAGTTAAGTCGTAGTGGAGGTGAATTCCATAGTATAATTAACACAGCAGATACAGCAACGCTCATTGATGTAGGTGTATTCCCTCCCCTTGCTCCCCAAACTGAAGCAAGGAACGCTAGGGTAAAAGAAATCATCAAGGGTTGCTATGTCGTACTAGACGGTAATATCTTTACACTAAAGATCAATGGAGAATCCTTATTTGAAAACCCACCGAAGCGTGGCGATACTTTGATCGAGTCTTTTGATAGTGACCTTGATGAAGCGGGTGGAGGAACACCAGCCTTTAGGGTTGGGTCAGACATCGGACTGAAATATAGCACAGGTGAGCTTATAGATATAAGCCTACCAAGTATTGATGATCCAAACTGGCCTATCAAGGAGATACTAGGACAGAATGTTCCAAGTGGAGGGATGGCTTTAGAGGGGAATGTTAGTTTCCGATACTCTGAATCCACACCCTTTAGATACCCAGCACTTGATGGTGAGGCACTTGACGACACAGGCGATGAATCCATCCCTTACATGAGTCGATTTAGTGAGAAAGATTTATTACCTCAGTTGCCCCCTGCATTAGCATCATTAAGAGTACAAACGAACAACACTATCTCAAGTGCTGATGAATATGTTTATCCAGACGATGCTAGAGGAACAGCGAATGTAGGAAGCACGAGTATCACAACGAACGAAGATTTCTCTGTCTTGAATGGTGTCTGTGAGCAAGTACCACGACAAGGAGACTTGATTATCTTGAAGCCCGACCCAGCCAATCAAGCGGGTTGTGCTTCTACAGGTGTTCTTGAGTTAGCTGTGATCGAGGGGACAGAAATCTTACCTCCAACATTCACCACTCCTTGTGATGTTGAATGTGAGATCGAAAACTTAATCGTATATCTTCAAGATACAGGGGGTATCACCATACAAGAAGAGTGGCATTTAAATCCGTCCAACAATCTATACGATAGTTCAAAGTTTAAAATGACCTTCGCTTCCAATAATCAAGGAGGGGCTGATCTATTCTCAAACCCCTTATCTGGAGATGAGATTACAATCCATATACATAACTTCAGTGATAACACGAATAACCCAAATGAAAATATTTGGACAATCATCTTGAGTTATGACGGTGCTAACTGGACTTTAAAGCTAAAGGATGAACTTACAAACGCAGAAACTACAGCTACCAACATCACTTCAGTTTCAGCTTCGGGGAGTGAAGTAACCATCATTCAAGACCCAGTGCCAAACACTTTTAACCCTGCGACAGATACATGGGGAACAAACACACAAATGGAGTCTTGGTCATACGATAGATTTTGGGATGGTAGTAATATACATTATAACTCTGGAGCACCTAGCGGTGGCTCAATGGGTTTCTTTCTTCTGAAAACACAAGCAGGTGTTCCCTCCTCCATCGACTACAGGATTTCATTGAAGCGTGTAGCTCAGATTGCCAACAATAGAGTGGACATCGTGTTCTCAAGTCTGCCCTCTCCTGTATCTCAGATAGACAACACTTATGTGCCAGTAGGGTTAGATACATCAAGTAAGATAAAAGTTAATAACTCTAGCTTAACGGTCAAGGAAGAGGGAGGGGCAGGAACTCAAGTCATTGGAAGCGATGTGAACAACACCAGTGTTGGTTTGAACTACACCTCGATAAACGCCACTACACTCAGACCGAAAGCTCTTGATGGCATCTCTCGAACCAATGATCAAATGTCTATCTTCGTAGGTTCAGAAGTTGATGAGACTGATACGATCTGTAAAGGAACAGCTCGATCTGGTCTAGTAGAGATAGAGGTAGACGCTAATGATCCAGCAGTTATCAATATTATAGGAGATAAAGGCACTGGCGTACTTCGTGAGGTGCAAGAGACACATGGTGATGTGGCTCATGTCCTTACAGGTGATCTTCTTTATATTGAGAATGGACACAACGCAGGTACTCATAGAGTTTTAGATGTCATAGAGACAGACATAAATACAGAGATCACAGAAACATTAGGGTCAAGCCAAGTCCTTACAGTACAGTTCCCTAAAGTTGTGAGCTTAAACACAGGAACAGGTGTTTTAACTACAGATGTCGCTGACCTCACACAATACTTTAGCGACCTCACAGCAGGTTCGATCTACATCATATTAAATGATAACTACACTAACACCCCCACTCCATTATTAACAGCAGGGCCTGCTCTTGCTATAGACCCCGTATTTGGTGTCTCTATTATTAAGGTCGATTACGAACTCATATCTGAATCTCAGATCACTTTGAAAACACCTTTCGCCTGTGAATATGCTGATGGAACAGCTATCGCTGACGCTACTGCTTTGAATACGATCTTAGGAGAGTATAACCAAGTCATTGGAGGGTTGACTAAGATACCTTTCAACTTAGAGGGTACAGGTTTAGCTAGTAATGGTTTATCTGCTTCCTTTGGGGTAGACCTAACCTTACAGATGACCGTAGGTGGTGGTCGTACTGGTACGACAAATGCCTTTTCTGAAAGTGGCGTAGTAAGAGAGAATGGCTTAGTCACACACATAACACTAGATGTCAGCGATGCTAATCTCTACCCCGACATCGAAGATAGTGGGGGTCAAACCTACGGTAAGCCTTTCTTATCCCCTAACGACACCATCACCTTAACAGTTAAGTTGGACGCAGGTCTTTACCTTGATACAGCATTCCCCCGACTCCTTAGAGACTATAATGGGAATACTCCAGTTAAGTTTGGTGATACTCCAAGCCAAGTTCGATCTCCAATAGACTCAACACTCACAAACCTACCGAATCCAACATACGATTTCTACGAGGAGGTGACCTTCACAGTCCGTAGACTTAGACGGTTTACTAATGTGTTCTCGAAGCTCATCTATGCGTTCGAGGGTTTCCGATACCTTTACGAGCAACGAGTAGGTCGAGTAGATAGTGTAACCTATGCAGACGGTGTGGTTACACTTACACCTAAAACAGTGGATGGTGAGGGTGTCTTTGATGAAAGTGGTGGAACAGACACACAAGTAGGAGACTTTACAAATGTTGTGTCGGTAGGTGATCAAGTACGATGCTTTAATGACTCTAACCAAGAGACTCTTTATATGAGAATCCTTGAGGTAGGGTCTACGCTCAAATGTTCAGTGATTAGAGGCTCAGTCTCGGCTGTTGAAGAGGAGGATGTCTTTAAGATCATCACTCGTGTTCCTCTTATCCCCGAACTCCAAGCGTTTGATCAGTTTATTGAACATGGGTTTACGGAGATTTATTCCACAACACCTCAAGAGGGTATCTCGGTTGATGAGGTGAGTAGACTTACAGATACTACCGCTGACTTCAACTCACTTGGGGTCACATCGGGTGATTTCTTAGTCATCGACCCTCAAGGGGCTTTGGTAGGTTCTAGTCCGACACAATATGGAGCACCACCTCAAGGTGATAATGGTGATGGATCTATTCCAGCAGACTTTGGTGTGCCTAATGTTCTTGATGATAATCGAGGAGCGTACAAGGTTGTATCTGTAGTTGACGCTAACACTCTTGCTGTTCAGTTTTATGCAGGAGACAGTGGCACAACTCGAACGAACTATAAACTATTACCTTCTGTTAGTGGGGATGACGCTCAACATTTAAGAGTTACAGCAGGGATTGTTGGATCATCTTATGCGACAACCAATGACTCAATCCATCCATTCTCATATCGCATCCTTAGACGCAAACCCACTCTTGGAGAGTCTTTAGCAGGTTCATTCTTATTCTTTAGGGAGAGGACGCTTTCATGGGTAGAGGTAATTCGTTCCTTCAACTCTCTTCCAACCCAACCATATACTTGGTCACAATACGAAGCTGAGAGTTTGATTGATAATGTGGGTGTTGCTGATCTAACTCATCCTTCTAATGATCTCTTATTACAAAACATCTTAGGCAACGAAGCTGACAAGCCGTTTAAAAACAATGAGACTTGCTTATCCATATATGACAGGCGAATGTTGATTGAAGATCTTAAGATGGAGAGTGATGGATATGGTGAGGTAGAAGATGGACTTCCAACAGTGCTTGAAAATGATATTTCTTCTATGAACGCTAGAGGTAATAGGTACGCATGGATTTCTGTTCGTACTGAACAAGTCAACGGCACTCTGTCTAAGCTTAGTAGAGTCAATCTTAACAACCCCGATGACACAGCATTGGAGGACATCAAATGAGTAATGAAAATAGCAAGTGGAAAAAGACACCCGAAAACCCAAACATTAGCGGCACCGAGGTCGGTAAGTTACTAGAACACTTAAGGACTTTGGAGGCACATTACGAGGGTAAACTACAAGAGGACTTAGGGAACTTAGCAGTTCTTGAGCAAGCACTCGCTAAGTGGGAACTACAAAAAAGAAATAGAAAGGTAGATCCCAATGGCTGATGACAATCCCACTTTTACAGTCAAAGCTCCAGGATTTAACACTTGGGGTAATGTCGGTATCTCAGAAGACAACGATTTTTATAAGCTCTTAGACGAGACAAAAGTAAAAACAGATGCTGTATTTGAGGTCATCAACCTCACCTTTGATTTGATCAACTCAGCGTTAGATTTTATTGCCTCTTTACTGATTGACTTCACCAATCCTTTGAAGCCTATCATTGAAGCAATCATTGCACTATTGGATTCTTTTATCGCAGACCTTCGCAACTTTGGGTGGTATCTCACATACGACAGGGAGGAGGTTAAAAAACCTCTCGAAAAGCTCTTGGGTGGATACCCTGCATTTGAAAGTCGAATGGTAGAGAAGCTTTTGGATGTAGGCGACCCTACTCGCCCAAACTTTTCACCAGAGTCTAAAGTGTTCGCAATGACCTTCTTTGTAGGTGCTGACGCATCGAGTCTTGGGGCGATTATTGCACAAATAAAGAAGCTACTTAAACTTTTCCTCTCTCTTAAAGGACCGAGTGATAAAGCAGCCGCACCCGTAAATGTGGAGGTCGGCTATTACAATGATGTTGTTGGAGAAATTCAGATACCAAATAAGTTTAAGCCCGATGGGGTAAGGGTTAAATGGAATCTACCTCCCCCTCCAAACACAAATAAGATCTTGCCTAAGTCGTTCATATTACCAGACTACTTTTTATTCTCTGTAGCTACTCGGATAACAAACGAACGAATCGCTTACATCAACCAAAAAGAGAGAGAAGGAGAACAACATGACCACCCTAGTGGACCTAACAAGTCTACACTCCTACCCTTTCTGAACCAAGATGGTCTTGAAGATCCTCGACTATGGCCTCTACTCGCAACCGACCCAACAAAGTTCACTAAGCTCGATGAGTCCGCTACCATTGAACCACTTGATAAAGTACCAGACGGAATAGGTTCTCAAGGGTCTTTCGTTTTAAAGGGAGATGATATTCATTACCTCAACAAGATCGGAGAGGAGAAAATCTCTGATGCTTATAGGTGTTTCGTATACGGCAGTGGTGGAGGGTCGTTGTTTGGAGACAATGATTTCTCTTTCGACATCCCCTTAGAGTTTTTAAAGATCAATGATAAGTTAGCGTCAGAGTATTTCATCACGATGTATTCGCTCACGATGGAATCGAAAGACTATGATGGTATACCCAACAAGAAGACTAAGGATATTCCTAGTGGTGGGCTGAGTATAAGAGTCGGCACACACGAGCTAGTAGAGACAGGCGACTTTATTACAGCTAGTCCAAATGGCTCTTCATACTTACTCAAAATGCCTAACGGTGAACTATCTAAACCCTCAACCACAGTTGTACTTAAAAGCCCATCTGAGATACGAGAAAAGTACCTCAAAGCAGTTAAGTTCTATTTCATCGCCCACTTATTGACTCAACCATACAGTGAATACCACAAAGCAAAACTTGGATATGAAGACCCTGTAGGCAAAGAGCTTGACCTCATAAGTGAGTTCCAGGATGAACTGCTTTATGATAAATTACAGCTCATTCAAGAATTTGCTGTGAGTATCCAAGCATGGTTAGCGAAGATCATGATTAGGTTTAAGGAGGGTATGCCATCCGATGCGACTCTTAGGTCTTTGTCTAATAGCCTAGATAAGATCAACAGTTTCCCTCTTGACTTAGTACAAATGGTGAAAGATACAGCTACCGGAGGAGGAGTTAGTATATTCCCTAGCTACGAGTATTTAGATCGCTTAGGGATAACCCAACAAATTTTTGATGACCTTATCAGTGCTCGTGTATATGACGAAGATGTGGCGGTTGTGTTTAATCGTAATGTCGTCCATGACAAGTGGCCGCAAGCTAAATCTCCTGTGATTGTAGATGCAGAATTGTTTATCGGACATCTGTTTATGCACAAGGACTTTAAAGAAACATTCAGACTCGCACGAAGAGTGGTGACCCTAAGTCCACCTGTTATTTCGGGAGGGGAATGGCTAAACCAACGACCTTTTAGAGATGCAGATTTAAGCTCTTTGACTGAGTTTATAGATACGGTCAAAAAGTATTTGGAGGGATTTCTTAAAGGTCTTCAAGGGATCGTAGCTCAGATCCTTAAGTTCATCCATATGTTGAAAACAAGGATAGCCCAAGTACAGGCGATTATAGCGAAGATAAAAGCTCTCATAGACTTAATACTGAGCTTCAGATTCCCTGCTGGTCTATATGGTACATTCCATTTAGCTGATGGCACTTCGGGTCTTGTCTCTGCACTGCAACAGTCTGTAGATAAGCCCGATATAGGTTCTGGTGGATATGGTACAGGAGTGATGATGGTTGCAGGTGGTGCTCCCACCATTCTTGTTGATTTCTTAATCGCCCTCATGGGTGGAGAGGGGGAAGAGTAATGAGCTTCGGTTGGAACTGTATGTTTCGTAAAGGACAGTGGCTAGAGTTTAGACGCTTTGTCCTTCTTCAAAGACAGAATGTAGGCTATCGCATCAACTACATCAATAAAGAGCTTAGTCGTATCGGAGAGATACAAGTCTCTTATGAAAAAGTAGGTGAGGGTGAAGACGAGAGAGTAACAGAAAAAAGGGTCGGACTTAGAGTTAATGTGAACTCTGTTCTCGGCAAACTCTTAAAAGCATATATCGCACAAGGTGGGAATCCTTTTGACATCTCTATGTTTTTAAAGCCAGACTCCTATGAGTGGGTCGAGAGAGAGGAAGAACCAAGTAGTGAGCAAGCAACCTCCTCAGTCACAGACTCTCAAGGAAACAGGCAAAATATGTATAAAAAATATGACCTGCCTTATGGGGGAACTTTGTGGCCTAGAACGGGTACAGCCGAAGAGTCAGAACAGATAGACACATCGGGTTGGTTGCCTATACTAAAGTATCCAGGTTGGAAACTTGGTGGTAGTCATAAGAACATTTATCCTAGAGCAGATCAGATAGGTGGAGTAATATCTCATGCTCGTAAATGGACGACACAAGAAATATCTCATTTAAGGAACAACCTAGAAGCAAGAATCATCAAGCTCTGTGACCTAAGAGAACAGCTCATGATTGAAAGGGATGACATTTTATTTAACGCACTGTCTGGCACGGCTGCTAAACTAGCCCCTTATGATCCTACGATACAACTTGATGAGGTACATCTTTCCCACATCGTGACTAACATCGACCTCAACTACTTTGAGGCTATGGATCAAGAACCGGCTGACAGTGATGCCCCACCTCCTCCTCCGAGCACTGTAGATAGAGTTGCTGTCTCAGTACCCGACTTTACCAAGCCTAGAGATCGAGGGCCAGAGCCGTACTACAAATCTTTGCTTGATGACGCTGAAAATGGCGAGGAGGATAACACAGCCTTATGATGTCTATCGCCACACATAAAATAAATTTCAAAAGAGGGTGGAATGATAAAGCTTTAGATGTATTTCAAGAGGGCAAAATGAATATGTGCCTTATGTATTTCTGTGTGGGCTTAATAGAAAGCGGCTTCAAGAAGTACGGAGAATACGCTGGAATGGATCGTTGGTATTTAGCAGATACGGATATTTATATCTTGGTTAATATGAATAATGCCACATGGGGATTCGATAACAAGTGCCATCAATCTATAAGAGATGCATCAGATTTCTTTGACCTCATTCGCAAAGTTTGGGTTGAGAGAACCAAACCTGTCGGATAGAGGTCATCACTCGATCTCCGTTATTATGGAAATTACTCCGAAGAGTCCAATCTAGGCTTAATGAATCATGTCTATCACTCTCACTGACGAATATGACTTTGGCTTGTGTGTCGGTTTTAAATTTAACATAGACTAAAATTTGACCTTCACACCCTTTCATAATGTATTCTTTAGGTGAGCCGTTTTGCTCTATCGCAAAGCCACAATCTGACAACACTCCTTTAAGGTAGTCCCAAGGGTGTATGTGAGAATCTGGACGCTCACATTTACGCTTACCATTTATTATCTGTGTGACCATCGTTATGCCTAAAAGTCGGAGACAACATATAAGAAAGTTTCTTATAGAGTTCTTCAATAGTATTGAATATCAAACATCTATTGAAGAATGCCTAAACGCCTATGTTTCATTTAGCAGTTTAGGTGCAAAGTACCAACTAAAAAGTAATGAGACTATCACTTCAATAACAACTAGTACGGATGAGCGTATTACTCTTAGGAATCAAGTCTCCCAAGAGCTAGGTGTGATGAAGCAAATGGGGTTGATTGGTCGAGCTAGGTACGGAGTCTATGTTAAGAAGACCTAGTTTATTGGATCTCAATCTGAAACTTTTTTGAGATGAAATGAATGAACTTATCAATTCTGGCAGCAATCTCATTTTTGCTCACATGATAATCAACATTATCGCAATAAATGTCTACAATGCAAAAGTCACCAAACTCTCCACATTTACCAGAAAGGCTTGGCTCTGATAGACCAGCTTTTCTCGCACAGGCAAGAAAGAATTGTTCATTCTTTTTAAAGGTCTTTCTGAAAAGACAGAGTTCAAGTTCGACAATGTTTTTGTGAATTTTAACGAGTACGCAAGCCATGATGTTTCTCCTTTGGACTACAGTGAGATATAAACTAGGGGTTACAATAAACAAACTATTACACTAGTCGATATAAACGAATAATTCCCATCTATAATCTGCTTGGTAAGAGTCGTAGAACTTTTGTCCAGAAGAGCTTTTTCTCATGGTTGGTGTATTGAGCTGACCATCAAGTCCAACCACAACATTACCATTTGCCATCTTGATAGCTTTCTTGAAAGAACGAGTCACCTTACCAACCTTCTTCTTCAACTCTGGTGTAGGCATATACCCTTTGTAACGACCACCCCTTGTCATAAAGAAATCAACCTTACGCTCACCGGAAAATGGATTGATGAAAATCGTATAGGTGCTACCATGTTCCTCGGTATCCTCTTTTTGTGTGTCGATCTCAACATCACGACCAAGCAAACGCTGTAGGTCAGATACAAAATCGGCAAGTCTGTCATCTGGATCAACTAGGGAGGATTGTTTCTCAAGTCGAGCAAACTTATTCCTAAGAGGAGTAGTAGAAAAACCATCCTCATACTCCTTCAAAAAACTCTCAAACATCCACCTAAGATCGTCATATACCTCTCGACTTACACCTTGACCCCAATCAAAATACTGTTCTGCTATTTCTCCCTCAGCATGATCCCAAAGGTTCTTCTCAAGCCTCCCTTCACCGATAAGCTCCTGTATTAGCATATGGGTATCTTTGAGTGCTCTTTCAAGAGACTTGGCTGAGAGTGTTTCAAGCTCACCCGTAGATGGATGTTCATTCATAATCTTACCTATGTCACCAAAAGACCACTCGATGACCTCCATATCAATCCGAGGGTCATGGATTTTGGTTTGAGGGTAAGGGGTTAGTGATGCTTGTCTTTCGAGATGAGCGACCCTCATCTCAAGATTTCTTACTACTTCTGAAGCTGATCTTCGCATGGTTCATTCTCCATCCAAGGGTTAAATCATATAAGTATGGTAGCCGATAAATAAACTACAAAGGAGAGCTATCATGGCTAGAGGTCGAAACAAAACACCAGCAGAGAGAGCGTTAGAGGTCATCTGCACTATGGCAGGTGTGTCATTTGAAGAGTTCCAAGAGCAACTTGAAAAGTCGCAAGGGAATAAAGCTAGTGAGAGAGCGTTTCCCGAATCATCATATAACATGGTCAAGACAAACTACTTTAAGAACTCGTCTATCAGTCAACAGGAATGGAAAGACCTGTATCAGCACATCACCAACCCTAAGAGCAACTTTGGAAACTAATGCGTAAGAAGAATAAAAAAGCCAATCAGATCAATCGAGCTACTAAAACTGTGCTTGGACACATGGATAAAATCTTTCAGAAACATCGAGATACCAAACCGATGGACGAGCAGTTCTTTGAAGCGTTTAAAGAGGTCTTTGATATAGAGGCATACCTTAAGGATCTACTATTCTCCAACCCTAACCAATCACAGTACAAAAATAGGTCGTGCAAAGCGTCAGTGTTAGCATCAACCTCTGTGAACAGAAATGGTGATTATAGACCCACTGCAACCAACCTCGTTGCCACCGCAGTACACCTTATGAAAATTGCTTACGAGTTACACGCACAATCATCTAAGCCAGAGAAAGAAGAGATCACACTTAATGCGTAAAAAAATAACAGATGAAATTGAGTCAGTCTCATAGTGCAAATCATATAACATAAATATCTACAACCACTCCTACAGGAGATGACAATATGAATAACTTTAAGCCCAAGCGTGGCTCTTCCTTTTTCCTCAAATCTATGCCCCGCAATCAGTATGCGTTTGGTATCTGTCTGTCCTCAAGGTCTGATGAAGATGATGAGTATAAGATCATTCGATCTGACTTTGCAGACACACCCTCTGACGCTCTCAAGCTCGCACTTGTCCACACTGACCTGTTCGACTTTCAAGATACTGAACTCTACAGCGTAGTCGAATGGGATAAGGACATCGTTAAGTCTCTTTCACGCAAGCAACTTTTTGGCAACTCCATTGAGGTTAGACTACTCACCGTTCAAGGCAACCAAGAAGACTCATCTCCTTTTGTTGAAGAGAGTGTGGAGAGCCTTTACCCCGATAACTGACTGTAACCCCTTATTTATATCATAGGGTAGCGAGGCTAAGTCAGCCTCCATATCTCGTAAAGAAGGAATACCATGTCAGATACTAGAGAAATGAACATCGACTTAGGTCTTGTTCTTAATAATGTAAAAGTACCTTCCTCAATGTCAGACCAAGAGGTTCTTGATCACATCTTCCGAGTGGTCTTAGGCGAAGGAGATCCTCGCAATGGGATAAATATGTTCGCTGATGTGAGCTACTATGTTAGCTCAAAGATTGAGGAGAACCTCGATGCCATTGGTTCACCCATCGAGGTGTCGGGAAACATCTCTTTCCAACCTCAGCCCGAAGGCGATACTCGCACCCCTCGTCAACGCTCTTTGGACTATCAATCTAAACCCGAATACACTCAAGGAAAGTAATATGAGAATCGCAATCTTCGCTTTAATCTTGGGTGGACTCTTCACAGGGTGTACCGATGCCACTTGGGATAAGTACGCTGTCCTTGGAAACAAGGCAGAGGTCAAATGCTACTCTGGCAACCTCCTCATCTTTCATGGGGTAAGCACAGGGAAAGTATCGAATGAACAAAACAGTGATGGCTACTTTGCCCGATGGAATGTCATCGCTGTCGATGGTCAATGGCAACACATCGACACCACAAAACCTGTGAGTGCAGGAGTATCGGGCAACTGCACAATCATCTACACAGACGATTAGATGTAACCCCTTGTTTATGTACTACCAACTCTACAACGGAGAACCTAAGATGAACCAACAAGCTATTGATCAAAAAATCTCTCAAGTCCAAAAAGAGATCCTTAAGTTGTACCCCAACTCTTGTACCTCATGTTCGGGGAGGGGTGGTCGAGATGTTCCATCTTGGGAAGGCTGTAGAGACATCATACTCTGTGAGCATTGTGTCCTTAAAGGACTTGACCCACTAGACATGACCAAAGAGTTAATCCCCTTTGATTATGAGGGAGAATACGGTTCAGAATATATCGAGGAATGTCTAGCTGATGGATATGACCCTCGTGCTGTCTCTGAAATGAACAAATGTGAACTAGAGGATCACTATAAGAACAGCACCTCACCAACTCAAGGTGAGAAGATACTGTATGGGTCATGGACAGGCTTGCCTACCTTTGTTCAAAACCTGCTCGACTTAAAGGAAGAACTAAAACAAGTACAAGAAACTTATGAAAACCTCGTCTTATCGGAGGACTTATGAAAGACATTAAAGCAAAAATCCAATCGGTGTTGAGCGAAAACCCTAACATGAACATCAAGGGAATCTCACTACCTAAAGTCTACAATAGAAGGGAAACCCCTACCCAACGCAAAGACCGTCTTAAAATGCTCCGTAATCAACTTTTAAGCGAGGTTGGGTGTGTAGAGGTAGCTACCGTAGTAAAGTGGCTTAAAACCTCAAATAAAGCCCGTAGGACTAAACTGATGAATAAGAAGTATAGCTCTTTCGGTTTAAAGACCTATGTTGAGCAAGATATGGGTATGGAAATCTCTAACGGTGCTTTCATCGTAGGTGCTATGATCTGTGGTTGTGTTGCCGAACAGGTTAAGACCTCTGAAAACGCTCACCTCAATCTAAGGGTCAAAGCATGACTTGGGCCTATCGTATGATAAAAGTTGATCAAGAGGGCGACCAAGAGATCGGAATGCTCGCTGAGGTGATCTACAATGAGCAAAGCGAGATTGAGGGATTCACTAAGGCGAGCATCATTTCTATCAATGATCTTGAGATGATCCACAAAGATGTGCAATCCCAAGAGGGTAAGCTAATGACTTACTTTTGGGATAACGGAACATTCACCCATGAAGCCAAATGGGTGGGTGATGGTTATTACCACACCTACCATTGGACACCCAATCCTACTTTGTCTTAATTGTTAGCGTTCTGTTCACCATTCTGATGGAAAGTTAATCCCTCTCTTTATCACAATCTCTAATCCATCTCGTTTAATCACAAGGATTTTATCTCTAATGTAAGGTTTAGCGTCATTCATAAAACGCAATACACCATCTTCACTTTTATTTTTCATTCTAAATTGATATATATTTTCATCGTTCATTCTGCCAATGATGGCTTTTTCAAAGAACTTTTTCACCTTAGAAGAGTTGCCAGACTGTCTTTCAAGACGAGCAATCCTCATCTCAAGGTTTCTAATTACTTGTGAAGCTGATCTTCTCATAAGAGTACTCCATTAGGTTTGAGGTTATTGAGATCACTTATGGGTGAATATTCCTAACACCATTACTAATAAGAACAATCTGAGCCCAGTCATTTACTCTAGGCCAACGAGATAGCCAGTTCCTAGCGACCCTGTATCCATCTGCACTCCATATTCCATTTCTCCATTGATTGTGAGCAATAAACATTGCGTCAAGCCATGCTTTCCGAAATCTCGCTTCCACTTGCTCACCTCTACCATGTCCCTTTAAATTTTTTACCTTAACAAAAAGGCTCAAGTCCTCAAGTTCGCCCGCGATTTCTTCAAGAATCTCATATACGCCATACCCTTTATGGTAATCTGCGTAATCCTTTTCTTGAGATACAAATTCTTCAAGAAGGGTATAAAAGTTCACGATGTGGTCATAAGCTCCAGGAAGTTCAGTTTTAAGAGTTTCCATAAACCCCTTCCTGTGGTTGAGTGCTTTTCTCCATTGCCCATATTCACTTGCTGATCTTCTCATAAGATTTCTCCATTGGTTTGATATTAAAGAGATCACTTATGAGATACTATAAATAAACTACAAACGATGGGAAATCTCATCTCGAATGATTGGTTCGATCAACTTGAAAATCGCCACCTCTAAAGACTCATAATAGCACTTCTCATCGAGGTAGATTACTACCCAATCAATGGACTCTCTTTGAAGAGAGACAACTAAACCATGTTCGCTAGTTAGTGTGATCGACTTTGGAGCGACACTTAAACGCACCCTCAATGCACTTTCTACCCCACCTCTAGGGAAACTACCCAACGGAGCAGAAAACAGGGTCTTAACGATAACTATGGCTTCTTCTATTGTTCTCATATCTACAACTCCTTTTATATAAGGAGGGCGATAGATAATCTAAAGATCTATTAAGGGGTGATTGCTAAGTTCTGACCTCTAGGTGGACAGAAGCTCAAGAAAGGTATTCCCAAGATCGGATGTATATCTGAACCACATACGATGGGACCTACAGCCCCTCCTGGAGACCCAAGCGTAATTGATGCCCCACTTATTGTCACTGCTGAGTTTCCTCTCAATGATACAACATTCGCTGTCATCGCAATGACTGTTCCTGCTGTGGCTGTTACTGCACCAGCAGGAGCAAGGAACTTAGTGCCTGTAGGGTCAGTCATTTGAACAGTCGTTCCCACAACTATCTGATCTGACCCTGCCACGATAGTTTTAGTCTCTGTTCCTGTAGCAATCGTCCTAGTGTTTGTTGCTGGTCCAATAAACACTTCTGACTTCCCACCAAACGCATTGGTGTAAGAGTCAGAGGGTGTACCTGCACCTCCCGTTACAGGAGATTCTGTCACTGTTACTTTACGAGCAGGGCCTGAAAGAGGATTAAAACCTGCGGGTCCTCCACATACTTGCTCAAACTGACCCATCGAGGATTGCTTAATCGTGTCGGCTGTCTGTGATAAACCTGCCCCTGTATTAAACTCCATTTGATCCGAAGAGGCTAACCTTACTTGTCCTACTTGTGAGAAATCAACGATAGGTGCTTTAAAAGCCACTGCTGTATCTGACTGTATGCTGATCCTTTTAGTGCCTTTGATGATGACAGATACCGAAGTACCCTCACCCTCTAACGCATCTCCCTCTTCACTACCATCACCAGTAATTTGAACTGATCCTAAAGAGCTAATATTCGTCTTTGTTGTGGTTGCAAAAGTTGATTTATCACTCTGTACTAAAAGGTCTTTATTAACATCTAAAAATACCCCACCTTCTACTCTAGTCTCAAGAGCATCATCAGTAGGGCTAGAAATCTTAGCCTTGAGCTTCCCACCTTTTGTAAATGAGACAAAGGAGTCGGCTATGTTAGGTACGACAGGTGTGACCCTTAAAAGAGTAGCGGCATGGTTTGAGAATGGCGTAGATGCATTCGCAACGCCAAGCGTTGTTAAAGAAGGTACGATAGGTAGACCGTATTCCTCTTTACCCTTAGCTGAAAAAGCATCATTACCTACAGGTGTTCCTAATACCCATTCAATAAATGGTGGTGCATTATTTACATCGGGTCGATTACTTGCCCTATCGGAATCAAAACCATCTGTTTGTTCTGTCACAGGCAGACTTCCATCTGCTGTGTGATTCATTTCTATACGGTACTCGGTAAAGGCTAGACCGTTATCAAAAGCATTCTTACCAAACTCATTACCTACCCTTAGTATCGACTTACCACCATAAATGATGTCGCTCTCTCTGTTTAACTCATCATAGTTCTCATCTACAAACCCTGCGTTATACAAGAACACATAGGGATCTAAATGCGTTGGGAAATCTCCATTAAAGCCAGTACGCTCACCCTCAATAGTTACACCAACGCCTTCAAAATCTTCTCTTTGAAAAACAGGGTGTGGTTGTAGCTCACCTTGTTCAAAAGGATTCTTGAACCCCTCACCTCCACTGAAAGGGTTATAAGGATTACCATTCGGGTCTATCTGAATGTCGGCATCCCATTTGATTCCATCAGAGAACATCTCTCTAGGTAGAGTTCTAGCATCTCTTTGAACCATACCTGCATAGACTCTAGCCCCCGACATCGCATGGAACTGCTGTAAGGATCTCATAATGATCGCTTGGTCTTGATCCCTTATGATGATCTCATTCGCTCTCCTATTACTTAATAAGACACTCTCATCAAGAACCATATCTGATCCTTGTGAAGAACTCGCTCCGATATTACCTGGAGAGAAGTGTCTCATCTTATGTCGAATACGCTGATGAAAGTTTTGGATGATCTGTCTGTTTTTATTGTCCTCCATGACATTTTCAGAAGGATCAAAACCTTGGGTCATGTGCCAATCATGTCTAACCCAAGGCGTTGAAGGCCACCATGCCAAGATTGCAGGTGTCTTACCTGCTGAACCTGCTCTCGTGTCATGTGCAAACCAACCTACAACACACTGATCTCCAATCTCTGGTATACCTCCCATGAAGTGCCGATTACCCATAGAGGGCATCAATAGCTCGACTCCTGTTAGTGCTCTTGTATCCGCACCATTTCCTTTAAGTATTTCTAAAGTACACCTCATCTCCTCCCAATGGATCTCAACGATCTGTGCGATACATAATGAAAGGGCAGACCAACCCCTACTTGAGTCAGCGGCTCTGCTCTTGATCGCTTGCTGTTCTCTCATTAAGGTTACATCAGTCATTATTAGCTCCCCTCTTTAGTCGTGTAGCGGCAGCTTTAAGTGCTCTATCTTGATCGCTTTCAAGAGCTTGCTCAAATGGATTTGCAAACTCAATATCTCCCTCTTCATTTATTTCAGTAAGTGAGTTGAGTAAGCGATTGTTGCCCCGATTGTTAAAGTCAAAGTCATTACCAAATCCTGTCGAGGTAGCGAAACTACCCCTCTGCTCTGGTGGAACTCTCTCTATATTTTCACCTCGTAAAGCTGTTTGATGCTCTCTCCACTCAACTGCCTTCTTCTCGGTCATATTTCTAATACCTCTAAGTGCTGGGTTTTCAATCTCTAAGAAGTTGTCTAAGTCTAATGACCCCTCCAATAAGATTGCGTCTGTACTGTGTATTCTACATTCGCAAACCTCATTCCCATCTTCACTTGGGTAGATCTCTGAGAGAGCTGAAGGGATGTTCGAGATCACCTGCTCATCACTACGAGTCATTAACCTATTCGCTAATACACTCACCTCATCATCCTCTTGGATTGCGTTTTCATCTGTATCTCGCACCTCAGCGTCTAAGCCTAACCCGACTTTAAGACGCTCTCGATCTTCTCCAGATAGACTTTTAACTCTGTTCATGTATATTTGTTTTAGGGCCGATCGAAAGTCAGCCGTACTCTTAAACTCTCCATCAGAATCCCTGGCATCTATGGCTTTCATCGCATCTTCTAAGTCTCTCGGAGTCAAGACCTGAGAAGGGTCTTGTCTTAGTATAGCGTCAAATAATGTACCCCTTGCAGGTGTTAATCCTCGACCATATTGGTACGCCCCAAATACCTCATATCCCTTAGAATCAGAAATCGGGAAGATTGGTGTTGTGATTTGCTTCTTTTTATCTTTGATTGTAAATGTCGTCCCTATGAGTTTGACCTCATCATCTGTAGGAATAATAGCATTATCACCAGAGCTGGTAGCCGCTACCTTTACATACTGCCTCACAGCCTTGATTAACTCCTCTTGCTTTTTGACATTAGCTTCTGTGGGGTTTGCAGTTAGTTGTATCCATTTATCTTCATTGTACGCATCGGCATAAAGCTCTTTAGATTTCTTCCTAAGAGCATATAAGATGACGGAAGCAAAGTGGTTTGCCAAAGAACGAACATTAGTTACAACTTTATTTGCCCGACTCCGTTTAGCAGTTGGAGGGTACTTAATGCCTATGTTGTTGTTTCCAAAATCAATCGCTGAAAGTTTATCAGTATCTCCTGCTGTGATCTCTTTACCATTCGCAAAGTAATCACCTGCTTCTGTACTATCCCAACTCGCTACAGGAAAGTCGATCCTAAGAGGAGGTATTTTCAGCTTGTCTATTTTCATGTTCTCGTCTGCTTCTGCATTGAAGAATCTTTGAATGATAGTACCAACCTCTGTATTTACATTAAAGTTTTGAATATTAAACAATTTAGTCCTTACTGCCCTAAGCAAAACCTCCCAGTATTCAGTTCCTGGTGTAAAGTTCCTTTGATACCAAATTTGTGATATTGGAAGCTTAGGGCCAGTTGTCTGAGACACAGTAAAGCCACCTGTCACTTGGAAAGACAAAGATGTGATGTCTTTAGTCGGTACATACTCCAAACCATTAGAATACATAGTGGTCGTCATTAACCCTCGAACGATCTGCCCACGAGCATCACTGTCATTACCGAACATAACGGTATCCCCATCCCCATCGGGTTTAGCCTTGACTACATTATCCTTAACAGTGTCGGGTACATTGTCGTTGAAACGAAGTTCGGGAACATCTCTTTCAGCATCTAGGTTGTACTCAGCCAACTCTGGACCTTGATGTTCGGGGCTTGGGTGTGATGATGAATAGTATCTAAAGTAACCCTGTGCTTTCGGAACAAAGCTCGATTTCTTATCTGCGAGAGCTGACATCAAGTTCTGTAAGGGTGAGGTGCCAGGATTACGACCAAATGATGGAGATTGGATAAGGTAAATAAGGTCAAGGATAGTAGCTGTTGAACTTGAGCCTGTATTGTTATTTCCACCTGCTACACCTGTCGCTGAATCACTATATACACCTGCTGTACCGACAGCTCTCTGAATGTCGCCCTGTAAGTTTTCCAATCTATCAGCTTCAGCCCTCCTTGCTCTTTGAACCTTTGATGAGTGACCCCCCTTACCTATCGCCTTTGCCGCACTTTGAGCGTCTGTACGAGAGGCAGATGAAACAGTATTTAACTGTTCTGTACCTGCAATCTCACCATCCACTAAAGGTAAGATTACTTCTCTCGGTGCTCCACCATCGGATGATGGAACCATTAATTTCCAAGGTCCTCTACGAATAGCATCGTGGTGTTGTTCACTCCCTGGATCTACATCTACTCTAAGAAGACCTAATCGGATTCCCTCATTGATAATCATGTTCCTATATAACTCACGCTCTTTTGTACCCTTACCCCCTATGTTCTGAAAGTCGGGTGTGAAGTACAACATACTTGGACTTAGATTTTGATGATCAAATGCCATGACCACATTAGGAAATCCTGTAATCTTCCTATAAGCGAGATCACTGTCTTGAGTTTGTGCGTTGATTTGTCTAGTACCCTCATCAGTTCGATCATATCTCTTGTATAGATACCTTTCGGGCAACTCAGTACGACCTAAGTCCACAGCTCTCGCAGGGTCATCAGAATATTTAACCGAAGAGTTACCAGGTGGAATAAACTTCTTACGCTGACAGGTTAAGGTAAGTGATGTGGTACATGACCCACCATAACTGAATGAATGTTGAACGCCTTCTATATAGTAAAAACAATCGTTCTCTTCGATATAGACAGGATAACCTGCTTTGATTTCGGGTCTTAGAGGAATGGTCACACTACATCCCTCAGTCGTCTTATTTTGCTTGTCTAATTCTACAGCAGCCGCATAGTAGGCTTGCCTTGCTGTGTTGTAGAATGAAGAGTCAAAGTCTTGCCCTTTCCATCCATACTTGGCGACTAAAGCATAATCTACATAGACACCTTTGACACCCCACTCTCCTGTAGGAGCGGCACCTTGAAAGTTCCTAAAGTGATCACCTTTCATCGTGATATAAGTCGCTTCGGGTTCTGCATGAGTGAAGCTGATGTCGATTATATCTTCTCGGTAAATGTTATAGACTCGATCACTAGAGGAATCCATGTTGTACATCGGTGGCTTGAATACTAAATCACCATCCATATCTTGGTAGAACTCATAACCAGTCGCTTCGCACACACGATCAGCGATGGACTTTTTGCTCTCCATATTCGATTCAAAGAAGTTTACTTGACCGAATGACCCTAGATCTGGAACAAAAGGTTTTAACGAGAACACGCTCATCCCGATCTTATCTTTCTCGGTCAACTTAGATAAGTACCTTGCATCCATCGTCCTTTGAACACGACCTCCTGTTGCGTTGTTATGTTCAAAAGCAATCAAACCTGCCTTGACCAAACGATTGAAAGAAATCTCATTCGCTTTAGGCTCTGAGTAAGGTTTCTGTTGTCGTGTAACTACCCCTTTAAATTCAGCAGACTTTTCAGTCTTAGTCACATCTTTATTCGCTAGGATTTGTGTCTCCATCGCTGAATACATACGACCCGATGCACCATACATTCGCAAGCCATACATACCATTCTTGAACCGTTGCTCTAAGTACCTAATCATCAAGGAGTAAAGCTGAGGGCCAGTACCCGATCTAGCTTTGACATTTGACTGTTTTGATAAGGCGAATCCCGTACCCTCTGCACTACCACCCGAATCTATAAATAAATCGTAGATGACTTGATGAGGAGTCATGCCTGTATATACATGACCCCTAAGATTAACTGAACCACGAGACATTGTAGGATCAGCGGCAAAGTATCCTTGCTGTGTATTGATCTGTTGGTTATCCCAAAACGAGAGCATATTCCTTGTAGATATGGATACATCATAAGCACCGTCCGTTGGAGTTACATCAACTGACGATATGACCCCATGAAAGACAGGGTAGTAAGGTCTTATCTCTGCATCGGGTGCGGATAGTATTTCAGCACCTCCGTCTAAGTCTATGTTATCAGCTTTTAAAGCTAGATCTTTAACTTGAAAGAAACCCCTATAATAAACGAACACCTCGATACCAGATACGAGGATAAACTTACCGTCTTTATATACAGAGTCTCCATACGCCCAAGGTATCTTCAAACTTATATCAGAACTATTCCCACCACTTAGATCACCACTTGCACTAACGCTAGTGATGAACCTAGAGAAATCAATCTTGTTATTACAAGTAGGACAACCAGGCAAAGTAGTCTCGCCATTAAAAGTAACGATGGCATCGGGAGTCCAAGAGCGAGTCTTTCTGTACTTATTTACAAAGTCCTCTGACCAGTTTCCTGCATATGGTCTATTACTTACTTTCATATTAACCTCCTACATTACCAATAATAGGATCGAGTATTTCACCTGCTATATCACCGAGATCATCACCTATCTGACCTAGCCCACCCACTTGGTTGGCACTAGGTGAAGGAGGCTTCATAGGGAATAACTGAGGCTTATACTCAAAGCCCTCTTGCGTATGTTTGAACACTGTAAAACTCAAACTGAACTCAAGCCCTCCATGTTGCTGATCATCGTTTAAGGAAAACTCCATGCTTTTAAGCCTACCCTCCCAAGTCTGACCATCGTAATGAATACATTGTGTACCCACTGCATGATAAGCTCTCGACCTACCAAGAAGATCCACAAGAGTCGCACTGTTCCGATATAAAGCGAGGATGGAGGTTAGATTTCTAAACGCTAAACTATCTCTACGACTCACATACTGTAAGCCAGAGATGCCTTGAATGTTCCCATCAAAGTCTGGCACTTCTAATTTATCTCTACCTGCTATGAAAGCACCAATAGTACAGTTGATTGTAATCTCGGTTTGTTCTTCGCCCCAACGATGGAAGATAAACCCATAGCGAGTCACATCTGCATAACCCTGTCGGTCTGTGTAGTTAAATTGTATTGAGTTAGGGTTGATAGCAAAGACAATAGGCGGTAACTCTAACATACGCCTGTGTTGTTCCATGATTGAACGAATCTGATCCCTGTCAGTTACACCTGCATCTTGGACTAACTCGTTGTTCTCATTTCTCCTTGCACCATCTATCGGCCTTAAAGCGTAAGTGGGGAGGTTGGGTTTGAACATCGCCACTTCTTTATTTTGTAGTGAAGGAATTCTACCGTTTGACCTTTGCACCCCACTGAAAGGTGTCTGTGATTTACCTTTTATATACTCACCGATGTAAGGAGGGTTGAGCCTCAATACAAAAGGAGACATTGACCTTAAATGCTCCAAGCGTCCATGATCTAAAGGAATCGTGCCTGGATTATCTTCGGGGAATAAAATAAATTCTTCTGTGGTTGGTAAGTCTACAAAGGGCTTTGTGTCTACTGTTGCTTTAGCCATGACTAAGACCTTTCTGATGGCATCTGAGTTCTTACTCCATGATACTCCCTCTCTACTTGCATAGCTAAACTCACATTGAAGCTATAAGGAGTAGTTGCATCATCAGTCACACTAAAAGACTGAAACCACCCGAACCACACACCTCCGTCAAAGATCATCTTGATCTTACCTTGTACGATTACTCTCCCTGTCTGATCATATACAGAACCATTATTATGGAAAAGAGCGAGTAGATCTAGGTACTTATCATAAGTGATTGTATCTCTTCTTGTGCCACCAATACTAGTACCGATGTTTGTTGGTTTTTCCCCATAACTAGTAACTGTATCTCCTGTTCCCCTTGCTTGTGTAGTCTGCCTTGAGGACGCTTGATAAGGTGGGATTACTACAGGACCAGTTACAGCACTTAGACCTGTATAGGGTCTGATGAAAGCTCCACTAGTTGCTTCAAGTGATATGGTCGTAGGGTTATCTCCCCAATAGTATTCAACCCACCCACTCAGCGTGGAAGAAATCTCATGCTTCTTCTCGTATGAGAATGAGATGTTCTTTGGGTTTGCGTGTAGAGTCATCTTCACATCATCGGGCAATAAAGATGTGACCCCATCGGGAGCGACTATATCAAAGACAAAAGGTCTAATACCTAAGTTGGAATCGGCTATGTCTTTATGGGGGATTGGAGATTTAATCATCTAGTACCTCCTGTAATACTCTCTTGTGCTCTTTTGATTTCTCTTACTACTGCATGACCTGTCTCTGTTGGGCTTTGAGCACCATTAACATTGACTGTGATGTTAAAGCTCCCACCTCCTGTACCCATACGCTGACCAATATATGTGTCAATCGCCCCACCTGGTTTACTCATGGCATAACCACCACCACTCATAGGTGTAATCTGATCTGCTCTATCTAGCTTCCAAACTTGACCATCGTCAGTAATCAAAATATCTTGTGTAGGGGTAGGAGTTACTACTGTAGGATTAGGAGTACCCGATGGATTAGTACCCGATGGAGTACCCGCAGGCACATCTGCTGGAGTCCACCCCTGTAGCTGAGATACAGTTTGATTGCCTCCAACACTCAACCCCATTAACTTTTTTTTCTGAGCGTCAGAAGCATTAGCATAGGCACTAGCAATCTGTTCTGGAGTTGCGTCTTGACTTAGGTTCAATGCTCTAGCGACTGCTTTTATTTCATCCTCTCTAGTTTCCTTTGCCGCTTGGATGATAGCTTTTGCCTGTGTTTCTATTTGTTGCTTCTCAGTGGCCGCATGAGCTTCTCTTGCTTCTCTATCTCTCTGTGATTTGGGAACAGGCTCTCCGAGAGCGGCGACAACTTCCTCCGCCATTGTGTCTTCATCTTCTACAGCTCTTGTCCTATTGAATCCTTGAGCGTTACCCCTGCTGTCTTGATGAACTCTCTCAATCCCTGAGACATTCCCTTCTATGCCTCTTCTCTGTAAATTATCTCTGTAAACTCTTCGTCTCGCACCAGTGCTAGTTCTGCCATCCTCAACTTGCTCTCTGTTATAAGTAAGCCCCAACTGAGCCATTGCCTCGACAACCCTTGGGTCGTAGGCCCCATCATAGAATTCAGTCATATCAGAGAGATACTTGTTTAACGATTTGTAGTCAGTGATTTCGTGGGTTGATCCACTTGGTGTTTCTACCGTTGATCCCCCTAAAGCCTGTCTAATAAACGCTATATCTTGCTCTTGTGCCTCTCTAAATTGACCTAGCTTACCCACATTTGTTTGCCCAACTACTTTCTCCCTTGCCGCATCTAAAAACCCCTGTTCATCAGTGTCAAAACCAGTCCACCCACCTCGATAGTCTTCCGCATTGTATTGCAAGTCTTGGATCGTGGCTCTGTCCAAGTCTGCTCTTTCCTTATAAGCTCTTTCCTGTCTTCTCAAGTCTGCTAACTCATCGATCCTTTGAGCCTTCTCCCTTTCAAATGCTTCACGCTCGTCTCTGGTCATCTTTGAGGTGTCTACAAAAGCATCAGCATCTATTTGTCTTTGTACAGCGTCTGCTCTTTCTTGAAAGTCCCTCTCTTGACCTCGTGCATTATTCATACTTTCAGTTAGCGTATTTACGGCTTTCCTTTGAGCTTCCTTCTCGTCTGGCTCTAATTCCCCCCCAAAGAGAGCTTGGACTACACTGTAGATACCTGTTGAAATGTTATTTAAGATCCCTGCTATCGTGTTATTTAAAACATTGAATACAGAGGTCGTTGCTTTGACCCCTTCATCTAAATACTGCTCTTGAGTTTTCTGTTGTTCAGCAGAAGGTAGTGCTTCGTCAAGTTTAGAACCCTGTGCAGATAAGAAGCCTGAGAAATCTTCGACAACCATGCCTGTATCTTTCATAACCATCTCACCAAATTCATTAATTTCAACACCGATGTCTCCCATAGCCGCAAACTGTCGCTCTAGTGCGTCATATTGCCTATCATAGTCAGCTTCACTGATTTCACCTGCAATAAACTTATTCTGAAGCTCGTTCATCGCATCTCCTATTCTGTTTGCTTCTGAATATTGACCTTTCATCGTTGTCTGTATTTTGGCGAACGCTTCTAACTGTTCTTTATCGACACCAAACTGACCTAGAGCTTCTTTAGCGATTACGCTTAAGTCGTTGATGTCTTTATTACCCACTACGCTTTCAATAATTGCAAACCTTGATGAAAGGTTTCCTAGAGCACCCATTTCCTCTTGAGCCGCTTGTCTTTCAGCCGCTGAGGCCCCTTCTCTTGAACCTTTGGATAGACGCATCAGTCGATACAACTCGTCTTTCAGTTCACCCGACACCCCTGCCGCCCTAGCGGCATTACTATTCAAATTCGCCATTAGGGCCTGTTGTTGTTCAGCGTTCATAGTAGACATCTTTTCAATCAACTGATCCATATTGTCTGCATCTGCTTGTTGAAGCACAAATTGTAGAGCTTCACCTCCCTCCCTACCTACCTCCTCACCCTGTTCATTTTTAATTACCCGTCCTCCGTAAGTCTCAGCAAAAGCCCGACCCACTCTTATAGTCTCGGCTTTCACCGCCCTTACGAGCTTATCCGACTTGGTGAGCATATTTCTCTTCATTTGATCTAAATAACCTTCACTTCTGAACCCACTAAATAACTGTTGTAATGCTTTATCGAGTCCACTCTTACCAACAGCCCTTCCAAACCTTATAAGCAAAGCCCCTGCTTCTTTTGTCCTCAAGTTCATGTTGTCTAGTTCTTCAACCACAGACTCAATCTTCTTAAAAAAGTTCCCTGTTGAATAACTTGACTGTAGAGCCATATCTCGAATAGCGGCAAAGTCGCTCGCCATACGACCAACAACCGTACCATCCTTAGCGGCTACACCCATATTAAATGAAAACTTAGCCATGTATTGCTGTGCTTCGTCCATCGAGATACCAAGACCGTAAGCAAAACCCCTTGCTTCCTTCATGGCATCTTTCATTCTCTCCATACCACTCACACCACCACCAAATTGCTTGATCCCCATATTCAAATCATTAAAGGCTGTCACAAGACCCATTGTATCTTCAAGGGGTATACCCATAGCGTTGGCAAAGTCTGGGTCTCTAAAGGTGTCTCTTACTTTCTCAAGATTTTGTTGTGTGTTGCCCATACCCACAACATAAAGATCGTTAATCGCCACACCACCCTCTAAGAGTGCTTTGTTTGCTTCGATGACCGTTCCCTCTACAAACTTAAAGAGTTTAACGAGCATCATTATCGAGCCACCGACAACAGCAAGTGTACCTATTACTTTAGACAACCCACCGAGCATATTAGCGATACCCATACCACCCTTACCTGCGGCTGCTTTTTCTTCAAATTTACCCTTTCTCTCTTGTAAATATGAACCTAAAGATTTAAGCCCTCCCGTAAAAGTATCACCAAAACTCTCAAGATCCCCAACTCCCGATGTAAACGCATTAACTGATGCTTCAAATCTATTAGCAAACTTCTCTTCAAGTATAGCACCTGTTTTACCAAGCTCTTTAATACGCTCCTCTCGGTTCTCTAATACCCTACTGTATTTTTCCATGCTGTATTCAGCAGTCTTACCAAACTCAGCGGCGTTCTTCTGCATCTGTTTGGCTTCTCTAGCCAAACGGTTGATTTCTTGATTGATTTTACTAATTACTCCAAGCTGTGCATCCCTAGCTTTCGTATTACCCTCTTGGTCTAACTTGGCGAGTTTTTCCTTTGCTTCTCTAAGATTGTTAGTCGCCTCTACCTGTGCTTCTTGAGCTTGCTTTGCGGCTTTAAGGAGTCGCATTGCCGATCTTTGGTCACCTGCCCTAAGAGTCTTGGTGATGAGTTTGTCTTGTTCTTTAAGGACATCCTGTAGCGACTTAATAGATCCTATTGAACCCTTTAATAAATCCGACTGTCCTGCTTCATTGATCTCTTTAACTAAGGATTCAAATATACTTGTTAACTCTGTAGGATTAGCCATGATCTTAACTCTCTAACTTCGGCAAAGGTCTATTAGCAATCTGCTCTTGTAAAGAAGGCATCTTGCTACCAGGCAATTGTTGTGACTTAAAGTATCTCTTGGAAAGGTGTTCCGAGTATTCTTGACCCTCATCAAAGTTAATCGTGCTTCGTTGTCTTCCTTGAGTCATTTGAGCCACCTCTTCATCTGTATATGCTCTAATAGGTGGACTCATAGATAAACTATTCATCTCTTGCACTTGCATCGCCATTTCACGAGCCTCTTGTGCTTGACGACTTAGAAAGCCTTTCCTGTCTTCTATGTGCTTCATTACTTGGGCTTTGTATTCTATCACTGCTCTATCGTGATCATCCTCTCTACCCTCAACCCAATCCCAATACTCGCCTTGTAGTTCCTCTACAGATTTCTCTGCTTTGAGTTCTTCTGCCTTCTCTTCAGTTAAGTCACCCTTATTCGCTTCTTCGATTAACCTCTCTCGATACTCTGACTCTTTCTTCTTTCGTCCTTCCCAATCCCTCTGTGCTTTTTGAACCCCTTTAGGATTCATTGAAGACGCAATGAAGAACGCCCTCCCCCATTCATCCTCTATGTCGATCTTCTTGTCCTCTGCTTCATTGTAAGCGATCCAACTCTTTTGTAAGTCGGTGAGTGGAAAGTTCTGTGCAGTAAAAGTCATCCCGAACCGAGATGCTTGCTTCCATTCATCCCATAGGGTACGAGACTTTTGGGTGTAACAAAACGCTTCAAAGAAGCTCGCAAAAGAGTGAGCTTCCTTCACACAGCTCCAGTAATATCTGACCACTCTTGTAGTAAAACAAGGACAAGCCATGAAGTACCTTAATACCTCAAAAGATGCTTCTTGAGGTACATCAAAGCCACCTACAGACTGCAAAGTCCTAGCTAATATGAAAGAGCTTTTTTCGACCTCGCTATAAGCATAGTCGTTACTCCGATGCACATCTTCGAGCATAGGTAGTCGAAACCGAAGCGTATTTCCCTTTTTAACAGAGACTACTAAGCCTTGACCACCTGTCTTAATGTAATCGTAGATGGCTTCATGGTACTTCTTTTTCATTGTTTTCAAGATTTTCTAACTTTTCAGAAACTTCAAGGTTTTCAATGCGAGCCTTTAGTTGCTCCTTTTCGGCCTCTCTGTCCTCAATGTTAATCTTTAAACTCTCATCTAGTCCTTTTTCGATCTCCTCTGATAGAAGACCATATTGCTCGAACAATTTAGCGAGTACATATTTAGACCAACTGTCCATCACTTGGACGACAGCTTCTTCTTTAGAAACCTTGACCGCTTGACCATTGGATAATGTTTCACCTGTCTCGATTTCTTTCAGATCTCTAAGATCAAGATCACCTACTTGAACGATAGACCGAGAAAGTGTCTCTCTACGAAACACATCGGCAAATTCAACAGCAGACGAACCCTCAAGTTCGGGCAACAGCTTCTGTACATCAAGCTCCTCTTTGGGTGTGAGGTGCTTGATGACAACTTTAATACCTTTAAGGTCTACTTCTCTTTCTCTTTGACAAAGCTGAGTGAGAGGAGACATCAGCTCTTTGAGCTGTGATAAGTTGATAGTCATATTATTTTCATCCTGTCCGTTTATTTATAGAGGGTACGGCTACCCTCATAATACCATGAGAGTTTAAGGATTAGTTACCTGCACCTGCATCACCACCTTCAAGAGCGGTTCCACCAGCGGCGGCATTTTCTCCTGCACTACGGTCGGCGGTAGCGGCTCGCTCATTGTAAAGAAGTGAACTGTTCTGACCAAGTGTAGGATCATTACCTGTAGCCATGAACTCACCGTAGGTAGAGTATAAGTCATGCACATCAGTAATCTGAGCTTCAACAGATTGTTGGATAATCCCACCATCGGCTGACATCTCACCATGATCCATCGAGGTGATCCAACAACCCTCACAATAAGTGATAAGTGCTTTGTGTTTCTGAGAACCCGGTTTTCCTGGTTCAGCTTCCACATTAAGCTCAACGCCATCTTGTAATGCACCACTAGAGCCGACACCTTGACTAGCGTTTTGTGATGTAAAGTCAACATTAACAAGACCATCAACTCCTGTAGTTGGTGCTTCAACATCTGCGATAGTTGAAAATACCAACTGTTGCTCAATGTCGAAAGGCCATCTGTGTTGTTGCAAAGTACGAACTGGACCATCAACGCCACCTGCATAACCAAATGCTTGGTGAGCATTTGAGAGGTAAAGGAGAGTACGAGTGAATGACGCACTGTGTGGATCAGAAACTCCTGGAACGAGTTCAGCGATCTGATCTCCGAAACCTACACCACGATATGGTTCTGCACCTCTTGAAGAACCAGAGATTGAGAATGAAGCGACCACACCGATCTGATATAGAAGCCCATCGGTACTTCCATAAGCTGGTGTAAGAACACGACATTTCTGTGATACAACTGCACGAGTGTTGGGAGATGAATTGAATTTATACAGGGCAGAAGATCCTGCGACCCCTGCCTGTGGATTCATATCTTTGTTTGTTGCTGGCATGATGTCCTCCTAGATGACATGAGCTAAGGGAAAGTTTAATACTTCATTTATAATCAGACTATAAACAAACTATTAAAGACCATGCGAGGTTCTATATGTCATTTACATCGAATGAGAAATCTTATGGTGGGTATTCGTCTTTCTCCCCCATGCGTCATGCCGAGAGATCGGGAGAGAAAAAAGAGAGAAACAAGAATGTGCCAGCTTATGTCCATGATAAGGTAGAGGAGATCATGGAGAAGCAAAAGGAAAAGGACGAGGGTAAAGCATGGGCTGTTGCTTGGTCGATTTATTGTAAGTACAAGAAACCAGGTGCTCCCAACTGCAAGAAAGAGAAAGATGAGTATTTTCCTGGTCGAAACAAGAAAGCCTCATGGACAAAAAAAGAGCAAAGAGAGATCCGAAGAAGAACACTTAAGATCAGTGGTAAGCTAGACCAACTCGTGAGTAAAGGTCTTCAACACATCACTAAGATCATCAAGAAGAACACAACTACAGAGCGTGAAGAACAACTCGTATGGTATATGTTCACTTACGGTAAGTTCCCCTCCTATATGTATAGAATGTCTACTGAAGCTCGCCTCTTAGGTAAGATTTCTGGTCAGCTCCACCATGAGAAAAGAGTGAAGGACATCACTTACCAAGAAGAAAAAGCGGCGTACAAAACTCTCTATAAGATTTGCAAATACTGTCACATCTATTGGTCAAGTAAAGTATGGTCAAAAGTGTGGGTGGCATCGGGCGATATTCCTATCCGTACTATTCGTGTTGAGTTTTTAACTCTTCATAATGTCGAGTTCAATGTAGAGTATACCAGATTACTTAGGTACTTATTTGATGGTTAAAATCATATAAAGTACATTCCACACCCAAAGGAGGGGTGTACTCATATGGATAATAAGAAACTACTCGCTACGATTGAAAAGCTCAGAGAGATCAGAGTTAAAAATGATCTGACTCCACCTCCCTGTAAAATACTCAACACCCATCTCTCTAACGGAGCTGAGTTAAAACTAAGACAGTATCAGATACAAGGTGTGCTACACTTACTCGCTATGCCACGCTTTGTACTAGGTGATGATACAGGTCTAGGTAAGACCTTACAGACCATCGCTACGCTATGCTATCTATGGGACAAACGACCCGATATACCTGCTCTTATTTGCACGACTAAAAGTGCTGTAGGTCAATGGGAAAATGAATTCGATAAGTTCACAACAGGCGTTAAAATCTTTAAGTGTTTAGGCACGAAGAAGAAGCGTGAGAAAATCCATAACGCTTTTAAAGAGTTTGAAGGACCTAAAGCTCTCATCATGGGCTATCGGACAGCAGTGCAAGATTTCCAACTCCTCCAAGACATCACAGGTCATGTGATGATCTTTGACGAAGCGACTGCATTTAAAAATGATCGTTCACAAGTCCACCAAGTCTGTAAACACCTCGCAGGTTCAGCAGAGCGTGTGTGGTCTTTATCGGCAACGATTATCAAGAACCGACTCATGGAAGCATGGGCTATCTACAAAGTTACTGTTCCTCATCTATTCTCTAACAAGACTCACTTTATGAGAGAGTATTGTATTACTAGAGATCAAACGATACCAGGATCTCGTAGGCGTATTAAAATCGTAGTTGGACATCGTAAGCGAGACATTGAAGCATTTCGTGAACACATCGACCCTTATTTTTTAGGTCGTCCTAAACATGAGGTTGCACAAGAGTTACCCCCACTTACAACAAAGGTTGTACATTGTGAACTGAGCAAACCTCAAAAAAATAAATATGCAGAAGCCCTAGAGGGTTTACTGGAGTATATTGATCCAGAAACAGGCGAAGTTATGGAGCGTGAGGTCACGAAACTCACAGCAGTTACCGTCTGTCAACAGATTGTAAACCACCCCGCATTGATTGATTGTGATGGAGACTCTGGTAAACTAGATACATTACTTGATCTCTTAGAGAATGAGCTTGAAGGTGAAAAGGTCATCATCTTCTCTCGTTTTAGAGGCATGGTAGACATCCTCGAAGCAGAAATCGAGGGTAAGAAGATCAAGACTTGTCGTATCACAGGGGCAGAGTCGGGCGACCAACGACTTGAAAGTCAAAAGGCGTTTCAAGACCCCGAAAGCGACACCAAGGTTTGCCTTATCACAATGGCGGCTGCTGAGGGTGTTAATCTCCAACTCGCTAAGGCTGTTATCTTCTTTGACACCCCTTGGTCAGCAGGTGATTACTTACAGATCATTGGTCGTATGATTCGTATCGGGTCTATTCACGATAAGGTATATAGCTATCATATCTGTGCTCCTAAGACGATTGACGAGAGAGTGATGAAAACCCTCAAGGCTAAGATGAACCTCATTGAAGCTGTCTTAGGTAAGCGTCTAAAAGAAGATGGAGAAGAGGATGCTGTGCTTGAAGTAGGTCAGTCCGAGATTGCTGACCTGTTTGATGGTCTTCTCGATGACGCACGAGACATTATAAAAGTTAAGTAGCCATCAAAAAAACAAAAGAGAATAGTTCGTTGGGTAGTTAGTAATAAGCACTTCCTTAGTCTCACCTTCTGAAGAACCTTGATACGAGCTGTTTTTGTAGTCAAAGTTAAGAGGGTAAAGGTTGTACTCCCTATCTCCAACCCAATCTTTGAGGATATTGTTTTCTTTTCCCTTATGTTCCACAACATTAGATAAAGCAAAGCGTACTTCTCTCTCATTTAGACTGTCTAGCAGGTCTAGTAGACATTCCTCTTCTGTATGCCCCCATCCTTTAAAACCACGCTTACCATCATTATAACTTCCAGTAGAGATCAAGTAAGGAGGGTCGCAGTAAACAAGATCCTCCTTAGTCAGATCCGAGAAATCAAAGTTCTCAAAAGAGACATTTGAAAATGTGCAGTCCATTTCTTTAATTCTCGTTAAGAACGAGCGTAGGTTTCTCTCCATTGTTTTATTGAAGTGGCTTCTGTTTTTACCAAAAGGCAAGTTGAACTGATGCTTGTTGTTGAACCTAATTTGATGGTTGAATGAGTATGCCACTAGAACAAACAAGTCTAACGGATTTTTGTTTGCATTATACTCAGACCTCAAGGCGATGTATCCAGCCTCATTCGTTTTAGAAAGACCTAAAGTCTCGATCCTTCCATTTATGTGTTCAAAAACCTCTCCAACACTTAAATCTTGTAGCTTCTGATATAGGTCTACCAAGTAAGTTAGATTATCATTGAAGATAGTTCTCTTTGAGCGAACATTTAAGCCTACATTACAACCCCCTGCGAAGAGGTCTACAAAAGTCTCAACTTGAGCTGGAAACCTTGGTACTATTTGAGTTAAAAGATTTGACTTCCCTCCAATGTAGTTAAGTGGCGACTTGATCATAATTTACTCCTGTGATTTTTCTTATTATCTTTATACTAATCTGTACCTTGTTGATCTTTGATTCATATAATGGATAACCAAAGGAGGTCAGCAAGACTATGAGTGAATGTAAAAAATGTGGTGGGCGAGGATATATCCAAAAAGACAATGGACACATGGGTATGCCACAAGCCATCCAATGCGATTGTGTCATTGATAAGCAGATAGATGAGCAAGCAGAGAGAGCATGGACACATCTAAGTGTAGCTCCTATACGCAAGCGTTCTATGCTTAACAATAAGCTCCATAAGAACCTTGTCATCACAGCGACCACAGATCAGTTGAGGTTACATCTAAGGTCAGCACTTGGGAATGTGAGAAATCCTAAGTTGTTCGTTAAGGTCATCGGAGATCATACGCTGATGTCAGCATGGCTTGGGTCTATGATGATACAAGGCAAGGACATAGCTGACCCAGACTTCCAAAGAGACTTAAAGGTTTACTCTTTGGATGATCTCGCTGAAGCACCATATCTGATGGTCATTAGACTTGGTACAAAAGTAGCTCGAAACGCGGCTATGTCTGAGGTTGTAACTGAGACAATCGAAATTAGAGAACACCTCAAGAAGCCTACTTGGTTGATCATTGATCCCGACAAACCTCTTGAAGAGGGTCATATTGCATGGAGTCGTCTTTTAGAGGACACGATTCACCCTTGGGATCGTATAAACCTTAATGAAAAGACTTCTTCAAGTCGCACCCGAACCTCTAAGAAAAGCGTATCTAATATGGGATCGCACAAGCGAGTTAAACTATGAGTGATATATTAAGAAGCATACTCCCCGATGAACCGAGAGGGGATGACCCTAAACTCATGTTTCAAAACTACTGTGCTCTTAAAGAGTCAGTGTTACGCTTTGATCTACCTGCTGAAGTCAATGTGTTTGAATATGTCGAGGACTTTACTCTCAAACATGGACATCTACCCTCACAACAAAGCGTTCGTGAACACTTTGAGGAGAACCAATCTTTCGATGAAGCTGATCGTATTCAACAGATCGCTAATAGACCAGTGTCCTATAGAGGTGACTTTATATCACTCGTTGAAAGGCGTGTAGAAGAAGGTCGAATGACCAAACTAGCATCAGTCATGGCTGACGCTAAAGTCATTGCTCGTACAGGACTTGAGGTTAAAGAAGGTCGGACAAAGAAGATCCTTAAGGGTTCAAGAGATGCAGGGAACTTTCTACTCAATGAGATTGGCAAGATAAACACCCCTACATTTGGCTCTCGTATAGGAGGAGAAATCCTAAGTGACGGTGCTGACTTTTGGGAAGAGTACGAGCGTTCAAAAAATGCCGATACAGATGTACGCCCTCAAACTGGATTGATGGTGATAGATAACGCACTTGGAGGTTTCAAGCGTAAAGAGCTTTACATCATGGCGGCTTTTACAGGACACCTCAAGTCAACATCGAGTCTAAATTGGGTTTATAACCAAGCTGTTTATGGTGGCACTAGCACCGTCTATTTCTCACTTGAAATGCACTACACACAATGTAGACGCATTATCTATGTCTATCATTCTATGCACCCTAAGTTCCGAGATAAGCGTATCGCTCTAGGTATTCAACAAGGGCAAACGGATGTCGGTATTGATCCAGGAAAAATCAAGAAAGGAACACTTACTGAAGATGAGCGTTCCTATATGAGAGATGTCATTGAAGATCTTGATAAGAATATGAAAGATGGCAACTACGGAGCAATCCATATCGAAGTAGCTGATCCCGATGTCTTAGACTTTACTGTAGAAAACATCCGTACTCGTGCCGAGCTACTATATCAAAAGACACCATTCAAGATGATGGTAGTTGACCATGCTCTCTTGGTGTCTCCTCGTAAGTGGGTCGCCTCTACTACAGACCGTTTGAATGAGGTTATTCGTGACCTCAAAAAGACTGCCCTTGGTTTCAATCGTGGTGAGGGAATCCCTGTCCTCTGTTTGTTCCAAATCAGTCGTGAAGGGTTTAGATCAGCAGACAAAAATGGTGGGTCATACAATCTCACTCACTTGAGTTATGCAAATGAAGCAGAGCGTTCTGCTGATGTGGTTATCTCAAGTTGGTTCTATGGTGAGTATGTAGAGAACAGCATGGTAAAATACCAATGCCTCAAGTCTCGTGACCAAGCCCCATTTGAAGAATTTGACGCACAAATCGCTTGGCCTTATGGTCGTATTCTCGATATGCCATTACAGTTCCAAACGAACACCACTTATAAAAATAAGGACAAAAAGACCGAAGTGTTTGATGATCCTTTAGATGCTTTAATGGACTTGTAATGTTTTTTGATTACGAAAAGAAACCCAAAGAAAACATAGAGGAATACGATGTAGTAAGAGGACAAGAAATATTTATCCCTCCCCACCAATGGTCTGAGATGCTTGATAAGTTCACTCGTGATGAGATCATCACTTACTTATCAACTAAGATTGAAGGTCTACCATTCCCATATACTAAATATACCCCTCAAGAAGTTCATCTTGATTGGCTAGATACTCAGTCTGATTATATGTCGCCAATCACAGGAGAATGGGGATTACCTCGATGTCAGTTAAATGAGTCCCATACCTACAAAGGGAGGTATCTTTACTTTGCTCCTAATAACAAAGGACTCAAAGTATCTAATCAGTTCACTGAGTTCGCAAGAGTATTAGTAGATCATCGAGAATATAAAAGTGCCATGACTCAATGGACTCGCATAGGGATGAAGGGCGATAAGAGATACTTCCTTAGACCCTTTTTCACGCTATACGATAGGTCGAAAGGGGTTAATAGCAAAATGTTCCGAAACGCCATAAATATGGCGTACTACCTACCTGCACAGTTCAAGCCCACACTCGCCAAAGCAATGTATAACTTTTTCGGTGCAAAGAAGGTCTTAGATTTCTCTATGGGATGGGGTGATAGGCTAGTTGGTTTCCTCGCTTCTGACGCTCTGTCGTATGTTGGTATTGACCCTAATACAAAACTCCACGAGCCTTATGGACAAATAGATTCTTACTGTAATGTAAACAAAGAAACCAGGTTCATTTGTTCTCCTGCTGAGGATGCTGATCTAACTGATGTTAAAGTGGATTTTATTTTCACAAGCCCTCCTTACTTTGATACCGAGAAATACAGCCAAGAAGATACTCAAAGTTGGAAGCGTTACCCCAAGACAGATGACTGGCTAAATGGGTTTCTTTACCCGACTCTTAAAAAATGTTGGGAAGTATTAGAGGAGGGAGGTCGGATCTGCGTCAATATCTCAGACAAGGTTTATGGTGACATACGAGTATGCCAACCCATGATTGAATACATGGAGTCATTAGGTGCTACTTACGAGGGAGTGATTGGTTATAGGATGTCGAAGAGACCAGGAAATCATCACTCATTGAACGAGGATCTGTCTAAGGTAAATGTGTTTTGCGAACCTATTTTCATTTGGAGTAAGGGAGAAGCCCCCGAACCTAAATGGAATCAAGATACTTACTTTGGAGTCTGAACCATGTTCTTTGACTATGAGATCGAAAAGAAGAACATATCAGCGTATATCACAGAACAAGTTTCCTGTAGCTCATCGGACTGGCAAGCTCTGAAAAAGTTCTACTCAGACCAAGAGATAAAAGAATACTTAACTGAGGTCATTAAAGATAAACCCTTCCCTCTACGAAGATACCTTGAACTTGAAACCCAAGAAGACTGGACGAAGATTAAAGGTGCAACCCCTACATATACTTTAGGTACTTGGAACGCACCTAGACAATCAGAAAATATAGACCTCACTTATAAAGGTAGATCTATATACTTTACACCAAGTAATAAGGGTCAAAAAGTCTCCAATCAGTTCACTCAAGAGCAGAGGATGTGTTGCGGATACCATAATGGAAACTCACCAATGGTTGAATGGCAACACCCTAACAAACCTCACTCCTTTTTGAGATGTCTGTTTGGAATACTTAAAGATGAAGTCAAGGCTAGAGGACTCAATAACAGCGTCCTATATCGAGCATTAAAGATGCACACCTATATGGCGAGTCAGTTTAAGCCAGAACTCGCACTCGCTTTATATAACTTCTTCGGAGCTAAAAACATACTCGATTTCTCGGCAGGTTGGGGCGATAGATTAGTTGGATTCCTCGCCAGTAATGCTGAGTCATATATCGGGATCGACCCTAACACAAAGCTACACGAACCGTACCAACAGATAGTAAACTTCTGTCATACAAACAAAAAGACTAGGTTTATATGCTCTCCAGCGGAGGACGCTGATTTATCTGATGTTAAAGTGGACTTTGTATTTACAAGCCCTCCTTACTTTGACATCGAAAGATATAGCGAAGAAGACACACAGTCTTGGAAGCGATACAGAAATCCTCAACAGTGGATTAAGTCATTCCTATTCCCCACCCTCACTAAATGTTATGAGGCTTTAGAAGAAGGTGGCAGGATCGCAGTAAATATAGCTGACAAAAGAGGTTTAGATATATGTTCCCCTATGCTTAAACACATGGAGTCATTAGGAGCGAATTATGAGGGTGTGCTTGGTTACAAAATGCAGAAAAGAAACGGGATAGATTTAGGTCTGGTTTTTTGTGAGCCTATATGGGTATGGTCTAAGGGTTCAGCAACCGAACCTAAATGGAATCAAGATACTTACTTTAAGGTATAATCTTATAAGTATCTTGAAAGGATTTAAGTATGTTCTTTGACTATGAAAAAACCAAAAAAGATAACCTAGAAGAGTATGAGGTTTTGAGAGGGAATGAGATCTTTATCCCACCCCATCAGTGGTTAGAAATGGTAGATAACTTTAGTAGAGATGAGATCACTGATTACCTGTCAGCAAAGATTGAAGATTTACCCTACCCATTCACTAAGTACACACCACAAGAGATCAAGAAAGATTGGTTAGAGATCCAATCCGATTACATGATTCCGATTGAGGGTGCTTGGGGATTGCCACGCTGTCAGTTAGATGAAGACCACACTTACCAAGGTAAGTATCTTTACTTCGCACCCAATAACAAAGGACTCAAAGTATCTAATCAATATAGTGAACCTATGCGTTTAGAGGTAGATCATAAGCAGTTCCCTAGTGCAATGAGACAATGGACACGATCTAACCTCAAGTCCAAAAAGAGAGCGTTCCTTAGACCTCTATGGACACTTTATGATCCTTCAAAGGGTGTAGACAGCAAGGTACTTGTAAACGCTATCGGTATGTCTGGTTATATCCCTGCACAGTTCAAACCTACTTTAGCTAAGGCTATGTATAACTTCTTCGGAGCTAAAAGAGTCTTGGATTTCTCAATGGGATGGGGCGACAGGTTAGTAGGCTTCCTCTCTTCTGATGCCGAGTCCTATGTAGGTTTAGACCCGAACACAAAGTTACATGAACCTTATCAGAAGATCGCTGATTATTGCTCTACAAGTAAGACCACTAGGTTCATCTGCTCACCTGCTGAAGATGCTGACTTGTCGGGCGTTAAGGTAGATTTTGTATTTACAAGCCCTCCGTATTTCGACACCGAAAAGTATAGTCAAGAAGATACTCAGAGTTGGAAGCGTTACCCAAAAACAGAAGACTGGCTTAGTGGGTTTCTTTACCCAACCCTCAAGAAATGTTGGGGGGTATTAGAAGATGGTGGTCGGATCTGCGTGAACATCTCCGATAAAGTAAGAGGGAACATACGGGTATGTCAGCCCATGATTGAGTATATGGAATCGTTAGGGGCTACCTATGAAGGAGTGATTGGTTATCGTATGGCAAAAAGACCAGGAAATCATCACTCGTTAAATGATGAGTTGTCTAAGATGGATGTGTTCTGTGAACCTATTTTCATTTGGAGTAAAGGTTCAGCCTCAGACCCTAAATGGAATCAAGACACTTATTTCGGTGTGTGAGGTTGATGATGTGGAAGAACCTTGAGGTGTCTAATTTAGAAGAGATCACTCCATACATTGAGTCAGCCCTAGAGAGAAATCTCCTGTATTACAACCTCAACCCTTTTGAGTTTTTAGCTTTCAAAAAGGGCAACTTATACAAGGTAGAAAACAACACCTTATACTTTGGATGGCATGGTGTAATCGGAGCTAGGTTCTTAAAACTATACTTCCCTCCCATTCACTTATACGGTGATGAAGATATTGAAAGGGAAGCAGTCTTAAAAGCTACAAATGAGGGGTGTTCTTTGTGGATCGAAAAGGAGCACTCGAAGGTTTTAAGGGTCAAACCTAAAACGATCTCTGAATATCGAGGAGCTTATCAGCCGATATACCATAGAGACTATCAACTAGCTGGTAAGAAGTATAAAAATATGAGGAGAGATAGAAATCTCCTCCATTCTCTCGTTCAAGAAGGTGAGTTAGAGTTTGTATTTGACTACCCCTTAAAAGGTCTTACAGGACTCAATAATGCTTGGTTAAGTCAGACTGATCGTAAAAGATCTGTGTTTGACTTTTGTCTTCAAAACGAAAAGCACCTCACACACAGGATCAAAAATCTAACCATACTTAACAGAGATGGTGAGCCTATCACATCCTCTCTATACGCTGTGTATTCACCAGACAAATGGCATTGTATTGGTGCGATCTCGAACTATGGAAAGATACCTATTGGTGGGTTGCAAAGACAGTCCGATCTGTATCTGTTTGAGTTGGAGGAAAAAGTCAACTTAGTGATGGTTGGTGGGTATAGCTATAAAGAGCTGAAGTTCTCTAAATTGGCATTACCACACAGCGTTTATAGGTTAGGTACACTACCTTCCAATATAACTGTGACCAAAGAGATATGGGAGTCCTTTAGACCGAAGCCTCAGACCTATTTTGGAGTGTGAAATGTGGAACTACTTGACCCCCAAAGACTTTGAAATTCTGATTCCTTACTTACAGAGTGCAATCCAACGAGGGTGGAAGTATTACGATCTCTGTGTGATAGATCGTATGTGGTGCTATAAAACCCAAGTCCTCTTCAAGATAGAGAACGACATCTTATATGTGTCTAGGTTGCACCGCTTCATTAATAACTTAATCCATAAGATGTTATTCCCTCCAATCCATCTATATGGAGATGAGGAACTTGAAAAGAAAGCCTTGCTAGGTGCTTTGGAAATAGGTGTGTCCGTAAACGCCACAAAGCAAGTCGCAAAAGATCTTGGCTTAAAGTACACCTTAATGAGTCAATGGGATGGTGGGTGTGAAGTGGTCTATACAAAAGACCATCTCAAAATGGACGGTAAAAAGTATGCAAAGCGAAGAGGTGAGCTAAACAAAATCAAACGGTTGATTTCTAGCGGTCAGCTCATAGTCAAACTCGATGGTGATTTAGATTCTTTGTACGGTCTGTTTGAAACATGGAAAAGGCAACAGGGGTACAAAACAGGGATGTATGAATACCTCCTTAAAAACAAAGAATACTTACCCTACTTAAAAGTGTTTAGTGTGCGTAGCTCTGATAAAGTAGTGTTTGCATCTGTGTTCTTAGACATCGACAAATCGACTTGGATTTCTCCTTGCTCAATGACGGACTATGAAAATACAGTCAGTGGGTTTCAAAGACTCTCTAAGATCCTCCTGTTAGAGATGCAGGAAGATTTAGAAACGATCATCGAGGGTGGGTGGGTCACTGAAGAAATCAAAAGAGGAAAGACATTGATCCCTCACGAGATATGGAGGATCGCTAAAATCATAAGCCCCAAAAAGCTCTCAAAGAGTGAGTGGGAGAACTTTAAGCCTAAACCGAATACCTACTTTGGAGTTTAATATGTTATTTGATGAAACAACATTCAACGCTGAGAGTTTCTACAAGAAGTTTACACCAATCCTAAAAAAGATCTCGGTACCAGAAAACTTAGTTCCCTTTGCAGAGTGTTTATCTAAATACCATGAGCTAGACTTAGATATTTCTGTTGAGCCAAAAGTCGTTGTAGAACCAAAAGAAGGTGGCGATCAAAAAAAAGCCATCGTACTTTTATCTGGAGGTATTGATAGTGCTTGGTTGCTCTTATGGGCTTTAGAACAAGGTCTGACTCCACAACCTCTATTTGTAGACGGACTGAACGCTTCTCAAAACTCTCGTGAGCGTAAAGCTGTCCAAGTCTTATGTGATAAGCTAAACCTCCCTCTCATCACATACAAACACCCAACACACCTTAAAAAGCTACATAAAGATCCGTCTAACATATTCAAAATACCAGAGAGTTTTGTAAAGCTACAATACGCTCTAATGGCTATCAAAGATGACATACGAAAAGAAGATATAGCAGGAGTTATTGTCACCTGCCCTACTAACCAACCCGAATACATTGATCCTACTGCACCTAAGAAAGAGAATGGAGAGCCGCTGACATGGTTTCAAGACTCAGAGGAGTCTATGGAAACTTTCTTACCCTTCCTCTCCGATTATATTGGGTGGGATTTTAAAGGGTACTATCCAGTCATTATGAAAGAGCAAAAGATAAAAGCTCTTATGGACAAAGGGATCTTTGAAGACACCTGTTCGTGCGTCTGCAACCCCATGTTCTTTTCGGGTCATCGTAAGAGATCAAAACCCAAGTATTCCAATATGTGCGGCGTGTGTTGGAAGTGTAAAGAAAATCTAGCCTTCATCAGTAAACTCAACCTAGAGGATGATGAAGTCATTGAAGATGTCGTGGATGAAGAGCCACAGATGAAACCTTGGCAAAAAGGATATGAACTAGATTACCTTAAAAGCGTTGAGGGTCAGTTCAAAGCATACAACGACCTGTGTATTTCCCCATTCCTACAAATGAAGAAGAATAAAGTAGCAGACCACTTACACGATGAAACCTTAATTCTTAAAGATGGATTCCGTTGCATCCTTAAGAAGTCCAAGACTAGAACGAGTATAAAAGTGTACTCCAATAGAGATCACCACCTCGCTTATAAAGATGTAGGCGAGTTCTCGATGGATAAGTTAGTCATTGATGATGTGAATGAATTTAAAGAATACTGCGATCAGATTGATCAGAACATTTGGGTCATCAGCTTTGACTCGATTGAAAAAGACCTCACATCATGTGGGTTTGTTAAGATTGGGTATAAGTACACATCATTTGGAGATGACCTTGCTGTGTTCCTGTTGCAAAAGCAAATCGACTTTTTCGGTACGAACACCAATAGACTATGTTTTAATGACCCTTTAGAGAGAGCTACCTGTGTGAAGCTAGATCTCAACTTTGAGGTAGACACCATCTCGGAGAAGTTAGCAACTTACGAGTTTAAGAAGCACTATTCCAACTATAACAGTGGGGGATGGTCAGCAATCAGTTTAAGAGGGTTTAGCGATGACCCCTCGTTTATCATTAAACCAGAAGAGATGAATGATAAATGGACGGAGCAAAACTCAGAGACAGATTTCTATCTGAGAGACACCGAAGCGTATGAATATTTTAGCGAGGTAAGGGAGATCATAAACACTGTCGCCCCAAATCAAAAGATCGAGAGGGTGAGGATAATGAAGCTCTCTGAGGGAGCTGAAATTAAAAAGCATACTGACCTCGTAGATCCAGACTGTGGAGTAGGGTTGGGTCAGACAGCAAGATTCCATGTTCCGATTAAAACAAAAGATGCTGTCTTTGAGGTGTGGGGTCAAGACGGTAAAGAATCCTTCTCTTTAGATAAGGGTTCTCTATGGTATCTCGACACAAGAAAACCTCACCGAGTCATTAACCCAACTAGCGATAGATACCATCTTGTTTTTGATGTATTTGTAGACCAAGAGATAAGAGAAGCTATTAGCAGGTGCGTCAATGTACTTTGATTATAAGACCGACCTCAGATCACTAGACGACATCAAATACATTAAGAATGGGTATCTTCACATACTCCCTAACGAATGGAGTATGCTTCGTGATCAATACACCAAAGAACAGATCAAAGACCATATAGCACCCATCATTGAGTCTTTACCGTATCCTTACTCCGAGTACACACATGACTCAGCAAAGAATGACTTCAT
>MDTE01105138.1_pt1 | contig 81033 bp, 65 predicted proteins | sample 811231 | NCBI WGS metagenome assembly MDTE01 (sample SAMN05326651, study PRJNA326480) | marine metagenome | isolation source: seawater | place: Indian Ocean: Red Sea | collected 2010 | reverse complement strand
GAGACATCTTGTTGACCGCGCTGATCCATGCCATCCACCGTCGCTCCGGTGGGGCCTATGGCGCGCCGATCATTCGGGCGGAACTGGCCGATGACCACCAGCGTCACGTTGGGACGAAGCGGGTGGCTCGGCTGATGCGTGCGGCGGGCCTCCCAGGCCTGCACCCGCGGCCCTTTGTGCCAACCACGGTCAGCGATCCCACTGCGGATCGGGCTGTTGACCAGGTCGATCGCCAGTTCGCCGCGGATGGGCCCGACCGCCTGTGGGTGGCCGATATCACCTATGTACCGACGGGGCGGGGTTTCTCTATTTCGCCATGGTGCTCGATGTCTGGTCGCGGCGCATTGTCGGGTGGGCGATGGAGTCCCACCTCAAGACCGAGCGCGTCCTCACGGCCCTGAACATGGCCCTCGCACAGCGGCGTCCGGAGGCCGTCGTCCACCACTCGGACCGCGGCTGTCAATACACGAGCTACGCGTTTGGGAAGCGGTGCTGCGAAGCCGGGGTGATGCCCTCGATGGGGTCCACTGGCGATGCATACGACAACGCCATGGCCGAGAGTTTCTTCGCCACGCTGGAGCGCGAGGTGTTGAACCGACGTCGGTTTCAGAGCCACGCCGAGGCGCGGATGACCATCTTCCAGTGGCTCGAGGGCTGGTATAACCCGCACCGACGCCACTCCGCCCTCCACCCATCAACTACGAGAGGAGACAGCTGCAGAAGAGTGCTTGAGACCCAAGCCCGTACCCGTCCACGGAAGCGGGTTAGTACCAGCTGTCATCCTTGGGGTGGACAGCCACATTCATCAAGCCCGCCGGTCGTGAATCCAGAAACGCCTTCGGGACACCCGAGACGTCCTGGTCCAGGAACTGGCCGTCACGGACGATCCGTAACGCGCTGCGGATGCCTCCACCGGAGAAGGCAAGTCCGAAGAGGTTCATCCCGTTGGCCCGGAGGAACTGGGCCTCCGGAGCCTTCCGACCCGGTCAGATGCAGTCCTTTCTCGATGGAGCCCCGGCGGGACCGCGCGAACGCGATCTAATCGAGCTCATCGGACAGGACATCGGTGAAGCGCTTTGGCGTGTCGCTCGTCGGGGTGTGGCGTCCTCTTCTCAGAGTGATCGTTCCGGGCCGTTGGCGCGTCACGGTCTGGCGCGTGCGACTGTTACTGTGTCACGTTGCCTCCTGTTGGTGGTGTACGGGGAGCAACGACCGGGACGCCGGATCCGCACACCCAGAAACACTCGAGCGCAGGAGCTCAGGGCAGGAGCGGGCCGCGAACCGGTCAATCCCGATCAGCTGGCGGGTGGGGTCGGCTTAGGGGCAGCGACCCCCTGCCATCCGGCGGTGGCGAGCATGCGGGTCGCCTCGTCGCGCATCGGCGCGTGCAGGGCGACGACGCACCGGTCGCCCGGGGCCAGCTCGTATTCGGCGTGGTAGGGCGTGATCTGCTTTCCCCGCTGCACGGTCAGGAACGCGAACGGTTCCTGCGGCTTGGAGAGTGGATTGGCGTCGGCCAGCGGCGACGCGGCGGCTGGCTCCGAGGCGTCATCGGGTCGGTATTCGAAGTGGCTGACCTCGAGCTCACCGTGTCGCCAGCGGACATCCCATCGTGCCTGGTCGTGAGGGCCGTCGAAGAGCATGCTCACTCCGGCCCGCTTGACGAGCTGTGAAGCCTGCTCGTCGGTCGAGTGCATGGCGATGAAACCGCGCTTCACTCCGTATCGTTCCCGCGCCTCCCGGACGAAGAGGCTGTTGGCGTGTTCGTTGAAGGTCAGTCCGACGACCGAGCCGACCAGTTCCATCCGGGTGCGTCGCAGTGTCCGCTCGTCGAGTGGATCGCCGAAGACCACGGTGTGACCTGATTGCTCGGCGGTATGCGAGCGTCGTGGATCCGGTTCGATGAACGAGACCGTCAGCCCGCCGTCCCGGAGCGCGTCGCCCAGCGGCACCCCGAGGCCGCGGGCCCCGAGGATGGCGATTCGGTCGCGCCGGGGCAATCGAAGGTCGAGGACCCAGGCCAGCGGATAGGCGAGCAACCCGGAGAGCACGACCGTGCCGGCGATGGTCGAGAACACCAGCGCCCGGAGCGGGGTGCCGCCGTCGACGCCCGCGCTGTCGAGGGCGGCCGCAGTCACCGAGGCGATGGCCGCCGCCACGATGCCCCGCGGCGCGATTGCGCCCACGAAGATCCGCTCCTTGGGTGTGAGGCGAGAATCGCGCGTGGACAGCCAGACACACAGCGGCCTGACGACGAGAATGAGTCCGGCGACGACGATGGCGCCGCCGCGACCCAGCGCCTGGACGTCGGCCAGCGCCACGTCAGCGGCCAGCAGGATGAAGAGCATCCCGACCAGCAGCACGGTGAGCTGGTCCTTGAACTCCCGAAGCTCGTGGCCTACCCGGGTCTCCATGTTGCCGATGACCACGCCGGCGACGGTCACCGCGACCAGCCCGCTCGGCTCGATCAACGCGTTGCACGCTTCGAAGAGCAGCACCACGCACGCCAGCGTGAAGACGTTCTCGTGGCCGGCCGCGACTGGGCGACGGTATCGGAGCGCCACCGCCAGGAGGAACCCGGCCGCGAGTCCCACGACCACGCCGAAGCCGATGCTGACGATTACGCTCAGCGTTTCCGAGGCGAGCGTCATCACCTGGGGGGCGATGACGAACTGCAGGATGAAGCCGGCGGCGAGCGCGCCGATCGGGTCGATCAGCACGCCCTCGGCTTCGAGCACGGTCTTAACCCGAGGCCGCAGCCGCAGGTCGCGCAGCAGTGGCTGGATCACCGTGGGGCCGGTCACGACGACCAGCGCCCCGAACAGGAGGGCGAGACTTGGGCTCCACCCGAGCGCAAGCGCGGCGAGCAGCGCGGCCCCGACGAGGGTGACGAGCGCGCCGGTGGTGATGAGCCGCCGGATCGGCGCCTCCTGACGCTTCAGCCGCGACCACTGGAGGTTCAATCCACCTTCGAACAGGATGATGGCGACGCCGAACTCGACGATACCGAACAGCGCGTCGCCGAGGGCGCGCGGTTGCAGCCACCCCAGCCCTTCGGGGCCCAGGAGCGCGCCCGTGGCGAGCAGCAGCACGATGCCCGGGAACTTGATCAACCTGGACACCGACTGCGCCAGGATGCCGGTGGCCAGCGCGAGGGCGACGGTGAGCTCGGGGTGTGCGTGCGGTTCCATCACGGTTGGAGGGCGGGCCGACCCGACCTGGTAGACTGTGTGCCGGGAACCGGCCTGTGAGCCGCTTCCGTCTCACTATTATGACGGCGTCGGGCTGACGCCGTCGTGGAGGAGGAGACGATGTCCGCGCATCTGGCCCTGCGGTCAGGGAATCCGGCGCTTGGCGCCGACACCTTTACTCGGGTGCCGCCGTTGCCTCGGGTGGAGTCGGAGACGATGACCATCGGGGGCACCGTCAACAAGACGGCGATGTCACTGGTAGTGCTGGCGACGGCCGCCATGTACGTCTGGGGTCGGGCCGCCGCTGGCGACGTGCCGACCTTCCTCATCTGGGGCGGCATCCTCGGCGGGCTGGTCGTGGCCCTCGTGACCGCGCTCAAACAGACCTGGGCACCGATTACCACGCCGCTCTACGCGGCCCTCGAAGGGCTGGCGCTGGGGGGGATTTCCTACTTCTTCGAACAGTCCTATCCGGGGATCGTCGCTCAGGCGGTGTTCCTGACCTTCGGCACGCTGGCCGCGTTGCTCATGGCGTACCGCAGCGGCCTGATCAAGGCCACCGAGAACTTCAAGCTGGGGGTGTTCGCCGCGACCGGCGGCATCGGCCTGGTGTATCTGGCGAGCTTCGTGCTCGGATTCTTCGGCATGAGCATCCCGCTGATTCACTCGAGCGGGATGTTCGGCATCCTCTTCAGCCTGTTCGTGGTGGTGATCGCCGCCCTGAACCTCGTCCTCGATTTCGACTTCATCGAGGAAGGCGCTGAGCGAGGCGCGCCAAAGTACATGGAGTGGTACGGCGCCTTCGGTCTGCTCGTCACCTTGGTGTGGCTGTATCTAGAGATCCTGCGGCTGCTGGCGAAACTCCAAAGCCGAGATTGACGACCGACGGGGGCTCCGGATGTTGGAGCTGGTTAGCTCCGACGGAGCTGGGTCTTCGAGGCAGACTCGTCGCCGGCGCAGCCGTGGCACCCCGCCTTCGGTGCGTCGGCCCGGGGCGGACCGATCAGGTTCCGGATGTGGCGGTAGAGCGAGTAGACGGCCCAGGCCACCATGAGGGCGGCGATCGGTTCCTGCCACGTCATGGCTTATAGCCCCCAGCCCATCAGCTGTCCGGTCTGATAGACGATCAGCGATGCTCCGTAGGCGAGCACTGACATGTAGGCGAACATGAACGCCGGCCAGCCCCATCCGCCCGCTTCCTTCTTCACGACCACGATGGTGCTCATGCACTGACACGCCAGCACGAAGAACACCATCAGTGACACCCCGGCCAGCGGGGTCATCAACGGCGAGCCGTCCGCCCGGGTCGCGTTCTGCAGCGAGCTCCTGAGGCTGACGCTCTTCTCATCGGCTTCCTCGATGCCGAACACGATGCCCAGGGTAGAGACGAAGACCTCTCGCGCGGCGAACGCCCCCAGAATCCCGACGCCGATCCGCCAGTCGAAGCCCAGCGGTTCAATCACCGGCTCGATCAGCTGACCGACCCTGCCGCCGATGCTGTAGCGCAGCTGCTCTCCGGCGAGCTCTCCGTCGAGCTCGGCCAGTGCCTCCTCCTGCTCGGCGGCGGGGGCGGTGGCCAGCACCTCGGCGCGCGCCTGCTCGAACCGGGTGTCGATCTCGCCGCTGTGCGGGAACGAGAGCAGCGCCCACAGGACGATGGTCATCGTGAGGATGATTGTGCCCGCGTCCTCGAGAAAGCTCCGGACCCGTCGCCACGTGGTCAGGAAGACGCTGCGCCAGACGGGGACACGGTACGGCGGCAACTCGAGCAGTAGCGGCAGCCTGGGACCGTCCAGGACGGTGCGTCTGAGAACGGCGGCGGCGCCCAGCGTCGCGGCCACCGAGAGCGCATACATCGAGAAGAGCACGACCGCGCCCATGCTCAGCAGACCGAAGACCCGTGCGTCGCCGGCGAACACCACCGCGGTGACCAGCGCGTAGACCGGGAGCCGCGCGCTGCACGACACCATGGGCAAGGTCAGCATGGTGATCAGCCGGTCTCGCCGACTCTCGATGGTGCGGGTCGCCATCACCGCTGGAATCGCGCAGGCGAAGCCGGAGAGCATCGGCACAAAGGCCTTGCCGTGCAGACCGACCCGACCCATCAGCCGGTCGATGACGAACGCCACCCTGGCCAGATAGCCCAGATCCTCGAGCAGCGCGATCACGAAGAACAGCATCGCGATCTGCGGGACGAACACCACCACGTTGCCGACGCCGGCAATGACGCCCTCGACCAGCAGGTCCGCCAGGACCCCGGCGGGGAAGAGCTGTACGACCAGGCCCTGCAGCCAGCCCGTGGCGCCTTCGATCGCGCCGATGAATGGTTCGGACCAGGTGAATAGCGCTTCGAAGATGACCGCCATCACCACCGCGAAGACCGCCATCCCCCAGACCCGGTGGGTCAGAACGCCGTCAATCCGGTCGGTCCACTTGCGCTGGTCTTCACGCTTCCGCGAGCGAGCGTCCGATGCGACCGTCTCGATCCACTGGTAACGCGACGCGATGATCTCGTGGTCGAGGTTACGGTCGGCCGCCTTGGCGTCTTGACGGATCGAGGTGACCGTGGACTGCGCCGACTCCGGGATGCCCGTGTCGTCCTCGTCGCTTTCATCGAGAGACAGCAATGACCAGAGCGCCCAGGAACGGCGCGCCGCTGGCGTCGCGCCGAACTTCGCGGTCTGCAGGCTCTGGCTGACCGCCGCGACCTCAGCCTCGACGTGTTCCGGAAGGCCGGTCCAGTGGGCGTTCGGCCGCGGTGCGAGCGCGAGCACGTCGGCGATCGCCGTCTTGAGCCGATCGAGTCCTTCCCCGCGCGAGGCCACCGTCGGGACCACGGTCGCCCCGAGCCACTGTTCGAGACGCCCGGTGTCGAATTCGACCCCGGCCGTGCTCGCCTCGTCGACCATGTTCAGCGAGACGATGACCGGCACGCCGGTCTCGGCGATCTGGAGCACCAGATACAGGCCCCGCTCCATCGCGCCGGCGTCGACCACCACGACGACGGCGTCGGGAGGAGTGCCGTGACGTCCGAGAACCTCGTCGACAGCCACCTGCTCGTCGGGCGAGTTGGCGCTGAGGCTGTAGGTGCCCGGCAGATCGATGATCTCGACCGCGGTGTTCCCGAGCGTGACCTCCCGGGCCGACCGCGTCACCGTCACCCCGGGGTAGTTGCTGACCTGGGCACGGGCGCCGGTGAGGGCGTTGAAGATCGTCGTCTTCCCTGAGTTGGCGTTGCCGGCCACCAGCACCCGTGGAATCCCGGGCGAGACGGCCTCGGCCGCCGGATGGGCGTCGAAGCGATACGCGTCCGGCTCCGATCCGTCGGGTCCGGGCGCCTGCTCGCCCTCCGGCAGCAGCTGAATCCGGGCGGCGTCAGCCAGCCGGAGTGACAGCAGATATCCGCGCAACCTGATCTTGAGCGGGTCGCCCAGTGGCGCCCGTCTGACGGTCTGGATCTCGGTGCCTGGCAGCAGGCCCATCTCCATCAGGCGGCGAGCCACGACCCGGTCGCAGCCGACGTGATGCACGACGGCGGTGGCGCCGAGCGGGAGTTGATCGAGTGTACGGAGGCCCTGGTGCACGGGGATGTCTGCGGAGGTGAGACTGGATCTCAGTTTTGAGCGGCCAGTGTATCGCCGTGATTCCGGGCCGGTCAAGGCGACCGGCCCCGTATGGGACAATGGTCGAACAAGGAGCCATCGCCGATGCAGAACGCGCGCGTTGCCGTCCCCGTTGCCCGAAACGAACCGGTCCTGGCCTATGGCTCGGGTTCGCCAGAGAAGGTCGCGCTCAAGGCGCAACTCGCCACCCTCGCCGGCGAGCAGACCGAGATTCCGCTGATCATTGGTGGCCAGGCGGTCACCACGGGCGACCTCGGCGCGTGCATCCTGCCGCACGACCATCGGCAGCAGATCGGCAGCTACCACAGAGGCACCGCCGAGTCGGTGGCGCAGGCGATCGCCGCGGCCGAGGCGGCTCGACCCGCGTGGAGCGCCATGCCGTGGGAGTCGCGGGCCGCGATCTTCCTGAAGGCCGCTGAGCTGCTGGCCGGTCGCTATCGTCCGATCCTCAACGCGGCCACCATGCTCAACCAGAGCAAGACGGTGTTCCAGGCCGAGATCGACGCGGCGTGCGAACTGATCGACTTCTGGCGTTTCAATGCGTCCTATCTACCCGAGATCTACGGCCAGCAGCCCGAGAGCGCGCCGGGGATGTGGAATTTCGTCGAGTATCGGGCGCTCGAGGGGTTCGTGTTCGCGGTCACGCCGTTCAACTTCACCTCGATCGCCGGCAATCTGCCGACCAGTCCGGCGCTGATGGGGAACACCGTGGTCTGGAAGCCGGCGTCGACGTCGGTGTACTCCGGCTACTGGCTGATGCGGCTGTTCGAGGAGGCCGGGCTTCCGCCCGGTGTGATCAACTTCGTGCCGGGGAGCGGTGGACGGATCGGCGACCCGGCCATGGCCAGCCCGGCGCTCGGCGGTGTCCACTTCACCGGGAGTACCGAAGTGTTCCAGGGGATGTGGAAGACGATAGGCGGCAACATCGAGACCTATCGAAGCTATCCGCGCATCGTGGGAGAGACCGGCGGCAAGGATTTCGTGTTCGCGCACGCCTCGGCCGATCCGGACGATCTGGCCGCGAACCTCATCCGGGGCGCGTTCGAGTATCAGGGGCAGAAGTGCAGCGCGGCGAGCCGCGCCTACATTCCCGAGAGCCTCTGGGCCACGTTCAAGGACCGGCTGTGCGACGAGGTTCGGACCATCTCGTACGGTGACGTCTCGGACTTCACCAATTTCATGGGGGCCGTGATCGACAAGGCCACGTTCGACAAGCTCAAGGGCTATATCGATCGAGCGCGCGCGGACAGCGATGCGGATGTGATCTGTGGCGGTGAGTGCGACGACGCCACCGGCTACTTCATCTCGCCCACCATCATCCAGGCCCACGACCCGCACTACGCGACGATGGAGACGGAGCTGTTCGGTCCGGTGCTGACCATCTACGTCTACAAGGACGACGCCTACGAGGAGACCTTGGCGGTGTGTGACCAGACGTCGCCCTATGCGTTGACCGGCGCCATCTTCGCGACCGACCGGGCCGCCATCAACCTGGCGTCGGATCGGCTCCGGCATGCGGCGGGGAATTTCTACGTGAACGACAAGCCGACCGGGGCCGTGGTCGGTCAGCAGCCGTTCGGTGGTTCCCGGGCCTCGGGCACCAATGACAAGGCGGGCAGCTCGCTCAACCTGTTGCGCTGGGTGAGCACTCGCACGACCAAGGAGACGTTCACGCCGGTGCGTGACTACCGCTATCCCCACATGGAGCAGGCGTAGCGAACGCCTCCCGATGGAAGGAGTCGAAGTGATGCTGGTGAGGTTGTCTCGTGTCGCTCTGCTGGGGGCGCTGCTCTTCGGGCTGGCGCTGCAGCCGGCGAGCGCACAGATCAAGATCTCGGGAAGCACGCCCGAAGACGGGGCCGAGCTCGACGGCCCGGTGCGCACCGTGCGGGTCTGGTTCGATCAGGCGCCGGTGGTGGCCGAGAGCACTCTCGAACTGTCAGGACCGGGTAACCGAGCCAGGATCGAGGGGATCCACACGATGGGCGAGAACGACCTGATGGGGCGCGTGACCGGACCGATGCCCAACGGCGAGTGGACGATGAGCTGGACCGCGGTTGGCCCGGATGGAGAAACCCAGACCGGGAGCGTGAGCTTCAGCGTCGATCGGAATCGCTGAGCCGGATCGGCGCCTGGACGTCAGTCCGCCGTCCGGAGGGTGAAGCCGAACTCGCCTCGCTGGACGTGTCCATCGTCACCGGCGGACCGCCATTTCACCGTGTAGCTGCCGGGACCAAGCGCAGTGGGGACCGCCGCGACGATCGACTTCTCCGCGCCCACCTCGGTGTCGCCGAGCGCGATCTCGCCCGCCGGGCCTTCCAGGCTGAGCTGGCTGATGGCCGGCTCCGGATCCTGCGTGAACCAGACCTGCACTTCGCTGGGCGACTCGCTGATGGTCGCATCCTTCTCCGGCAGGCTCTTGGAGTAGGCCATGTGCGCCGAGACGATGGCGGTGGCCGCGACCGTGGTGGCCAGGGTCACGAGCAGTGCGCGGGTCCAGTGGGTGGTCATGGCGGGTAGGTCTCCTTCGTTCTGTTCAATTCTACGGCAACCCGACCCCGCTGCGAGACCGCCGCTCCACGCCGACGACATCCCGGCGGATCGGGTGTCGTGACGCGGTCGAGGGGTCCGGGATACACTCGGGGTTGGTCCGTCCTTCTCATCTCTCGGAGGCAGGTATGCAGCGCGTGGTAACCCGATTCGGTCTCTTGGCTCTCGTGCTTGCAGCGCCGACGACGATACTGGCGCAGTCGAGCGAGATCCCGAGGACGCCGTCCGGACGTCCCGATCTGTCCGGGACGTATGACATCGCCACGCTGACACCGCTGCAGCGTCCGGCCGAGCTCGGCGACCGCATGTCCTTGACCGAGGAGGAGGCGGCCGAGCTTGCGGCCGGCGCCGATTCCTACGAGGGGGCGTTCAACATCCCGGACGAGCGCAACGCGGAGAGCGCCGAGGCGCCTCGGGAGGCGCCGCCGGTTGGCGGAGACGGCTCGACCGGCGCCGCGGGCAATGTCGGGGGGTACAACACCTTCTGGATGGACCGCGGCAGTACCGGCTTCCAGATCGATGGCGAGTGGCGCACGTCGATCATCATCGACCCGCCCGACGGACGGCAGCCGCCGAGGACCCCCGACGCGCAGGCCGCCCTGGCGCGCCTCGCCGCCTCGTTCCGTCCGAACACCGGGACCGCCTGGTGGCTCGACGACGATCTCAATGCGGCCGGTCCCTACGACGACATGGAGCTCCGCCCGGCGGCCGAACGGTGCCTGCTCGGCTTCGGGTCGACCGCTGGCCCGCCGATGCTGCCCGTCCTCTACAACAACCTGAAGCGGATCGTGCAGACCGAGGACACCGTCCTGATCCAGATCGAGATGGTGCACGAAGCGCGCGTCGTCCGGATGAACGACGAGCATGCGCCACCCGAGATCCGGAGCTGGCTTGGCGACTCGGTCGGGCACTGGGAAGGCGACACGCTCGTCGTCGACACCACGAACTTCAGCGATCGCCCGGCGTTGAGCGGCGCTTCGCGTAACCTCCACGTGGTCGAGCGCTTTAGCCGGCTCGACAACGACACCCTGCTCTACAACTTCACCGTCAACGATCCGACGGTCTGGACCGCCCCCTGGACCGGCGAGTACATCTGGCCGGCGAGCGACACCAAGGTCTATGAGTACGCGTGCCACGAAGCGAACTACGCCCTCGAAGGGATCATGAAGGGCGCCCGGTTGCTCGAGGCGGAAGCCCGCGGCGAGGAAACGGGAGGCGTCGCCAACCCGACCCGGTAGAGATCGGTGAAGTTCGACGGCTACACGACGGACGGCTTCTACGATGAGCTGCTCGTCGAGCGCATCGAAGCGCTGTCGGAGGGCGAGCTGGCCCGTCGCCACCAGGCGGCCGAGCGTGCGCTCCTCCGGATGGGGATCACGTTCAGCGTCTACGGCGACGACGCCGCGTCGATCGCGTCGGTCTGACGAGACTCTGACAGCAGCAGGGCAGACCGGCCGATGTGATGCCACGGGTCGGTCTCGGGCCGGGCGTCCAGACGCGCATACGCGCCCCGGGTATCGTTCGGCCGCTCCAGCCGTTCGAAGCTCCGGGCCACGAGATAGACCAGCGCCGGGTCCGAGGTGTCGGTGAGCGCCACGGCGGACACCCGTTCGTGCTCGCTCGACTCGAACCAGCCTCGCACGGTCGCCAGATCGGGGGTGGCGGCGGAGACTTGTCCCAGCAGCACGAGCATGGCCATCAGCATCACGAATCTCCCTGTTGGAGTAGACGATGACCGGGCGCGAAAAGTTAGCGCGCCTACACTCCGACGGGGCGCGTGGCCGCGGCCGGACTGCGCATCTCGCACGCCGAGCGCCAGTCCTCTCGCCAGTAGGCCGCCCCGGTGCCCTCGGTCACCCAGTCGCCTTCGCGTTTGAGCAGCTCACCGTCCTCGAGAAAGTCGTGAAGCTGGGCGAGGGTGCGGATTCTCGAGTCCCGTACGCGACGGAAGATGTGCTGCGGGCCGAGCTCGTCCGGGTGGGAGAGCCCCATGGCGCCCAGCAACTCGAGCAGGCTGTGGACCGTCGCCGCGTGATAGCGCGTCACGCGTGGGGTCTTGTCGTTGACGTCCAGTCCCTCGACCAGGGCTGGGTCCTGGGTGGCGACCCCGGTCGGGCAGTGCCCCGAGTTGCAGCGCAGCGCCTGGATGCAGCCGAGCGCCAGCATCATCCCCCGCGCAGAGACGCACACGTCGGCCCCCACCGCGAGGGCGCGCGCCATGTCGAAGCCGGTCAGGATCTTTCCGGCCGCGATGACCACCACCCGGTCGCGCAGGCCGACGCCCTTGAGGGCGTTGTTGACGAGCATCCAGCCGTCGCGCGCCGGCATGCCCACCGAGTTCGAGAACTCGAGCGGCGCCGCGCCGGTGCCCCCCTCGCCCCCATCGACCGTGATGAAGTCCGGGGTGATCCCGGTGTCGAGCATCGCCCGACAGATCCGGAGAAACTGCACCCGGTGGCCGACGCACAGCTTGAATCCCACCGGCTTGCCGCTGAACTCACGCAGCTGCGCGATGAACTCCAAAAGCCCCGTCGGGCTGTCGAAGGTCGAGTGCGCGGGCGGCGACAGCACGGTCTCACCGACGGGCACACCACGAATGCGAGCCACCTCCGTGGTCACCTTGTTGCCCGGCAGCACGCCACCGTGCCCCGGCTTGGCACCCTGCGAGAGCTTCAGCTCGATGAGCTTGACCGCGTCTTGGGCCGACTGATCGCGAAAGCGCGCCGGATCGAACTGCCCATCGGGTGTCCGGCACCCGAAGTAGCCCGTGCCAATCTGCCAGATCAGATCGCCGCCCGGTTCCAGGTGATAGGGAGCGATCCCCCCCTCCCCGGTGTTGTGGGCGAAACAGCCCGCCCTGGCTCCGGCGTTGAGGGCCAGCACCGCGCGCGAGGACAGCGAGCCGAAGCTCATGGCCGAGCTGGTAGACGTCCCGCTTGGTGCCGAAGGGGCGGGTTTCCAGCTCCCCTTTGGCGCGCTGGTAGACGATCTCTCGAAACTCCCGCGCAATCGGGAAGGCGTCGGTGTTCGACTCGATGAAGTACTGCTGGATCTCCGGGCGGACCGCTTCGAACAGATACCGGACGTGCCCGATGATCGGGAAGTTTCTGAGGATCGCGTGTTCGCGTTGCACGACGTCGTAGAGCCCGAGCCCGATGAGCGGTGCGATCACCAGCAGCACCCAGAGGGCCGCGGGGGCGTAGGCGGCGGCGACGGCGGTGGCGGCGAGAGCGACGACGGCGCCAGTGAAGAACCAGCGGCGAATCACACAGTCATCATCACACAGGACGGCGGCGGTTGCGCAGGCTCCGGGTGTCCTTTACCCGGCTCGGGCGATCAGCGACAATTGACCCGTTCCGGTGCGCCTGGGGGCGGGTCCCGGTGCGCGCAGAGGAAGGTGACAGGCTCAGGAATGCATCAATCGGTTGGGCGAGTGTCGCCGGCCCGGCGTGTGGTGGCGGTGGCGGTGGCGTCGCTGATCGGCGCGCCAGCCGCGGTGGGGCTGGCCGGAGGGCAGGCGGCGACGCAGGGGGACTCGTCGCCGCACGGTGCCGAACTGCGCACGCTGCTCGATCGCTACTGTGTGTCCTGTCACAACGACCGGCTGCGCACCGCGGGACTTTCACTCGACGCCACGACCGTCGACACCAACCAGCCCGCCGGTGATCCGGAGCTGTGGGAGCGTGTCGTGGCCAAGCTCCGGGCGGGATCCATGCCGCCGCCGGCCCGGCCTCGTCCCGATGCTGAGACCTACGACCTGATCGCCGGGCGGTTGGAGACGGTTCTCGACACCGCCTGGCTGGCCGCACCAGACCCGGGCCGCGAGAGCCCGGTGCATCGGTTGAACCGGACCGAATACGCCAACGCGGTGCGGGACCTCTTCGATCTCGAGGTCGACGTGACGGAGCTGCTGCCTGGCGACGAGACCGCCGATGGCAGCTTCGACAATTTCGCCGACGTGCTCACGATCTCGCGCTCGCATCTCGAACGCTACTTCTCGGTGGCGCGGCAGGTGACGCGCCTGGCGGTCGGGCTGACGCCGTCGGTGGCGGCGGTCGACACGTTCGAGATTCCGCTGCACGTGGTGCAGGACGAGCGTCAGAGTGAGGCGCTGCCGCTCGGGTCGCGTGGTGGCATGGCCATCGACTACAACTTTCCGGTCGACGGCGACTACATCATCACGGTGCAGCTGCGCCGGCAGTATCAGGCCTATCTGATGGGCATGGGGTGGCCGCAGCAGCTGGAGGTGCGGCTGGACGGTCGATTGCTGGAGCGGTTCGAGGTGGGAGGCGATGCGCCCGGCACGCCGGCCGCGGCAAGCTACGCGGGCGACGGCGAGCCGGGGTTCGCCGGTGACCCCGACTGGGAAACCTACATGCAGCTGACCGGTGATGCGGGGCTCGAGGTGCGTGTGGAGGTGGCCGCGGGGCCTCGCACGGTCGGGGTGTCGTTCGTGCGCGAACACTGGGAGCCCGAAGGCCTGCCGCAACCATTGCAACGTGGTCGGGTGTTGACCAACGACCAGATCTACATGGGCAACGCCGCGGTGGGGGCCGTGGAGATCGGCGGGCCCTACGAGACCACGTCACGGGACGTCGATACCCCGAGCCGGCGGGCGATCTTCTCGTGCCGACCGGCGGCGGTCGAGGACGAGGTCGGGTGTGCGCGCGAGATCCTCTCCCGATTGGCGCGTCGCGCCTACCGTCGTCCGGTGCAGGAAGAAGACCTGTCGGTTTTGATGAGCTTCTTCGACGAGGGACGCGACGGGGGCGGATTCGACCACGGGGTCCAGTTCGCGCTCGAGCGGATGCTGGTCGACCCCGACTTTCTCCTGCGGGTCGAGCGGGATCCGGGCGGCCTGTCGGCCGAGGCCTCGACCTTCCCGGTGAGTGACCTCGAGCTGGCCTCCCGTCTGTCGTTCTTTCTGTGGAGCAGCGTCCCGGACGACGAGCTGCTGGCCGCGTCCGAGGCGGGCCGCCTCTCGGAGCCCGCCGTGCTCGAGGCTCAAGCACGCCGTCTGCTCGCGGACCCGCGGGCCACGACGGCGCTGGTGGACGACTTCACCGCGCAGTGGCTCAACCTGCGACGCGTGGGCGAGGTCGTGGTGGACCCGGGGCAGTATCCGCACTACGACGAAACCCTGCTCGCCGCCTTCAAGGAAGAGACCGAGCGGTTCGTGGCGAGCACGCTGGTCGAGGACCAGAGTGTGCGTCGGTTGCTCGACGCCGACTACACCTTCGTGAACGAGCGGCTGGCGCGCCACTATGGTCTGCCGGGCGTGTATGGCACCCGGTTCCGTCGGGTTCCGCTCGCCGACCGCTCGCGGCGTGGCGGGCTGCTGGCGCACGGGGCGCTGCTGGCGACCACCTCCTATCCAGACAGGACATCTCCGGTGCTGCGTGGGAAGTGGCTGCTCGACAACATCTTCGGGTTGCCTGTGCCACCGCCACCGCCCGGCGTCGACACGACGTTGGAGGAGGGGCCCGGTCTGGTGTCGGCCACGATCCGGGAGCGGCTGGCCCAGCACCGTCGGAGTCCGACCTGCGCCAGCTGTCACTCCGTGATCGACCCGTTGGGCTTCGCGCTCGAGAACTTCGATGTGATCGGCGGCTGGCGCACCGTCGACGAGGTGGGGCAGCAGGTCGATGCTCGAGGGACCACGGTAGGCGGCGAGAGCATCGACGGGCTGGCCGGCCTCCGCGCGCTGCTGCTGGCCGACGCCGACGCGTTTCCCCGGACCATGACGGAGAAGCTGCTGGCCTACGCGCTGGGCCGACGCCTCGGATACTACGACCGGCCAGCCGTCCGGGAGATCGTCCGGACCGCGGCCGCCGACGACTATCGTTGGTCGTCGCTGATTCTCGGAATCGTCAAGAGCCCTACGTTCAGGAGCCGGTCGGTGGCCGGATCCGCGACGAATTGACGGCGTACGGACACAGGAGAAGAACCAGATGACGTTCCTGACCAAGTCGTTGCCGCGCCGCACCGTGCTTCGCGGCCTTGGAGCCAGCCTGGCGCTGCCGGTGCTCGACGCGATGCATCCGGCCTTCGGCCTGCGCGGGCTAGCGACCCCGGCGCCCGCCCACCGCTTCCAGGCGTTCTACGTGCCCAACGGCATGGCGATGGAGTACTGGTCGCCCGTCCAGGATGGCACCGGCTACGCCCTGTCTCCCATTCTCGAACCGCTGGCCGACTTCAAGGACCAGATGGTGGTGCTATCCGGTCTCAACGCGAGCTGGAACTACATCCACGCTGGCGCGTCCGGGTCGTTCCTCACTGGCACGACTCGCGGTGGACGGAACGAGATCGAGATCGTGGCGGATGTCTCGATGGATCAGCTGCTGGCCCGTTACTTTGCCAGCGAGACCCAGGTGCCGTCGCTGGAGCTGTCCCTCGATCCGCCGAACAACGCCGGCGCGTGCACCGGCAACTTGAGCTGCGTCTATACCCATACGCTGTCCTGGCGCAGCCCGACCCAGCCGCTCCCCACCGAATGGAATCCGCGTGCCGTGTTCGAGACGCTCTTCGGTGACAGTGGGAGCACGGACCGCGACGCCCGTGAGGCTCGACTCCGGCAGCAGCGGAGCCTGCTCGATTCGGTCACCGACAAGCTGGCGGCCCTTCGCCGTGAGCTTGGCCCGGGCGACGTGGTGAAGGTCGAGGAGTACACCGAGGCCATCCGCGACGTGGAGCGCCGGATCCAGAAGGCGGAGGAGCAGTCGGGGCTGGAGTTGCCGGCCGTCGACCAGCCGCAGGGCGCACCGCCCGAGTTCGAGGACCATCTGGAGCTGATGCTCGACCTGCAGATCCTGGCGATGCGGGCCGACCTGACTCGCGTCATCTCGTTCATGATCGGCAAGGAGCAGAGCGCGCGTCCCTACCCGCAGATCGGCGTGCCCGAGGCGCACCATCCGCTGTCCCATCACAACGATGTGCCCGAACTGGTCGAGCACATGTCGAAGATCAACCGCTATCACACGAGCTTGTTCTCGAACTATCTGGCCAAGCTTCGCGCTACTCCCGACGGCGACGGGTCTTTGCTGGACCACATCACGATCCTCTACGGGTCGGGAATCTCGAACAGCACGCGGCACTCGGGCGTGGACCTGCCGCTGCTGCTGGCCGGTGGCGGCGCCGGCACGCTGCCAAGCGGTCGTCACCTGCGCTACACCGACGAGCCGTCGATGGCGAACCTGCTGGTCACGCTCATGGACAAGATGCAGGTGCCGGTGGAGCGGATCGGCGGCAGCACCGGACGGCTGCCGATTTCGACGCTCGACGGTCTGCTATGACGCGAATGCGCCAAGGAGGCAGGACGATGCGCGCGCTGGTCGTGATGGCGCTCGTGGCCCAGCCTCTCCTGGCCATCGCGGCCGAGGGGCCGCCGCTGGTGGCCGCGGCCCGGGAGGGAGACATGGCGCGCGTTGAGGCGTTGTTGACCTTCGGGGCGGATGCCCGCGCGACCGAGGCGGACGGGGCGACCGCCCTGCACTGGGTCAGCTATCACGACGAGGTCGAAACGCTCGACCGGTTGCTGGCGGGCGGCGCAGAGGTGAACGCGGTCAGCGACCTTGGCGTATCCGCGCTGTGGACGGCCTCGGAGAATGGGAGCACGGCCGCCGTGCGGCGGCTGCTTGCCGCGGGCGCTGACCCCGACCTGGCGCTGCTGTCGGGCGAGACGCCGGTGATGGTGGCGGCGAGGAGCGGTGCAGCCGAGGTGGTCGAGCTCCTGCTACGCGCAGGGGCGAACGCCGAGGCGCGGGCCACCCGAGGGCAGACCGCGCTCATGTGGGCGGTGTCACAACATCATCCCGATTCCGTGCAGGCGCTGATTGCCGCCGGCGCCGACCTCCATGCGCGATCCGAGGTGTGGAGCCAGGTCATGGCCGTGCCTCCGCACGGCCAGCCCGAGTACAACCGCGAGATCCCACACGGCGGCAACACCGCGCTGATGTTCGCGGCTCGGGTGGGCGACGTCGCGTCCGCCCGCCTGCTGCTCGCGGCCGGCGCCGATGCGAACGACACCGACGCCTGGGGGGTGAGCGCGACAACGCTGGCCGCCCATGCCGGCTTCGGCGAGCTGGTGACCCTGTTGCTCGAGGCGGGCGCCGATCCCAGCGCGGCCGACGCCGGGTTCGCGGCCTTGCACGCCGCCGTGATGCGTCGGGACCCGATGATGGTGCGGACGCTGCTCGAGCACGGCGCCGATCCGAACGCCTCGCTCGACACCTGGACCCCGACCCGGCGCTCGTCGCGTGATTTCCATTTCGCGCCGCCGCTGGTGGGCGCCACGCCGTTCTGGCTGGCGGCCCGGTTCAGTGCCCCTGATGTGATGCGGCTGCTGGCCGACCACGGGGCCGACCCCGGCGTGGTCCACAACGCCAACTACAAGGATCCAGGTTACGCCCAGCCGCGTGAGGAGTCCACCACCGCCATCATGGCCGCCATCGGCATGGGGGGAGGGCGTCTGCGCTCCTGGAATCCGCCGAATCGGTTGGAGATGGAGCAGCTGCGTCTCGAGACGGTCCGAGTGGCCGTCGAGCTCGGCGCCGACGTGGACGCGACGGACCTCTTTGGCCTCACGGCCATCGACCAGGCGCGGTCGGTCGGATTCGACGCGGTGGCCACCTTCCTCGAGTCACACTCGGCCGCCGGTCGATAGGGATTCCGGGCTTCGTCCTGCGCGGAACCTGGGTTTCGCCCAGTGCGTATTTCTCTCTGAAGGGAGACAGAGTCGCATGATGCAGGCGATCGCCACCCTAGGCCACGCCCTGGGCTTCTCGTTGGCGGCCGGCGTGAATCTCTACGCCACGGTTGCCATCCTGGGCCTGGTGTCGCGCTTCGGGTGGGTCGAGTTGCCGTCGCAATTCGCGGTCTTCGACAACAACCTCGTCATCGGTCTGGCGCTGGCGCTCTACCTGGTCGAGTTCGTCGCCGACAAGGTGCCCTGGGTCGACTCGGCCTGGGATGCGGTCCACACCGTGATCCGACCAGTGGGCGGCGCCTTCCTCGCGGTGGCGGCTCTCGGCGATGCCACGCCGACGACCGAGGCCATCATCGGTCTCCTGGGCGGGACGGTGGCGGCTGGTGCGCATTTCACCAAGGCCGGTACGCGGGCGGTGGCGAATACCAGCCCGGAGCCGGTCTCGAACTGGGTGCTCAGTCTGGCCGAGGACGGGTTCGTCATCGGACTCGGCGTGCTCACCCTGACGTTCCCGGTGGCCGCCTTCGCGGTCGCCACTGTGATCATCGTCCTGATGATCGTCTTCTTTGGCACCATCTCTCGTGCCGCTTGGCGCCGGTGGGGGAGAGCGAGGGACGAGGCGCCCGCCTGAGACGGCGGGCGGATGCGCGGCTCAGACGCCCGAGCGGATGATCTGCTTGGCGATGGTTTGCAGCTGCATGTTCGACGTGCCTTCGTAGATCTGCCCGATCTTGGCGTCGCGATACAGCTTCTCGACCGGATAGTCCTTGGTGTAGCCGGCGCCGCCGAACAGCTGGACGGCGAGCGATGTGACCCGCTCGGCTACCTGGGACGTGAACAGCTTCGCCATCGCCGCTTCGGTGAGGAACGGCTGGCCGGCGTCTCGCAGCCGCGCCGCGTTGTACCCCCCCAGCCGGGCCATCTCGAGCTCGGTCGCCGCCTGCGCCAGTTGAAACTGTACGCCCTGGAACGCGGCGATCGGTTGTCCGAACTGTTCCCGTTCCTGCACATAGGCCAGCGCGTGGTCGAGCGCGCCCTGCGCCAGCCCGACCATCTGGGCGCCGATACCGATGCGCCCCTCGTTCAGGGTCTCGATGGCGACCTTGTAGCCCCGCCCCACCTCACCCAGGAGATTCGCCGCCGGGATCCGGCATTCGTCCAGCAGGATCTCGCAGGTGCTCGAGGCGCGGATGCCCAGCTTGTCTTCCTTCTTGCCCACCGCGAATCCGGGCCGGTCGCTCTCGACGACGAACGCCGTGATGCCGCGGTATTCGGCGCTCGGGTCCACCGTGGCCAGCACGATGAACAGTCCGGCTTCGCGACCGTTCGTGATCCACAGCTTCCGGCCGGTGAGCAGGTAGTCGTCGCCGTCCCGCACCGCTCGCGTGGTGAGCGCGAAAGCGTCGCTGCCAGAGCCGGCCTCGGAGAGGGCATAGGCGCCCACCGTGTCCTTTACCATCGCCGGCAGAAACCGCTGCTGGATGTCGTCCGAGCCCCACTTCAAGAGCGCGTTCACGACCAGGGTGTTCTGGACATCGACCAGGACCGCCACCGACGGGTCGACGCGTGACAACTCTTCGACGGCGAGCACCGAGAGAAAGAACCCGGCGCCCGCGCCTCCGAACCGCTCGGGAATCTCGATGGCCATCACGCCCAGTTCGAACAGCTGGGAGATGAGCGCGTCGGGGATCTCGGCCTGCTCATCCATCTCGCGGACGAGCGGGCCGATCTCGGCTCGGGCGAAGTCGCGGACGCTGTCGCGAAACAGCTGCTCTTCATCCGAGAGGGTGGTCAAGGGGGCGGAGGACGTATCCAGCTCAGGCATGGTGTGATGTGGGCGGCGACGCCCCGGTTGGTCGTTCAGACCGACGCAACTTCTTCGTACTCACCCCACACGTCGCGCAGGGCGTCGCACATCTCGCCCAGGGTGGCGTAGGCGCGCACGGCGTCCAGCAGCGGCGGCATCAGGTTGTCGGTGCCACGGGCGGCGTCGCGGAGTCGATCGAGCGCGCGGGTCACCTCGGCGCCGTCGCGTTGCCCGCGCACCTCGTCCAGCTGGTTGCGCTGCGCGTCGGAGGTGGCCTCGTCTATATAGAGCGTCTCGACTTCGGGGCGCGCCTCATCCGAATGCTGGTTCACCCCCACGATGTGGCGGGAGCCGGCTTCGACCTCCTGCTGGAACCGATAGGCGCTCTCGGCGATCTCCCGTTGTGGAAAGCCCTGCTCGATCGCGGCGACCATGCCGCCCATGTCGTCAATCCGCTGGAAGTAGTCTCGTGCTCCCGCTTCGAGGTCGCCGGTCAGGCTCTCCAGGAAGTAGGAGCCGGCGAACGGGTCGACATGGTCGGTGACGCCGCTCTCGTGCGCGATCACCTGCTGGGTGCGGAGCGCCAGCAGCGCCGCTTCGCTGGTGGGCAGCGAGAGCGCTTCGTCGAGCGAGTTCGTATGGAGCGAGTTCGTGCCACCGAGAACGGCGCCAAGCGCCTGGATCGTGGTCCGGATGACGTTGTTGTAAGGCTGCTGCGCCGTCAGCGAGACGCCGGCCGTCTGTGTGTGGAAGCGAAGTTTCCAGGCGCGTTCGCTGGTCGCGCCGAAACGGTCGCGCATGGTGTTCGCCCACAAGGCGCGGGCGGCGCGATACTTCGCGATCTCCTCGAAGAAGTCGCTGTGCGCGTTGAAGAAGAACGACATGCGTGGGACGATGCGGTCCACATCCAGGCCGGCGTCGATTGCGTACTGCACATACTCGATGCCGTCGCGCAGCGTGAAGGCGAGCTCCTGGAGCGCCGTGGCCCCGGCTTCGCGGATGTGGTAGCCGCTCACCGAGATCGTGTTCCACTTCGGGGTTTCATCGGCGCAGAAGGCGAATGTGTCCGTGACCAGCCGCATCGATGGTGCGGGCGGATAGATGAACTCCTTCTGGGCGATGTACTCCTTGAGAATGTCGTTCTGGAGCGTGCCGGACAGCGTCGACCAGTCTGCTCCCTGTCGCTCGGCCACCACCAGATACATCGCGAAGATCATCGCGGCCGGCGAGTTGATGGTCATCGAGGTGGTGACCTCGTCCAGCCGGATGTCGGCGAACAGCCGCTCCATGTCGGCCAGCGACGCGATGCTGACGCCGCACTTGCCGACTTCCCCCTGCGACAGCGGGTGGTCGGGGTCTCGGCCCATGAGGGTTGGGAGATCGAAGGCCACGCTCAGTCCGGTGCCGCCGGCCGCCAGCAACTCCTTGTAGCGGGCGTTGGTGTCGGCCGGAGATCCGAACCCAGAGAACTGGCGCATGGTCCACAGCTTGCCGCCGTAGCCGCTGGCGTGGATGCCACGGGTGTAGGGGAACGTGCCCGGAGGGGGGGCGGCCGACGCGTCCGCGACGTCCTGCGCCGTGTAGCGCTCTTCGACCGGATGTCCCGAGATCGTGGTGCGGGTCGAGGCGGTGTCTGGCGGGGACGATGTCTTGGGCATGTCTGTCGCGCGTCGCGGAGTCGCCACGCCCAACAGTGTTGATCAACACCGCTCCAGGGTGCGAACCCAAGGCGGCCCGCGAGCAGAGGCTGCGGCGGGTTGGCTGGGTTCAACCGGTTGTCCGCGGCAGGAAAAGGCGCAAACTGCGCATGGAAAAAGTGTGCAATACAGGTAACATACTCGGGTGGAGTTTGTTCGTTGGCGTAACACACTCACCGGGAGGAAAGATTGGCGAGAAGCACGAAGCTCAAGACGGCGATGACCAAGACTCAGATGTTGGCAGACATCGCAGAGACCACCGACCTGTCGAAGAAGCAGGTGGCCTCGGTCTTCGACGCGCTCGAAGGCGTTATCGGTCGTCATGTGGCCAAGGGTGCGGTCGGGACCTGCACCGTGCCTGGCCTGATGAAGATCAAGACGGTCCGCAAGCCGGCTCAGCGCGCCCGGAAGAATGTCCCGAACCCGTTCCGGCCCGGCGAGCTCATGGACGTGGCCGCCAAGCCTGCGTCGACGCGGGTCAAGATCCTTCCGCTGAAGAGGCTGAAGGACCTCGTCTAGGGTTCCCAGTTCGGAATTTCGAGACCGAGAGGGCCGGGGTGCTGCTGGCGTTCCGGCCCTCGTTCCATGTACGGGCGGGGGCGTCGTCGGCGTTGACACCTTCGGGTGGGTTCTTCATGATCAACCCCATCGTGAAACGACTGATTCGCGGCGGCGCCGGGCTGGCCCTGCTCCTGCTGGGTGTGCAGCCGGTGCTGGCGCAGGACACCCGTCTCGGTGCGCCGATACCGCGCGAGCGCGGTCAGAGCGTCACCGCCTCGTATGAGGGGTGGTATCGCAATCCGGACGGGACCAGGACGCTGGTCTTCGGCTACTTCAACCGCAATTACAAGGAAGAGCTGACGATCCCGGTCGGGCCGGACAACCGCTTCGAGCCGGGTCCCGCCGATCGCGGACAGCCGACTCACTTCTTGCCCCGTCGGCACACCGGGGTGTTTGGGGTGACGGTGCCAGCCGATTTCGGGGAGGCGCGTCTCACCTGGAGTTTGACGTCCCATGGCGAGACGATCGCGATCCCCGGGCATCTGGAGTCTGGCTGGGAGATCACGGCGCTCGAAGAGGTGACGAGCGGCAACACGCCCCCGGTCGTCCGGTTCCAGGGCGCTGACGGCGCTCCTGGCGAGGGACCACTCGGTGTCCTGGCCGACCGCGTCACCGCGCGGGCCGGCGTGCCGACCGCCATCCAGGTGTGGGCCACTGACGACGGGGTGCGCAAGGCGCGGGCGGCTGACCGGCCGCCGCGATTCGGCCTGGTCTGGAGCAAGTATCGTGGGCCTGGAGCGGTCACATTCTCGTCCGACGAGCCCGAGGTGGGTGCTGGAGCGCTCGCCGAGACGATGGTCACCTTCGATGCGCCCGGGGATTACATGTTGCGGGTGCTCGCCTGGGACGATTCGGGTGGCCAGGCCGCCATCATGGCGGGTGGATTTTTCTGCTGCTGGACCAACGGGTTCGTGCCCGTGACGGTACAGTAGGGAGTTGGCGGCAGGAATCGCAGCAGGAGACCCAAGAACATGACGCTATCCATTGGACGACTCGGAGCCCTGACGACCGCATTCGCCCTCTTCGGAGCGGCCGGCGCGTCGGCGCAGACCGAGGTCACCTTCACTCGCGATGTCGAGCCGATCCTCCAGCGCAGCTGTCAGGGGTGTCATCGGCCTGGCCAGATGGGACCGATGTCGCTGGTCACCTATGAAGACGTGCGGCCCTGGGCGCGCGCCGTCCGGGAAAAGGTGGTCGAGCGGGTCATGCCGCCCTGGCATCTCGACAAGACCGTCGGCATCCAGCAGTTCGAGAACGATACGTCGCTCAGCGACGCCGAGATCGATCTCGTCGCGCGCTGGGTCGACGCTGGAGCGCCGCGGGGGAATCCGGCCGATGCGCCGCCGCCGATGAACTGGCCGGCCGAGGACGTGTGGCGGCTCGCCGAACGATACGGTCGGGAGCCGGATCTCGTGGTGGCGTCGGATCCCTGGACCCAGGCGGCCGAGGGCCAGGACCAGTGGTGGCAGCCGGTCGTGCCCACCGGGCTGACCGAGGATCGCTGGATCACCGGGATGGAAGTCCGCCCCTCGATGGGCGGCGGGCGGCGGGTGACCCACCACTCGGTGGTGTATCTGAAGCAGGACGAGCAGCCGGGTGATCACACGCCGGCCGTGGCGGTCCCTGGGCGGGGCAGCTATCTGACCGAGTTCGCCGTGGGGAAGATCGGCGACGTGTTCCGCGAGAACACCGGCAAGCTCCTCAAGGCGGATTCCCGGATCGCGTTTGACAACCACTACCACTCGGTTGGCGAGGAGATCACGAGCTTTACCGAAGTGGGGATCTGGCTGCACGAGGACGGCTACGTGCCGAAGTATCGTGTCTTCGGCCGCGCCCTCGGCGTCCAGCAGTCGATGGCGACCCTCGACATTCCGCCTGGCAAGGTGACGACGCATCATGCCTACGTGCCGCTGACGCTGCCCGCGCGGCTCGAGAACTACCAGCCGCACATGCATGTACGCGGCCGGTCGATGTCGATGGAGGCTATCTACCCCGACGGTCGGGTCGAGATGCTGAGCCACGTCGAGAACTTCGACTTCAACTGGCACGTGAACTACGTCTACACCGACGACTCGGCGCCCGTTCTTCCCGCCGGCACGATCATTCATCTGACCGCGATACACGACAACACGGCGGCAAATCGTGCCAATCCGGATCCGACCCAGTGGGTCGGCTGGGGCCAGCGGAGCTATGACGACATGTACCACGCGCACGTGAACATGACGTATCTGACCGAAGAGGACTATGACGCCATCATCGCCGACCGGCGCGCCCGCCGGACGAGCGACGACGACTGACGTGGAGACCCCGCTCACCCCGCTCGAGTTCCAGCGACGGACTCGGGCGCTGTATCCGGAGCGCGAGTGCGTCGTCGACGAAGGGAGACGGCTCACCTACGAGGAGTTCTTCCAGCATGCCGACCGGTGGTCGGCGGCGCTGCAGCGCCTCGGTGTCGGCAAGGGTGACCGGGTTGCCTACATCTCGCTGAACACCGCGGCGCACCTCGAGTCGTTCTACGCCGTGCCGCAAATCGGCGCCGTGCTGGTGCCGATCAACTTCCGTCTCAAGCCACAGGAAATCGAGTACATCGTCCAGCACTCGGGGGCGCGCGTGGTGTGCGCGCATGCCGATTTTCTCGAGACGGTCGACGGGATCCGAGAGGCATGTCCCTCGGTCGAGCACTACGTGGCGCTCGAGGGCGAGCGCGAGGGCTGGCTCGACTACGAGGCGCTCTGCGAGGCCGAGACCGGCGAGTTCGCCCGGCCCGAGATCGCCGAGCGGGATTTGCTGACCATCAACTACACAAGCGGCACCACCTCACGCCCAAAGGGCGTGATGATCACGCACCGTAACGCCTACATGAACGCGGTGGGCACGCTCGTCCACATCCCGATGAGCTGCGTGGATCGGTATCTGTGGACGTTGCCGATGTTCCATGCCAACGGCTGGACGTTCACCTGGATCGTGACCACCGTGGGTGGGGCGCATGTCTGCTTGCGCAAGGTGGATCCGGTCCAGGCGTTCGAGCTGATGCGTGACGAGCGGATCAGCATGCTGTGCGCCGCGCCGACCGTGCTGATCGGATTGGCGAGCTGTCCGGCCGACCAGCGGGGCGAGGTGCCGTCCGGCGTGCGCGTGCTCACCGCGGGCGCCCCCCCGGCGGCGGCGACCATCGAGCGGGTCGAAGGTGAGTTCGGGTGGGACTTGACCCATGTCTACGGTTTGACCGAGACGGCGCCGTTCATCACGGTGTGCGAGGCGCGGCCCGAACACGCCGAGCTGGCACTCCAGGAGCGCGCCGTGGTCAAAGCGCGTCAAGGCGTCGAGCTGATCACGTCAGGCGAGCTGCAGGTGGTGGACGAGGAGGATCGCCCGGTGCCGCGCGATGCCGAGACCCTGGGCGAGATCGTCGTCCGCGGCAATGTGGTGATGGAGGGGTACTACAACGATCCCGACGCGACGGCGCACGCCATGCGGGGCGGCTGGTTCCATAGCGGCGACGCCGCCGTGGTACACCCGGACGGCTACGTGGAGATTCGCGATCGGTTCAAGGACGTCATCATCAGCGGTGGCGAGAACATCTCGTCAGTCGAGGTCGAGGGTGTGCTGATGCGCCATCCGTCCATTCAGGAGGTGGCGGTGGTGGGGATGCCGGACGAGAAGTGGGGCGAAACGCCACACGCCTTCATCGTATTGGCGCCGGACGCGACCATGACGGCCGACGAGCTCGTGGCCTACGCGCGCGAGCACATGGCGAACTTCAAGACCCCACGCAAAGTCCACTTCGTCGACGAGCTTCCCAAGACGGCCACCGGCAAGATCCAGAAATACGTCCTGCGTCAGGGACGGGCCGCCATCGCCACCCAGTAGGAACCCGTGTCCGTGGCGTCACGCGTGCCGATATTCGTGGTCGTGGCTGGTGTCGCCGCCAGCGTTGCCGGTGCGCAACCGGACATTCCTCCCCAGAACGACGCTCCCAATCCCTACGTCACGGTGTTTGACTGGGCGGAGTTGCCGGCCGGCCGCGAGTGGGGCTCGACCGGCGGCGTCGACATGGATCCGGACGGACGCCATCTCTGGGTGGCCGAGCGTTGCGGCGCGAACAACTGCACCGGGTCCGACCTGGACCCGATCCTGAAGTTCACCCTCGACGGTACCCTGGTCGCCAGTTTCGGTCGCGGCCTGCTGGTGCAGCCGCACGGCCTCCACGTCGATGGCGACGGCGCGGTCTGGGTCACCGATTCGCTCGGGCATGTCGTGTTGAAGTTCGATCCCGATGGGAACCTCCTTCTCACGCTTGGGAAGCCCGGCGTGGGCGTGGCCGGTCGGGACACCCTGGATCAACCCTGCGATGTCGTGACCGCCGCCGACGGCACCATTTTCATCTCGGACGGACATGAGGGCCAGGCGCCCGACGCCGGCCCCCAGACCACCGCCCGGGTCGTGACGTTCGCTCCGGATGGGACCTACCTCTACGAGTGGGGGTCCCATGGCGGTGGGCCCGGGCAGTTCCGGACCCCGCATGCGATCGACCTCGATTCGCGAGGACGGGTGGTCGTGGCCGACCGCGGCAACGATCGGTTACAGGTGTTCGGCGCCGACGGCGGTTTCATCGAGGAGTTCTACCAGTACAGCCGGCCGAGTGGGCTGCACATCGCGGACGATGACACGGTGTTCGTGGCCGACTCCGCCTCGTCGCGGAACGGACAGCACCCCGGCTGGGAGTTCGGCATCCGGATCGGCAACCTCCGGGACGGATCGTTGACGGCCTTCATCGGCGGGTCGAACCCCGAGGGCGTGGCGGTGGCTCCGGATGGGACCGTCTATGGCGCCGTGGTGGCCTACGGCGGCGCCCTGCTCAAGTACGAGCCGGCGGAGGACCGCTGAGTCCCGCGCCTCGTGCGGCCCGGGCCACGTCCGGATACGATCGGTGAGAGCGCGGCACGATCCACGGTGTCATGACAGTTCCCCCTACCTCGGGCGCATCGGTCCCGGTCGCGAGTGCGACCGCCGAGGAGTGCCTCGCCGCGCTCGAACAGAAGGTGCTCTGGCTCAGCGCCTGGATGATCCACCACGCCAATCACGAGCGCCCCAGCTGCGACGGGCTCAAGGTCGGGGGGCATCAGGCGTCATGCGCGTCGATGGTGACGCTGATGACCGCGCTCTACTTCGACGTGCTGCGGCCGTTCGACCGCGTGGCGGTCAAGCCGCATGGTAGTCCCGTGTTCCACGCGATTCAGTATCTGCTCGGGAACCAGAGCCGAGAGCAGTTGGAGCGTTTCCGCGCGTTCGGGGGCGCGCAGTCGTATCCCTCGCGGACGAAAGACCTCGACGACGTCGACATCTCCACGGGGTCGGTCGGTCTGGGGGTCGCGATGACCAGTTTCACCGCGCTGGCCCAGGACTACCTCCGGCACCGGAAGCTGGTCGACGACGGCGCCCCTCCGGGACGCATGATCGCGGTGGCCGGCGACGCCGAGTTCGACGAGGGCAACATCTTCGAGGCGCTGCTCGAGGCCTGGAAGCACCGGATTACCAACACCTGGTGGATCGTCGACTACAACCGACAGAGCCTGGACGCCATCGTCGCCGATCGCTTCTTCCATCGGCTCGACACGCTGTTCGCATCGATGGAGTGGCGGGTGGTCACCCTCAAGTACGGGAAGCGGCTCGAGACCGCGTTCGCCCGTCGCGGCGGTGATGCGCTGCGCCGCTGGATCGACGATTGTCCGAATTCTGAGTATTCGGCGCTGGCCTATCAGGGAGGCGCCGCCTGGCGGGAGCGGCTGGCGCGCGACCTCGGTGACACGTCGGGGATCACCGAACTGCTCGACGACCATGACGACGTTGGGCTGCACGCCTTGATGACCAACCTGGCCGGTCACGATCTCGAAGCGGTCCGCGAGGCGTTTCACGACGCCGCGGCCGACGAGACGCCGGTCTGCTTCATTGCCTACACCATCAAGGGGCACGGGCTCCCGTTCGAGGGCCACAAGGACAATCACTCTGGCCTCACCACGCCGGCGCAGATGGCGACGCTGCGCGAGCAGATGGGCATCGACGAGGGCGCCGAGTGGGAGCCCTTCGCGGGTGTAGCGGTTCCACCGGATCGCCTGCGCGCCTTCCTGGACGCCGTGCCGTTCAATCAGGAGGCCGTTCGGCGGCACACCGCGGCGCGCGTGTCGGTCCCAGACAGCTTCGCCGCGCCGCGGGGCGACCGGCTGTCGACGCAGGCCGGCTTCGGGCGAGTGCTGGCCGATATCGCCCGGCGTCATCCCGAGCTGGCGGACCGGATCGTGACCACGTCGCCTGACGTCACGGTGTCCACCAACCTCGGGGGGTGGGTGAACCGACGCGGTGTCTTCAACAAGTCCGCACAGGCGGACGTCTTCCGCGGCGACCAGCCACTTTCGGCCCAGGACTGGACCATGGGGCCCGAAGGCCAGCATCTCGAGCTGGGGATCGCAGAGAACAACCTGTTTGTCCTGCTGGCCGCGCTCGGCCTGGCCGGGCCGCTGTTCGGGACGCGGCTGCTGCCGATCGGGACGTTGTATGACCCCTTCATCAGCCGTGGGCTCGATGCGCTGAACTACGCCTGTTATCAGGATGCCCGGTTCCTGGTGGTGGCGACGCCCTCAGGAATCAGCCTGGCTCCCGAGGGCGGTGCTCACCAGTCGGTGGTCACGCCACTCATCGGGATGGGGCAACCTGGGCTCACCGCCTTCGAGCCGGCCTATGTCGACGAGCTGGCGGTCGTGCTGCGATGGAGTTTCGAGCACATGCAGGCGGATGACGGGGGAGCCGTGTATCTGCGTCTCTCGACCCGCCCGCTGGCGCAGCCGGACCGCGAATTGACGCCTGAAGACCATCGACGGATCGTCGACGGCGGTTACTGGCTCCGCCCACCCGCCGAGGGCGCGGAGCTCGCCATCGTCGCCAGCGGCGCCGTGGTGGACCAGGCGTTGCAGGCCTACGAGCAGATCATCGAGGACGTTTCCGGAGCCGGGATCCTCGTGGTGACGTCGCCGGGGCGATTGCACCAGCACTGGATGCAGGCCATGACCGACGGAACACCGGAAGACGCATCGATCCGGCGACTGCTGAAGCCGTTGGCCGACGATGCCGGTCTGGTGACGGTGCTCGACGGCCATCCGGCCGCCTTGTCCTGGCTGGGGGCGGTGGGGCTACACCGGGTGCTTCCCCTCGGGGTGACCCGCTTCGGTCAGTCCGGTGACGTTCCGGACCTCTATTCCGCCTACCGGTTGGATGCCGATGCCATCGTGGAGGCGGCGGCGAGGTTGTGTGTCAGATGAGTGGCGAGTCACCGACCGAGGTGCGTCTCCCCCAGCTGGCCGATTCGGTCACCGAGGTGACCCTCGGCGCCTGGCTCAAGTGTGAGGGTGACCGCGTCGCGGCGGGCGAGCCGATCGTCGAGGTCGAAACCGACAAGACGACGGTCGAGCTCGAGGCGCCGGCCGCGGGCGTGCTGAGCGCGATCCAGGTCGGCGAGGGCACCGAGGGCCTCGAGACGGGGGCGCTGTTGGCGCTCATCCGGCCCGAGGCGGAGGCGGGCGGGCCAACCCTGGTGGCCGTGCCATCGGCGCCCGTGGCGCCCGCCGGCGAGGCGTCCCCGGCTAAATCGCCAGAACCGGCGGCGGTGGAGCCGCTCCCGGCGACGCCCTCCGAGGACGCCCCCGCCGTCGCCACCCCGATGGCTCGAAAGATGGCGGCGGCGGCCGGAATCGACCTCTCGACGGTCTCCGGCACGGGCCGTGAGGGACGCATCACGAAGGCCGACATCGATCGGCTGCTTCCGGGGGTCGGGACGCCCGCGTCGCCACCGCCGTCGCCGCACATCGTGGCAGGTGAGGACGGGGGCTTCCACGACGAGCCGTTGACCGCCATGCGCCGCGTGACCGCCACGCGGATGCAGCAGGCGAAGCAGGCGGTGCCGCACTTCTACCTGCGGGCCGAGTGTGACGTCGGGGGCGCCATGGCGGTCATCGCGCAGGCGAAGGCCTTGGGGCGAGAGCCGACGCCGACGCTGACCGATCTGGTGATCCGGGCCGCGTCGCTCGCACTGCGCCAGGTGCCTCGCGCCAACTCCGCGTGGGCGGACGGAGTGCTGCGCCTCTATGATGCCGTTGACATCGCCCTCGCCGTGAATACGCCGGACGGACTGATCACGCCGGTCCTTCGAATGGCCGACACGAAAGATCTGGGCGACATCGCCCAGGAGCGGCTGGCGCTGGTCACGCGGGCCCGCGACGGCGCTCTGGGTCCCGATGAGTACACCGGAGGCACGTTCACCATCTCCAATCTGGGGATGTACGGCGTCGACAGCCTGTTTGCCATCGTCAACCCTCCGCAAAGCTGTGTGCTCGGGGTGGGGGCGGCGTCGAGACGGCCGATCGCGTTCGACAGCGACGTCCGAATCGGGACCATGATGAGCTGCACCCTCTCGGCCGATCACCGCGCCATCGATGGCGCGACCGGCGCGGAGCTGCTCGCCGCGGTGAAGCGGTACCTCGAGCAGCCGGCGTTGATGGTGTTGTAAGCGGGCCGCCGGCTTCGGTCGGCCTGCGCCTACAGGCTTCAGCCAGAGTTTGTCGAGCGCGGGCCCGTCGGCAAACTCCGTTAGGTCGCGGAACGTGTTTCGTCTCCGCGACCGGCAAGGTCGATATAATCCGAAGATCCATGGATTCGATGTGAAGTGGGACTACCTCTGAGGAGGGGCAGATGAAGCGCATGTTGCTCGTGCTCGTCGGATTGGCGTTGCTCGCGCCGCTGTCGGCCGTTGCGCAGCAGGAGGAGAGCTACGACTACTGGCAGCCGCAGCGAGACATGATTCGTCGCGGCCAGCAGGCCATCTTCATGTGCAACGGCCTGTTCACCTCGAACCGGAGCCTCGAGAGCGTGGTCGCGCAGGAGCTGGCGTTTCTGCCGGAAGTGCAGCCCTACGAGGTCGACCAGGCGCGACGGGCTGTCATCATCGGCACGGAGGGAGCGGTTCCCGTGATGCGCGCCGCGTTCCGTGAGGGGATCGGGTGCGTCATCCTGCCGCCGGATCAGACCCTCGCCGACATCGACGCGCTGCCGGAGTTGACGCTTCCGTATCCTGCCGGCGACCCGGCCACCATCGCCTGGCCGGACGGCGATCTCGTAGCCGACACGTCGCTGCCGCCCGGTATCGATGCGGGCGCCCTCCAGGCCGCGTCGGACTGGGCGTTCGAGCGCGACACGCCGGAGCAGGACACGCTCAGCCTGCTCGTCGTTCACGACGGGCGCATCGTCCACGAACGCTACGCCCCCGGGGTGGACATGACCACCCGCACGCGCACCTGGTCCACCGCCAAGAGCATCGCCTCGACGCTCATCGGCATGCTGGTGGATGAAGGGAAGATGTACCTCGACGAGCCGCTCGGATTCGAGTGGTTGCCGCGGACGCGCGTTCTGGGCGAGGACCCGCGGAGCGAGATCACCCTGCGACACGCGCTCCACATGTCGAGCGGGCTCGACACCATCGACAATGCGGGTCGCGAGTATGCCACCGGCTCGGGAATGTCCTACTGGGCCGGGTCGAGCTCTGTGAGCGGCGCCCTCCGCCAGGCGCTGATTCGCAAGCCAGGCACGAACTGGGACTACGAGAACTACGACACGATCCTTGCGGTCTACAAGATGAAGCAGGCGATCGGCGACGATCAGACTTACCTGGAGTTCCCCCGTCGCCGGCTGCTCGACAAGATCGGGATGCGGAACACCTTGCTCAGCACCGACCGCTTCGGCGACTTCATCCTGAGTAGCCAGATCTACACCAACGCCAGAGACCTCGCCCGGTTCGGGCTGTTGTATCTGAATGGCGGCTTGTGGAACGGGGAGCGGCTGGTGTCAGAGTCCTGGGTCGACTTCGTTCGCACCCCGGCGCCGGCTACCGTCGGTCGCGGAGGCATGTACGGCGGCCAGTTCTGGCTGGTTCCCGAAGACCGGGACGACGTGCCCAAGGACGCGTACTCGACCTCGGGCAACCGTGGCCAGTTCGTCGTGATCGCGCCGTCGCACGATCTGGTGATCGTTCGTCGCGGTCTCGACTATGGACGCCAGGGGTTCGACCGCTGGGGGTTGCTGCGAGAGGTGATCAAGGCCGTCGGAGAGCCCACCAACAACTGATTCGTCCCAGGCGGGACACGACCAGAGCCGCGGGCTGCGCTAGCCCGCGGCTTTTTTCGTCTTGCGGCCCAGTTTGACGACGATGTCGTACTCCTTCTTGGTGACCGGTTGTACCGAGAGGCGGCTCCCTTTCTGCACCACCTTCATGTCTTCGAGGCCCTTGGTTTCCTTCAGCGTCGACAGCGCCACAGTGCCGGCGAATCGCTCCTCGAATGCCAGATCGACCATGAACCACACCGGCTTGTCTTTGGTGCTGCGCGCGTCGAAGTACTTGTGGCCCTTCTTCCACGCGAAGTGGTCCGGGTAGCCGGTCTTGGCGATGGTGGCCAGCCCCGAGACCCCCGACGGGTCCGCGTTCGACGCGTAGAACAGCACCCCGTCGCCAATCTGCATGTCGTCGCGCATGAAGTTGCGCGCCTGGAAGTTCCGCACGCCTTCCCAGCAGGTGTCGCCATCACGCTCGAGGTCGCCGATGCTGTAGGCGTCCGGCTCGCACTTCATCAACCAGTACCGCTTTGCCATGTGGCCTATTGTATGCGCCGGTTGCGGGCCCGCCACGAGCGTCGCGTCAGCGACCAGGCTCGGAGCCGCGGCCGGCGCTCGAAATCGGGAGGCGTGACCTCCGAGGTGATGTCTTCAGCGGCGAACCGGGTGCCGACGGCCGGGTCCAGCGCGAACGTGCGGAGGTTCGTGGCGAACAGGATCTCGCCTCCCGGCGCGAGCCGGTCGCCAATCCGCTCGAGCAGCACGGTGTGGTCGCGCTGGATGTCGAACTCCGTCCGCATCGCTCGCGACCGCGAGTACGTGGGTGGTGCGACAAAGATGAGGTCAAACCCCTCGTTCTTGCGGCGTGAGAGCCACTGCGCAACGTCGGCTCGGACCAACTCATGCGTCGCCGTATCGATGCCGTTCAGACGGAAGTTCCGACGGCCCCAGTCGAGATACCGCTTCGAGAGATCAACGCTCGTCGTGGCCAGCGCGCCACCGGCCGCGGCGGCGACCGACGCGGCACAGGTGTAGGCGAACAGGTTCAGGAATCGCCGTCGCTCTGTTCGTTCCCTGATGCGCTGGCGAAGCAGGCGGTCGTCGAGGAAGAGGCCCGTGTCGAGGTAGGCCTCGAGATTGACCTCGAATCTCAATCCCTGTTCCTGCACGACGCGAGTGCGTCCCGTGCTGTCTCGGCGGTCGTGCTGCTGGCCGCCGCCGCGCCGTTCTCGCACCCGCAACGTGACCTCTTCGGGACCCACCCCGAGGAGTTCTGGCACCACGTGCATCGCGTCGCGAAGGCGCCGTTCGGCGTCGGCGACCCGCACCTTGCGGGGGCGGGCGTACTCCTCCATGCGCACCGCACCGTCATACCAGTCGATGGCGAGGTTGTAGGCCGGCACGTCGGCGTCGTAGAACCGGTAGCAGGTCGTTCCGGACCGTTTGGCCCATGGCCGGATCCGGGACAGGTTCTTGGTGATCCTGGTGGTCAGCGCCTTCGCTTCCGGACTGGCCCGACGCCAGCCGGGTCCGCCTGTGCCGGTCACCGCCTGGGCGGCGATCGGCAGCTCCAGGAGACGCGACTCGATGGGACCGTTGAACAGGATGTGCCGCGAGGCGGGGCGGAGACCGATCTGCTTCCCCAGCCGGACGCTGCCGGTGAATACCCAGGCCGTCCAGCCGGCGAATCGCTGCTTCAGGACATCACCGAGCAGCGCGTAGAGCGGCCCGAGCTCGCCCTCCTCGCCGAGTCGGGCTCCGTAGGGCGGGTTGGTGACCACGAGGCCCGGGGTGGGCCACGGTGGTTCAGCTTCGCGCAGGTCACCCTGAGCGATCGAGATGCGCTCTGCGAGGCCGGCGGCCTGGACGGCACGGCGTGCCGTGGCGACCGCCTTTGCGGAGCCGTCGGCGCCGGCCAGCCTGAGTTCTGGCTGGCCGGCGGCATCGCGACGCGCCTCCGCTTCGGTCTGCAGCGCCTGCCACAGTTCCGGTTGGTGGCCCTCCCAGCCTCCGCCCCCCGGGAGCGGGCGCCCCAGACCCGGGGCACGGTCGAGCCGCATCGCCGCGGCTTCGAGCAGCAGCGTGCCGGAGCCGCACAGCGGATCGAACAGCGGCGTGTCGGGCGCGAGGTCGGGCCACCGCGCCAGGCGGAGAATGGCGGCCGCCAGGTTCTCCTTCAGGGGGGCGTCGGCGCCTCTCCGTGGCTGGCCGCGTCGATGGAGGCCGCGTCCGGACAGATCAAGGCTCACGGTGACCCGCGGACCGGAGACATGGAGGTTGACCCGAAGATCGGGGGTCTTCGTATCGACGCTCGGACGCTGGTCCCGAGCGGCCCGGATCCGATCGACGATGGCGTCCTTTGCCTTCAGCGCGAGGAAGTGCCCCGGGCCTGCCGGCGCGTTCTTCCCCGCGACATCGACCGCCAGCGTGCGCCGGGGGTCGAGATGTTCGGACCAGGGGATGGCGTACAGCCCGTCGTAGAGCGCATCGGCGTCGGGCGCATCGAAGGAGGTGAGTGGGCACAGGACGCGGCTGGCGACGCGCGACCACAGGCAGGCGCGATAGCCGTCTTCCAGCGTGACCCCGAACCGGACGCCACCGCGTTCGACCACGACCGGCGCAATGCCGAGGGCGTCGAGCTCGGCGGCGAGCACCGACTCGGTGCCGCGCGCGGCAATGGCGAAGTACCCAGGTGTCGACACGGCCGATCCGCTTGGGTCCCGGCGGGAGGCTACTGTCCGAGCTGCTCGCGAATGCGGGCGACGGTCCGGTCGGTCCTCGCCTCGGCGATCTGCTCGGCGAGCTCCAGCGACCGGCTCAGGTCGTCGATCGCCACTCCGTCGATCGTGGCCTGGCGGGCCGTGACTCGGGCCGACCACCGCACCGATTCCGGGTCGTCAAGCATCATGTTGAGCGTGATGGTGGGGTTGTCGTGCAGGCCGTCGCTTGGCTGTGTCTCGGTGGTGACGCCCAGTTCACGAAGCACGTCTCTGGCGTCGGGCGCACGGTAGTACTCGGGAACATGCACCACCCGCGTCTCGCCCTGCCAGCGCTCTGACAGCGCCGTGGCCACGTTGGCCATGCCCCGCTGATTCCCACCGCTGTCGCCGATCAGCACGATGTCGGTGAAGCCGTGCATCTTCAGGCTATGGGCCACATCGGTCAACAGCGCCTCGAAGGTGTCCTGGCGGAGGCTGAGCGTGCCCGGGCTGCGCATATGACCGGTCGGGGGATCGATCTGGCCTTCAGGCACCAGCTCGATGACTGGGGCGCACAGCGCATCACCCAGGCGCCGCGCGATCCGCTCGCAGTTGGCTCGAAGGACGTAGTTGTGCTTTCCGGTGGCCAGCCACGGACCGTTCGGCTCCACCCCGCCGGTCGAGATGATGGCGGTGGTCGTCCCCGCGGCCAGCGCGTCCCGGACGTCCATCCACGTCATCGCCTCGAGCCAGACCGTGTCGGCGGTCGGCAACGGGTTGGCCGTGTCGGCGCAGTTGTACTCGCTGGCCTGGCAACTGCCGCCGCCCAGGCTTCGGGGATCGGGAGTGGGCCGTGGGGCCGGATTTGTCACGTGAGCCGGACGGGGTGGACGGGGCGGCGCGGGGAGCGTCCCGCGGTTGGCCAGAGCGCGCTCGATCGCTGTGGCCGTGTGAGCGGCGCGGAACGCCACCACCTCGCGAGCCAGCTCGAGGGTGCGCACGCGGTCGGCCAGTGACACGCCGTCGATCGACGCCAGCCCCTGCGCGACCCGTGCGTCGTATCTGATCGACGACGGGTCGGCGTAGAACATGTTCAGCGTGATCAGGGGATCGTCGTGGAGGCCGTCGCTCTCGCCCGCTTCGAGGCCGCGATACGCCATATAGCGACGGACGGCCGTGTAGTCGTAGTACTCCTGCACGTGCGCTACGACTGGGCCCGTCCCCCACTCGGCGTTCAGTCGCTCGGCGACGGCGCGCTGTCCGCGCTGGTTGCCGCCGCTGTCGCCGATGAACACGATGTTCCGGAAGCCGTGCGTCTTCAGGCTCCGGGCCACGTCGGTGAGCATCGCCTCGAAGGTGTCCTGTCGCACCGACAGCGTACCCGGGCTCCGCATATGTCCGGTTTGCGGCTCGATCTGACCTTCCGGCACCAGCTTGATGACCGGTGCGCACAGCGCATCGCCAAGACGGCGCGCGATGGCGTCGCAGTTGGCCTTCAGCACGTAGTTGTGCTTGCCGGTGACGAGCCACGGACCGTTCGGCTCGACCCCGCCGGTCGGCACGATGGCGGTGGTCTTGCCAGCGGCAAGAGCGTCCCGGACGTCCATCCAGGTCATCTCCTCGATCCAGACAGTGTCCGGGGCTGCCAGGGGATTGGGCGTGTCGACGCAGTTGTAGACGTTGTCGCGGCAATCGCCGCCCCCCATCGAGCGCGGGTCTGGCGCCCGCCGTTCCTGGGCAGCGGCCGGGAGCGAGACGAGAAGGAGCGCGAGCGTCAGCCAGTACCTCATGGTGCCTCCCGGTCCGGATTCTCGAGGTTGGGCAGGTTGCCGTCCGCATCCTCGGGATCGGTATAGCCCGTCTTCTCCTCGACGATGATCTCCATCGCGGCCTGTTGTTCCGCGCTGTGGATCTTGTCCATCATCGACGCGGCGCTTGGCCCCGGGGTCACCCGCCGCTTTCGGAGCCGGTAGGTGCCGATGAGCAGCCAGATGATCAAACCCCAGATGACGAGGTTGATGTAGGTCGACATCGGTTCGCGGTCCTGCCGCCGGCGACCTACTCGGCCAGCGTGCTCCAGTTGTCGACGACGTGCTCGGCGGTGCGCCAGGCCAGCGCCTGTGCGGTCAGCGTCGGGTTGCGAGCACCGCTCGTGCCCATGACCGACGCGCCCAGGACGGCTAGGTTCGGCACCTCATGCGAGACGCCGTAGCGGTCGACCACGTTGGTTTCGGGGTTGTCGCCCATGCGGGTACCGCCGTAGGCGTGGGTGGAGACACCCATCTGACCGCCCAGCGGGCTGCGCACCACATCGATGGCGCCCGCTTCGCGATACCACCGCTCCATCTTTTGCTGCAGGAAGTCGGCGATGCGGAGCTCGTTCTCCTTGTACTCGGCCGTGATGCGGATCACGGGGAACCCGAGCGGGTCGGTGACCCCGGGGTCGAGGTCGAGGTAGTTCGACTCGTAGGGCAGGGTGGTCTTCTGAATGTAGGCGCTGTTGGTACGGTCGGCGTTCTCTCGAACGAACCGCTTCCAGGCCGAGCCCCAGGTCGGCGCGAGACCGAACGTGCTCATGCCGGCAGCCGAGATCGGCCGCCGATCCGAGTACACCCACAGGTTGCCGCCCCCGATGAAGTCGAGGTCGCCGTGGTCGAAGTTGTCGTCGGCGAAGTCGTCGATTGCGACACCCTGCGCCGGCAGGCCGTACCAGGCATGGGTGTCATAAGGGAACAGCGCCGTGACCCCGGCGTCCTGATGGTGGCTGAGATAGTGCCGGCCGACCTGGGCGCGATTGTTCGACAGACCCAAGGGGAACGCCCGCGACTTGGAGAGCAGCAGCAGGCGCACGTTCTCGTAGGTGTAGGTCGAGAGGAACACGAACTTGGCCGGTTGGAAGTATTCCTCCCGGTCCTGCAGATAGGTGACCCCGGTCACGCGACCGTTGTTGTCGGTCTCGATCTTGGTGACCGTCGCGTGGGTCACGACCGACAGTCGGCCGGTCGCCTCGGCCTGGGGGATGGTGGTCACAGCCGGGGAGTTCTTGGCGTCGACGTGACAACCGCCCTTGTTGCAATGGCCGTGGTACATGCAACCGGAGCGGCCCTGATACGCCTCGGAATTCACCGCCGCCGGTCCGGGGAACGGCTTCCAGCCGAGCGACCGTGCCGCGTCGGCCATCCCGTCCAGGTACTTGGTCCACCGCAGCGCCGGCATGGGGTACGCGCGTTCGCGCGCGCCTTCGAACGGGTTGCCACGCGCATCTATCCGGCCCTGCACGTTGCCGGCCTGGCCCGAGACGCCAATCTCGTGCTCGACCCGGTCGTAGTACGCCTCGATGTCCTCGTAGCCGATCGGCCAGTCCTCGACGGTGGAGCCCTCGGGGATCCGGGAGCGCCCGTAGCGGTTGGTCGTTTCAGACACCACCTTGAAGTCCCACGGGTTCAGGCGCCAGCTTTGCGCCCAGTAGTGGAGTGTGGTGCCGCCGACCCCGTTCATCATCGGGTGGCCGCCACCCTGGACGGCGGTGCCGCCGCCGGTGCGTCGGAGTGTGGGCACTTCGCTGTCACACTTGCGGACCGAGAAGGGCCAGTCGCGCACGTTGTTCCGGATCTCGTCGGGGGCGAAGTCGCGTTTGGTCAGGCGGCTGCCTGCCTCGAGCCCCACGATGTCGAGTCCGGCCTCGGCCAGCGGCAGCGCGGCGACGCCGCCGGCGGCGCCGAGCCCGATGATGACCACGTCGGTGCCGGGGAGCCTAGTCGCCATGGTGGGTGCCTCCTGGACCTCGTCGATCCACGATCGACTTCTCGAAGTTCGGAGAGTCGTAGGCGGAGCGGTGATTCGGTTCCAGTTCGCCCGCTTCCAGCGCCTCCTGGAGCGCGGGAGAGACCGCCGTGCGCACGCCCGGATAGCGCAGCAGGTCCCAGCCGATGTAGTCGCGGTTGCCGCCGTAGTAGGGGTCGCCGAAGGTGCCCTGCAGCACGTGGCCCCGCACCATCCCGAAGAAGCTGGCCGAGCTGCCGCTGAAGCCGGTCTTGGCTCCGGTGGCCCCGCCGGTCTCGACGTCGAGCAGGGCCGAGACCTGGTCGAGATGCGAGAGCTCGCGGAACGGCCCGCCCCGCGAGGCCCGGCAGTAGCGGTCGAAGGCGGCGAGCCCACCCCGGTAGGCGTCACGCGAATCCGACAAGGCGCCACCGAGCGCCCGGTCGATGTACACCACGGCTCCGGCAGCCACCGCTCCCGGCCCCAGCTCGTCTTCCGGGATCAGGTGGTCGGCGATCGCCTCGAGCAGTTCGGCTTCATCGGTCGTGAGCTGTTCATAGACCGCCGGGGCGGGGGGCGAGCCGACGGGCTGTGTCGTCGCCGGTCCCTGAACCGGCGTCACCGGTTCGGGCGCGCCGGCCGACGCCGGGACGCCGACCGCGGTCGCCGCGGCCGCGGCGCCGGCAGCGCCCGCGCCGCGAAGCAGCGCTCGGCGTGACAACGTTCGTGAATGTTCGTCTGCCATCGCGTCTGTCCTCAGAACCGTTCGTACACCGGGACGATCTCGCCTTCGCCGATGATGTGGCCTTCCATCGCTCGCAGCAAATCCTCCCGGTCGAGGCCCGGTTGCAGGCCAAGCTCGGTGTCCAGCGCGAACACCTTGAAGTGGTAGATGTGCGGGGTTCCCGCGGGGGGGGCCGGACCACGGTAGTAGGGACGACGCCAGCCGTTCAGCCCCTGGATCGCGCCGGCCAGCTCGTCCGGCATGGGCGTCTCCTCCATGATGGGGAGACCTTCCGGGAGCCCGGTGGCCGTGCCGGGGATGCTGTAGATGATCCAGTGTACCCAGGGCGGCGGGTTGCCGGCGCCAAAGTCCGAGCAGACCACCGCGATCTCTCGGGTGCCGGCTGGAAGGTTGCGCCACGTGATCGGTGGCGACAGGTTACGGCCATCCGGAGTGTAGACCCGCGGCATCGTCTCGCCGCTGGTCATGGCCGGGCTTTCCACGATGATCTCGTGGATCTGGGGTTGTGCCAGGACCGGCGTCGCCAGTAGCCCGGTACAAAGGGCCACCAACGCCGGTCGGTGGAGCAGCGTGTTCATCGTCGACCTCGCCGTGTTTCGGTATCAGTCTACGGGCAGCGGCGGTTCCGTGCATCCCAATTCTGGCGTCGGCGAGGGCGCAGCCGGGTGCTATGTGCCGGGCCGGCTCAATACACACGAGTTCGCCACCGTGACCAGGTTGGCCGAGCTGATCGTGCCGGCCGACGCCGGTGGCGGCAGCGGCGTGGACGCCGGCGCGCCCGAGTTCATCGACCTGCTGTGCGGGCAGAACGAGGAGCTGGCCAACATCTATCAGGGCGGATTGGCGTGGATGGACGCGACCATGCGTCGCCGCGCTGGTTCGACGTTCGTCGATGCCGCCGCTATCGAGCAGACGGCCCTGCTCGATGCGTTGGTGGCGGCAGAGCGCTCCGATACCCCTGGCGAGCTTGGCCCGGGCGTCTCGTTCTTCGACTGGGTGCGCCGGATGACGGTCGACGCCTACTACACTAGTCCGAGCGGTATCGCCGACGTCGGCTATCAGGGCAACCAGGTTCTGGACCGCTTCGAGGTGCCGTCCGAGGCGATCGACTTCGTGAACCGTCGAATCGAGGAGTTGTGAACGCGTGAGAACCGTCGGACTACCGCTGGCCTGCCTCCTCGCCTCGCTTCCCGCCTTCGCGCAACCGTCCCAGGAGCTCCAGTTGGCCTCCGAGGTCCGCCGAACGGCGGCCGCGCCCGCCGCCGTAGCTCCGACCCTGGACGGGGACGTGCTCGGCGACCCCGCGTGGATGGGAGTGCCGGCGGCGAGCGGCTTCGTGCAGACGGCGCCCGATGAGGGGCTGCCAGCCTCGGAGCGCACCGAGGTGCGCGTCGTCTACACCGACGACACGATCTACTTCGGTATCGTCTGCTACGACGACGACCCAGCCTCGATCATCGTCACCGACAGTCGCCGCGACTCGGCGCTGACCAGCAGCGACAGCATCCAGCTGATCCTCGATACGTTCCTCGACCAGCAGAACGGCTTCGTGTTCGGCACCAGCCCGGGCGGGCAGGAGTACGACGGCCAGCTAATCAACGAAGGCGCTGGCGGAAGCGGAATGGGCCGAGGCGGTACCTCGTTCGGTGCCGGCGGCGGCTTCAACCTGAACTGGGATGGAGCCTGGCAAGTTCGCACCGCCATTTCGGACGTCGGCTGGACGGCCGAGTTCGCGATTCCGTTCCGCACCATCCGGTTCCCGGCAGGCCGCGAGCAGGTGTGGGGCTTCAATGTCCAGCGGAGCATCAGGCGCCGAAACGAGCTCGCCTACTGGTCGCCGCTCCCTCGACAGTTCGATCTGTTCCGGGTGTCGATGGCGGGCGAGCTGACCAACGTCCAGGCACCGGCGGATCTGTGGCGCACGCTGCAGATCACGCCCTACGTCGTGGGTGAAGGCGTACAGCGGACCGACGCGCTGGACGACGACATCCGCACCAACGGCGACTGGGGCGCCGACCTCAAGTACGGGGTGACGTCAGGCCTGACCTTCGACGCCACTTACAACACCGACTTCGCGCAGGTCGAAGTCGACCAGCAGCAGATCAACCTCGACCGGTTCAATCTGTTCTTCCCCGAAAAGCGCCCGTTCTTCCTCGAGAACGCCGGCGCCTTCACGGTGGCCAACAGCGGCGGGGCGGCCTTCAACGATCCGAGTCAGACGGAGCTCTTCTTCAGCCGTCGGATAGGTATCGGTGACGGCGGACAGGCGATTCCGATCCTTGGTGGCGCACGGCTGTCTGGAAAGGTGACCGATTCCACGACCATCGGTCTGCTGAACATGCAGACCGACGAGGTGTTTGGCAACGCGGGCAACAATTTCGGGGTAGCTCGGCTGCGCCAGGACCTCCCGAACCGGTCCAGCATCGGCGTCCTGTTCGTCAATCGGCAGGCCACCGGCGATCTGGCGGCGAGCAACGACATCAACCGGACCTACGCGCTCGACGGTCGGTTGGGCTTCGGACAGAACGGCACCATCTCCGGTTTCGCGGCGAAGACCGAGACTCCAGGTCTGCGTGACGAGGACCACGCATGGGATGCGGCCGTCGACTACAACGCGCAGGCCTGGCGGGTGCGCCTCGGCTACATGGAGATGGGCGACAACTTCAATCCTGAGGTTGGCTTCGTGCGTCGCCGGGGCTTCCGGAAGGTGGACGGGGGCATCTTCTACACCTATCGCCCGGAGAACTTCCTGAAGATTCAGGAGGTCCAGCCGCACGTCACCTTCAACCGGTTCTGGAACTACGACGAGGGATTCATCGAGAGCTCGTTGCTCCACATGGATAACCTCTGGGAGTTCAATGACAGCTCCATCCTCATCACCGCCTGGAACATCCGGAAGGAAGGGGTGGTGCGCTCGTTCACGGTATCCGGCGTGCCGGTGGCACCGGGCGCCTACGAGTGGAACGAGGTGATGCTGAATTACAACACCGACGCGTCGAGGCCGGTGACCATCGGTGCTCGGGTCCAGGCGAGCGGGTTCTTCGGTGGGGAGCTGCTGAGCTACGGTCCGTCGCTCGGGTTCCGTCGTGGCGAGACGCTCAACGTGCGGATCAACTGGAGCCGGAACGACATCGATCTGCCCCTGGGCTCGACGATCACGAATCTCGTCTCCACCACCGTCGCTTACAACTTTTCGCCGCGACTGTTTGCCCAGAGTCTGCTGCAGTACAACGACAGCGCAGACCTTTGGTCGGTCAACCTGAGGTTCGGCTGGCTGCAGGACGCCAACACCGGCCTGTTCCTGGTTTACAACGAGACCGATGGGCTTGGCGCCATACCCCACACCAGTGCCGGCCGTAGCTTCATCCTGAAGTACAGCTATCTGTTCGACGTGTTGCGGTGACCGCGCCCAGATGTTTTCGGGTCCGCGGCGACGCGCGATGGGGCGCTGCGAATTCGGGTGCTCGAGCGTCTGGCGTCGGCCGGTCGACGGTTCAGACTCAAGGTGCGGTCGGACCCGGCGAAGCCGGTCACCGGCGTGGGCTTGTGGGCGACCGACGGGCGATGGTCGGACGGGGGGACGCTCTTCGTGGCGGGACGGGAGGGCTATGCCGAGCTCGTGTTCTCGGTGCGGGCGACGACGGGCGCCGTCTCGGCCTGTCTGGCTCGCCGCTTCGCGTCGCCTGCGCTCGTAGGGCTCGGCTTGCTGGTGCTCCTCATCCACGCCCTCGTGTTCGTCCTGTTCAATGGTTTGATCGGGCGCGAACGGCCGTTGCCTCGCTGAAGCTCGTCGAAGGGGCGGGTCATTCCGCGAGCGCGTAGGCCCGCAACCCCGGCGTGCTGTCGCCGCCGCCCACCCCGAACACCAGATACTGTCGGCCGTCGTGGAGGTAGGTCATCGGTGCGCCGCGCGGCGAGGTGTGGAGCGGCCGCTCCAGTACGAGCTCGCCGGTGGTCTTCTCGAACACCCGCATGACCCCGAGCTGGGGGTTCTCGGGGTCGTCCGGCGTGTAGCCCTGATTCACGAAGAGCAGGGTCCTGGTGACGAGCGGCGCGTTGCCGTTGACGGCGGCCATCGACTCCCAGCCGAGCGGTCCGACGTCGGTGCCGTTGCCCAGGATGGCGTTGACCTGTTCACGCGGTCCATCGCCCAGCGGCACCTGCCAGGCGATGTCACCCCTGTTGAGGTCGATCGCGGTCAGTCGCGCGTAGGGTGGCTTGATGAGCGGCAGCCCCCGGGGGCCGGCCGGCGACCGTGACCAGGTTTCGAACCTATAGGCCAGGTCAGACTCGTCCGGGTTCGGGGCTTCGAGCGCGGTCACCCACGGATAGGTGGCCGACTGGACGAAGAGATAGCCGGTCTCGGGGTCGACCGAGCCGCCAGGCCAGTTCACGCCCCCCACGATGCCGGGTAGCTGGATCACACCCTCCTTGCCGTCGTGGCCGGCCACAATCGGCGGGGTGAAGAGCGGGCCGATGACGAAGTCCTCGACGATGTCGAGTGCCTCCTGTCGTAGCTCGGGAGTGAAGTCGAGCAGGTCGTCGATGGTCACGCCCTGACGGTCGAACGGCGGCGGCCTGGTGGGGAAGGGTTGGGTTGGCGACAGCCGCTCTCCGGGCACGGTCGAGGCGGGCACCGGCCGCTCTTCGATCGGCCAGACCGGCTCGCCGGTCACCCGGTCGAACACGTAGGTGAAGGCCTGTTTGCTGGTCTGCGCCAGCGCCTTGATCGGACGGCCGTCAACCACGATGTCCACCAGGTTCGGCGCGGTGGGGAAGTCGTAGTCCCAGACCCCGTGATGGACCGCCTGGAAGTGCCAGATCCGGTGGCCGGTCTCGGCGTCGAGGGCGACCACGCTCTCGGCGAAGAGGTTGTCGCCAAGCCGGTGGCCGCCATACCAGTCGTCGCTCGGGGTGCCGAGCGGCAGATAGACGTAGCCGAGCTCCTCGTCGCAGCTCATCCAGGACCAGACGTTCGTGTTGCCGGTGTAGCGCCACGAGCCGTCTTCCCAGGTCTCGACGCCAAGCTCGCCCTCCTGCGGAATGGTGTGGAAGATCCACTTCATGGCGCCGGTGCGAACGTCGTAGCCGCGGACGTGGCCCGGCGGCATCTGACGGGTCAGCCCGAGGTCGTTGACGATGGAGCCGACCACTATCGTGTCGCCACACATCGTCGGCGGCGATTTCTGGTTGTAGTGCTCGCGCGGGATTTCCCGCCCGAGTCCCAGGGTCAGGTCCACGTAGCCGCCATCACCGAAGTCGGTGACCAGGGCGCCGGTGGCCGGGTCCAGGGTGAGCAACTGCATGCCGCCGGTCGCGAAGACGATCCGCTCGTCGTCGGCGCCGTCGCTCCAGTAGGCGACTCCGCGGCTGCCCAGGCCGCCATGGGTGGGCGTCTCGAAGTCGTAGGCCTTCGGGTCGAACGACCAGAGCAGCGCGCCGGTCGCCGGGTCGAGTGCGGCCACCAGGTTCAGGGTGGTACTGACATAGAGCCGGTCGTCCACCTTGATTGGGGTGGACCGGAAGCCTCTCGGAGGCTGGCCGGTCGTCGCATCGAGCGCGGCTGCGTCCCAGGTCCACACCGGCTCGAGACGATCAACGTTGTCCGGGGTGATCTGGTCGAGACCCGAGTACTTCGTGCTGGCCGGATCGGCCGCGAACGACCGCCAGTCGCCCACCGGGACCTGGGCCTGGGTCGACGCGGCTGCTATCACGCCGACGACGACCGTGAGGGTAGCGATTCGTCCAGCCCGGCACAGGAGTTTCTGCACGCGCCAATTCTGGCATGACAGCAACCGAAGTCGTAGACTGGGCGGATTCGAAGGAGTGGTGGACACTTGAGAGCTACGAGACTGGGCGGACTGGCCGTCGGCGTCTTCGTGACGTGCGTCTCGGCGACCGCCTCCGCGCAGCCGGGCGCCACCGACGGCGAGTGGCGGTTCTACGCCGCCGACACCTACGCCAGCAAATACTCGCCCCTCGACCAGATCACAGCCGACAACTTCGAAGACCTTGAAGTGGCCTGGCGGTGGGAGACCGCCGACACCCACCTGGTCTACGACGGACCGCACGGAGCGACGGTGGTCTCCGCCGACACGCTCTTCGAGATCCTCGAGTCAGAGGAGCCGGATCGCTGGGTCACCCGGCCAGGCCCAGGGCGTCTGGTGGCGACGCCGCTCATGGTCGACGGCGTGCTCTATCTGAGCACCCCGCTCTACCAGGCGGCGGCGATCGACGCTCGCACCGGTCGAACCCTGTGGGTACACGACCCTCGCATCTACGAGGCCGGGACCCCGGCCCCGGCGCCCTGGGCGCACCGTGGGGTCGGCTACTGGGAGAACGGCGGCGCCGCGCGCATCGTCTGGGGCACGGGCGACGGGTTTCTCATGGCCGTCGATGCGGCCACCGGCTTGCCCGCCTCGGACTTCGGCGACAACGGGCGAGTCGACCTGACGGACGGGTTGCCGCGGGCGACCCGAGGCGAGCGTGACAATCTGAATCTGCTGCCCCTGTCGTCGCAGTCGGCGCCGCTCGTGGTGGGCGACACCATCATCGTCGGGTCGTCGATCAACGACTTCAGCGTCACCAAGGAGATGCCGCCCGGGTTCTCGCGCGCCTACGATGCGCGGACCGGCGACCATCGCTGGGATTTTCACAACATTCCGCAGAGCGGCGATGAGTTCGGCAGCGACACCTGGGGCAACGAGTCCTGGCGGTACTCGGGCAACGCCAACACCTGGTCGAACATGAGTGCCGATCCTGAGCTGGGGATCGTCTATCTGCCGACCAGTACCCCCACGTCCGACTACTACGGTGGACATCGGCCGGGCGACAACCTGTTTGCCGAGAGTCTCGTCGCGGTCGACATCGAGACCGGCCAGCGGCTGTGGCACTTCCAGATGGTCCACCACGGCGTCTGGGACTACGACAATCCGACCGCTCCGAACATGCTCGACGTCTCCGTGGACGGCCGTCCGGTGAAGATGGTGGCGCAGGTCACCAAGCAGGCGTTCGTCTATGCGTTCGATCGGGTGACGGGCGAGCCGATCTGGCCGATCGAGGAGCGCGAGGTCAACACCGAGACCGATCTGGAAGGGGAAGTGCTGTCTCCGACCCAGCCGTTCCCGACCCGGCCCGCGGCCTTCGATACGCAGGGAGCGTCGATCGACGACCTGGTGGACTTCACGCCCGAGATCCGAGAGATGGCGCTCGACGCGGTCGACGGGTTCCGGCTGGGGCCGCTCTATACGCCGCTCTCGCTCCGCGGCACGATCTTCCGCCCCAGCGCGGGCGGTGGCGCCAACTGGTCGGGCGCGGCGGTTGATCCGGAGACGGGCGTGCTCTATATCCCGTCGCGCAACGTGCACTCGGTGATGCGCTTTCGTCGTCCTGAGCCGGGTGATCCGTCGACGCTGGACTACATCCTGACCCGCGGGCGGGCGTCGTTCATCGAGGCGGGGAATCCGGACCGCCGACCGACGATGCCGCAGGGGCTGCCGCTCTGGAAGCCGCCCTACTCGCGAATGACCGCGATCGACATGAACAGCGGAGACCATCTGTGGATGACGCCACTCGGGAATGGTGACCGCATTCGAAACCACCCGATGCTCCGCGACCTGAACCTGCCGCCGCTCGGCGGCGACGACAGCCGGAGCGGACCGGTGTTGACGCGGACGTTGTTGATTCACGCCTTGACGGCGGGTGGCGCCAATGACGGACCTCGTCTGGTGGCCTACGACAAGACCACGGGCGAGCCGGTGGGGTCGGTCGACCTGCCGGGTGGCGCCATTGGCACGCCAATGACGTACATGCTCGATGGCACCCAGTACCTCGCCCTCACGGTGGGCGGGGGACAGGCCCCGTCGCTCATCACACTGGCCCTTCCGGGAGGCCGGCCATGACGCGGGCCCGGGCGGCATGCGTCGCCGTGGCGCTGGCGTGCTCCACCTCCGTCGTCGCCCAGCCGTCTGGCGAGCAGGCTCAGCACCGCGGCACACTCGACCGCTACTGCGTCACCTGTCACAACCAGCAGGTGGTGGCCGGCACCGCGTCGAGCCCGCTCGCCGGTCAGCTCCGGGCCATCGGCCTCACGCTCGACACGCTTTCGCTGGACACCCTCGAGGCCGAGGCCGCGACCTAGGAGCGTGTGGTGCGGAAGCTGCGCGCCGGCATGATGCCGCCGGCCGGTCGACCGCGGCCGGCGGGTGACGGACTGGCGCAGCTGGCGAGCTGGCTCGAAGGCGAGCTGGATCGCGCCGCCGTGGCCCGGCCCTATCCGGGACGGTCGGTGGCGATGCATCGGTTGAATCGGGTCGAGTATCGGAACGTCGTCAGGGATCTGCTTGGCGTCGAGGCCGATGTCGAGGCGTTGCTCCCGGCCGACGATTCGAGCGAAGGGTTCGACAACATCGGGGTCGCGCTCCGACTCTCGGAGTCGTTGCTGGAACGCTACCTGGCCGCGGCGAGAACGGTCAGTCGGCTGGCTGTTGGGACTGCGCCACCCTCGGTGGGCGGGCAGACCTATCGACTGGCCACCGACCTCCCCCAGCACGACCGGGTCGAGACCTTGCCGTTCGGCACCCGCGGCGGCGCCGACGTCCGTCACCTGTTCCCAAGGGACGCCGAGTATGAGAGCGAGGTGGCGCTCTCCCGCGCCCGGAGCGCCCGGGTGCGATTCGTGCGTTGACGCCTGAGGGGCGGGTCGGGTGCGTCGCCGGAGGGTGGGGTAGCGTCGTCGACGTCCCACCAGAGCTGGCGGTGCGATTCCCGAAGCTCGTCCAGACGCTCCCAGAATGCGGTTTCTCTGGTTGATGAAACAGCGGTGGCCGTCGCGATCACGCGTCATGCCTCACGATGAGGTAGACGAGTCGCCGAACCGCGGAGTTCAGAGGTGGCTACAGCAGCACGTCCTGGACGACCCGGCCGGAGACGTCGGTCAGCCGGAAGTTCCGACCCTGGAACGGATAGGTCAGCCTGGTGTGGTCGATGCCCAGCAGGTGAAGCATGGTCGCGTGCAGGTCGTGGATGTGCACCGGGTCGCGGACGATGTTGTAGGAGAACTCGTCGGTCTCTCCGTGCGTGAAGCCCGGCTTGACGCCGCCACCCGCCATCCAGATGGTGAAGGCACGCGGATGATGGTCGCGTCCGTAGGTCTCTTCGGTGATGATGCCCTGGCTGTAGGCGCTTCGCCCGAACTCGCCGCCCCAGACCACCAGGGTGTCGTCGAGCAGCCCGCGCTGCTTCAGGTCCATCACGAGCGCCGCCTGCGCCTGGTCGACGTCCTTGGCCTGCCTCGAGATCCCCTGGGGCAGTCGGGTGTGCTGGTCCCAGCCCCGGTGGAAGCACTGCACGAACCGCACGTCTCGCTCCGCGAGACGACGAGCGAGCAGGCAGTTTCTGGCGAAGGTGCCCGGGGTCCTCGAATCTTCCCCGTAGAGCTCGAAGGTGCTCTCCGGTTCGTCCGACAGGTCGGTCAGTTCCGGTACCGACGACTGCATCCGATACGCCATTTCGTATTGCGCGATGCGGGTGCTCGTCTCTGGGTCACCGAACTCCTCTTCCTTGAGTCCGTTGAGCGCACCGAGATCGTCGAGGAATCGACGCCGCGTGTCCTGATCCACGCCCGGCGGGTTGGAGAGATAGAGGACCGGGTCGCCCGTGGATAGGAACTTCACGCCCTGATAACGCGTGGGCAGGAACCCGCTGCCCCACAAGCGGTCGTAGAGCGGTTGGCCCGTCTGGGCCGACCCCTTCGACACCATTGCTACGAAGGTGGGCAGATCGGCGTTCATCGACCCGAGTCCGTAGGAGAGCCAGGCCCCCATGCTCGGGCGTCCGGCCAGCTGCGCGCCGGTCTGGAAGAAGGTGATACCGGGGTCGTGGTTGATCGCTTCGGTATGCAGCGACTTGACGAAGCACAGCTCGTCGGCGATCTGCGCGGTGTGCGGCAACAGCTCGCTCACCCAGGCCCCAGACTGTCCGTGCTGGGCGAACGGGAACTTCGACGGCACGAGCGGAAAGCTGTCCTGCCCGGCGGTCATGGCGGTGACCCGCTGGTCGCCGCGCACCGAGGGCGGAAGGTCCTGCCCGGCCAGGTCGGTGAGCGCCGGCTTGTAGTCGAAGAGCTCATGCTGCGACGGCGCGCCCGACATGAACAGATAGATGATCCGCTTCGCCTTCGGCGCGTGGTGCGGCAGGCCAGGGAGGGAGCCGACACCGGCAGGCGTACCCGTCTGTGCGAGCAGGTCCTGTCCGAAGAGCGTCGCCAGGGCGGCCGACCCGATGCCGGTACCCGCGAGCTCCAGGAAGCGACGACGCGCCAGCAGGCGTTCAAAGGGCGATTCCATCCGCTATTCCTTCGTGATCGTGCCGTCGAAGTTCAGGATCAGGTTGGCCACCATGGTGAACGAGGCGAGCTCGGCGACGTCGAGCGTTTCGTCCCGGGTCGACTCTCCCTGTGTGACCAGTGCCAGGGCCGCCTCACGGTTCGCCGAATACTCGGCGAGATGTTCCTGGTAACCGGCCACAAGGATGTCGTGTGCGCGTGCCGGCGGACGATGGGCCGTGGCGAGCAGATAGGCGTAGGCGATCCGGTCCTCGGGCGAGTCGCCGCCTTCCCGCATCATCCGCTCGGCCAGCCGACGCGCCGCTTCCACGTAGGTCACGTCGTTCATCAGGTTCAGGGCCTGCAGCGGCGTGTTCGTACGCCCGGTGCGCACGATGCACGTCTCCCGGGTCGACGAGTCGAACGTCATCATTGTCGGGGGACCGAGGGTCCGCTTCCAGAACGTGTAGAGGCTGCGGCGATAGATGTCGCCGCCCTCGGAAAGCTCGTAGTCGCCGTACCCGCCTTCGACCATGTCGGCCCAGAGCCCCTCCGGCTGGTACGGCTTCACCGAGGGGCCGCCGACCTGCTCGACCAGGAGACCGGAGATGGCCAACGCCTGGTCGCGGATCATCTGCGCCTGGAGACGGAGCCTTGGACCCCGGGAAACCATCCGGTTCTCGGGATCGCGCTCGAACTCGTCCGCACTCATCTTTGACGACTGGCGATAGGCGGCGCTGGTGACGATGGCGCGCTGGAGCGCCTTCACGTCCCAGCCCGAGTCGATGAACTCGGTCGCCAGCCAGTCGAGCAACTCGGGATGGCTGGGATACTCGCCCTGCGTGCCGAAGTTCTCGGCCGTCTTGACCAGCCCGGTGCCGAAATACATCTGCCAGAACCTGTTGACGGTGACCCGGGCGGTCAGCGGGTGGTCCGGATCGACCAGCCACCGGGCGAACGACAGACGGTTGGCCTCGGCGCCGTCGGGCAGCGGTGGGAGCACGCTGGGCACTCCCGGGAAGACCTCTTCGCCCGGCAGATCGTAGGCGCCGCGGTTGAGCAGATAGGTTGGCGTGCGCTCGGCGTTCTCCTCCATCACCATCACGGTGGGGAAGCTGTCCCAGAGCGCGTCGCGCTGCGCCTCGAGGTCGTTGAGGGCTCGGATCGCGTCCTGGATCTCGGCCGGCGCATACTGATCCAGGAACGCCATGCGCAGCTTGTCGGTCTGAGCGTCGGAGCGCTGCGCGGCTGGAATGTCGACGATGGCGCTCAGCGAGGCGACCTCGGCCGCCACGGCCGCTTCGGCTGCGGTCAGCGTGCCCTGGTAGATGCGCACCTCGTCGATGACACCCTGGAATCGAGGCTTGTCCGAGCCGCTGGCGCCGATGCGCAGCGGGAATCCGCGGACCCGCAGCCGGTTCCCGACCAGGTCGTTCAGCGGGGTCTGCGGCTGGACCCGCCCGTCGATGTAGATTTTGATGCCCTCAGGCGTCAGCGAGGCGTCGTAGGTCACCACGACGTGTTGCCACTCGCCGAGCCGGACCGGGTCGACGGTTTCGGCGGCGACGCCGTCGTCGAGCACCCGGGTGGACATGTTGAACCGCAGCTTGGCCTCGTCGAGATAGATGCCCCAGCCGACCTCACCCTGATCGCCGCTGCCGGCGCGTGACAGGACCACGCCATCGGCGGCGTCCGGCTTGATCCAGGCGGCGAAGCTGAAGGCGTCCGTGTAGGTCAGGTCGGGGCTGGGACCCGCGTTGACGAAACGCGTGCCGTCGAAAGCCAGGGCCCGCCCGAGTCGCCCGTCCACGAAGCTCGGCAGGCCATCTTCGAGGACCGCGGGCACCTGGTCGGTCGTCTGGGTTCCGGCGACATCTCCCTCGAAGTCGTGATGCGCGAGCAGCCCGTCGCGCTGGGTCCAGTCGACGCCGCCCGCCTCGGCCAGTGCGGTTTCCCAGGCCGCCTGGGCCGCGGCCGCCTGTCCCTCGAGCGCGGCGAGCGCGGTCCGGGCGTCGGCGAGCTCTACATCCAGGGCGTCGATCTCGTCCTGCTGCTCGTGGGTCGGCGCGGTCACCAGCGGCGGCGAGTTCTGATACTTGAAGCCCTTGCCCCGTTCGGGGATGTTGTTGAAATTGGCCAGGACCTCGAAGAACTCCTTCTGGCTGATCGGGTCGAACTTGTGGTCGTGGCAGCGGGCGCATCCGAGCGTCAGCCCCATCCAGGCCGTGCCGGTGGTCGAGACCCGATCCACCGCGTATTCGGCCAGGAACTCCTCGGGGACGATGCCGCCTTCGCTGTTCAGGCTGTGGTTGCGGTTGAAGGCGGTGGCCACCCGCTGTTCGACCGTGGCGTCCGGCAGCATGTCGCCCGCCAGCTGCTCGATCGTGAACTGATCGAACGGCATATTCTGGTTGTAGGCGTCGATCACCCAGTCGCGCCATCGCCACATGTCGCGCTCGCCATCGGTCTGATAGCCGTTGGTGTCGGCGTAGCGGGCGGCATCCAGCCACTCGGTGGCCATCCGCTCCCCGTAGCGGGGCGAGGACAGCAGCCGGTCGACGACGGTTTCATAGGCGTCGGCCGAGTCGTCGTTCAGGAAGTCGGCCAGCTCCGTCGGCGTCGGTGGAATTCCGGTCAGGTCCAGCGTCACCCGGCGCAAGAGAGTGGCGCGGTCGGCTTCGTTCGACGGGGCCAGGCCCTCGTCCTCGAGCCTCGCCAGGATAAACCGATCGATCGGGTTGCGGGGCCACTCGGCGTCGCCGACGCTCGGCGCCGGGGACCGTTCGGGCGGAATGAACGCCCAATGGTCCTGATACTCGGCGCCCTGGTCGATCCAGCGTCGGAGTGTGTCGATCTGCTCTGGGCGGAGGGCCGCCCGCCCGCGCGGCATCCGGGCCCGTTCGTTATCCTCTGTGACCCGATGAAGGAGCAGGCTCTCGTCCGCGTTCCTCGGGATGATCGCCGGTCCGCCGTAGCGACCCCGGTCGCTGGTCGGACCCTCGGGCACATCGAACCGGAGGCCCGCCTGGCGGGTCGCCTCATTCGGTCCGTGGCAGTTGAAACAGCCCTCGGACAGGATGGGGCGGATGTCCTTGTTGAACTCGACCCGGTCGGTCTGCGCCAGCGCGAGGGCGGGCAGGCCGAGTACGAGTCCGAGGCACATCGAGCGAAGTAGCCGCATCTGCATGAGATATCTCATACAGATGGTAGGCCGACGGCCGGGGCGAGGCAAGGGTGGTTCGAGGTTGCCTGACGGGGGCGGCCCGCCGGCGTGCCGCGGCGGTGAACGGGTAGGTGCCTCGGGACAGTTAGAGTACAGTGTTCGACTGCATACGCCCCCGGAGTCAACGATGATCAGACGACTATTTGCCCTCACGACGTGCGCGTTCGCCCTGACCGCGCTGACAGCTTTCGCGCAGGTCGAGAACTGGACGCCGGTCACCGACGCCGTCCTCCAGGATCCGCCGGCCGAAGACTGGCTCAACTGGCGTCGCACGCTCGATGGACAAGCGCACAGCCCGCTCGACGAGATCACGGCCGACAACGTTGGGGATCTGCGGCTCGTCTGGAGCTGGGCGCTGCGCCCCGGTCCGCAGCAGACGACGCCGCTCGTGCGGGACGGGGTGATGTTCGTCGCCAATCCTGGCGAGATCGTCCATGCTCTCGACGCGGTGACCGGTGAGCTCCTCTGGGAGTACGAACGTGGCGCCGAGGCGCCGGGAAGTAGCTTTGGCGGGCCGCCGCCGGGGCGCATGACCCGCAATATCGCGATGTGGGAGGACAAGATCTACCTCAACACCGCGGATGCGCACATCGTCGCGATCGATGCCCGGACCGGCGAAGAGGTCTGGGACTCGGACATCAATCAGGACGTCGGCTATCAGTTCTCGAGCGGGTCGATCATCGCCGACGGCCGGGTCGTAGCGGGCTTGACCGGGTGCGGGCGCTACCGCGAGGAGAGCTGCTTCATCGTCGGGCTCGACGCCGCGACCGGCGAGGAGCTGTGGCGGACCTCCACCATCGCCCTGCCGGGTCAGCGGGGGGGCGACACCTGGGGCGACCTGCCACCGATGTTCCGGGCCGGAAGCGACTCCTGGATCCCTGGCAGCTATGACCCGGTGACCCGGACCCTGTTCCACGGCACGTCCCAGGCCAAGCCCTGGGCGCGCGCGGTCCGCGGTACCGATGGCGACGCGCTTTACACGAATTCGACGCTGGCGCTGGATCCCGACACCGGGGAGATGAAGTGGTACTACCAGCACCTGCCTGGCGAGACGCTCGACATGGACGAGGTGTTCGAGCGGATCATCGTGGAGTACGACGACCGCCGCTCGGTGTTCACCATGGGTAAGATCGGGGTGCTCTGGGAGATGGGGCTCAACACGGGGCGCTTCAGGAGCGCGCACGACCTGGGCTACCAGACGGTGGCCGACATCGACCCCACCTCCGGTGAGGTGACCTACCGGAACGGCACGATTCCGGTTATCGGCGAAGAGATCTACTGGTGCCCGAGCACGGCCGGCTTCAAGAGCTGGCGCGCCATGTCCTACTACCCGGAGATGGAGACCTTCTTCATTCCGATCAACCTGAACTGCGAGACGGCCATCTTCGGCCCGGTCGATCGGGTTGCCGGAGGCGGAGGCACGGGTCCCGTGCGACGGACCAACCACCACCACCCGGACAGCGACGAGCAGCTGGGTGAGTTCCTGGCGATGGACATGCGGACCGGAGAGGTGAAGTGGCGTCGCCGATTCCGGACGCCGATCAACAGCGCTTCGCTGACCACCGACGGCGGACTCGCGTTCGCCGGCAGCTGGAACCGTCAGATGTACGCGTTCTCCGCCGGGACCGGTGAGACGCTGTGGGAGACGCGGCTGCCCACCTCGATCCAGGGCTTCCCGATCACCTACGCCGTCGACGGCAAACAGTATCTGGCGGTGCCCACCGGCGCCGGCGGCGCGAGCTGGGGGGGCATGATTCCCGCGGATCTCACGCCCGAAGCCAAGCGTCCGGTTGGCGGGAATGGGATTTTCGTCTTCGCGCTGCCTGACTAACCCATGGCGGCGGCTGGGCGATCTGTAACGTCTGGTCGCCCGTCGTCGTCCATACCCACCAGTGCCGACACGTCTTTCGTTCCCGTTTCTGCTTATTTCACTCCTGCTGGCGCCGGCTGCCACGGCCATCGCCCAGGGGGTGGGTGTGCCCGCCTCGTCCGCCGCCGAGCGACAGCTGACCCCGGGCGGGGTGCCCCTGGTTCGTGCGATTCCCGTCGATACGGCTCCCCTCGTCGATGGCCAGATCCTTGGCGATCCCGCCTACGACGAGGCGATGCTGGCGACCGGGTTCGTCCAGAGCCGCCCGTTCGAAGGGCAGCCGGCGTCCGAGCGGACCGAGGTGCGCATCGTCTACACCGCCGACACGCTCTATTTCGGCGTGGTCTGCTACACCGACGACGCGGCGTCGATCATCGTGGCCGATAGTCGGCGAGACTCGGACCTGACCGAGACCGACAGCTTCCAGATCATCCTCGACACCTATCACGACGGTTTGAACGGCTTCGTGTTCGGCACCAATCCGGCCGGCGTCGAGTACGACGGTCAGCTCACCAACGAGGGACAGGGCAGTGGCGGTGGCACCGGGCGTCCCGGGGGGAGCCAGCAGCAGCGCGGCTCGGGCGGTGGCTTCAATCTGAACTGGGATGGGGCCTGGCAGGTCGTGACCCAGGTCAATGACCAGGGCTGGACGGCCGAGATCGCCATTCCGTTCCGCACCCTGCGCTACCCGTCGTCGGACGATCAGACCTGGGGCATGAACTTCCAGCGGAACATCCGCGCCCAGAACGAGCAGGCGTTCTGGTCGCCGTTGCCGCGTCAGTTCAACCTGAACCGGATCTCGCTGGCCGGCGAGCTGCAAGGGTTGACCGTCCCGCCCCAGCGCAATCTCCAGCTCATGCCCTACGCGCTGGGTGAAGCGGTGCACCGGAGCGCCGACGGGAGCGACACCACGAGCGGCGATGTCGGCATTGACCTCAAGTACAGCGTGACCCCGAGTCTCACGCTCGACGCTACCTACAACACCGACTTCGCCCAGGTCGAGGTGGACGACCAGCAGGTGAACCTCGATCGGTTCAACCTGTTCTTTCCGGAGAAACGTCCCTTCTTCCTGGAGAACGCCGGCCTGTTCTCGGTGGGTCAGCAGGGCGCCGTCGATATCTTCTTCAGCCGCCGGATCGGGTTGGGCGCCGGCGGCACCCAGATCCCCATCCTGGGCGGCGGGCGTCTGTCCGGCAAGGTCGGCCGCAACACGAACGTCGGGTTCCTGAACATGCAGCAGGACTCGGTCACGAGCGCCGGGTCGCCACAGCAGAACTTCACCGTCGCCAGAGTGCGGCAGGACCTGGCGAATCGGTCGAATATCGGTGCGATCGTAGTGAACCGGCAGGCCGCGGGCGACCTGTCGGCGGACGGTGACTACAACCGGACGTTCGCGGTCGACGGCAGGTGGGGCATCGGTCAGGGGGGGATCGTATCGGGTTTCGCGGCCCAGACCGATACGGGCGCCGGGGCGGCGGCAGGCGTCGCCGAGGGGAGCGACACCCACGCCTACTCGCTGTCAGGGCAGCACCAGTCGTCCTGGTCCCGGGTGGGGCTTGGCTACACGGAGGTTGCGCCCGGCTTCAATCCGGAGGTCGGGTTCCTGGCACGTGAGGGCTACCGTCGAGCCAACGCGTCGTTCTTCACGACGTTCCGGCCGGACAATTTCCTCGGGTTGCACGAGATCCGCCCGCACGTGTTCCACAACACTTACTGGGACTACGACACCGGTCTGCACGAGACGCAGTTCACCCATATCGACAACCACCTCGAGTGGCGGAACGGGTACGAGATTCACACCGGGATGAACGTGACCCGCGAGGGCGTGTTCCAGGCATTCGAGATTTTCCCGGGCGTCATCATTCCGCCCGGAGTCTACGACCATTCCGAGGCGCAGATCGTCGGCAACACGAACCTGGGCGCGCCGGTGAGCGGGTCGCTCCGTATCATCGAAGGCGGCCTGTTCGGCGGCGAGCGGACCACCATCCAGCCCGAGGTCACCGTGCGGGTGGGCGAGACCTTCAACGCCAACTTCGCGTGGAGCTACAACGACCTGCGCCTGCCGGTCGGCGAATTCTCGACCAACCTGCTCCGGCTGCGGACGTCCTATTCGTTCACGACGCGGATGTTCTTCCAGGCGCTGGTGCAGTACAACGACCGCGCCGATCTCTGGTCGTCGAATCTTCGGTTCGGGCTGCTGTCGGACGCGAACACGGGCCTCTTCGTCGTCTACAACGACATCCAGGGGATCGGCTCCATCCTTCCGCCAGGCGCCGGGCGCACGCTGACCCTCAAGTACAGCTACCTCTTCGATCTCTTACGTTAGGGGGCGTCGACCCCGGACGCTACTCGGCGCCCAGCTCGCGCAGGAGTTCGGCGATCTCGGGCAGGGTGCCCCGGGCGCCGTTCGTGCCGGGGATGGTCTGCGGCGTTTCGGCTAGGTGCAGCGGCGTCTGGTCGCGACCGTTGAGAGCGTTGACGTCGGCGCCGCGTCCGACGAGGTGCCGGACCACGTCTCTGAACCCGCGGCGGACGGCGTCGTGGAGCGCGGTGTTGCCGTTGCCGCCCGGCAGGTTCACATCCACCCCGCGGTCGAGGAGCAATGTGGTCAGTTCCACCACCATCGCTTCTTCCTCGGCGAGATCCATCATGGGGGGGACGTCCACCTGATTCCGGCGATCCTCGGCGGTGTTGCCCGGCATCCCCATCGCCGCCTGCACACTCGTCATCCCGATGCCCGGCACGTTGAACGCGTCGGCCCCGGCGTCGAGGAGGTGGCGGGCGATCTCCAGCTCGCCGTAGCGCGCTGCCAGCCAGAGCGCGTTGGCGCCCACATACTGATGGCGAATGCTGAAGTCGGCGCTGAACCGTCGACCCGGCGTGCCGTGTTCGACCAGCGCATCGATGTCGGCGCCGCGCTCGATGAGCGCTTCCGCCAGTGCGACCTGGCTACGCAGCGTCGCCGCGTGCAGCGCCGTATAGCCACCCTCGGCCAGGTTCGGATCGGCGCCAGTCTCGAGCAGATACTCGCCGATCGCTCCGTGGCCGCTGTGAGCCGCAATCACGAGCGCCGAGGTGCCGGCGGCCGCGACGTCGTTGACGTCGGCACCCGCTTCTACCAGAGCGCGGGCGGTCGCGATATCACCGCTGCGTGCCGCGAAGATCAGCGGGGTGGAGCCGCCGTGCGCCATCCTGAAGTTGCCGCTCGGGTTGGTATTGCCTGCGGTGTTCTCGAGCTGATGCCAGACCTTGCTGCGCGCGTGCAGATCGGCGCCCGCCGCGGCCAGCTGGCGGACGATCTCCACGTGACTCTGGGCGACGGCCCACATCAGCGCGGTCTGGCCCCGCTCGAGCTCGGCCACGTCGGGATCCGCGCCCGCGTCGAGCAGGCGGCCGACCACCGTTGGCGCCCCGGCGCGTGCCGCCGCCATGAGCGGGGTCTCGCCCATCTGAAGTGTGACGTTCGGATCGGCGCCCGCGTCGAGGAGACGCCCCACCGCCTCGGCGCTGCCATTACCGGCTGCGAGCCAGAGCGGGGTGGCGCCGAGGTCGTTGGCGATGCCCACCGAGGCGCCTGCCGCGATCAGAGCGTCGATGGCAGCGAGGTTGTTCCGATGGGTCGTCCAGTGGAGCGCGGTGGCTCCGTCGCCCTGCTGCGCGTCCGGGTTGGCGCCGATCGCGAGAAGCGCCCGCAGCCGCTCGGCATCGTCGAGTCGAGCGGCCTCGATCAGCGCGGAGACGGGCTGAGCCAGGCCGGCGGCCGAGCCGAGGAGCACGAGGGCGACCGTGAGCGACGCTCGACATGTTGCGCGCATGCCCGTAATGCTACCGCCGCTCGCCCGCGCAAGCCAGCGCCCGGCCGCCGAGTTGACGCCCGTCCGGCCCGGTCGATAGAGTCCGGCCAGCCATGCCCCGCCGGTTCCGTCGCCTGTTCGTGACCGTGCTGGCGGGCGGGGTCTGGCTGGCCGCGCTTCCCGTCGCGGCGCAATCCGCCGCGCCCCGGAACATCGTCTTCATCTTCACCGACGACCAGCGGTTCGACGCCCTCAGCATCCGGAACGACTACTTCGAGACGCCACGTCTCGACCGCCTGGCCGAGAACGGCCTGCTCTTCGAGAATGCGTTCGTGACGACCTCGCTCTGTTCGCCGAGCCGAGCGTCCGTGCTGTCCGGGCTCGAGCAGCTGACGCAGTTCAAGTCGATGGACGCCGACATCGACTGATCGGCTCAGGAACAGGGGACGCGTTCAGCCACGAAACACAGCGGCGACCTCCGGGAACAGCAGCTCGGGCAGCGAGCGTCGCTCTCGCTCCGATGCGACGAGGCCGTTGGCGCCCTCGTAGCGCTCGATTGCCGCCAATGCCGCGTCGACGTGCTCGTGTCCTGTCGCCTCGAATTCGACGCAGCGCACCGCCCGGCCTCCGCCCCGCGCCTGGTAGTGCACCACCTCCGCGTCCGGGAAATACCACACGTCGAGGTCCTTCAGCAGGCTGTCCTGCCATTCCACCCCGAACGGCGCGAGAAACGCATCCACCCGGTCGGCCTGGTTGCCGGCGTGGTGGCCCAGGTCGAGGTTGACCTCGGTGCGGATCTGCGGGTCGTTCTCGAGGGTCTTGAGCGTGAGGTGGTGCAGCTCCGGGTCGAAGCGGTGGCGGACGAGAAACCGTCGCTCCTTGCCGGCGCCGGTCAGGAAATACCGGTCGCGCACCTGGAGCGTCGTCCGTCGGGTCGGTCCCAGCGACGTCAAGATCTCGTCGAAGGCCGCGAGGTCGAACTGCTCGTCGACCACGAACTTGTGCTCGATCTCGGTGAATCGCAGGTCGGACTCGGTCACGTCACATCCAGCGCTTGAAGTGTCGCATCACTGCGAGCCGGAGCCGGAGGACCGGGCTCAGTGCGTCGCGGAACGTCGGCGTTACCGCCACCTGGGCCGAATCCGCGGCCAGCTCATCGAAGATCTGTCGAGCGGCCGCGACCATCGCGTCGTCGGTCGTTTCGAGCATCGCTTCGGCGAGGCGATCGTGAGCCGCGTCCTCGAAGTTGTAGCTGCCGAACGACACTCGTTCGTCGTCGACGAGCACGATCTTCGAGTGTTCGCCGTTTCGATGCTCCCAGATGTGCACCCCCGTCTCGAGTAACCGGTCGTAGGTGGCTGCGGCGGCGATCCAGGCCAAGTCGGTGGCGTCGAGCGCGTCCCGGTGGGAATGGTATACCTCGACCCGGACGCCACGTCGAGCCGCGGCCTCGACGGCGTCGAGCAGCGGAGGGATCGGTTTGAAGTAGAACGCGGTCAGTTTGACCGAGGTGCACGCCCCGTCCATCAGCGCCACCATGCGGTCCGTGACCTCGTTTGTCCCTCGCCAGCCCAGCGGACCGAGCCGCCCCTGCCCGAGGTTCGGGTTGCAGAACCAGTAGTCGAGCGCCGATTCCGATCCGGTTGCCGCCGTCAGGCGGAGCTGGGCGAGGTGCGACTCGTCGACGGCTCCGCCCAACTCGCGATAGCTCTCGAGCAGGACGGGGACGACGGGCCCCTGCAGGGCGACGGAGAACTCGTGCCAATGCTCGAACGAGCTGGCGGTGATGTTGCTGCTGCCGAAGATGGCCTCGGCGGACTCCGATACCTGGATCTTGACGTGCTGCCCTCCGCCCAGCCGTCGCTGGATCAGGAATCCGGGACGGTAGATGGTGACCGTAGCCCCGGCCTGTCGAAGCTGGTCCAGGCGCGACGCCAGGGCCCGCGTGGCCTCGTCGGTCATCAGCACCCCACCGAGCGTCTGACCGAAGCCGTCGATGAGCAGGTTCACGGCGACGCCGCGACGGCACGCCTCATCGAGAGCATCCAGGAACTCGGTGCCGTATTGGTCGTACTCCAGGTAGTAGGTCGAGGCGTAGAGGAAGTCCCGGGCCGCGGCGATCATGGCCAGGCGCCGGCGCCACTCCTCCTGCCGGTTCCACAGAGGGACGAGGCTCGTCGCTTGCGTGGTCCTCACGGGTTGCCAGGGCGCGTGGGCCCTAGAGCCGGTATCCCCCGGCGATGTCGATGTTGGCGCCGGTGATATAGGGGGCGTCGAGGAGGTACTCGACGGCGTCGGCCACCTCGTCGAGCGTGCCGGCGCGGCCGAGCGGCACCCACCGGCCGATCTCGTCAGGGGGCGGGAGGTCGATCGAGTTCTCCAGCTGCCCCGGCGACACCATGTTCACCCGGATCCGACGGTCGGCGTAGCCCTTCGCGAGCGCGCGGGTCAGGACGAGCAGTCCGGTCTTGCTGACGAAGTAGTCGGCGCCGCGGGTGTTGGCCCGAATCCCCTCGAGCCCGGCCATGCCGATGTTCACGATGCTGCCACCGTCGGGCATCTGCTGCAGCGCGTGGTAACAGCAGTAGTAGGCGCCAGACAGGTTCGCCGCGAGGGTCGCATCCCAGACCGTCGGGTCCAGCTCGGTGACCTGCTGGGGGTTGTAGTTGCCGACGTTGTTGATCAGGAGATCGACGCGTCCCTGCGTCCTGGCGATCTCGGCGAACACCGATCGGACCTCCTCTTCCCGGGAGACGTCGGCCTTGACCGCGCGCGCCGCGCGGCCGAGCGCCCGGACCTCGTCTTCGAGCGACGCGGCGCCTTCGGCCGAGCTGCGATAGAGGACGACCAGGTCGTAGCCGCGGGCCGCGGCGCGTAGCGCCAGTCGGCGGCCGAGCCGACGGGCGCCACCGGTGACCACGGCGACCGGGGTGTCGGAGGTCGTCATGGGCGTTCGCGCTTCACCCGGACGAAGGAGGCAGCAGCTGCCGGGACGGCGCGCGGTTTCCGGATCTCCATGCGGATTGCCTGTACGGCGGGCAGCTCCTCGAACAGGCGCGTGACGACGGCCTCGGCTAGCGCTTCGAGTAGCTGGTAGCCGCGTTGCTCGGCCAGTGTCGTGATCGTACGAGCCACGCCGTCGTAGTCGACGGCGTCCTGCAGCTGGTCAGACGCTGCCGCGGCCGCGAGGTCGTAGTCCAGCTCGATGTCGATCTGTAGCGGTTGGGGCGCCGTGCGTTCGTGGTCGTAGACCCCGATCACGCACTGCACTTCCAGGTCGCGAAGACCGGCGGTTCCCTTCATGCGACCTGACTCCCGGCGTGAGGCCGGCGGGCGACCCAGATCTGTTCCTCTGCCTCGACCGGGTCAAATGGCGTCCGGTCGAAGTCGCCCCAGCACGACTCGATCTCGAAGCCGGCCGCCTCGAGGAGAGCGCGGGCCTGGTCTGGTGTCAGCCAGCTCAGCTCCAGCTTGCGATACCGTCGCTCTAGCTGTTGTCCCGCTGCATCGAGTGTGTCTTCCCAGGTGATCACCGTGATGCGCTGCGCCGAGTCGTCGAGCAGCGAAGTCACCCACAGCAGCCTGTCGGTGCCATCAGGCGCCTGATAGACAGCCCGGAGCTGCGCCTGTCGCATGTGGGCGCGTCGCTGGTCGGTCACGACGAAGTCGTCGAAGACGAACCGCCCACCGGGGCGGAGTTGACCGAAGATCCGTTCCACCGCCCGCCGCTTGTCCTCGAGGGTCGTGAGGTGGCCTAGGCTGTGATAGGGCAATGCGATCAGTGAGGCGGGAGCAGCGAGCTCGAAGGTCCGGAAATCGGCCTGCTGCAATGCCAGTCGTTCGCTGACGCCTGCCGCGTCGGCTCGGGTTCGGCACCGCTCGAGCATCCGGCTCGACGCGTCGATGCCGACGAGGTGGGCGCCCTGCCGCGCCGCTTCTACCGCGATGCGCCCATCGCCGACGCCAAGCTCGACCACTGGACCGGCGGTCTCGTTGTACAGCTGGCAGTAGAACGGCTGGTTCGCGCCGGCTGCCGGCGCCGTATCCGTCCAGACGCCGTAGATGTCCGCGAAGCGGTCGTACTGGGCGCCGCTGTCTGGCCCCGCGTCGGTCGGCGGCATGGTGGGGCGAGGATACCAGAGGCGGTCGCGCTTCACGCCTCCGTGGGCCTCAACCGATCAGTTCCGCGAGCAGCACTTCACGCGAGCGTTCTCCCCGAAACAGGCGTGCGCCGGCGGCCGACAACGCCCGGTCTTCGGAGGGAGTGCCTTGTCCGCCGACGAGAATCCGCGTCGCGGCGGCGAGGCGGCGGACGACGTCGAGGAGCGCGCCCTGGTGCATGTCGTAGGTGGCCCGCCGGGTGACCGACAGCACGATCGCGGTGGGGCGAAGCTGATCGCACGCGGCTTCCAGGTCCTCGAAGGGCAGGCTGGGGCCGAGGTAGCACGGGTGGATCCCGTGCTGCGCGCACTGGTAGGCCAGGGCCAGAAGCCCAAGATCGTGCAGCTCGTCGGGGAGGCACGCGAAGATGACCGGTCGCCGGTTGGTCGAACGGCGGGCTGAGGTCTCGACCAGCTTTCTCAGACGGTGTCGGAAGATGCCACTCGTGAGGTGCTCGTGCGCCACGGTGCAGCGCCCGTGCGCCCAGTGTTCCCCGATCTCGAGCGCCACCGGTTCGATCAGTTCCTGGATGACCTGGGTGGGGGCCACCCGGGCGAAGGCCTCGTCGAGGACCAGCTCGATGCCGGCGGCGTCGAGCTCGAGTGTCGCGGCAATGGCCCGAGTCCGAAGCGCCTCCATCGTGGCAGGCTCGGATCCCGGTTGCGGACCCGCGGTGACGTCCCGAGCCTCCGCCAACAACCCGTCACGACCGGCGAGCGCGATTTCTCCGATGCTTCGTCCCTCGTGCATGCGGCGGCGCACCAGCTTCAGCACGGCCAGATCGTCGGTTGTGAACAGCCGGTGTCCGCCCGGACCACGCTTCGGGTGCAGCAGGTCGTAGCGGCGCTCCCATGCCCGGAGGACGGCGGGGGAGAATCCTGTTTCCCGCGTCACTGTTCTCATCTTGTACAGATATTGATCTGACACTGGCTCTATGTTAACGACAAAACCTGAACGTAGCAACGTATATTAAATGCATTATATTGACAATATGTGAATAGAACATTAACATCATCTCTCGCTGTCGCGATCACGAAGAAGAAGAGGTTGTCGATGTCCAACTACCCTGCGAGCGCTTCTTCCACCTCCACCCGCTGGCTGACCGTCGTGGCGGCCGTACTGGCCTTTCAGGTGTCGGCAACGGCCGGCTACCTCGTGTCGGCCGAGATGTCGGCTCGATCCGAACGGAGCGAAGCCGACGACGATGCCGCGCCGGCGTGGTCACAGTGGCGCGGACCCGACCGCGACGGACGGATCGAGGGGGCGAGGTGGCCCGACACGCTCGAGGGACTCGAGCCGATGTGGCGGGTCGAACTGGGCAAAGGCTATGGCGGACCGATCGTGTCGGCGGACCGGGTCTTCGTGATGGAGACGATCGACGAGACGTTGGCGCGCGTCAGGGCGCTTGACCGCGAGACCGGCGAGGAGGTCTGGCGGCGAGAGTGGCTGGCCGAGGGCCGCGTGCCGTTCTATGCCGCACGCAGCGGTGACTGGGAGCGTTCGACCCCGGCGTTCGATGGAGAGACGCTCTATCTCGGTGACATGAAGGAGGTGCTCCGGGCGCTCGACGCCGAGACCGGGCAGGACCGCTGGGTGCTCGACGTGCCGGACACTCTGGGCGGGGGGACGCCGTCCTTCGGGTTCGCCTCCTCGCCGATGCTGGCCGAGGGGGCGCTCTTCGCACAGGCGTCGAACGGTTTGATCAAGGTAGACCCGGTCACTGGCGCCGTGGTGTGGAGGACCGTCGTGGGTGGCGGTTCGGTCATGAACGACGGTGCGTTCTCATCACCGATCGTGGCGGAACTCGACGGCGTCCTTCAGGTGGTCGTGTTCACGCGGTCAGAGCTGGCCGGTGTCGACCTCGAATCGGGCGACGTGCTCTGGCAGCAGTCGGTACCCAACTTCCGGGGCATGAACATCGTGACCCCGACGGTCTACGACGGGGGCATCTTCATCAGCCAGTACCGCAACGGGTCCTTCTTCTTCCGGCCCACGAGGGTGGATCCGCTGTCGGTCGATTCCGACGAGACGGTCAGTTTCGAAGTCGAGACGGTCTGGACGAGCAAGGGCTCGGGCTACATGTCCTCCCCGCTCGTCGTGGGCGACCACGTCTACCAGCACCTCGGCAACGGCCGCTTGGCCAGCATCGACCTCCGGACCGGGGCGGAGAACTGGCGCACCCGTTCGATGGCCGACTACTGGAGCATGGTCTACCAGGGCGATCGGATGCTCACGCTCGACTCCGAGGGGACGCTTCGGTTGATCGGCGCCTCACCGGACCGGTTCGACCTCATCGACGAGCGTGAAGTGGCCCACCAGACCACCTGGGGGCACCTGGCCGTCAGCGGCGACGGGGTGTTCGTACGCGAACTGGAGGCGATCAGCGCCTTCCGCTGGGTCGACTAACTCGCGTTCGGCAGCCTCGTGACCCGACTTCCGAAGAAAGGTGTAGAGGGGATACCAGTAGGTCTCGCAGAGGATTCCCAGGGCGGCCCGCGCGGCTTCCGGATCGCCGCCCCCGGCGGCGCGAACGACGCGCTCCAGCGCGTGGTGTGAAACCTGGCCCGGTCGCTGGCCACGGCGCTCCCGCCCGGCTAGTTCTGGGTGCGGACCCGGCTTGCGGCCGCACGCTCGACGATCAGCTCCGCGTGCTCGGCCAGCAACAGCCGCTCATCCACCAGCTGGTCGGCAGCCACTTGTATTGCGGCGACGTAGCCTGCGTGGTCGGTGTAGCGTTCCTCGAAGGAGAGGCGGGGGTCACCCGTGCTCGTCCGGTCGCTGGCGGTCAGTTCGAACGGGAAGTAGGAGCCGGTGCCAGCGCACTGCTGCTGCGGCGCGAACCCGTCCCGACGCAGGTTCCACCCGGTGTGCGTCCCGATCGGAACCGCCAGATTGGGGTGTCTGACCCCATCCGTCATGTTCCCGTCGTCATCGATCCGTCCCACCAGTACCGGATAGGCGGCCCCCCGCATCGGCGGGATGGACCGATGGTCGTTCAGGTGCAGTGGATTGAACGAGCCGGTGTAGGTCGAGCCGGGGATGGCGGGGAAACCGAGTCCGCCGGCGGCCACCAGACCGCCGTTGGCGACGGTCGGAAACCGGCTGGCGGGCGGCGGGGTGCCCTCGGCCACCCACTCGTGCAGCGCGACGCTCAGCGCGGTGCGGATCTGGCCCAGATTGAGCGGGTTGCTCGGGTGCTGGCAGATGCCGGCCCGCGGCGTGCCGGTGTGGACACCTGGCCCTCCCCCGTGCTGGGTGCCTGACAGCAGATACACGCGTACCGAGTCCGGGAGATCGAGGTGTTTCCCTGCCGGGTCGGTGACGAGCAGCGAGGCACGCGCCTGCCAGAGCTCTGCCTCGCCGTCGCTGTGGATCACCTTCGGACAGGTGTCGGTGTCGGCGCAGCGGTCGAGCAGGCCGTCGGTGCGACCGCTGATCGGATCGGTCAACGTCGCATAGGTGAACGGGAACTGGTCGCCTGGATACACGTGGTCTTCGTGCTGCTTCTGCCACCGTCCGGGCTGGCCGAACTGGTAGTTGGTAAACGTCTTCCGGGAACCGGCTATGTTGGGATGGACGCCGTCGAACACGACGCGTCCCTCGGTGTCTTCGTTGAACCCCTGGTAGACGAAGTCGCGGAGCATCCGACCACTCTGGGAGATGCCCAGCGAGATGGCGCTGCGGGTCAGGCCGTCGTGTTGCAGCGGGTTCGGGGTGCCGTCGGCGTCTTCCCGTTCGTAGCGCAGATAGGAGATCGCGTCTCGCATCGCTGCGAAGCCGAGGCCGAGAACGATCGGGTCGCGCGCCTCATAGATGAACTCGTAGATCGCGCCGCCGTCGTAACCGCTCGGTCGGTCGATCTCGATCTCGCGGTCGCTGACATACCTCCAGGTCAGGTCAGACGGCGCAGAGCGATTGGCGGTCTGGTGGGCGCGTACCGAGAGCATCCCCCGGGATGGCTCTGGTGTGGCGGCCGGGTAGGTGAGCCGGCCACGCGATGTGGACTCCGCGTCGTTGAAGATGAACTCTTCGAGCGCCGGCGCCGTGATGGGGCGATCCCCATCGGTGGCGATCGGCAGATAGGCCACGATGTTGGCGTCGGTCGGCGCCAGGTTCCCCTGCCAGCCGACGCGGACAAAGGCGAATCCCCGCGCCAGCAACGCCGGTTCGGCTGCGCCCGCCCCACCCCGATTCGAAACGGTGTGGAAGATCGCACCGTTCCACTTCGACATGTCGACCGGCCGGTAGATCTCGACCGTGGCTTGGTATTCGACGAGCCCATCGGCGTTCCGCGGGGCGCGATCGACGTTGACGATGTCGCGGTTGCGTCGGTCTGCCGGGTTGACCGCCCCGTGCACGACCCCGCGGAGCTGCTCGTAGGCGCCGATGTCGCCGAATTCGCGCCCGTCGAGGGCCGGCGATGCGACCACCTCGAGGTCGAAGCGGGCGATCTGGGCCGCGGCGTCACTCGCACCGAGTGCCATCAGGCCCACGAGCGCGAGACGAGTGGGGAAGCGGAAGCAGCGCATGAAGACTCCTTGAATGACAGCCCATCATAACCAAGGGCACGCCCGCTCTCACGGTATCCTTACCGCCACGGTTCACGGATGCGCACCTATCGCCGGCCTGATCCGGCCGTCCTGCCGCCCAACGATCATCCGCCGTATCGTTCGACGGCCTTGCGGCACCCGCGCGAGCCGCTGGTGATCATCCCGCAGACCCTCTCCGAGCTGACCGGACCGGTGTATGGACACCAGGCGCCGGGACCGCTCGACCACGATCTGACCCGGCAGCACCCAGGGGCGCCGCTGGGCGAACGCATCGTCGTGGCGGGCCGGGTGCTCGACGAAGACGATCGGCCGGTGTCGGATACCGTGGTCGAGGTCTGGCAGGCGAACGCGGCCGGCCGTTACGCGCACCGGGCCGACACCCACGACGCCTCGGTCGATCCCAATTTCTCGGGGGCTGGTCGCGTACGCACCAACGGCGCCGGGCGCTTTCGGTTCGTCACCATCAAGCCGGGCGCCTACCCCTGGCAGAACCATGAGAACGCGTGGCGGCCCGCGCACATCCACTTCTCCGTCTTCGGGCCGTCGTTCCTGACCAGGCTGGTGACTCAGATGTACTTCCCCGGCGACCCGTTGCTGGGGCTGGATCCCATCTTCAACGCCGTGCCGGATGTGGACGCACGGCACCGCCTCGTGGCCCGTTTCGACCTCGCTGAGACAGAGCCCGGGGTGGCGCTCGGCTATCGTTTCGACATCGTGCTGCGTGGGCGTGACGAGACGCCGAGGGAGGAGTAGCGCCGACGTGGCCCGGACCCTCACGCCCTGGCAGACGGTAGGGCCTTTCTTCGACGTCCTCCTGCGACACGACCGTGTGTCGCCTGCGGTTACTGACGTTCCCGGTGCGCGGATCCGGATCCAGGGGGTCGTTCGTGACGGCGCCGGGACGTCGGTCCCGGACGCCATGCTCGAGTTCTGGCAGCCTGACCCCGAGGGACGGTGGGCCCATCCGGACGAGTCTCGCGGGCCGGCGATGGACGGGTTCGGCGGCTACGGCCGTTGCGCGACCGATGGCGAGGGACGCTTCCGCTTCGAGACGATCCGGCCCGGCCAGACGCCCGGACCGGGAGGCGCCACCCAGGCCGCGCACCTGCTGGTTGGGCTGTTCGCGCGCGGGCTCTTCACCCGGCTGGTCACCCGGATCTATCTCGGTGATGGGCCGGGGCTGGGGGCCGACCCGGTCCTGTCGCGCGTACCGGCTGCTCGCCGTGCGACGCTGATCGCCAGCGCGGACGGTGCTGGCGAGTACATCCACGACCTCTATCTGCAGGGACCGCAGGAAACGGTGTTCTTCGATGTCTGAGTCTTCACTCCCCGTCGATGGGGCCCGCCTCCATGATCGGTATTTGGGCGCGCCCGAGGTGGCGGCGCACTTTTCAGTCAGGGCTCAGGTACAGGCCATGCTGGATGTGGAGGCGGCGCTGGCCGAGAGCCAGGCCGCGTGCGGGATGGTCCCTGACGAGTGCGTCGCACCCATTCGAGCCGCCGCGACCGCCGAGCGCTATGACTGCGACGCCCTGATTGACGAACTGGCGCATGCCGGCGCGCCAGCCGTGCCGGTGGTGAATGCGCTGACGGCGGAAGTAGCCCGTGCTGACCCAGAAGCGGCGAAGTACGTGCACTGGGGCGGGACGACCCAGGACATCACCGACACGGCATTGGTGCTGCAATTGAGGCAGGCTGTGCCCGTCGTGATCGAACGGCTGGAGGCGGCTGCGGCCGCCGCCGCCACACTCGCCCGACGCTATCCCGATGTGCCGATGGCGGGCCGGACCTGGCTTCAGCAGGCGACGCCCGTGTCTTTCGGACTCAAGGCAGCGGGGTGGCTGGACGGTCTGGCACGGGTGTCGGCCAGGCTCCGGGGCGCGCTCGACGAGGTGTCGGTGCTGCAGTTTGGTGGGGCCGCCGGGACGCTGGCGTCGATGGGGCCGTCGGCGCTCGATGTCGAGGCGGAGCTGGCATCGAGGCTCAGCCTGGCGGTCGCCGATACCCCCTGGCACGCGCAGCGCGATCGGCTGGGCCATCTCGGCTCCGCCCTCGGCGTGGCCGTGGGCATCGTGGGCAAGGTGGCGCGCGATGTCGCCCTGCTCGCGCAAACGGAAGTGGGCGAGGCCTGGGAACAGGGGGCGGCCGGTCGTGGACGCTCCTCGACCATGCCGCAGAAGCGGAACCCGATGGGCGCCTCGGTAGCGCTCGCGGCGGCGGCGAGGATGCCCGGACTGGTCGCGTCGCTGTTGCACGCCCTGGGGCAGGAGCACGAGCGCGGTCTGGGCGGGTGGCAGGCCGAGTGGGACCTGGTGCCCGATCTGGTGATCGTCGCTGCCGCCGGCGCGGGTGGTGTCGCCGACAGTCTCACTCGTCTCGAGATCGACCCGGACCGGATGCTCGCCAACCTGGAGGCCAGCCGGGGCCTGTCGCTTGCCGAATCGGTCTCGATGGCGCTGGCGGCCTCGGTCGGGAAGGAAGAGGCGCATCACCTGGTCGCCCGGGCCTGTCGCCGGGCCACCGACGAGGGCCGCTCTCTCGCCGACGTCTTGACCGAGGACGAGGCGGTGTCGACCCACCTCGACGGGGACGAGATCCGCCGGCGGCTGGACCCCCGACATTATCTGGGGCAGTCGGGGGCGTTCATCGATCGGGTGCTGGCCCGGTGGGATTCGAAGGGATGAGGCCGTGGCGGTCGTAACCTCAGGCGCCGCGACGCTCGACTACGAGGTGGCCGGATCGACCGACGCACCCGTCTGCCTTCTGCTGCACTCGCTCGGCACGACGCGCGAGTTGTGGGAACCGCAGTGGCCAGTGCTGTCCGAGCGCTACCGTGTGGTGCGTTACGACGTGCGCGGCCATGGTCGGTCCCAGCCGCCCTGTGGACCCTATACGCTTGACCAGGTCGGGCAGGACGCCCTGGCGGTGCTCGACGCCGCCGGCGTGGAGCGGGCCCACGTGTGCGGGGTGTCGCTGGGAGGACTGACAGCCCAGTGGCTCGGCATCCACGCCGCGGACCGAGTGCACCGACTCGTCGCGGCCAACACCGGCGCGCGACTTGGCAGCGCCGAGGCCTGGTCGGGCCGCATTGCGCAGGTACGCGAGGGGGGCATCGAGGCGGTGGTCGAGGGCGGTCTCGCTCGCTGGTTCACGGAGCGTTTTCGCGCTTTAGACCCGTCGACGACCGAGCGGTTCCGAGACATGCTGCGTCGATGTTCGGTCGAGGGCTACGCCGGCGCGTGTGGCGTGCTGCGGGACGGCGATCTTCGAGCGGACCTGGGTCGGATCGCGGCGCCTTTGCTGGTCGTCACCGGCACCCACGACGAGGCAACTCCGCCGTCGCTCGGGCAGGAGATCGCCGATGGGGTGAGGCACGCCGAACTCGTCGAGCTCGATGCCGCGCACCTGTCCAACGTCGAACAGGCGTTAGCCTTCACGGACGTGGTCGAGCGATTTCTCAGTCAGTGATCCGGATCGACAGCGGCGTCCGGTAGAGGGCGTGCAGGAAGCAGGTCTGTTCCCCCATCGTCAGGCACCGTTGAGCAAAGTCCGCGCCTGCCGGGGTGTCGAGGACGACCTGGGTCTCGACCGGCGTGACGGTGCCGGCCGTCCCCGGGGCGGCCGCCCAGTTGAACCGCGTGTCCTGGAGCACCTCGTAGCGGTCGAGCGGTTCGTTGACGATCGTGGCGTAGCGCCCCAGCTGGGTCATGAAGCAGAACGCCACTCCGGCCGCCATGTAGTTGGCGCCGTCGGGCGCGCGCGCGGGCGCCCCAGCGGGCCGGCGCCCCTCGGCGAGAAACCGGAAGGTCGACCCCAGGGGCTGGTGCAGCTCCTGGGTCACCTCGATAAGGCCGTCCGGGCGGCGACGTCCCCGGCCTCGCACGTGGAGCTCTCGCCGTTGCTCCGCGCGTAGGCTCGTGCCGGCCCCGCCAGCCACTCCCTCGGTCGGCGTCACGGTCCTGACGCGGGAGATCAGTGGTTCGGTGGCGTGCGCCAAAGGTGTCGTCGGCATCGCTCCGAGTCGAGGCGTCGCGCGCGCGTCGGCCGCTCCACTCACCGGGATGGCGTGACCGTTCAGGGTCAGGCTGAATCTCGACTGATGCACGCCCTCGACCAGGCCGGCTAGCGGGGTGCGCTTCAGCGCATCGCCCGCCAGCCTCGCGAGAGCGTCGTCGGCCTTCGAGTCTTCCGACCGCACACCCACCTCGAGGCCGAGCGCGCCGCCGCGCATCGTGCCTCGCAGCGCCGATCCTTCCATCGTGTAGCGGTTGTCGATGGTCAGTTCGAGATCCGGCGTTGGTTGGTGGCTGGCGTCCAGCCCGACGGTGATCGCCTCGATGCCGGTCGCGACCATGCCCACGGTCATGAACGAGAGTGGGCACGGGGCCGCGTCGAACCCATTGAGATAGGGGCCCTCGTCGCTTGCCACTCGCCAACTGACCGGATCGGCGTCGGTCGACAGGAGGGCCACTTTCTGCATGCCCGAGAGCGACCGTGCCCAGACTCTGACGCCCAGTCCGGGGCCGGCCGGGGGCATGGCCGCGGCAGGTACCGACGTCCGATCGAGCGGATAGAACAGGGGATCTGGCTCGTTGCCCAGATGGTTCTCGGGCGGGGTGGATTGGGGGCGGGTCTTGACCACGGCTGCTGGCCGGCTATTGTTACATGCTGCCGATGAACACCACCGCCGCGTCAGGTCCGTCCTCCAGGTCCGCCATGGGCGGGGTCGTTGCCGCCGTGCTCGCCGCGGGGTTCCTGTTGTTGCTGCCGACGCCAGAGGCCCTCCCGGAAGCGGGTCAGCGGATGGCGGCGATCTTCGTCGTCGTCCTGATCCTGTGGGTGACCGAGGCATTGCCGGTCGGCGTCACGTCGCTCCTGGCGATTCTCCTGCTCCCGGTGTTCGGGGTGGCCGATCTGCCGACGGCGTTCCGCACCTTCATCAGCCCGGTGTTCTTTTTCGTCCTGGCGATGTTCGTCATCGCCCAGGCTTTCATCAGCTCCGGTCTCGATCGCCGATTCTCGTTGTTGCTCCTCGCGCGCGCCGGCACGGACAGCCGTCAGGTCGTGCGGGTGTTCATGGTCGGGACGTGTCTCATCTCGACCATCATGTCGGACGTGCCGGCGACCGCCATCTTCATGGCGCTGGCGCTCGGGCTTTTCGACAAGATGGGGCTCGAGGTCGGAAAGTCGTCCTTCGCCAAGGCGGTGATGATCGGCATCCCGTTCGCCGCGCTCATCGGTGGCGTGGCGACCCCGGCCGGCAGCTCGATCAACATCCTCGGCATCTTCTTCATCCAGGAGTACGGGAACGTCACGGTCCGTTTTCTCGACTGGATGGTCATCGGCGTGCCGATGGTGGTGGTGCTGCTCCCGATCTCGGTGCGCCTCCTGCTGTGGTTCTACCCGCCCGAGATGGAGGAGGTCACCGCGGTCGGCGACGTCGAGAGCGAGCGGGCCGCCCTGGGGCCGGTCAGCGGTCCCGAATGGCGTGTGCTCATCATCCTGAGCGCCATGATCGCCTGCTGGGTCGGCAGCACCTGGGTCGAACAGCTCGACGTGGTGATGGTCAGCCTCGGCGGCGCCATCCTGATGTTCTTGCCCGGTATGAACATCTTCGGATGGAAAGATGTCGAGCGCGGCATCGGGTGGGAAGCGCTGCTGATGGTGGGCGGGGTCACCGCGCTCGGCGCCGCGTCGGTCGAGACCGGCCTGGCGCAGTGGATGGTGGATGGCTCGCTGGGCGGACTGGACGGCTGGGGCGCCATGAGCATCGTGGCGCTGGTGAGCGCGTTCACCGTGGTGGTGCACCTCCCGCTCCCGATCGGTCCCGTCATCAACTCCGTGCTGATTCCGCCCCTGGCGATTCTGGCGCTCAGCACCGGGCAGAATCCGGCGCTCTACGCCTTGCCGGTGGCCTTCACCGCGTCCTGCGCATTTCTGTTGCCTCTCGATGCGGTGCCGCTGGTCACCTACACCAAGGGGTACTACCGGATGCTCGACATGGCAGTTCCAGGAGCGCTACTCAGCGTCTGCTGGGTCGTGCTCATCACCCTGCTGATGGTGTGGGTCGGGCCGATGGTCGGACTGCTGTAACGAATCGAACCTGTGAACGACACCTGAACAAGGGAGACCCTGATGCGATTGAGACTTGTAGGAGCGATGGTGATGATGGCGGGGCTCGCGCTTGGCGCCCCGGCCGAGGCGCAGCAGGACCCGCAGCCGATGACGTTCTTCGTCACGAGCGTGGGACTGGGCGATGGGGCCAATCTCGGCGGTCTGGCGGGCGCCGACGCGCACTGCCAGTCGCTGGCGGCCGCGGCCGGGCGTGGCGACGCGACCTGGCGTGCCTACCTGAGCACGCAGGGTCCGAACGCCGTCAATGCCCGCGACCGGATCGGCAGCGGCCCCTGGTATGCGCATGGGGGACGGCGCCGGGTCGCGGAGGACCTCGGTTGGTTGCACGGCGACACCATCGACCAGGCGCGGATTGGCAACGCCATCGGCAAAGTGATCGCGATGACCGAGCAGGGAAACCAGGTCAACGGTGTCGGCGACTCGCCGAACCAGCACGACATCCTGACCGGCACGATGCCGGATGGTCGCGCCTTCGCCGCGGGCGAAGACCGCACCTGCAGTAACTGGACGAGCAATGGCGACGGGTCGGCCCAGGTGGGGCACTCCGACACCCAGGGCGGCAACAACAGCTCCTGGAATTCGTCGCACCCCAGCCGTGGCTGCAGCCAGGAGAACCTGGTGGGGACCGGCGGCGCCGGCCTGTTCTACTGCTTTGCCGTGAACTAATCGGTGACCTTCGCCCCGCGGCTGTCGCCGGTGCGGCGCCGCGGGGCGAGTCTTCGGCCTACCGCGACGCGCCCAGCGTCGTCGCCTGATCGCCCACCTCCGCCGCCTCGTCCAAGAGCGCTTGCCGTTGGCTGGCATCCTCGACCAGTTCGGCCAGGCGGCTCAGCTGGATCTCCTTGTAGGTCAGCGCCTCCGCATAGCTGGCATCGAGTCCCAGGGCCTCATCGAGAGCGCCGAGTCCTTGCCGGAGGTACGTTCTCCGTTCGCCGTCGGTGAGGTCGGTGTTCTCGCTCACCTGTCGCCAGTAGAACGCCGCGATGACGTAGCGCGCCTCGGCGTTCTCCGGGAGAAGCTCGGCGCGACGTCCAAGGGCGTCGATCGAGTCGGTGAAGAGGCCCAGGCGGTCATAGAGGCCGGCCACCCGGGACAGGACGTGCCCGTCGGCCGCGTCGAGCGCGCTCAACCGTCCGAGTTCTCCCCTCGCGTCCGCGGTGCGTCCGGCGTCCACGTAGAACTCGGCGAGAGCCAGTCCCGGTTGTGGGTAGGTCGGGGCGAGTTGCACCACGGCGCCGAGCGCCGCTTCCACGCCGGCCGGGTCGTTGATGCCGTCAGGTCCGTTCAGTTCGGCGAGATACCGCCACGATTGCATCACCTGGTCCTGGTCGTCCAGGCGCTCGAGGGCGGAGCGGTAGTGCTCGGCCGCCAGCGTCAGATAGCGCTCGGTCTCGGGCGTGCGCGCGCGATCACGGAACAGCCGGTGGTAGGTGCTTCCGAGAAAGAAGTAGGCCTCTCCACGCTCCGGATCGAGCCGAACGACCTTTTCGTACGACTCAGCGGCCAGCTGGTGGCGGCCCCAGTTGTAGTGAGTGTGGGCGGTCTGGATCTCGCGGTCGGCCCGTAGCGACCCCACCCAGCCGCATCCGGCAAGGGTCACGGTCGCGAGCACGAAGCCGAGACCTTGGCGTTGCATGTCGCCCGGGCCAGTCTACCCCGGCGACCTCGGATCAGAAGGACACCCTGACGCCAAACGTGGGTATTCGCGGAAAACCCTCGGCCGGCGTCTCAGTCAGCAGTGGCAGCATACCGTCGGGGTCGTGGTCCAGACGTGGCTCCAGTCGTATCGGGTTGTCTCGGCCGAGCAGGTTGATGATCTCGAGGTAGGCCGACCACCGCCCGCGCTGATAGGTCGCGCGCAGGTCGACGCGGGCGTAGTGGGGAAGTCGGCCTTGGTTGAGGTTGTCCACGCCGCCGTAGTCGACCGTATAGACCAGATTTCCGGCCGGATCGCGCGCCGGGATGAGACGGCCCCGATCATCCTCGTCGGACGCCACGCGTAGCCCCAGGGCCGGCGTGTAGGGGAACCCGCTCGCCATCCGGACGGTGGCGGCCAGGTCCCACCGGCTCGTGAGACGCAGCCGGCCGACCGCGTTGAACGCGTGCCGCCGGTCGTACTCGAACGAGTAGCGCCGCCCATAGCTCTCACGGGTGGCACGACCCCATGCGTAGGTCATCCAGCCGGTCAGCCGGTCACTCGGGTCGCTGTGCTGCAGAAAGACGTCGAGGCCATACGCATCCCCGCCGGCCTCGTTGTTCGGCGTGCTCAGGATGAGCGCGTCGGTGGGTACCGAGCCGGCGAGCTCGGCCGGGAAGTCATAGGCGGAGAGACGGAGGGCCCGTTCGTCCGCCGTTTCGAGCCGACCCAGCAGGAGGTCGTCGAAGCGCTTGTAGTAGCCCTCCACGCGCGCGAGGAGGTCCGAGCCCAGTTGCTGCTCGATGCCAACCACGAGATGGGTGGCCTTCTCGTGCACCAGGCCCCGCTCCCGGGCGCCGGTCAGATCGATGAAGTAGTCCGACTGGGTGAGCTTCTCGTAGCCGGGGCTCTGGGTGTAGAGGCCGAGGGCCGTGCGAAGTCGGGCGCCTCGTCCCAGCACGACGCTACTGGCGAAACGTGGCGATAGAGTCGCGTCGCCGTTGATCGTGCTCCAGTCGAGGCGTAGCCCGGGCTCGAACGACCAGCGCTCCGAGGGCGTGAACGTGTCCTGCAGCCAGAGCCCGCCACGGGTGCCGGTCAGCGTCGAGTCGAGCGCCTCGGGCAACCCCGCCCCGCCTCTGACACTCGAACCGTTCGCCTCGTTCGGGTTCCGGTCGCCCGAAATGTTGAAGATCACGCTGGTCTCGAGCCGGTGCAGCTCGAGGCCAACGCCAAGCAGGTGTCTGGGAGACAGCTGGACGTCGAGCTCCTGGCGGAGTGAGACGTCTCGCACGCCAAAGGTCCGGTCGAAGATGATGTCCGAGAGCGAGGCGGCTTCCACGCCGTCAGGCGCGTTCGATCGCTGGGCGTCAGATCGGATCTGGCCGTCGAAGTCGAAACGCTCTTCGTTGTCATACCAGGAGACGATCGTCGACGCTCGGCTGCGTCCACCCAGCACGGCATCGAACCGTGCCGAGATCAGGTTATTGGTGATATCCGAGCCGACCGTGGCTCGCTCGCCGTCTCCCTCGTCGTCGAAGTCGAGGCTGGCGTCTTCGATGCTACTCAGCCCGGTGATGGTCAGCCGGTGTCCCGGGCCCATCTCCCAGCTGGTCTGGAGCTGCACGTCCGCGAAGGACGGGAAGTCCTGGTCGGCGAGCGGTCCCGCCACCAGGTCGTAGTAGGTGCGACGCGCGCTCAGTAGCCACGTGCCGTTGGCCCCAATCGGCGCCGCTCCTTCGACCACGACGTTGGCATCGGTCACGCTGGCCGCCGTGGTGCCCTGGAAGTCTGGGCGGCCCCGGCGGTTGTCCACGATCAAGAGCGATGACAGTCGGTCGCCATAGGCGGCGCCGAACCCGCCGGCGGCGAGCTGGAAGTTCTCGACGGTATCGGGGTTGAAGGCGCTGGCGATTCCGAAGAGGCGGAACGGGTTGTGTACCTCGATGCCGTCCATCATCGTCAGGTTCTGATCCGGTGTGCCTCCACGCACCGCCAGTCGGCTTCCGAAGTCGTCTGTCGCGACCACGCCAGGGAGCGTCTGCAACGTGCGGAAGACGTTGTCGATGCTGCCAGGCGCCCGGAAGACCTCTTCGGGAGCGACGGGCGTCGACGACGGGCGCTGTTCTTCCCGGGACGTGTCAGAGACCACTTCGACCGTTTCGGCGAAGTTGCTCGGGAAGAGTCGCACCTCGATTGCCGCGTTGCCCACCGGGACCACCGAGTCGAGGTAGCCGACGGCACTGACGCGTATCTGCGCGGTGCCGGGAGGCAGCTCGAGCGTGAAGCGGCCCTCCGGCCCGGTCGTCGTGCTCGCGCCGCCGCCCTCTACGACCGCGTCGGCGAGTGGCTGGTCGTTGACCCCGTCGAGCACGAGACCGGTGGCTCGGCTCTGGCCCAGCACGACTGGGACCACCATGAGGACGAGTGCAATCGCCGCGGCGCTGCGAAGGAAGGAGGGTGACACGGTGTGGCCTCCTCCAGTTGTATACCGAAATGGCCTCCGGGTCAGTGCGCGTCCAGGGTCTGCCGGACCTTGTTGGCGAGCGTGGCCGGAGTGAACGGTTTCTGGAGGAACGTCGGCGGGTCCGCCTTGGGGAGCGTGCCGTTGATGTAGCCGGACATGTAGAGCACGCGCATATCGGGTCGCAGGGTCGACAACTGCTCGGCGAGGACACGCCCGTTGATCCCCGGCAGGATCAGATCGGTGACTAGGAGGTCGATCCGCCCGGCGTGCTCGCGATGCCGGGCCAGCGCCTCGTCACCGTCCCGGGCGGTCAGGACGGCATAGTCATGTCGCTGGAGCACGGTCTGCGCCAGTTCCAGCACGGCGTGATCGTCCTCCACCAGCAGCACGGTTTCGGCGCTATTCGATGGGCGGGGAAGAGCGCGGGCAACCTGCTGTTGGTCGGGAGGGGGATCCCCGGTGGCTGGCAGCCAGACCGAGAAGAGCGTGCCGGCCCCCGGACTGCTCTCGACCTCGACCGCACCCTGGCTCTGCTGCACGATGCCGTAGACGGTGGACAGTCCCAGTCCCGTGCCGCGGCCCTGCGGCTTGGTCGTGAAGAAGGGCTCGAAAATCTTCGTCAGCGTCGACGGCTCCATGCCTTCGCCGGTGTCGCGCACCGCGAGCCGCACATAGTCGCCCTCCGGTATTCCCAGGCGTTTGGCGCGTGCCGCGTCGTCGAGGTGAACCGGGGCGGTGCTGATCGTCAACCGGCCACCATCGGGCATGGCGTCGCGCGCATTGACGGCGAGGTTCACCACGACCTGTTGCAACTGTCCGGGGTCGGCGCGCACCGAGGCCAGGGCGTCGGACAGGTCCACCTCGATCTCGATGTCCTCCCGAATAAGGCACCGGAGCATCGGCTGGGCTTCGCGCACGGTCTGGTTGATGTCGAGGCTACGCGGCTCCATGACCTCGCGGCGGCTGTAGGCCAGCAGTTGTCGCGTGAGCCCCGCCGCCTGGTCGCCGGCGCGGCCGACCGCTTCGACCTGTGACCGGGCCGGATGCTCGCGGGGCAGCTGGTCCAGCGCCAGCTCGCTGTGGCCATTGATGGCGGTGAGCAGGTTGTTGAAGTCATGGGCGACGCCACCCGCCAGTCGTCCGAGGGCTTCCAGTTTCTGGGCCTGCAGGAGCCGGTCGTGGGCCGACGTGAGATCCGACTCGAGTCCCTGGTTGCGTCGTTCCAGCAGCCGCTGGTGCAGCACCGCGAGTCCACCCAGAACCGCGAGGAAGACCAGGACCGCCACTTCCCGCGCCGCGCGGCTCGCCTCGTCGAGCAGGCCCATCGCGTAGAGCGTGAGGTGGAGGGTCGGCAGCGCGAAGGCGAGCGGGAGCAGGGCGCTCGGCGTGGACCGCGGTCGCGCCGGCAGGGTGATGGTCTGCGCGCGCGCGACGGTCTCGAACGGGTGCTCCCGTAGCCGTGCCGTCACGACCAGCGTGACGACGGGTGGCCACCAGAGTAGGTCCATCCAGCTGCCCACCGGGACCTCGACCAGACCGGCGTAGGAGAGACACTCCAGCAAGTCGGTCAGGGTCCAGAGCGCTGCGGTCATCGCCGCCATGCCGTAGAGCGTGCGCCAGCGACGCCCGCCTCGGGGGATGGCCAGCATCAGGAATCGCACGAGCAGGTAGATGTCGAGGGCGACGAAGAGGTACAGCGACGGAAGCAGGCTGCCGTAGAGCTCGGGGTTGACGCCTGACGGGATCAGGGCGAAGAACACCATGAGGCCAGACGCGAAGACGACCAGGCCTGTCGACTCGAGCCGGTAGCCCGGGTCGTCTCCGCTCCAGTCGTCCGGTCGATGCGGCTTGGTCTCGGTCGCCTGCACGACGAACATGTAGAAGAGCAGGAGCAGGACGTTGGCCCCGATCGATTCGGCGACGGGCTGGTTCGCGCTGGGAAGCACAGCCAGATACAGGCGGGCCAGCAGCCAGAACGAGAGACCAGTGGCCAGATGCCGCCAGAAACGGCGCTCTTCTGGATGTTCGACCCGATCCAGCCGGTGGAGGATCGCGACGATCGGCAAGCCGGTGAGGATGATGTCGAAGTAGCGCGACGAGAGGGTGGCCAGCACCGCTGAGGAGACGACCGGAACCGCGTAGGGCACCGCCAGCAGCACCAGCACGACTCCGGTGAGTCGGCAGACCGGGTCGTCTCGCAGACTGTGCCAGACCGGGCTCCCGGGGCGCTGGTGCTCGGCAGACATTACGTCACCTGAGCGGAGCCCTGGCGATGCGGGTGCCGCCGGCGACCTGGCCGACCCACAGCTCGTCACCGACCTCGATGGCGGTGGTGCCCAGCCGCAGGTGTTCGTTGGTCTCGTAGCGGAAGATCTGACGCTGGCTCATCGTCTCTGTATCGACGCGGGCGACGTAGGAGACGATTCCCGCGCAACTCGTGCGTGCGATGCATTCGCCGACCCGTGAGCCGCTCGGGGACGTGTGGCCCGCCGCCAGGAGCGAGCCGTCCGGAGCCCAGTGGACGTTGTCGACGTTAAAGCCCACCTCGACCGAGGTGGTGTCGACCGGCGTGCGGCCGCGTGAAAGTCGAATGACCGACTGGGCGCCGTAACCGGCGACCAGAAACCACCGCCCGTCCGGCGTGACCTCGATGCCATTCGGCCCGATGCCTTCGCTTCCGGGAACCAGCGACCACCCGCCGGTGCTGTTCCATTCCCAGATGTCGCCGGTGCTCGGGCTCGTGGCGGCGAACCCGCCCTCGGGCAACCCGACCACGGCATTCAGACGCAGAGGCTCGGGCGCCACCGCGCAGCCGACCCAGGTGAGGGTCGGCGCGTCGCCGTCGGCGGCCACCTCGAATACCTCGATCGCTTCCCGGGCGCCGTGTCGTACGACATAGAGCGTATGGCGGGTTCCCGTACCAGGCCGCAGGCTGATCCCGTGGGCATGAAACCGTTCCGTCAGCGGCCCCGGACAGTCGCCATAGAGGTTCCGATCGTGGTGCGCGCCGGCCTCGGGAATGGGGTAGAGCCGCTGGGTGTGATGGTCCGTGGCATGAGCCGCCGACAGATAGCCGTCGTCTTCCCAGCTGGCCACGATGACCCAGGGGCGGTCAGGGACCAGGGCTAGGTCCTCGGGACTGATCGGTCCGCACACGAAGCCGAACTCGCCATCCGGCTCGCACTGGGCGTCCGCCGGAGCGGCCACGGCCATCAGCGCGAGCCACGAGAGCGCCAGGTGACGCGCGACGGTAGACCATACCGGGATGCTGCGGCGAGTGGACATATGGGCCCTCCGGGTCGAGGTGTATGCTGGCAGCCAGGATTGTACCCAAACCTGGGAGTGATGATGGTGTCCGCCTCGCGGCTCGTGCCGGCGCTCG
>MDTE01032962.1_pt1 | contig 81054 bp, 49 predicted proteins | sample 811231 | NCBI WGS metagenome assembly MDTE01 (sample SAMN05326651, study PRJNA326480) | marine metagenome | isolation source: seawater | place: Indian Ocean: Red Sea | collected 2010 | reverse complement strand
GCAGCCGGCCAGCAGTCCGGGACCTGGTGGTTCCTGGTCGGCTGCAACGCCATCGTGTTCGTCACCAGTCTCTGCATCATGACCCTGGAACTCTCGGCCACGCGTCTGTTGGCTCACCACATCGGCCAGTCGCTTTACACCTGGACCAGCGTGATCGGCGTCGTGCTGGCCGGCATCACTGTGGGCAACTTCATCGGGGGCATCCTGGCCGACCGGTTTGACCACCGCAGCACGCTGGGCTGGTTGCTGTTGATCGCCAGCCTTCACTGTTTCGGAGTGATCTGGCTGGATCAAAATTCCGTTGACTGGTACCGCACCGAGCCACCGGCGCTGTTGGCCCCGGTCATCTGGCTGGCCCAGTGGATCCTCGAGCAGGGGCCTTCCGACCAGGCCAGTTGGCCGGTCTGGATCTTCGCCCAGGTGGCGGTGATTTACGGGCCGCCGGCCGCGGCGATGGGGACCGTGTCGCCGGTTGTCGCCGCCCTGGCACTTTCGAGAAGCCGTCGCACAGGGATCACCGTCGGTAACGTTTACGCCTGGGGCACGCTGGGGTCGATCATCGGGACCTTCCTGGCGGGATTCGTACTGATCGACCTGTTCGGCACCCGGGCCCTGGTCACCGGGACCGCGATGCTGCTGGGGGTCACCGGAGTTTGTGCGGCGGCGAGTGGCTCGAGACTGAGGCCGGCGATCGCCTTTGGCTGGCTGCAATTCCTGGTCGTCTTCGGGCTGGCCGCCGCTGTCAGCGGCGACGCACTCGATGCGGTTGGAGCACGTTTCGGCGAACTGCTGGGAAGTGGACGCGACGCGGCCGGACGGTTGGCGTTGAGCGAGTCGTGGAGCGAGACGGGCCATCGTGTCGGCAACGGCTTTCACCAGCTCGGACAGGCACTCTCGCTTCGAGCAGACGAGCCGGGGCGATACGAGGACGAGAGCAATTACTCCTACATCACCGTCGTCGAAACCACCGATGACGGTGTCGACCTCAAGTACCTCAAGCTCGACAAGCTCGTCCACAGTTACTACGTCCCCGACAATCCGACGCTGCTGAAATACGAGTACGAGCTGGTCTATGCGGCGGCGACCGAGCGGGCCCGGCAGGCGTGGGAGATCGATGTCACCGTCGAACTGCCCGAGTTCCCGGGTCGCGACCAGGTCGTCAAGCGGCTCTCGGGAAATCTCTCCTTTTCCGGTTCGGGAGGAGGTCGATTGCGGGTCCGGGGGACACTGCTGCCGGCCGATCGGGACGTTCTCCTGAAACTGAGTCCCTCGGGAGCCTGGTGGTTGGCGGTTGAGGAACTGCACGCGGTGTCGACCGCATCGGACTGGGGCGGTTTCACTCCGGCCGACCTCGAGACGCTGCCGCCGGGCGTGTCGATCCCCGATCGATTCAAGAAGGGGAGCGGCGATGACGACGCCCAGGAGGGGGGGATCGAGTTTCATCGCAAGCTCGGTGCGCTGACCACAGAGATGGTCATCGACGAATCGATTCGGGACGAGCTGCTGAAAGCGGCACCGGACTTTGTCTGGTTCCAGGCGGTCAACCAACTCTACGCACGGTCCCGCCAGGTCCGGACGATGTTCATTGGCGGAGGCGGATTCGTGTTTCCCAGGTGGATCGAGGCCAAGTTCCCTCACGAGCCGGTGATCGACGTTGCCGAACTCGACCCCGCCGTGCTGCTCGCCGTACAGAAGGAAATGGGACTCGATCCCAATGGGTTGATTTCCAAGAGCACCCGGCTGGGCGATGCCCGCAACTTCGTCGAGGACCAGGTCCGTCGGGCCAATAAGCCCGAGTACGATTTCATCTACGGTGACGCATTCAACGATTTCAGTGTCCCGTGGCACCTGACCACCCGCGAGTTCACCAACGACGTCAGGAAACTGCTGGATCCGGCACGGGGCGTCTACCTGGTCAACATCATCGACATCTATCCCAGGATCGAGGCCCCGGAGCGAGACCGGACGATCGAGTACGAATCGGACCAGCCGGTGCTCGGTATGCCGTTGCCGGAGGCCTGGACCGCGGCGGCGGTGGTCGACGAGTGGATCGGGATCCCGGGATTGCCCGGGGTCGAGATTTACGAGCAGTCCGACGGACAGGGGCACCGGCTGTCGGTGAGGGGGTCGCTGCCGGAGCGGATCCGTGAGAAGATGCTCCAGGTGGCCAGTGACAACTCCGCCCTTGGTGACGTCATCAAGGACCTCGACCGACGTTCCAAGGATCCTCGTCACACGCGTGATCGGGGTCATTTCCTGAGCAGCTACACCAAAACACTCGATGCTGTTTTCCCCAATGTCTATGTCTTTTCGAGCGAGGAGGGTGTGCCGCACCGGCGTCGCGACACGTTTGTGTTGATCGCCGCGAACTCGCCCCTGGATCTCTCGAACCTGCTCGAAGCCGGCGGTCACTGGTCGCAACCTCCTTTCGCCTGGAAGGAAACTCGCGAGTCCGACCAGTCTCCGACGTTGCCCGAAGACCAGAACCAGTGGGAGTCGGTGATCAACTGGGCGGGGTCCACGGCGTGGGGGGGGGTGCTGACCGATGACTTCGCCCCCGTCGACCGGTTGCTCAAGCCGGTCTTCATCGAGCAGGACGACTAGTCGAGTAGTCGAAGACCGAGGCTGGCTGCGGAGCCGATGATGGCGATCGAGTTCGACTGTCCGTACTGCACGGCGGCGATTCGTGTGAATGACACCGCCGCCGGAAAGCGGGGGTCCTGTCCGAAGTGTGGAACAAGCCTGATTGTGCCACGGCCGGCCGAAATCGTGCCCGAAGTGGTCGAGTCGCCAGCGGGCTCCGCACATCCGGAACCGGATGTGATTCCGGATGTGGTTCCCGACATGGTGCCGGAGTTCCAGTCGCGGCCGCAGGCATCGGTTTCGAGCCGGGTCCGGCGACGTCGGCATCGCCGGGGAGGCCTGATGTTTCCCCTGGCCTGCGGCGGGTTGCTGTTACTGGCGATAACCGTGGCCTGGTTCCTGAACGATCCCACTCGGTTTCAGGGTTCGCTGGTGGGCGAGTTGACCGCGTCCGATGCCGGAACCGAGGTGCTGGTGCCGAGATCGATCGATCCGGACCTGGCCGAGAGGCATGCCAAGCTGTACGCGGAACTGATCGAGAGCCTCAAGGAAGGGACCGGCCGCGTCCGCAGCAACGTGATGGTCGTTGTGTTTGACGAGTCGGAAGGGAAGTTGGCGGTGGGGATCGAACCGAGCCAGGAGTATCGGCTGGTTCGGGTGGCGCTGGGTCAGTCCGAGGCCCTGGGAAGATTTGTCGAGTCGCAGTCCAGCCGGCTGGACGGTCTTCGTCGAGATGACTTGGCCGAGGAATTGGGGAAACTGGTCTTTGCGTGGCACGCGGCCCGCACGGCGGATGAACCATTCGATGGGTGGACAAGTTTCCGCGAATCCGTCGGGCTGGCGGCCCTGGTCGGAGGGGTTGGACATCATGCCACGGCCCAAACGGGTCGACAGAATCTGCCGTGTCTTTACGAAGCCGGAGGAGCGCTGTTTTTCCTGGTGCCTGCAACGCTGGACGAATTCCGTCTGATCGGACGACGACGTGCCGACGGAAGCATGCCGTTTCCAGCTGATTTTCGCGTCCGAATCGGACGCGGCCGCTAGCCGTGACCACGTGGTTCACGCAGGCCGATGCCCCCACTTGACTGTCTTGCGCAACGGACCCTATACTCGCGCGCTCTCCGGGATTCGGACGCCTGCGGTCGGGTCCCGCGCACGGCACTTTTACTCCGACTGGTCGCTTACGCAGTTATCCCGCCATGGACGACAAGCCTTCTGCTGATGTCGCGGCCAGCGAGGTCCAGGAGTCCGGTTCGACCGAGACGCCACGGCCGGCTGCAGGTTCCGACCTGTGGCAGATGTTTGCGCCCATGACCGGGTTTTTCCGCGAGTTTTTCCGCAAGGACCACTCGCAGTACCAGCAACGTCTGGCCGGGACCTTGCTCGTTGTTGGCCTCATCGTCGGCGGACTGGGCTGGAAGATCTTCGATTCGCGGACGACCCAGGCACGACAGCAGGCTTGGGGGAGCTGGATTGATGTGCCCGCCGACATTCAGACGGAAATCGTCAAGAGTCTCGGGAAAGGTGAGATGCCGGTCAGTCGCGATTCCTTTGCGGCGGAGGAGTACCAGAATTTTCTCGCCGAGCCGGAAAACGCTGACGCGATGGTCCGAGCCTGGGCCGAGCTGCTGTTGGCGGAATCACGGCTCAACGATGGACTTCGTCGAGCCTACCAGTCGAACAAGCAAGCGAAACGGAAAAATGGTTCCAGGAGGCTGGGCAGAAATGGAGATGTCCAGACCGCGATCGGTCACTTTGAGGAGTTGCTCGCCGACGCCCCTAAGGGTTCGCTGCTCGAGCAACGAGCCCTGTACGGTCGGGCCGTCGGACTTGAAGCCAGTTTCAATGGAACTGACGAGGAACTCAATAAGGTGAAAGCGGCCTACAACCGTCTCGAGGAGACTGATGGCCCCTACAAAATCCTGGCTGAAAAACGTCTCGAAGCGATCAATAGCGAAGGGACGAAGGCCTTCTACAAGTGGTTTGCCAAAGTCGAAACTGCGCCGGAACGTGAGGCTGATCCTGCTCAGAGCAAGACGGAGGATAATAGTCCGATCAAGAGTCCGCTGCTGGATAAGATTCTTCGTGATGACAACGGGACCGAGAAATCCTCGGCTTCACCGGATGCGGCCGACGATGTCAAGAAGAAGATTCCCTTGCTGCCGCTGAAGAAACCGGCAGCCGAGAAGAAGAAACCGGCAGCCGAGAAGAAGAAACCGGCAGCCCAGAAGAAGAAGCCGGCAGCCGAGAAGAAGAAGCCGGCAGCCGAGAAGAAGAAACCGGCAGCTGAAAAGAAGAAGGCGGGCGAATGAGCCAGCCGGGTGAGGGGTCGCCGATTCGGGTGACCGTCGAGTCCCGGGCTCATGGTTGGCGGCTCGACCATTATCTCGTCCGTCTCTACCCCAACTTCAGCCGTTCCCAGTTTCAGTCCTCGATTGCTGCCGAAGCGGTGACTGTCAACGGGCTGCCGGCCAAGTCCTCTCGACGGCTCCGGGTCAATGACGTGGTCGAGTTGTCACTGCCCGAGGACGCGGCGCCGCGAGTGGAACCCGAGGATCTTCCGCTCTCGGTGATCTACGAGGACGAGCACCTGGTGGCGATCGACAAGCCGGCCGACATGATCGTCCATCCCGGCCGTGGCCAGACTACCGGGACACTGGTCGCTGCCCTGCAGTTCCACTTCGATTCTCTCAGCGATGTCGGTGGCACCCTGAGGCCGGGCATCGTGCACCGTCTGGATCGTGACACCACCGGTGTGATCGTCGTGGCCAAGAACAACCAGGTCCACCACAAGCTCTCGCGGCAGTTTGAACTCCGTGAGGTGACCAAGCGTTATCACGCGATCTGCTGGGGACGTCTCGAGTTGGACAGCGATTATATTGAAACGCACGTGGGGGTCAGTCGACGGAACCGGGAAAAGATGCGGGTGGTGCCGGCCGGTGGCAAGTCGCGACACGCGGAGACTTTCTACGAGGTGATCGAAAGGTTCGACCGCACGTCCTACCTGAGGTTGTCGCCACGGACCGGCCGAACTCACCAGCTCCGTGTTCACATGGCCCACCTCAACCATCCCATTCTTGCCGACCGTCTCTACGGGGGTGATCGGCCCGAGGGGCGCGAGTTGCCGATCCGCCGCCAGGCGTTGCACGCCCGTTCCCTGGAGGTGACCCACCCGGTGACAGGAAAGGCGATCCGTTTCGAGGCCCCTCTGCCGGAGGATTTCTGTCAGGTGCTGGAGTGCTTGCGTAGCGGCGGCGGTCCGGTAGGATCGTGACACCCCGCCGTCGTGCTGCGGGCCGATGCGTTTGGTGACACCTTTTTCTTCCAGAACGGGACGACCGATGAGGCTTGCCAGGGTTCGCACCACCGAGGGGACTGTCGGCGTGGCCGTGCTGGCCGACGACGGTTCCGCACAGCTGCTGGATCTCTCGGGCTCCGAGAGTGTCAATTCACTGGCCGACCTGCTCCATTCGGCCGATCCGGTCGCCGGCGTCGAACGGCTGCTGGCCTCCGGTGCCACCGGCCTGGCCGCGGGTGACTACGAGTGCCTGGCGCCGATCGACCGCCAGGAGGTGTGGGCGGCCGGTGTCACCTACAAGCGGAGCCAGGTGGCCCGGATGGAAGAGTCCGAGAGTGCCGCGACCCACTACGACAAGGTCTACACCGCCGACCGGCCCGAGTTGTTCCTCAAGGCGACTCCCCACCGTGTGTCGGGACCCGGCGACCCGGTTCGCGTGCGGGCCGACAGCAACTGGACGGTTCCCGAGCCCGAGTTCGCACTGGTGATCAGCCCCGACATGCGACTGGTCGGGTACTCGATCGGAAACGACATGTCGTCTCGGGATATCGAGGGTGAGAATCCGTTGTACCTGCCACAGGCGAAGTGCTACCGCGAGTCGGCCGGCCTGGGTCCGTGCGTCCTGCTGGCCGACGGTCCGCTGGATCGATCCACGGTCGAAATCGAACTGGCGATCGAGCGCGGTGGAGAGACCGTTTTCGGTGGCACGATCCAGCTCGACCGAATGGCCCGGACCTTCGAGGACCTGATCGATTGGGTGGGGCGCGAGAATGTCTTTCCCGATGGTGTGGTGTTGATGACCGGCACCGGCATCGTGCCTCCCGATGAGTTCACCCTGGAAGATGGGGACTCCGTCTCGATTTCGATAACCGGCATCGGTACGCTGAGCAACCCGGTGGTCAAGGATCCCGCCTAGGAAAAGTTCGCACCCCGATTTTCGGGTTGGCAGGAGGCCCGCGCTGCGATGGATGCCCCGGTGATTCCCGACGAACTGCTCGGACAGATCCACAACCGGGATTGTCTCGAGGGCCTGGCCGAGATTCCTGACGGGACCGTTGACCTGGCGTTTGCCGACCCTCCGTTCAACATCGGTTACGAGTACGACGAGTACAACGACCGGCGGGATGCCGATGACTACCTGGCGTGGAGCCGACGTTGGACGTCGGAAGTGCAGCGGGTGTTGAAGCCCGAGGGCACCTTCTGGCTGGCCATCGGGGACGAGTACGCCGCGGAGTTGTCGGTGATGCAGAAGCACGACCACGGGCTGGTGCTCCGCAACTGGGTAATCTGGTACTACACCTTCGGGGTCAATTGCACCCGGAAGTTCAGCCGGTCCCATGCGCACCTGTTCTACTTCGTCAAGAACGAGAAGGCGTTCACCTTCAATGCCGACGATCCGGCGATCCGGGTTCCGTCGGCTCGCCAACTGGTCTACGGAGACAAGCGGGCCAACCCGCGAGGCCGCCTGCCGGACGACACCTGGGTGCTGCGGCCGCAGGACATTCCCGAATCGTTCGGTGCTGATGAGGACACCTGGTATTTTCCCCGGGTCAACGGGACGTTCAAGGAACGGGCCGGCTGGCACGGGTGCCAGATGCCCGAGCAGTTGCTGGGTCGGATCGTGCGGGCCTGTTCGAATCCCGGTGATGTGGTGCTCGACCCGTTTGCCGGAAGCGGCACCACGTTGGCGGTTGCCCGAAAACTCGATCGACGTCCGATCGGGTACGAGTTGTCCGAGGAGTACGCCGCCCGGGCCCGCGAGCGTCTCGAATCGATTTCGCCCGGTGATTCACTCGATGGGGCCGAGGACCCGCTGACCAGTTCCCCGAAGACGTCGGCGGGTGTCACGATCGAGGAACGCGTCACCCGAAAGCGGGCCGACGACCGGCAACTGGAACTGCTCTGATTCTCACGACCGGCTGTGCTCAGTCTGCCGTCACCGGTTCATACTGCCCGGCCAGGCGTTCGATCGCGGCATGGGGATCCATGTTGAACATCGCGCGGCCGCCGGTTCCCCAGCGGCCGTTGTGGAAGTGGAAAATCGCCGCGGCGTCGCGGATCAGTCCCACCGACTCCACTTCCTCCATGTCGCCCCCTTCGATCGCTTCGAAACGGATGTTCACTCCGGCAAATGCTGTCAGCATTCCGTCGTCGATGGCACGGCCGAAGGTCACCTCGTCGAGCCAGTCGCATTCGACCCATCGCAGGTCGCGGGGGATACCGCGTCCGCGAGCCAGGTCGAAGAACTTGGCCTCCAGTTGTTCACGCTGCATCCGGAACAGGTCCAGGGCCATGTTCTGCTGACCACGCTGCCAGTGACGCACCAGCAGCGGAGCCGCCAGGACGAAGCCGACCAGCGAAAGTACCACGACGGCGATCAGCACCAGGGTCAGTGTCGACACTCGGGGCGCCTTGAGGAAACTCGGGAGAGACCGGGGCGATCGATCCTAGGGTGGGTGGTCGAGACGACACAAGGGCGTTGAGCCGGCGGCAACCGGACCGGATTCCGTTGACCGGTTGGTTTGAATGATCATCGAGTGTTCCCTAAAAACACGAGGCCTCGAGATCGACGACTGTTGGTCCGTCCGAACTTTCTCCATCTTCAACCGGGACAGACGTTCGCCATGCCACTCCTGGGAGCCCACATGTCCGTCGCCGGCGGTTTTCACAACGCCGTGGATTCCGCCGCCGAGCACGGCATGGACTGCGTCCAGATCTTCACCAAGAACAACAACCAGTGGCGGGCGCGGCCGATGGATCCGGAGGCCGTTTCGCAGTTTCGACTCAGGCTCGATCAGACCGGGATCCGGCTCCCCTGCGCTCACGCCAGCTACCTGATCAACCTCGCCAGCCCTGTTGAGGAACTCTGGCAGAAGTCGGTGGACGCGATGGTTATCGAACTCGAACGGGCCGAAGTGCTGGGATTGGCCGGTGTCGTGCTGCACCCGGGCAGTTTCACGACCTCGAGTGAAGAAATGGGGATCGAGAAGATCGCCGAGGCTCTGGATGTCGTGCTGCTGCAGACCGATGGACTTGGCGTTGAGGTCTGGCTGGAAAACACCGCCGGCCAGGGCAGCAACCTCGGGCACCGGTTCGAACAACTCGAAGCGATCATCACTCGGCTTCCCGAACCGTCCCGGGTCGGGGTCTGCCTGGACAGTTGTCACCTGTTCGCTGCCGGCTACCCGCTCGGGACTCCGGCGGAATATGCCGAGACGATGACGGCCTTCGACCAGCACGTCGGCCGCCACCGGCTGCGGGCCTGGCATCTCAACGACAGCAAGAAGGAGTTCGGCAGTCGAGTGGACCGTCACGAGACGATCGGCGAGGGCCACATGGGACTCGACCCATTCGGCAACATTCTCAACGACCCTCTCTCGGCCGAACTCCCCATGTACCTCGAAACCCCCAAGGGGGATCGCGACGATCAAACTCTCGACGCGGTCAATCTCGAGACGCTTCGCTCGCTGTTGAACTGAATTCTGTTCCCGGCGGCGGCGATTCCGGTGTCCGGATTGGTGAACAACCCGTTCGCGGATGTTCCCGGCCGAAACCCCGCAGTTTTCGTCTCGGGGGGTTCCCGTCGCTGATCCGCAGAATCGTCATATCCCGCTCATGCGGAACTGGCACTGTGCCGATGGGAGACGATGCGGGGGATGGTGGATTGTCGATCGACGAGCGAGAGGAACTCGCATGATTTCCGACCTTCATCTCACCGGCTTCGGCCGTCAGCGTGTCCTGTCGGGATGCCTGTTGTCACTCGCGATGTTGGTCGGATCCGGATGCACGTCGTCGGTGGCTCTGGGCACCCGGGCGGCGACCGTTCCCCTGGAGAGCGGAGGCGGGGCGGTGTTGTTTCTGAGTGATGCGGCGCCGGGAGCACCTGCCACCGCACGTGTGCGAGCCAACACGGCTGGCGACGTGGTGCCCGTGGATGTTCCGGACGTGGCCGGGGACCTGAAAGTCAACGATGACTCTCCACCACCGGAGAACGTGTCAGGGGCCGCGACGGTCAGCTCGAAGAATTCATCACCCGGTCACAACGACTCGCAGGAATTCGGGAGGATCTTCACGCGGCTCAAGGCCGCGCTGGCCGAGAAAGAGAGCCGCTCGATTGCTCCGCCACCGCCTCTTCCCAGGCCCAAGCGGGACCGTCCCGGCGGCAAGAGGCATTCCCTGTTCAGCGGATCGATCGATCCGGTCGGGGGGGCGAGGACCCGGACCCGTTCTTCGAAGGGGCGGAATCCAAGCCTGTTTGCTGAACCTCCTGGTGAACTCGTGCCGGCACGGGTTGTGGCCGCGGTGGTCCCTCCGGTGGTTGCGGAGGTGGTCCCGGAGGAATTGACCGTCACCGACGCGGGCTCGGAAACGGCCTCGGTTCAGGTCAGCACGATGGGGGTGGCTGATGGAGCGGAGTCGCCGGCCGTCCGCCGCCCGGCACCGTGGTGGATCACCGTGGTCGGGTTGGTCGTGATGGGAGGGTTGATCGGGTTGAGTCGTCGTTTCGGCTGGACCGGCAGCCCGCTCGCCGAATAACCGGACCCCCGCGCTGCACGACCCGTTTCCGATGGTGGCATTGGTAGGGGTCGTTCCATCCAGCCGCCCGGCTCTGCCGGTCGCTGTCCCGGCTGGCAGGATTCGAATCACGGAGATTCGGTCGTTGACTCGATAGCAGACAGAGGCCGCGTGGCGCGATCTCGGCGCACTTTTGTGTGCGGGGATTCTCGATTCACGCCGGCGGCCAGTGCCTCAAAGATTGACCTCATCGACCGTATCCCGGGACGTTTTCCATGCTGCCAGCGTTCTTTCGTCAGCACAGCCGACTGGTGCTGGGCTTTCTGATTCTGACATTTCCCGTCCTGTTGGTGACGTCCGAGTCGCTGACGTCGAACAACGACATCGAAACCTGGCTGCCCGAGAAAGCGCCGGTTCGCCAGGTCTACGACGGATTCAAGGATCGGTTCGGAGCCGAGGAACTGGTGCTGGTGGGGTTGCCCGGGGAAGACACCACGGAGGCGGTCGACGAGGAACTGGTCGAAGCGGTCTGCAAGCGAATCGAGAGCCTTCCGGAGATCCGGGTCTGCTGGAGCCCCTACCGACTGATGTCGATCATGGACGACCTGGGGGTCGAGAGGGACGAGGCTCGCAAGCGGCTCGAGGGACTCTCGGCGACACGTGGTCCTGACGGATTGGTCGGCATCGCGGCGCTGCTCTCGGCCGAAGGCCTCACCGACCGCGCCGCCACGGTCCAGGCCGTCCGCGAGCAGCTCAGCTACTGCCAGCTCGAGGACTCGCAACTGGCCGGTGCTCCGGTGATTGTCTCGGAACTCGACCGACTCGGCAGCCGAGAAAACAACAAGCAGTTCTTCCTGGTCACCCTGGCCGTCTGCCTGGTGCTGCTGTACTGGACCCTGCGGGACTGGAAGCTGACGTTTGGGATTCTCGGGGTGACCATCTGGTCGGTCAATCTGACGCTGGCGACGCTGTACTGGACCGGCCAGGAGATGAACTTCATCCTGGGCGCGTTGCCGATCATGGTGATGGTCTTTTCCCTGGCCATCTCGGTTCACCTGGTCCACTACTACCGCCACGCCATGGACGGTCCCGATCCGCTGGCGACGGCGCTGAAGCTGGCCTGGAAGCCCTGCTGCCTGGCCACTCTGACCACCTCGATCGGTCTCGCTTCGTTGGTCGTCAGTGACATCGGCCCGGTTCGACAATTCGGCCTGGCTGGAGCCCTGGGTTCCATCGTGGCGCTGGTCACCGGGCTGACCGTGGTGCCGGCACTGCTGACGCTGTTTCCCCCGAAACCCGTGGGATCGGAGGTCGGCCTGCTGGAGGCCTCTCGCGGTGAATCGCTGGCCTCCCGGATCGTCGGTCGCAGTGGGCTGGTCACCGCGTTGACGTTGCTGCTGATCGTCGCGGCGGGTTTCGGAGTGCCCCGGCTGCAAACGCGGATCGATCCGGTGGATTTCCTTCCTGCCGAGGGACGAGTCCGTCAGGACGCAGAGCGGATCGAAGAGGGCCTGACGAGTACGACGACTCTCGAGGCGGTGATCGACTTCGGGACCCAGGGCTTGCCGTTCGTGGCGAAGCTCGACAAGGTCCGCCACATCGAGGAACAGATCCGCAAACACGACGGTGTGCGGCACACGATGTCGCTGGCGGAGTTGTTCCCTGTTGAGATGCCCGAGGACACGTTTGAAACGCTGGCCCTGTTGAAACGTGCCCGGAGTCATCGCGGTGGTGGAGACTACATCTCCGATGGTGAGCGACTGTGGAGAATCAGCGTGCGGCTGAATGACGGGTCGGCCGACGGACGCCGCCGGGTCTTTGACGAGCTGGTCGTGGCTACCGCCGGCATGCCGATTGAATGGACCGGCATCAGCCCACTGCTGGATCACGCCCAGGCACAGATCTTCACCGGGTTCTGGGAAAGTTTCCTGACGGCGTTCGTCATCATCACCGTCGTGATGATCGTTTCGCTGAGGTCCTGGACGACCGGGCTGGTAGCGATGATCCCCAACCTGACGCCGATCCTGTTGGTCTTCGGGATCCTGGGCTGGTCGGGCTGGTATGTCGACATCGGCATGATGATGTCCGGAAGCATCGCGCTGGGGATCGCCGTCGACGGGACGTTCCATTTCCTGATCCATTACCACCAGCGGCGTCGTGACGGTGTGGCCCGGCACGGGGCTTCGCGCGAGGCCCTGGAACGAACCGGGCCTCCGATCCTGCAGGCAGCCATTGTCGCTGCCACCGGAATGCTCGCCCTGACACTCTCCCCGTTCCTGCCCACGATGAGATTCGGCTTGTTGACCGCCGCGATGCTGGTCACAGCGCTGTTGGGTGACCTGGTCCTGTTGCCTGCCCTCCTGTCGCTCTGGAGTCGCGATGATCGGTCTGCAGGGCGAACCGACCAGACGCGACGCAGAAGAACGCCGCACGGACAGCGTCGGCCGCACTTCGTGGCGATCGAGGAACACGCTGCGAAAACGGGTTCGGAGCATTCCGATACCGGGTCGATTCGCGGCAGCCGAGAGGAACGGCGATCTTCGATTCCTGCCTAGGTGCCCGCTCCGACTCAACCCGCGTCGCCGGCGAAATGCCCGTTCGGTTGTGGAACGGCGATCAGGTTCTATAGTCTGGATGAGTACGTCTCACACTCTTCTCCCCTCCTGCGGGATGGCAATGTCGCAATTTGTGCTGTTCACCGGTGGCACCGGGTTGCTTGGCCGGTATTTGGTTCGCGATTTGACCGATCTGGGCGTCCCCCTGGCGCTGATGGTCCGGCGAAATCGGAGGATGTCGGCAGAACAGCGCGTCGAGTCGTTGATGGCGGTGTGGGATGCGAGACTGGGCCGGGAATTGCCGCGGCCTCACGTGATTGAGAGCGACCTCTCTCGGACCGATCTGGGACTCGATGATATCGACCGGGAATGGATCGAAGAGCACTGCGACACCGTATTGCACAACGCTGCCAGTCTGCTGTTTCACGCGACCACTCCCGATGGCGAACCGTGGCGATCCAATGTCGATGGCACTCGAGCAATTCTCGAACTGTGTCGTACTGCCGGGATCGCCAACCTGCATCATGTTTCCACCGCTTACGTCTGTGGGCTGAGAAGCGATCGGGCCTTGGAATCGGAGCTGGATGTTGGCCAGGAGCCGGGCAACGACTACGAGCGGAGCAAGGTGGCCGCGGAGCAAATGATTCACGCGGCCGATTACCTGGCACCGCCGACGGTCTATCGCCCCTCGATCATCATCGGCGATTCCAGCAACGGGTTTTCGACCACGTTCCACGGTTTCTACGCGGCGTTGAGACTGGCCCACACCCTCTGGCAGGCCGCGTCGGACTCCGGGGAGCAACCGGTTGACGGGGACCAGGTGGTGCCCACTCGGCTGACTCTCGACGGTACCGAACGCAAGAATCTGGTGACCGTCGACTGGGTCTCGCGGGCGATCGCCGAGATCCTGGTGCGACCCGAATGCCACGGGCAGACCTTCCATCTCACCTCGCCGCAGCCGGTCACCACCAGGGTGATGTCCGAGGTGCTCGAGCAGGTCATCGACGGTTGCCACAACCGCTTCGTCGGTCCCGGTCCGCTCAAGGACCCCTCGACCATCGAAAAACTCTTCTACGAGCAGATGCAGGTCTACTCGTCGTACTGGCGAGACGATCCCGAGTTCGACACGGCCAACACCGAGAAGGCCTTGCCCGACCTGCCGCCTCCGACGGTGGATCACGACCTGCTGGTCCGTCTCTCGAAAGCCGCCATCGAGATGGGATTCCGCTGGCGGGACCGGTTGCCGGTTTCGCCAGAACCCGCGGCTCGCTAGCCGTTCCGGGTTGGTCATCAGTCGCAGTACCACGGGGGTCCTGACGGCTCTCAGAGCGGCGATGGTCTTCGCAGTTGCAATGGTTTATGCGCTGTGGGACAATACGGGTTGGTCGCGGTTGCCGATAAGTAACTAACGGATAGGCAATCCGCTTTTTGGTCCCTCCCGGATTTTTCGGGTCGGGGAATCCCGTCACGGAGTCGCCATGATGTCGCGGTTTCTGCCGGCTGTGTTGCTGTGTTCTGTTCTGCTGGCTCCGGCTGCCGCCGATCCGCTCGGCAAGGTGCTCGACCAGGAAAACCAGGACAACGGCGTGTCCCGCAAGGCGCTGCCCGGGGTCGATGACCTGACCTACCTGAGGCGGGGGACGATCGACCTGATCGGTCGGATTCCCACGGCCGAAGAGATCTCAGAATACGAGTCATTGGCGCCGTCGACACGGCAGCAGAAGACCGTCGAACGGCTTCTGGCTGATGAACGGTTTGCCGATCGCTGGACCATTTTCTTTGCTGACATGCTGAGGCTGCGAAGCAACGCCGAGGGTGGTGGAGCGTCGATCGCCTTCATCCATCGTGCGGTGCGCGACGGGATGGGCTGGGACGAGATGTCGCGGCGGATGATTGCCGCCAGCGGCAAAGCCGGTGCGACACCCGAGTTGGGCTACATCCTTGGCGACAACGCCGACCCGATGGCCCTGGCCGGTTCGACCGCGCAGGTCTTTCTCGGCGTCCGTGTCGCCTGTGCCCAGTGCCACGATCATCCCTTCGACGTCTGGAAGCGGAAGGATTTCTACGGACTCGCCGCCTATTTCGGCAAGACCCGACGCGTGCAGTCTCAGTTCACCAACACCGTCTATACGACCGAGGCCGACCAGACGACCGTGCTGTGGCCGCCCGAGGGCGTTGAGGACGGGGCTGAGCGGAAGCCGATGGTCCCGGCGTTCCCGTTCGAACTGGACAAGGCCGACCGGCCAAGCCGACCGATCGCTCGCCTGAGGGCGCTCCGGCAGAAGCAGGCGCAATTGGCTGCAGCCAAGACCAAGAGCAACCAAAAGGGCGACGCGGGGCTTGAGGCGCTGCTGGCTGCGGCCGGCACCAAGGCCGACCGCCGCTCCTCGGGGAAGAAAACCGATGACCTGGGCGTGGCCAACGAGGCCAAGCGGGATGCCAAGAAGCTGAAAATTGCCCAGGCTCGTTACCGGGCCAGCAAGCTGCGAGCCGATCTGGCCGCCATGATCACCAACCCGCGCAACCGACTGTTTGCCCAGAGCTTCGTCAACCGCGTCTGGGGCGAGTTGATGGGTCGGGGGTTTGTCGAGCCGGTTGATAACTTCTCGCAGGAGAATCGTGCCAGCCATCCCCGAACGATGGACTTCCTGGCCGACGAATTCATCGCCGGCGGTTTTGAGCTGAAAGGTCTGGTTCGCACGATCGTCAACAGCACGCCCTATCGGCGTCAACATGCGGTCGGTGTCGAGGATCCGGTGAGAATTGAACTCGAGAGCGCGTTCCTGTCGACGCCGATGAGGCGGATGATGAGCGAGGTGCTTTATGACAGCGTCGTTACCGCCGGTCACCTCTTCGACGTCAAGCACGAAAAGGGCAAGAATCTGAAGGTGGTCTGGTCTCGCTCGAGGGTTGCCAAGCGTCCGGCCGAAGGTTCCGAAGCCGCCGTCAAGCCGCAACTGCTCGCCGACGCCACTTCCCGCAAGGTGATGAAGAAGCCGCGGCTGAAGAAGGGCAAGGGGGGGTCGCCCTACGACGTCGAACAGGCCATCGAGCTCGACTTTGACGCCCTGCTGGCCGAATCGAAGCAGGACGGGGTCAAGATCGAGCGGATGCAGGTGATGTCCAAGGAGGAGATCGAGGCGATGCGGATGCAGCAGCAAGCTGCCAACAATCGGCCCGACGTCGAGTACTTCGACCGGTTCATCCGCAGTGTCTTCGATGACAATCCCCGTTTCTCGACCTCGATGCGAATGGCCTCACCGGCCGCTCCCGAGCATTTCCTGAGAATCTTCGGGCAGCCCAGCCGGGCGACGCTTGACGAAAAACGGGATCACACGCCCTCGATGCGGCAGGCCCTGATGCTGCTCAACGGTCGGCTGACCCACGAGGCCTCACGTGTCGGGGAACTCGAGCCGATCCACAAGCTGCTCACCGGGGACACCCCTCGCCTGGAGGCTGCGATCCGGCTGGCGTACCGTGAGATTCTCACTCGCAATCCGACAGCGACCGAGATCGCCGAAGCGCGGGAGGTCATTTCAGGAGCCGGTTCGCCTCTGAACGGCATGGCTGACCTCCGATGGGTGATCCTCAACTCGAACGAATTCCGATTCCTGCCATAAACCAACACCCGGTCGGACAAGACGAATTACCGGATATCGGGTAGAACCTGACAAAGAGATCAATCCTGATCCGAAGGAGCAACTGATGGCGATGTCTTGCAATGATTACAGGCTGACGCGACGACGCATGCTCGCGACCACCGGTGCTTCGATGCTCGGGATGAGCGTTCAACAACTGTTGGCGGCGCAAGGCAGCAGCCATGCGGCCACTGCAGAACATGTGATCCTGTTCTGGAACGGTGGCGGGATGACCCACCTGGACACCTGGGATCCCAAGCCCGGTCGACCGACCCAGGGTGAGTTCGAGCCGATCGAAACCTCCGCCCAGGGAGTCCAGATCTCCGAGATCTTCCCGCAGTTGGCCAAGCAGATGCACCATTGTGCGGTGGTGCGGTCGATCGCCGGCACCCAGGGGGCTCATGGCCAGGCCACCTACAATCTCCAGACCAGCTACCGGCAGACGGCCAACATCCGTCACCCGGGATTCGGTTCGGTGGTGGTCCACGAGCGTGATCGCATGGGCGATCTGCCCGGTTACATTTCGATCTCCGGCCGCGCCCCCCGGGCCCATTACCTGGGTCAGAAGTGCGAGGCTTATTTCGTGGCCAATCCGGGTGACAAGGACCCGTACCTGGCGTTTCCCGAAGGGATCGGCCAGGTCCGTGGCAACAAGCGGCTCGATGTGCTTGCCCGGTTCAACCGGCGGTTCAACGCCGGCAGCGGCGACAAGAAGCTGGCCAGCAACCAGACTGCCGTCAAGGAAGCCGTGAAGTTGATGCGGAGTCCCGCCCTGAAGGCCTTCGAACTCGACAAGGTTCCCACGACCACGATCAACCGCTACGGGGACACGGCGTTTGGTCGCGGTGCCCTGTTGGCCAAGCGGCTGGTCGAGACCGGTGTGCGATTCGTCCAGATCAACCGCGGCGGGTTCGATACCCACAGCAACAACTTCCCCGCGATGCAGAATCATGGGGACGTGATGGATCCGGCGCTGGCCAGCCTGGTTGAGGACCTGGCCGAGACCGGGATGCTGAAAAAGACCATGGTCATCATGCTCAGCGAGTTTGGTCGCACCCCGCGAATCAATCCCAACGCGGGACGCGATCACTGGCCCAACGTCTTCAGCGGCTTCATGGCCGGCGGAGGCATCAAGGGTGGGACCGTGGTCGGTTCGTCGGACAAGGATGGCATGGAGCCCGACAAGCGGCCGGTGCCCGTCGCCGACCTCCACGCCAGCTTCTGCCACGCCCTGGGAATCGATCCCAACCGCGAGGTGCAGACACCGCTCGGTCGGCCGATGAAGCTGGTCGACAACGGCAATCCGGTTTCGGAGCTGTTTGGCTAAACCGATTCCGAAAAACTGCGATCAGACAACGGCCGAGTCGCCCGTACACGGGGTGGCTCGGCCGTTGCTTTTGCGTGTCGTGTCGTCGTCGGAAGAATGCCCATCGGAGTTTCTCTTTGGGTTTGTATTGGGGTATCGCAGAGGCGAGAATGGTGGGTCTGTCCGTTCGCCATTGCTTGGGCGAGCGGAATGCGAACTACCGTTGCGCAAGGAACTGTTTAATGCGACGTCTACTGGCTGTCGGTGTTTCGTTCGGTTTTCTGCTGTCCCTGGTTGTCGGAGAGGCCACGTCGCAGGATGCGGCCAAGTCGGCGGGACAGGCCAAGAAGAAGAGCCGCCTGAGAGGCTCCCTGATCGAGGACCGCGCGGCCAAGAAGCTGGTCGAGGCGGGTGACGCCCGGCTCGAGGCGCAGGAGCTGAAGAAGGCCGTCGAGGTCTGGCAGAGTGTGATAGAGCGGTATCCCCGGAGTCGTCTGCGGTTCCAGGCCCACATGCGACTCGGAGGCTTCTTTCTCGAACGGGACCGGGCTTACGACAAGGCTCGAGCCCACTTTGAGGCGACCGCTTCCGAGGACAATCGTGACGAGGACCAGCGGGCCGAGGCGACACTCAAGGTCGGTGTCTGCTTTTACCAGGCTCGAAATTTTGGCAAATGTTTCAGCGTGATGCGGGACGTGATCGAGCAGTTTCCGGTCAGTCCCCAGGTCAACCAGGCTTACTACTACATCGGCCTGGGCCATTTCCAGTTGGGTCATTACAGCCGGGCGATCGCGGCCCTGGAAAAGGTCGGAACGAACATGGCCGGTGAGGACGATCAGGTCGCGAAGGTGGAAGCGGGCAAGCGGTTCTTTGTCCGGATCGACGATGCCGATCTGGCGGCCCTGGAAACCGGCAAGCCGGTCAAGGTGACAGTGGCCGTCACAAGTGGTGACAGCGAGACGGTCGATTGCTTCACGGTGGGCCGCAACGTGCGGATTGCCCTGGGCAGCATTCCTACCCGGCTGGGACGTCCACGGAAGGGGAACGGACGGTTGGAGGTTAAGGGCGACGACACTGTTACGGTGACATACACCGATGCGCACACAGCCGACAAGAAGACCGATCAACCGGTTCTTAGCCGGGTCAGCGTCGTCGGGGATGGTGTGGTTGCGATCACCGACGGGGCATACGAGGAGACTCTCCAGGGGGCGGTTCTCGGCAAGGCCATCAATCTCCAGGTTTCCGATCCTGACCGGGATCTGACCGACGGAGCGGACGTGATCGAGGCGATTGTCGAGGTCTATCGTCGGAAGACCGACGAGGAGATCGAGGCCGAGCTGCTCAAGAACGCCACCGAGGCCGATGACACCAAGAAGGCCGCGGCCGAGAAGAAACCGGTCACCAAGGACGCGGCCGACGTCGGGGATGAGGATGACGACGACCGTGAGAAGATCGATCCGTTCAAGAAGATCGACGAGGTCAAGGTCAAGCTCGTTGAGGCGAAGATCCAGAGGAAGGTCAAAGGACTCGACGGTGAGCTTCCCGTGGTGCCCAAGCCCGGTGACGATCCCGCCAAGCAACCAGCCGAGAAGAAGGCTGCCGAGAAGAAGGCTGTGAAGGAGAAACCGGCCGACAAGAAAGCTGCTGACAAGAAGGCCATTGAGGAGAAACCTGCCGGGAAGAAGGCCGCTGTGGCCCCCGTGGTCGACAACTCGATCCACACCGGTGTCTTCCGCACCACCGTCACGCTGGGGAAGGCCGAAAAAATCGTGGCCGGTGACCAGGTGTTGCAGGCTTTGCCTGGTGACAAGGTCCGGCTGGTGTATCTCGACGAACGCAACAGCGGCGAGGGGATCCAGCAGGTGCAGTCGGAAGCCCGTTGCATCGAAGGGAACCTGGGTGGCGTTCGAGTCACCCGGGCGGTCATTTCCAACCAGGAGCTCCGCCTGCAAACCGAGTTGAAGACGGCCGGTGCGTTGACGAACATCGCCAGCCGCTACAAGGAGTTCGGTCTCAAGTCCAACGCCAACGATAAGTACCGGCAGGCTCTGGCGGTTTGCGAGGAGGTGGCACGGGAGGCCTCGAAGCTCGGTGGACGACTGCTGGAGGAAACCTACGTCCAGTTGTGGCAGATCTACTTCGAGATGGACCGGCTTGAGTTGGCCGCCGCGATGGCCCAACGACTGCAGCGAGAATTTCCCAACAGTGGTTTTGTCGACGACGCGTTGCTGCAACTGGCCGACGTCGCCCGGAAAGGTGGCAATCTGCAACGCGCCATTGGCATCTACAGCCGCCTGGTCAACATGAAGACCAGTCAACTGCGGGGCGAGGCTCAGTTCGGTATCGCCCAGTGCTACGAGCAGATGGCTACGGGGTCGACCGGAACAGGTGCTGCCCAGCTGCGTGACCGAGCCTTCCAGGAGTACAAGAAGGTCTTCGACCAGTTTCCTGACAGTGGCCGTGTCGGCGAGGCCGTGTCGCGGATGGCCAACTACTACTACCAGCAACGGGATTTCTCCCGGGCCGTCGACACTTTCGAGACGGTGCTCAGTGACTACCCCGATGCCAAGTTTCTGGATGTGATCCTGTTCAACTACGGACGCTGCCTGTACAGGATGAACCGCCGGTCCGAGGCGGGGCGTCGGTTCGACCAGCTGATCCAGGAATTCCCCGAGAGTCCCCTGGCATCGGACGCGAAGAAGATCTCCGACGCGCTTTCGCGGCTGAACCGCCCCAAGCCAACGCCCGCTCCGGGAGACGGTGACGCGACCAAGGGAGCTGCCAAGGGAGCTGGAGACTGAACGGTGAGGAGGATCCGGGCCAGGAATCGGCCGGGGCATGCTGCGGATCACGGCGAAAAAATCCAACAACACCAACGAGCCCGACGGGCACGAATCACGATGAGGTCTGGACGATGATGGGAACGAGCAAGACGCGGTGGGCCAGGCGAGTGGCGAGGTGGACCCGGCGGCAGCAGGTGGTGGCGGTGTCGATGACGATCGCCGTGGCCGGGGCGCTGGTTGCCCAGGACACGAAGCCCTCTGCCAAGCCCGACGCGAAAGCCGCCGGTCAGATCGATGCGATTAGCCAGCAGGCGACTCGCCTCGAAGGGGAACTCGGGAAGTTCAAGGACAGCTCCGCGGAAGCCGCCGATGTGATGGTCAAGCTGGTCGATCTCTATCACCAGCACGGGCGGTTGTTCGGACTGATTCGTGTCGCGCAGCGGTTCGTCACCTCGCACTCGACTGACAAGCGGCATCACGATGTGCTGTTGAAGCTCGTAGATGGCCTGGATGCGGCCAGCCGACACAACGACTTTGTTGCCAGTGCCAGGCAGTGGCTGGATCTCTATCCCAAGGATCCAGCTGCCGCCGGAATCGAGATTCGTCTCGCCGCTGTCCTCGATCGACAATCCGATCGCCGCGCCTCGGGGACTGCTCACGAGGTGGTCTTCCGCCGCAATCCGCGATCGGTGGTCGGGCTGCGTCACGGTGTGATCGCCGTCGAGCAATTCGCTGGGGTCAACAACAAGGCGGTCTACAGTCGGGCCGCGACCCTGGCCGAGGAGCTGCTGGCCATTTTCCCCAAGGGAGTTTCTGCCGAGGAAGCCGGATGGCAGGCCGTGGCGCAGTGGCGGAGAGGAAACGAGTGGGCCAAGAGCAACTCGGCGGCGACGAAGCTGCTGGCCAAGGGGTTGCCGGCCGCTGGCGAGAGAAAACGCCAGCTGCACCTGATGATGGGAGAGAATTTTGGCCGGCTCGGGCAGTGGGCCAATGCCACTGACAGTTACGGCAAGGCTCGAGCGGTTCGCGACGACCGGGACGCACACTATCTGTCCATCACGGCGCTCTCCAACAACCAGGCTGCCAAGCCGGCCCAGATGGAACCGGTTGTCACCGATTACCTCCGAAAGTATCCCGCCCGTGCAGACCGCTTTGACCGCCTCGGTTTGCTGGCCGTCAAGTACGAGCAGGCCAAGGACCTGGCCAATGCCAACCGGATCTTTGCCCAGTTGCTGCCACTTTCGGCACGGTCTCACAGGGCGGCCTCGGCCTTCCTCAGGACGCGCGGAACCGAACCGGCCGGGGGTCACGCCGCCAGCGAGAAAGCGTTGGTTGATGCGATCAACCGCAATCCCAATAACGACGACAAGGCCTACCTGCGGTTCGTGTTGGCCTTCGAGGTTTACCGGGACCGGATGAAGCAGGTCGAGAAGACTCGGGCTACCCTGAGGCAGCTCGTCTCGACGTCACCGAGCAACGAGAGCTACACGACCAACGCGGCCAGTTGGCTGTTCTCCAACGCTACCTCCGACGCCGAGTTCAACGCCGAAGTGGCCCGGTACCTGGTGGCCCGCAAGCGGGTGCCGCACATGACCAGTTTTCGTGGGGTGCTGGCGTCCTGGATCGATTCGGCTCGTCGCAACAAGGACACCAAGAATCGCGCAGCCTCGGCCAAGGCGCTGTTGAAGACTGCTGACGCGGATCCGTTGCTGTCCGCCTGGGTGGCCGGCGAGTCGAACAAAAAGAAAGGTGACACCGCGCGTGAGGGGTTGTTGGCCGGCAACCTCTACAAGCAGCTCTCCAACGATGCGGCTCGCAACCTGCTATCGCGACACGCTTACTATCTGCGGCACAGCGTGCCCGGCAACCAGAGATCCCGTTCAACCGGAGCCTACGGCCAGTTGGCCAAGCGGTTTCCCAAGGAGTTCACTCTGGCGGTTGACTGGCTGGCTGCAGCCACCGACTACGGACCGCCAGAGGCAGCCGCCGAAGCTGCCAGGCACTTGATGTCGTTGCAGGCTCCTTCGAGCAGCTCCGACGTTTTTCGCAGGTTGATGGTTGCCGCCGACACGAACAAGTCGGCTGATCTTGCCCGTGCGGCTCATACCTGGATCGTCGGCGTCGAAAAGGCCCACGGCCCCGCGTTCACTTACGCTTACCAGGTCGGTGACACGCTCAAGAAGTACAAGTTGCTCGACTTGGCCGTCTCGTACTGGCGGTCTCACGTTTCGGTCGATCCCAATCACTACGATTCGATCTACTGTGCCGGGCGGGTCCTGGAGTCGCTCGAGGAGGCCCAGAAGCCCGCTTACCTGCAAGAACTCCTGAAGACCGAATCCGACTACCACGGTTCCTTCGCCGCTCAGTTGGCCAATTGGCACTTCCGTCAGGAAAAGCCGAACCTGGTCGAGTGGGAGAAAATCGTGCGGGCCAGCCGGACCCGCCAGGACACGCGGGCGTTTCGCGGTTGGGGATTTGACGAAGGGCTGGCACAGGGATGGGTCGATGCGGTCCGGGGCAACAAGGAGGCCACTGATGCCCTGAAGCGTCAGGTCTACACCGTCGTGCGGGATCTGCGGCTGCACCGTCCCAGCGCCGCCGCCTCGTTGGCCTTGCTCGAACTGCCGGCGGAAAAACCGATGCCGCCGACCGCCCGGTTGCTGGCCTTCCAGGCCGTTACCACCACGGTCGGCAACAGCACGACCGACTGGGACCGGCTGATGCCCTACGTGCAGAGCGGCCTGGCTCGCGAGGACTACATGGCAGCGGCCTCATTGGCCAGCGGGATGCTCGCCAATATCACCTCCGTCGACGAGGGACGTCGCAAGAGTGGTCGGAACGTGGTGGCTCAGAGCTACTCCCGCGTGGGAGCCGTCGGGCTGACCATCGACGAGGACAGTCCGCTGGCACCGCTGTTGCAGGCCGCGTTGTCGTTGCGGCTGGGGGACCAGGAAATGGCCCTCGAGACCTACAACGCCAACAAGGCGCTGTTTGACCAGTACCGTGACGAGGTGCCGGCCGACCTGGTGCTATTTGTCTGTGAACGTCATATCGCTGCGGGGGGCGACGAGAACCACGACCGGGTCGAGGACATCCTGCGGGGCTGGGTGGTCAAGCACAGCGAGAGCAAGCAGTTCGACGACCAGACCAAGGCCAAGGTCCAGTTGCTGTTGGCCCGCAACTTCGCCAAGTCTCAACGCTATGACCTGGCTCGCAGCGAATTCACCACCGTCAAGAACCGTTATGGTCAAACGCCTCAGGCGATCGAGGCCGAGTTTGGCATCGGTGAGACGTTTCTGGCTCAGAAGGTCTACGACCAGGCTGAACTGGTCTTCGAGAAACTGGCCAACAGCCGTGAACTCGACGTCGTGATCCGGGCCGAATTTCTCCGGGGCGTGTTGTCGCACCGTCGTGGGGACCGCGACGAGGCCCGAGCCATCTTTCGAGGTGTGCTCGATCGGGTTCCCTCGATCACGCTGGCCAACCAGGCCCTCTACAGCCTCTCGGAGGTTTACCGGGATGAGGAACGTTACATCGACCAACTGAACCTGCTGCGGACCGTTGGTCGACTGGGCCGCAACAGCAAGAGAACACACACGCCCGGCCTGCCGCTCTCGATCGTCGTCCAGGACAGCGACCTGGGCATCAGTCGTGGGCACAATCGGATCCCGGTGATCGTGACCACCGAGCCCGGTGGTGACGTCGAACGGGTGTTCCTGATCAGTGGGGGAGCCGGTAAGGGGTTGTTCCGAGTGGACCTGGCGACCGAGCTGGGTCCGGTGAAGAAGGGTGACCGCAAACTGCAAGTCACCGGCAAAGACAAAATCCGCTGTGATTATCCCGACAAGTTCAAGCAGGAGTTCAAGCGGGTGCCGCTGTCGGATGTCGACATCATCATCGCCGCCGACGGTCAGTTTGCCGTTTCGAGCAGCCGGATCATCGATTCGAAAGAGGAGACTTTCAGCGAGCGGCTGGAACGGGAAGCCCGTGAGCGGGAACAGGCCGACTTGCGAGTCTCCCAGCAACGGCCGTCCAGCCAGATCAAGCCCGGCAACCCGATCTACCTGAGGGTCAAGGACAAGGACCGGGACTTCGGTGACGAGTTCGACCAGATCGTGGTCAAGCTGACTGCCGAGAGTGGTGACGAGGTCCAGGTTCAGCTCAAGGAAACCTCGCCGCACTCGGGTGTTTTCGAGGGCACCGCCGCCACCGGCGAACTGCCGGCCGGGGCCCAGGCCAGTGACACCGCCATCCAGCACAGCCCTCTGATGGCGATCGATCGCGATCCCAAGACCTTCTGGCAGAGCGAACCCGATGGGGCGACTCCCAAGCAGCTGACCATCGACATGAAGGACCTGAAACTCGTCTCGCGGATTCGGCTGACGTCACCGGATCCCGAGAATCAGGTTCCCGTTCGGGGCGTGCTCTACGGCAGCAACGATGGACGTTTCTGGTTCCGCCTGGCCGGCAACCCGCCCCAGGCGACTGCCGTCGAGGTGTTCCCGCGTCCGGAGGCCGCAGTCGCCGCCGGCGATGCGGCCAAGAAGGCCAAGAAGGCCAAGAAGAAGAAAAAGGCTGAGCCGGACGCCGCTGCCCTGGACCATGATCAGATGGCTCTCAGGCTCTACAACGGAAATCACACCGGCTTCTCGAACTGGGGCCAGGTCGTCAGCCTGGGTCGCAACACGAAGCCCTTCGAGGCGTCGGCGGTCGACGAGTTGAAGTGGTCGCGTCCCGAGGATGCCGAGGACGAGAAGGCCCAGGCACGGCCGTTCAGCGCGATCTGGTCGGGGCTGCTGGTGCAGGAACGCGAGGGCGCCGCCAGGATTGCGGTGACCGGCCAACGGACTGCCATCGCCATCGACGGTCGACTCGAGTTGCCGGTGGGACCCGGAAATCGCACCGTCGATGTCTGGCTCGAACAGGGCACGCACCGGTTGACCATCTTCGCGGCCACCACCGCCGGAGCCACCGGCGTGCAGGCGACCATTGCTCGCGCCGACCACAACAGTGCCGGTGTCGTGATGCTGCCGTTCCGCAAGCTGGACTTTGATCTCGACCAGAAGTTCGCTCGCCCGGCACTCGAGCGAGAAGACGTGCGGGCCGATTTCAGTGACGGCGAATGGAGCATGCAGTTTGAACCTCGTGAGCTTCGCTATGTCCGCTTCGACATTCTCGAGTACCGCGGCGTGGCGGTGGCGATCAGCAATGTCGAGGTGACCGGTGAGGAGCCCGACCAGAAGTACATTCCGACCGAGGCCGACGTGCTGGCCCTGTCGAACAACTCGACGCTCGAGATCGCCGGAGGTGACGTGGTCACCGCCACCTACACCGACGAATTGACCCAGCGAGACAACGCCACCAGCCGGTTGCTGACCGGCAAGTTGACGGCCACCTACTACAACGGCTCGGTCACTCCGATCGCCTACGATCTCGTGCGAGCCGGCAACGGTGTCAGTGAAATTCGCAAGAGGCTGATGCGGGTCGACGCCGGGGACAAGGTCGTCATCGAGATCGTGGATTACGATCGTGATGCGAGCGAAAAGCAGGACGAGATCACTTTCGACGTGATTCTCAACGACGGGGAAGCGGTCGAGTTCACCGCGACCGAGACCCAGCCGTATTCCGGAATCTTCACCAAGGAGATCTTCACCGGGGACAAGGCGGGCGAGAAGATCGACTTTGTGATCAAGCCCGGCGATCGGCTCTACGTTCGCTACATCGATTCGCAGAACACCTTTCCCGGTCATGCCGTGCCGCGTGAAACCGTGGTCCTGGTCAATCAGCCCAGTGAGGCGCAGGTGACGATCATCGAGAGCCGGTTGGTGCCTCCTCCCGAGGGAAGTGAAGCCGCTCCCCGGGCGGTGTACTCCTACCGCTCCGCTGACCGGGACGTCAGCCGCGTCGCATTTGAAACGCCGCTGACCGTGGAGGTCATCGACCCCGATCAGGCCAAGGACAGCGGCAGTAGCCTGGTTGTTCAACTCAAGACGACCGACGGGGCTACCGTTGATGTCCGCTGCGTGATCTCGGGAGCTTACGGGGACCTGCCGCCAGGCGGACCCGGGTCCGAGGTGGCCCTTGAGGAAGGACGGTTCGTCGGACAGGTGATCCTGCAACTGGGGAGTTCGAGCAGTCCGGCCGTCGTGCCGATTACCGCCGGCATGCCCAGGTCATTGATCGGCGGTCCGACGGTCGCCAAGGAGGAAGGTGATGAAGAGCTCCAGGCCCTGGACAACAGCCTGGTCACCCGCGTGCTCAATCTCACCGGCCAGGACCGCGTCGTGGCCAGCTACAACGATCAGTCTCGTCCGGACGGTGTCGCCAAGCGGCTGGATTCCAGCGGTCGGTTGATTTCCAACGGCAAGCTGGCCGTCACCGATCGTGATTACTTCGAGCCGGTCAACCGGCTGCATGTCGGAGAACGCCTCTTCCTGAAGGTCGAGGACGCCGACCAGGACACCTCTGACGAACGCGATTCTGTCACCGTCCAGATCACCGGGGAATTCGGTGAAAAGGAAACGGTGAAACTGGAAGAGACACTGGTGCACAGCGGAATTTTCTCGGGTTCGCTGGCCCTGAAGTCCAACGACAAGCCCGTCGTCGGCAATCTCGACGCCAAGATGCCCGTCATCGAGTGTTACTTCGGAGACACGCTGCACCTGGTCTACGACGATCCGGTGGCTGGATCCGAGGACGGGACGCTCAAGAGTTCCATCGACATTCCCGTGGTGATCGGCACAGACGGGCTGGTCGCGGCCTTCAGCAAGACGTTCAACGACGAGAACCTGGCAGTCGAGACGAAGTTTCATATTGCCGAGAGTTACTTCGAGTTGTTCAAGAGCCACAAGAAACTCGAACGGGATGACCAGAAGACTGCCGACCTGCGGAACGGGCGACGGGTGCTGCGAGAGGTGATGGAGGACTATCCCGATCCCAAGTACGTGCCGCGGATCAGTTACCTGCTGGGTCAGTTCTCTCAGGAACTGGAACAGTGGGCCGAGGCCATCGAGTCGTACGAGATGATCGTCAAGCAGTACTCCGATCACTCGCTGGCTCCCGACGCCCAGTACAAGCTCGCACAGTGCTATGAACTCTCGGGAGATTTTGACCAGGCACTGGAAGGCTATGTCACGCTGGCGGCGACCTATCCGAAGAATCCGCTGATTGCCAACGTGATGATTCGCATCTGTGACCACTTCTACAAGAAGGAAACCTTCGACGTGGCGGCACAGGTCGGCGAGAAGTTCCTCGAGAAGTTCGGCGAGCACGAGCATTCGGCCCGTATTGCTTTCCGGATTGGCCAGTGCCATTACAAGGCCGAGAAGTACGGCGATGCGGGACAGGCCTTTGACCGCTTTGCCAAGCGGTTCCCCGACGACGATCTCTGTGCGGACTCGCTCTTCTGGGCCGGTGAGAGTTACCGGATGGGGAGCGACAACCGGATGGCTTTCCGCCGTTACAACAACTGCCGTTGGGATTATCCGGCCAGCGATGCGGCCAAGTACGCCCGTGGACGACTCGCCTTGCCGGAGATGTTGCAGCAGTTCGAAGCTGAAGCCGCGTCACTGGAGGATAACCAGTAGGCCGTTGGCTGGTGCTCTGATCCTTCCCCCGTCTCGCGAGGCGGATTTCTCATCCTCCATTGTTGTCCCTTTGAACCCAGATAAGATTTGCCGATGAGATTCCTTGCAGCGGCCTGCCTGGCTTGGTTGATGATTTTTCTGGTTCAGGCGCCTGATGCCATGGCCCAGGAAGCCAAACCGGCGGCCAAGACGAAGACGGGCGACGCCAAAGAGTCCGACGCAAAGAAAGACGACGCGAAGACGGGCGAAGCCAAGAAGTCCGACGCGAAGAAAGACGACGCGAAGACGGGCGAGGCCGAAACGTCCGGCGGGGACGAAAAGACGGAGCCGCCGCCCGGCACCGAGTCGGCTCCGGAGGACGCATCGGGGGGGTGGTTCTCCGACATGATCCATTCCGGAGCCACCGGTCTGCTGATCGATGGCGGCTGGTTCATGCTGCCGATCCTGCTGATGGGGATCGTCGCCGCCGGAGTGATCATCGAACGGTACCGCAGCCTGAAGATGCTGCGTTCCGACACCGGAGACGTGCGGGCGCGGGTGCTCGAGTTGTTGCGAGAAGATCGCGTCGAGGACGCCTTGAGTTTTTGCAATGATCAACAGGGGCCTGTTCCCGCAGTGCTTTCGGCTGGTATCCGCAAGTACCTGATGCTGCAGCAACTCGGACACGACCCCGCCCGGATCGAGGAACAGGTGATCAAGGCGATGGACGATTACGGGGTCCACATCGTCGCTGCTCTCGAACGTCACCTTCCGGTGCTCGGTACCGTTTCCAGTGCCGCGCCGATGCTCGGGTTTCTCGGGACCGTCGCCGGCATGATCACTTCGTTCAATGACATCGTCGAACAGATGGGCGAGACGAACATCGTCGAGGCGGCGTCACAGGGAATCAGCCAGGCCCTGTTGACCACCTGCTTCGGGTTGATTGTCGGCATCCCGGCCTTCATGGCGTTCAACTACTTCACCAGTGTCATCAACTCCTACGTGCTCGATGTCGAGGAATCGGCCACCGAGTTGATCGAGACCGTCACGCAGGAAATGGCACTCAGCCGGCAGTCCGATTCGGAGTCGTCTCCGGAATGAAGATTCGGCGCCGAAGTTCGAACCTGCTCATTGAGCCGCCATCCAGCGCGACCGGTGACATCGCGTTCAATCTGATTGTCTTCTTCCTGGTTTGCGCCAGCGTCCAGCCCGACAGTGGTCGTCACCAGACGTTGCCTCGAAGCGAGGAGACCGAGCAGAAGGAAGAGAAAGACAAGAATATCGAGGTCGTGGTCAAGCGGCAGGTGGCCCTGGTCAACGGGGATCCCGTACAGCCGGGCCAGTTCCAGGACAGGCTGGCAGCGCTGCTGGCCGGCAAACCACGACCGGAGGACAAGGTGGTGGTCGTCAAGAGCGACGACGACGTGCCGTACCATTTCTGGATGACGGTGACCTCGCAGATCGAGGACGCCGGTGGGATCATCACGTTGCAGATCGAGGAAGAGCGCGAAGTTCAAGTGCCCTGACCGGGCCTGGGACCAGACGCCGGGTGACCGACCCATGAAGATCAAACGCCGAGCCACGCGTGCCGACGTGCCGAGCATGGCAATGGGTGATATTGCCTTCAACCTGCTGATCTTCTTCGTGATCCTGGCCCGGGCACAGGATGACAGCCACCTGCAGTGGACCCCGGCCGAAGCCACCAACATCGAGACCGCCGGACACTCGGTTGTCAGCGTCCTGATCGACTCCGATGAAAAGCTCTATCTCAACGGGCAGCCCATCGGTGAAGCCAGTCTCGAATCCAAGATCGATGAACTGCTCAGAGACTTCGCTGTCGGAGACCGGACGGTGCTGTTGAAGGTCCACCGGGAGGCGACGGCTTTGAGATTCGAACCGGTGATCGAGGCGATCAGCAACGCGGGCGGTGAGCTGGTCCACGTCGTCGAAGAAGACCGGGACGAATAAATCATCAACCGAGACCACTTTCCTGATCAACCTGTTGAGACCCATCGGACGCGATCATCATGAGCCAGGCTGAAAACGAAACGGGACAACCCCAGGGGATGTTCAAGGACGTCAAGCGACTCCGATCCGACGGCACTGCCTCGGTGGAGGAGCTTCGGGCTTTCCTCGGTGAACTCAAGGGGAGGAGTCCTCAGGAGATGCTGGGGATCATGGCCGAGAGTGGCCTGGTCCGGGGGATGGTCTCGGCGACGATCGCGACCGTGGCCCTGCTGTTTGTTTTCACGATCGGTCCCTGGGCCTACGGGGAACTGGCCGGTGAGCCGGAACAGGCGAAGACGGCTACCCGGCCCGCGCCTGCCGACAGTGCGGCGGCGAAGGCGGCGGTCGATCCGGCCACCCAGGCGGCTTCGGCTGCCGCTTCGGTTGGTGACCCGGGTTCGACGCCACCGGCCACCGTACCCGCCGGCCAGCCCGACCTGGGGGCCGCGACCAAGGCCCTGGGAATCAGCGAAGCCAAGACCGGTGAGCCCAACCTGGATTCCCTGCTCGACAAGAAACTCGACGACTGACCCGGAAGACCGATCCGTCGGTTGACTCGTTCCATGAATCAGTTCCTCGCACGCCTGATGACGCTTCGCCAACGTCCGGTCCTGGTGACCGTGGTGGTGGCCGCGTTGTGGGGCCTGGCCAGTGCCGACTGGTTGTGGTTTCGTCCCGGTTCGCCCGGGGTCATCACCGCCGTGCTGAGGTGGGGTGCGTTTTTGGCCGCCACAGGCCTGGCCGTCATGTGGACTCGCTGGGCGATCTGGCACGGCAGTGCCGACCCGGTCCGACGTTCGGCGGTCTTCTCGGCCACTTTCGTCGTCGGCTGGCAAATGTCGGTGTTTGTCTCTGACGCGATGGCCTGGCATGTTGTCACCACCCAGTTGGCCCGGGCGGGAACCGTGTTGTTGTTCCTGGTCGGCTTGATGTGGGTTGTCTACGGCGTCGAAATGGCCTCTCAGTTCTACGACCGACTCAGGAAATCCTCCGGCGATCCGGTGGAGCAGGCTGCCGATCTCGGGGGCCTGTTGGGGCCGCTCACTCTGTGGGCGCTGCTGTTTCCTCCGGGCGTGATTTTCTGGTCACGCCGACAGAGGCACCCCCTGCGATGGGTGGCCCTCGGGTTGCTGCCGTGGGCCTCTCTCCACTTTCTCTGTTTCCCCCACTGGCTGGATCAGTTGATCGGTATTGCGAGGTGGTCGATCGCCGGTGGCAACGGCGAGCGGATCTATCCCGTGGCCGACTATCTCGGTGCGGTTGATGACGGCCGCTGGCTGGTCGGGATCGGCTGTCTGCTGGTCGTGCCGGCCGCCTGGAGCTTCTGGGGATGGGACCGCCGTCGCCGGATCGCCGCCGACACCTTTGACCAGTTGTGTGGGACGCCCGGTGACCCGGTCGATCGCTGGTGGAGGAACGACCTGGATGGAACCGCCTACAACTGGAACCCGCTCGACCAGAACGCCTGGTACTACGGGCAGCACAGCCGCAAGTTGAATCAGTCGGTTGCCGCTTTGGTCAGCTACAGCTTCGCTTTTGCGCTGACGTTTCTGCTGCTCGGACAGCTTGGCGGGTGCAGCGAGATCTACGAAATGCCGGCCGGGGGCGGCGAACAGCAGCAGATCGTGCAACAGGTCAAGGTGCAGAAGGTCATCAAGCGGAAGTACATCGTCAACCCGTTCTCGGCGATCCTGTTCCAGGTCCCGCCGATTGATGACATCAAGCTGCAGTTGACCGAGTTGACTCACCATGCCTACAAGGTCGGCTACGGTCAGGGCAAGGGGGCCGGGTACGCCGGCGGGACGAACCTCGGAAAGGTTCGCTTCATCCGGCTCGAGTACTCCGGTGGCGACTGGGACCAGGACTTCGGTATCGGTGCCGACCTGAACATGCTCATCGAGTACAACGTCAGGACCCAGCAGAAAGTCCACAACAAGACCGAGTCCCGGACGGTCACCCAGTTGAACAACTTTCCCATCGGCAAGAGTCCGCCGATGGTCTACCTGACGGGTCAGAAGAGCATCTCGCTGTCACAGAACGAGGTGAAGGCCCTGCGGACCTACCTGAATGAAAAACACGGAATGATCTTCGGCGACAACGGGGGCAGCGGTCACTTCCACAACCAGTTCATGGCGATGATGCGACGGGTGCTGCCCACCATCGATCCTGTACCGGTGCCGCTGGACGATGTGATTCACCGCATCCCCTACCAGATCCCGTTTCTGCCTTATGTGGCACCTCACGGCGGACAGGTGGCCCTGGGATGGAAGGTTGATGGCCGCTGGGTGTGCTATTATCACCCCGGTGACATCGGCGATGCCTGGGCGGATGGCCATGCCGGGGTGAAGCCGGAGATCTACGAGTACTGTTACCAGCTCGGAACCAACGTCATCAATTACTCTCACGCGGAGTATTCGAAATGGCTCGAAGCACGCAAACAAAAGAAGTGACGGTTCTGACCAGTCGACGCCTGGTCGTGGCCCTTGTCGTTCTGGCCGCTGCCATCACCCCGTCGGCTTCGGCTGCCCGGCTCGACCAGATGTCGCTGGACCGGTGGAAGAAGCTCCGCGAGGTCGAGCGGTATCAGCTGAAGATCGCCGAGAAATATTTCGGTGAGAAGAAGTGGAAGGTCGCCCTGGCCGAGTACGAGAAGTACCTGACGCTGTACGAGGACAGTGAGGCGGCTCCGTACTCCCAGTTGAAGTGGAGTCTCTGCCAGCGGGAACTCCGGAAGCTCAACACCGCCATCAAGGAGGGGTTCCAGTCGGTGCTGGACTACTGGCCCGAGTCGCCCGAGGCGACCGCGTCGATGTATTTCATCGGGCAGACCTACAAGAACATGGGCGAGATCCGACGGGCCAAGAAGGCCTACAAGGAGGTGATCGCGACGTACCCCAAGCACCTGGTGGCCGTCTACGCGATCAATGACCTGATTGCGATCGCCACGACCCAGAAAGACACCAAGACCCGCGTCGACCTCTGGAAGACACTGGCGTTCGACATCAAGCGGACCCGGGAAACCGCTTCGATCTGCCGGAATGCGTCGAAGAATCTCGCCAGTTTTCAGTTCTACTCGGTCGCTTTCGACGAGGGCGTGAAGGCACTCGAGACGACCTGGAAAGAGCAGTCACTGACCAGCCAGGTCGTAGCCCATCTGCACTCGCCAGTCAGAACACTATGCGGTGACCAGAAGCAGCAGGCTCGCGGGCTCAGGCTGGCCGATCAGGGGGTGGCCTGGGTTCGTCAGCAGGTTCCATCGGAGCGGGTGACCGACGAGCAGAAGGCCGCCGCGCGTCAGCACTTCTACTGGATCGCCGATCTGTATCAGTCCTCGGGACGGGACAAGAAGTTCGAGGCGACCTACGCCGAGATCCAGAAGGTCTTTGGCACCGACGACGACCTGCTCGGGAGACTTGCCGGTTTTTACCGGGGCAAGGGGCGTTACGTTGACGCGCGGGCCTGTTACAGCCGGTTCGAGAACCGGATCAACGGGAACAGTGGAATCGCCGAAACGTATTACGCCGAGAAGAAGATCGAACCGTGCGTGATGGCCTATCGCCGCAACGTGGCACTGGATACGAAGAATCCCAACCAGTGGCACTCGACCATCGCCGGGACCTACCGTGCTGTCGGTCAGTACGACAAGGCGATCGCCATTTATCAGGAACTGCTCAAGGCCGATCTCAAGAACACCCAGACGTGGCTCTGGAACATCGCTACCACCTACAGGGACTGGCGGAAGGATAAGGAGGCCATCGGCTTCTTTCGCCAGTGCACCAACTTTCCGAGCAACTACAGCGAGATGGCGATGTGTCACCGGAGGCTGAAGCAGTACAAGGAGGCGGTGACGCTCTACAACCAGATCATCGGCGGTGCCCCGGGTTCGGCCCCGTGGGCTCTTCTGCAGATTGGCTACACCCGCGAATCGGCAGGCCAGAAGGAGCAGGCGATCAAGACTTTCCAGCAGGTCTGCAAGCGGTTCCCGAAGAAGGGTGAAGCCAGTCGGGCTCACGCTCACCTGCAGAACAAGTACAAGATCTCCGTCACGCTTGGCGGGGGCAAGAAAGACAACTAGCCGGGGCTTCCTGATGCCGTCGTTCTCCGCGATCGCTCGTCACTGGTTGCTGGCCACCGGGATGGTCGTGAGCCTGTTGTCGATGTTGCCTGGCTGTGGTGGCGAGGAATCGCCGCCGGATGCCACTCCCGCCCCGGGACCGGGTGCTTCGGTTGCCGACGTGGACATTCCTGATGGGCAGCCGCAACCGTCACCTCCACCGCGTCCGTGGATCGAACCACTTGAGTCCGCGGTTGATCATCTGGACCACGCGCGGCTCGATGAGGCCGACAAGCAATTGCAGGCGGCCGAGACACTTTTGGCTGACGCTGGGGATGGAGACGACACGGACGCTGACACCGGCCGGCTTGAATCGCTGAAGAAACAACTGGCATCGGCCCGTGAAGCCGAGGTGGATCGGCTGGCGGAGGAGAAATCCCGAAAGCGTGCCGAGCGGCTGACCGAAGCGAAGGAACTGCAGGAGTCGGGGAAGCTGGACGAGGCGACAGCGGCGCTGGATTCCGTTCTGTCGATGGCGCCGACGGCTCAGCAACGTGAGACCGTGCGGGAGCTCAAGGACGCGATCGAGACCCACCGGGCGGCGCGGCGGCGGCTGGGTTCGTGGATGAAGATGCTGGCTTCCAAGCAGCGGAGTGAAGTCCGTGCGGCTCAGAATCAACTGAGGCGAGATCCCGACACGGCGATCCCGCTGTTGCTCGAGGCGGTCCGCAGCCAGGACCGGCCGCTGCTGGTTCGGAACACGCTCGAGATGCTACGGCGGCTGCGTCGGCCCGACGTGGCCGTTCCGGCGATGATCGGTGTGCTGTCCCGTGTCGACCAGCAGGCGAGTTGGCCCGACGCGGTGCGCGAGATCAGTCAGTTGAAGGTTCCGGGGGCCGGTCCGTTGCTGCTGCCGCTGCTCCTGAAGTCCGACTCCGCAGCCCAGAAGACCGCGGTGCTGGCCGCACTGGCCAAAGTTCCTGATCCTCCCGCCGACACCTTGACGGCACTGCTGAGAATTCTACACGCTGACGGTCCGGAGTTGGAACCGGCCCTGCGAGCGGCTTTCACGGCGATGTCTCGGCACGGACAAGATGACCTGGTGGCGTTGAGAGGGTTGCCGGCCGGCATCGATGATGCCACGGCCGACTTGTTGGCCAAGCTGCCCGAACGGCTGACACAGGTGGCCGCCCGCAAGGGTGATGAGCATGCCGCCGCCGCCGCTGCGGCGAGGATGCTGGCGGTGCTGGTCGGTGTTTCCGAGCCGGCTGTGCTCCAGGGCGTCAAGGTGGCCTCGGCGGTCGGACAGCTCGAGGACAGTTCCGCTTCGGCCGTGATCGACGGAAAGTGGGACGCCGAGGACCTGAAGACCGGTTGGCGTCACTCGCTGGCCAAACCGGGCACCATCATCCTCGATCTCGGATCCGAGAAAACCGTCGCCGCCGTACGTGTCTGGAACTACAACGGTGGTGGACAGCGGGATCGTGGCTGGAAGGAAGTCGAAGTCTTTGTTTCCAATTCGCGCACTGACCTGACCCCCGAGGCCAGCGGAATCATCCCCCGCGCCCCCGGTGCCAATGACACTCCCGACTTCAGCATCCAACTGCCGGTGGACCAGGTCCGCGGCCGTTACGTGATCCTGAAGGCGAAATCACTGTGGGCTCCCAGCAATTTCGCCGGTCTCTCCGAAGTGCAGGTCATCGGCTACTAGCCCGATGCCGGTCATCGATCGGTTCGCTCCCTCGCTCTCGAGATCCCGGTTCAGCGGGCAGCGGTCGGGATGACGACCTTCAGGACCCGCTTGTCGGATCCGGCGACGAAGACCTCGCTGCCGTCGGGGGCGAAAGCCAGCGATGTGGCTCGCTTGACCGGCAACTGCTGATGGAAGCGGATGTTGCCGTTGGTCGAATTCCAGAGGAAGAGTTTTCCAGAGCGATCCAGCGTAACCGCTCGGTTGCCCGAGCCGTTGAAGGTCACCGCATAGATCGGGTTGGCGTGCCCGGGGAGGTCACGGACCGGCTTCAGCGTGTCCCGGGCCAGCAGTCGCCAGCGGCGGTCTCGGCCAACCACCGAAATGACGTTGCCGTTGGGCGTGATGTCCACGGCCAGCAGGCCTCCCTGGACACCGTCCCGGAAGACACGAACTTCGGCATCTCCCTCCAGTGGCCACACTCTCAATGTGCCATCCAGACTGGTGCTGGCCAGTTGTTTGACCTGGGGATTGAACGACACGCTGGTGACCTGATGGGTGTGTCCCTGGAGTGTCCCGAACGGTTCGCCGGTTTCGAGGTTCCACAACCGCACGGTGCGGTCGCCACCGGCGGTGGCCAGCAGTTTGTCGTCGGGGCTGAACGATGACGCGTAGACCGGCCCGGTGTGTCCAGCCAATTCGGTTCTCGCCTGTCCGCGGGCCGAGAACCAGTGTTGCAGCGTTCGGTCCATCCCCACCGTGACCATGCCGCGACCGTCCGGGGTGACGGCGATAGCCGTAGCGTTCTTGGTGTGGCCATGACCATCCTGTTGAGCCACCAGCGCCGGCTTGCCGGCGACGTTGGCCAGGTTGAACTGGCGGACGACCAGGTCACCGGAAGCGGCGACGGTGGTTCCCGTTGCGTCCAGTGTCACGCCGGTGACGGCCGTTGGCAGGGTCGACTGGGCCAGGGCTTGCCCCTCGGGCAGCGACCAGGTCCTCAGGATCTTGTCGTCACCACCGGCGGCCACCACTCGCCCGTCGCCGCTGACGGCCACCGCCCTGACCGGCCCGTTCGAGCCGGCGAATTCGTTGACCGGTTGGCCGCCCGGAATCATCCAGCGGGCCACCCGCTTGTCGTCGCCGGAGGTGATCAGGTGTTTGCCGTCGGGGGTGAAAACCGCGGCACGCACCGGACCCTTGTGGGCCTCGAATGCGGTCAATACCGATGGGGTCCAACCGAAGACGAACCGGTCGTTGGCTCCACTGACAACTCGACGGGCATCGCTGGACAAAGCGACGGATCGCAGGGTGCTGGCGTGACCGGGCAGTCGCTCCAGCAGTTTGCCGGTCAGCGTGTGCCAAAGCGAGATGACGTTGTCGGCCCCGGCCGTGGCCACGACCGTCCCGTCGCCATTGATGGCCAGGTCGGAGATGGCTGCAGGAGTGGTGATGGCCAGGTCACTGGGGACAGCGGCCTTTCCGGCGTTGGCGGCGACGCCCCAGCCGAGGATCCGGTTGTCGTTGGTCGCGGCGACCATCCGTTTGCCGTCGGCGGAAACGGCCAGGGCCACCAGTGGCTTGTTGCTGCCGGTGTAGGTCCGGGTGGCGGTGCCGGTGGTGGTGTCCCACTGACGCAGTGAATTGTCGGCGCCGCAGGAGATCAACCACCGTCCTTCCGATGACCAGGCGACACCGCTGACGGCGCCTGTGTGGCCGGACAGCAGGTGATCGAGTGACGACCGGACCACCCAGGCCTTGTTGTCGGCTCCGGCCAGGTACAATGTGCGGCCCGTCGAGGTGGCAACCAGGTCAGTGGCCACGGCGTTCGTGACGGATGTCTCCAGCAATCTGCCGGTGGTCGAATCGAACCAGTGCAGGGCCTTGCCCGAATCGGTCACCGCCAACCGGTTGTTGCCTGACATTCCCATTGCGGTGACACCGGCCGGCATCTGCACCGAGTACAACTGCTTGCCGTCGGCCACCTGAAAGCCGCGGACTTCCTTGCTCGAAGAGAGGGGGTCCCCACCGGCGGCAAGCCGTTTGCCGTCGGGGCTGACCGAGACGTGACGGATCGGGGCGGCCAGGGTCGAGAGCGTCTTGATCGGCGTGCCGTCAGAGGACCATTGCTTGAGGGTGCGGTCGGCTCCACCGGTGAAATATCCACTGCCGTCGGGGAGCAGTGCCAGGTCGCCCACGGCGGTGACATCGGCAATGTGCACCGAGCCGGCACTGACGACCACGGCCCGCAGAGACTTGTCGTCTCCGCCGGTGACCAACGTGTCGGCGGACGTCCAGGTCGCCTGCCGAACCGGACCCTTGTGACCGACAAACCACTCGAGCTCGGCTCCGGACACCAGGCTTATCGCCCGGACACTTCCGTCGGCAAGTGTTGCGGCAACGCGGCGGCCGCTGGTGTCGACGGCCAGCCCGAGGACGGCGGCCGGAAGCGTCACGACTGGTCCCACGGCCCCGTTGGAACGCGTCCAGTGGCGGACGGTCTTGTCATCGCCGCCGGCGATCACCCGGTCCTTGGTCAGGGCGATCGCCCTGACAGGTTTGGCGTGGCCCGAATAGGTGCGGACCGCCTGGCCGGTGATGGCCAACAGCTTGACCTGCTTGTCGGCTCCTCCGGTCAGGATCTGGTTGCCGTCGGCTGAGAGGGTCATTGACGTGACACCGCCGGGATGTGCCGCCACCATCACCAGCGGCTTGATTGGCTTGGCCGCCTTTTTCTTGTCCTTCTTGTCTGCCTTCTTTGCGTCACCCGGCTTGGGCAGGGGCAATGCCCAGACCTTGCAGTTGCCGTCAGCGCCGGTGGTGACCAGTCTCTTGCCGTCAGGATGCAGGGCGACGCCGGATACCGCGCCGGCGTGGACGGCCAACTCGCCGACGGCGATTCCATCGGCAGAATTCCAGATGCGAACCTTGCCCTGGTTGTTGCCGGCGACGACCAGGGCAGCATTGCGGTTGAAGGCAGCCGCGGTGATTGTACCGGGCAGTCCGGCCAGGGTTCTTTGCACCTTGCCACCAGCCGATGCCAGCAACCGGACCCGGCCGTCGTTCGACCCGGTGGCCAGTCGCTTGCCGTCGACGGTGCGGGCGATGACGGTGAGCGGACCCGGGTGAGCTGGGAAAGTGGTTGTGGGTTCGGGTTTCCAGGTCCAGGTGCGGACCTTGCCGTCGGCCCCGGCGGTGATGATTGTCTTCCCGTCGGGGAACACGGCAGCGGCGTTGACGGCTCCGATGTGAGCCCCCAGCGTCCTGGGCTTGGCGTTGCCCGTGATCAATTCGAGATGTCCGGCCGTGTCGCCCCGGACCAACAACGTCCCATCCGGGCTGCTCGCCACGACACGAATCGCTGCGGCGGCTGCCGGCCGAGCCGGTCCGGGTTTTGCGTCAGCGGTGTTCCAGGTCCGCAGAGTCTTGTCGGCACTACCGGTGACCAGGGTCTTGCCGTCGGCCGCGAGGACGATTGAGGTCAGTGACATGGCGTGACCGGCCAGGGGCTTGGGAGAGGGGGCGAGTGTCCAGGTGCGGACTGTGCCGTCGGCCCCGGAAGTGGCCAGCCTGCTGCCCTCGGCGGGAGAAACGGCGATTGCCAGGATTCCCTGCTGGTGGCCACCTCGGCCCGACAACTGACGACCCTCGGCCGAATCCCACGCCTGCCAGGCTCCCGCGCTGTTGCCGGTGGCGACCAGGGTTCCCCGGGGATGGAGATCCATCGAGGTCGTCGTGCCCTTCTGCCCGGCCAGCGTCTTGGCGGCCTTACCGGTGGCACCGTCGAATAGCTGCAGTTGCTGGTTTTCGCTGGCGCTGACGATGGTCTTTCCATCGGGCGTGATGGCGACTGTCGGGACATTGGCTCCGTGCTGGACCAGTTGCTTTCGTGGCACCGGCGGCCAGGCGAGTGTTCGGACCACTCCGTCGTTGCCCGCCAGCGCGACCAGCTTGCCCTCGGGATTGACGGCGACGGCGTTGATCGGAGTGGTCTGGATCACGCCTCGTGACTCCCTGCTGGTGTACAGCCACCCTCGCAGGGATCCGTCAACGGCAGCAGCCAGCACGGTGCGGGCGGCGGGTATGAAGGCGACGCCACTGATCGGCGACACGTGGCCGGGCAGATCGTGGATGGAGGACTTCTTCACCAGGGAGAAAACACGGACGATCCTGGCTGAGTCACCCGAGACGGCCACTTGACCGTCCGGCGAAATGGCCACGCAGGTTGGATCGCCGGTGAGGCCAGTCAGCGTGGCCAAGGGGTTACGACGCGGCAGTTCGAAGATTCGGACGAGGCCACGGGTCCCGCTGGTCGCGTAGAGGTTGCCACTGCGAGAGACCGACAGGCCCAGCATTGGGACCGTGGCTGCCCGGAAGATCCGGACCGGTTCACCGGTCTGACGATCCCAGATGCCGATCGTTCCATCGACACCCCCGGCCAGGACGGTACGGCCATCGGGGCTGATTGCCACCGAGTAGGGCCGTTCGGGCAGGCCCTCAAGATACTGGATCTGGGGCGGTGGGGGCTTGTCCTGCCAGGCCAGAGCGGGAGACACCGACAGGACCAGCAGCAGGGCCCCCCCACAGATGCGCCGCGAGTCCATGAGGGATCACTTCTTCTTGGGGCTCTTTGGTGACTTGGGTTTCTTCGGCGTTCGGACGTGAGCATAAAACCCGGCCTTCTGCAGGGCCTTGATCGACTCGGCGAGGCTGATCTCTTTGCCGATCAGTTTCACGGTCCGCAGTTTGCGATCGATCTCGATCGCCTGCAGGCCTGCGACGGTTTCGACCGCCTTTTGGGCTCCCACGACACAGGCGTCGCAACACAGGTGAACGCCACGAAGCGTGTGAGTCTCGCCACGCACGTTCTTCTTGGCACCGGTGGCGGGAAACGGGACCGGCTTTTTCTCGTGGATGGCGGCACCGTAAAAACCCGATTTGGCCAGCGACGCGATACCGGCGGTGACCGCCTTGGTGTTTGCGGCCATGAAGCTGATGACCTTCGAATTGCGGTCGACCGAGGGCTTGGTCAGTCCGGGGATGCCCGCCAGGGCCTTCTCGGCCCGGGTCTGGCAGGCCCCACAGCACAGGTGTGTTCCCTTGATGGTCACCTGGCCGGCCACTGCTGTGGCGGTCGATGAGATCACCAGAAACACGGCGGCGAACAGCGGTGTGAACCTGTGCAGCATGACGGCAACCTCACATCGACACGGGAGATCAGCAACTTCCGATTTGTTGATTCTAGCAAATTGCGGGGTGTGGCGTCGCCGATTGGAGACGAATCGGCAGTCACCTGGATCAACGTGGGGAATCCACGGATTGTCAGTCAGTGGTTCAACACTCGCTGGTAGACCTCGCGCACACGACGGGCCATGTCCTGGTAGCGGAAAGTCCCTATGGACCTGCGGAGGCCCTCGGCGCCCATTCGCTCTCTCAGTGGTTTGTCGCCAACAAGCTGCGTCACCGAGTCGACCAATCCGTCGACTGATCCGGACGGAACCAACAAACCGGTTTCATCGGGAATCACCACCTCGGGTGCTCCATCGATGGCAAAGCTGACAACCGGCTTTCCCGAAAGCATCGACTGGGGCAGAACGCGTGCCAGGCCCTCCCAGAGGCTGGCATGCACCACCAGGTCGGTCGCGTGGATCAACTCGGGGATTCGCTCGGGTGGAACCAGCCCGGTCAACACGAACCGGTCGGACAGCCCGTCGCGAGCGATGTGGTTCTCGAACTGGGACCGCAGTGGCCCGTCGCCAACCAGCAGGAACTTCGCTTGCGGACAGGCCGCGGCAATCCGTCCGGCGGCCTCGAGCAGGAAGCGGTGTCCCTTGAGATCGAACAGTCGGGCGATCTTGCCGATGACGACATCGTCGCCGGTGAATCCGAGTTCTGATCTCACTTCCTCCCGGTCTCTCGGCGGATCCAGGAACGGTTCGACGTCCATTCCGCTGTAGATCGTCGTAAACTTCTCGGGTGCGGCGATTCCGGCATGGACGTATTGATCGGTCATGGCGTCGCAGACGCTGATCAGCGCCTGGCAGCGGCGAGCGGCCCAGCGTTCGGCACTGCGAAAGATGGCCCTGGCCAGCATCGACTGGCCGACGTGGAAGGCGGCTCCGTGGATCGTGTGAACGACGGGAATCCGTTGTCGCGATGCGGCGGCCCTGCCAAGAATGCCCGCCTTGGAACTGTGCGTGTGGACGATGTCGGGAGCGAATTCGTCGATCGCCGCGGCGATTTTCCGGTAGCTGATGAAGTCCTTCCACGGGTGGATCGCCCGGCCCATCTCGGGGATCAGTTTCAACTCGAGCCCCCGGTTGTCGGCCCAGTCCACCAGGCTGCCCTCCTCGCCGATCCCGGGTCCGGTGATCACGACCACGTCGTCACCGAAATCCTCGGCCTGTCCCGCCGCAGTCAGCAGGGTGTTCTGCTGGGCTCCGCCAAGGATCAACCGTGTGATGACGTGGGCGATGCGCATGGGAGATGTTGGCTGATGTGAGATGGAATCGGGTTTCAGGAGCTTCCCGGGTCCGGTGACGCGATCGTCTCCCCATCATACTCGACTCGCATCAGGTACAGGCCACACGCGGGGGCCGTCTCTCCTGCATCGTCGCGGGTTCCGTCGGCCAGTACGGCTGCCAGTTGGTCGGCAGTCATTCGCCCGCGCCCCACCTGTACCAGTGTTCCGGTGATGGCCCGAACCATGTTGTAGAGAAAACCGTCGGCGGCGATGTCGATCCAGATGAACGGCCCGTTGTCAGTAACGGGTTCGGTGTCGACGGGCCACAGCGACCAGGTGCTGAACTGATCGTGGCGAGTGACGTCCAGACGGTCGACGGTTCGCACGCTCGAGGCCCGGTTGGGATGTTGTGTTTCGAAAGCTCGAAAGTCGTGTGTGCCAATCAGCCGTTCGGCCGCGGCCTGCATCGCCTCGATATCCAGGTCGGCCTCGTACTGCCAGGCGTAGTTGCCCAGGAACGGATGTCGCGGACGGGCGTTGTGGATCACGTAACGGTACCACTTGCCGGTGGCTGAGTACGTGGCGTGAAATTCCTCGGAGACCTCGTCGACCTCGACCACGACGATCTCGTCGGGGAGGAAATGCTGGAGTCCGGAGCGAATGTTGCTGCAGGGGATGTTCGACGCGGTCGCGAAATTGGCCACCTGCCCGACCGCGTGAACCCCCGAATCGGTTCGCCCGGCTGCGGTGACTCGCGTGGCAGTTCCGGTCAGTTGCTCGATGGCCTGCTCGAGACACGCCTGGACGCTCTGGCCGTTGGGTTGCACCTGCCAGCCGACGTACCGGGTTCCGTCATAGGCCAGCCGCAGACGGATATTGCGCATGGTGGTGTGCTTGTCGGTTCAGTCCATTCCCAGTGCCTGGCGCCAGTGGGTCAGCGAGGCGTTGACCGCGTCGGGTCCGCCCGAACCCTGGCTCTGCAGGATCGCCACCGCGTTGGCCGTTCCCAGTACGTCGAAGACCGATTCGTCGATCGACTCGTGGACGTCCCGAAATTGCTCCAGCGTCAGGTCGGACAGTTTCCGGTTCTCGGATTCGCATCGTGCCACCAGGCGGCCGACCGTTTCGTGAGCGGTTCGCATGGGGATCTGCTGGCGGATCAGGTACTCCATCAGCGCGGTGGCATCGAGAAAGCCTTCCTCGAGACGAGCGGTGATCGAGTCGGTATTCAGTTGGGCTGTGTCGACGATCGCCGGAGCCAGTTCCAGGCACGCGACGGTGGTGTCGATCGCGTCGAAGACGGCGATCTTGTCTTCCTGCAGGTCACGGTTGTAGGCCAGGGGCAATCCCTTCAGCAGCACCAGCAACTGGTTGGCCGCAGCGATCACCCGGGCGGACTTGCCACGAATCAGCTCGAGCACGTCCGGGTTCCGCTTCTGTGGCATGATCGAACTGCCGGTGGTGTAGGCATCCGGCAGGATGATCATGTCGAACTCGGTCGAGCACCACAGGATCCACTCCTCGGCCCAGCCGCTGAGGTGTACCGAGACCAGGGCCAGCGCCGAGGTGAACTCGACCAGGAAATCACGATCACTGGAAATGTCCAGGCTGTTGCCGGCCGGCGCGTCGAATCCCAATTCGGTCGCGGTTTGCTTCCGGTCGATCGGCAGGCTCGTGCCGGCAAGTGCCGCGCCACCCAGGGGCGAGACGTTGAGCCGGTTGCGGCAGTCGGCCAGTCGGCCGCGATCCCGGTCGAACTTCTCGCAGTAGGCCAGCCAGTACTGGGTGGCCTGGACAGGTTGCGCTCTCTGCAGGTGGGTGTAGGCCGGCAGGATCACTCCCGCGTCGGTTTTGCCGCGGGCGACGAATGCCCGTTGCAGCTCCAGCAACAGGCCGTCGATGGTGTCGATGCCGTCGCGGACGTAGAGCTTGAGGTCGGTGGAAACCTGGTCGTTGCGGCTGCGGGCGGTGTGCAGCTTGCGGCCCACGTCACCCAGCCGTTCGATCAACGCCGACTCGATGTGCATGTGCACATCTTCCAGCTCGGTGCGGAACGGGAACTCTCCGCCTGTGATCTCCTCGAGGATCCTGTCGAGTTCGGCGACGATCGCGTCTCGCTCGTCACCAGCCAACAGGCCAACCTCGGCCAGCATTCGCGCATGCGCCTGCGAACCGCGGACATCAACCGCGGCCAGGCGATGGTCAAAGCTGATCGATTCGGTGAACGCCTCGACGCGAGGATCGGTCTCGCCGCTGAAACGTCCGCCCCAGGGTTTCTCAGCCACCGGCCGATGTCTCCTTGCTCCAATCGGTTCTCGAGCACTCCGCGTATGGCTCGAACCACCAATCCACTCTAGACGCCGTTTGAGGGGAGGGTCAACCAGCGGTGTTTGAAGGGCGAGGGATCTGTAAGATCGGGGTGACAGGGGGTGCGGTTGGCCTGTTTTGGACAGTGAGGAAAAAGGGGGGGAAGCGGAGATGGCGGGGGAGCGACCGGCGGTCGTGCTGCTCAGCGGTGGTCTCGATTCGGCAACCGTGCTGGCGATGGTTCGGGACGAAGGGTTCCGGCCGTTTGCCCTGTCGTTTGACTACGGCCAGCGTCACCGGTTCGAACTCGATGCGGCTCGGGCAGTGGCCGTTGCCGGTGGGGTTCAACGGCACATCGTGGTGCCACTGGACCTGCGGGCGTTTGGGGGATCGGCACTGACCGACGACATCGAAGTGCCGAAGGATCGCACGGGTGAGGAAATGGAATCGGGGATCCCGGTGACGTATGTGCCCGCACGCAACACGATCTTCCTGGCCGTGGCGCTGGGCTGGGCCGAGACGCTGGGGGCGACCGACCTGTTCGTTGGAGTGAACGCCGTCGATTACAGCGGGTACCCGGATTGCCGCCCCGAGTTCATTGCCGCGTTCACCGATCTGGCCAACCTGGCGACGCAGGTCGGAGTTGAGGGACGGGGTCGGTTCGAGGTGCACGCACCGCTGGTCGCGATGACCAAGGCCGAGATCATCACGACGGGACTGGCCCTGGGTGTGGATTATGGCCTGACACACAGTTGCTACGACCCCGATGAGCAGGGGCGGTCGTGTGGACGGTGCGATTCCTGCCACTTGCGGCTGAAGGGGTTCACCGAGGCGGGGGTCGAGGATCCGGCGGCGTACCAGTAGAAGCGGGTGGAGGCGGTCGCGATGTGGATTTCGGAGGTCTTTGGGTCGATCCAGGGTGAGGGGCTGTATTCCGGAACGCCCTCGGCATTCGTCCGGACCAGCGGGTGCAACCTGAGATGCTGGTTCTGTGACACGCCCGAAACCAGCTGGCGACCTCGTGGAACGCACCGGGAGTGGGAGACCTTGGTCGAGGACGTCGAAGCTCTCGGGTGTCCTCACGTGGTCGTGACCGGCGGCGAGCCGATGCTGCAGCCTGGCGTGGTGCCCCTGACACGGGCATTGAGCGAGAGGGGTTTCGTGGTGACGATCGAGACCGCCGGGACGGTTGATGCCGAGGTGACTGCCGATCTGATGTCGATCAGTCCCAAGCTCGGAAACTCGACTCCGATCGATGATCCCGTGTGGAAATCCCGCCACGAGGCGAATCGAGATGCCCCCCAGGTGATCCGGCGTTGGCTGGAGGCCTTCGACTACCAGTTGAAGTTCGTCGTCGATCAGCCCGACGATGTGCTGGAGATCGATCGGTACGTCGAGCGGTTTGCCGGTGTGGAGGCCGGGCGAATCTGGCTGATGCCACAGGCGGTGACCGGCGAGCAGATTGCCGAGCGGGCCAGTTGGATCCGCGAGGCCGCCGAGTCGCGGGGCTGGCGGGTGTCGCCGCGGTTGCACATCGAGCTGTGGGGCAACCGGCCCGGCACATGATGCGCAGAAAACAGGGGTCGGACCCGCTCGTGGCAGGTCCGACCCCGGAAATTGACAGCACTCCGGCTAGGCGAATTCGGGTCGACGTTGTCGGAGTTGTCCCTGGAGTCGGGCGACGATGCTGGAGTGCATCTGGCTGACGCGAGATTCGGAGAGTCCCAGCGTGGCCCCGATTTCCTTCATCGTCTGCTCTTCGTAGTAATAGAGGATCATGATCAGTCGCTCGTTGCGGTTGAGTCCCCGCGTGACGAGCTTCATCAGGTCCTCTTTCTGGATGTCCTTGGTCGGGTCCTCACCCTTGCTGTCCTCGAGAATGTCGACCTCGCGGACGTCTTTGTAGCTGTCGGTCTCGTACCACTTCTTGTTGAGACTGACGGTGAGGACCGGGCTCGCGTCGTTCTTCAGCTTGTTGAACTCGATCGCGTTGAGCTGCATTTCCTTGGCGATTTCTCTGTCCGTCGGCGGTCGTCCGGTCTTGGACTGAGCCCGTTTGCGGGCCGCTTCCAGCTTGCTGGCCTTGCTGCGGACCAGTCGGGGAACCCAGTCCATCATGCGAAGCTCATCGAGCATCGCACCGCGGATTCGCGGAACACAGTAGGTCTCGAACTTGACACCACGGCTGAGATCGAACGCCTCGATGGCGTCCATCAGGCCGAACACGCCTGCCGAGATGAGGTCATTGAGATCAACGCCCTCGGGCAACTTGGCCCAGACCCGCTCGGCGTTGTACTTGACCAACTGGTAGTACTGTTCGATGAGCCGGTTGCGAAGTCGCTGGTCGCTCTGGTCTTGCTTGAAGTCGATCCAGAGTTGCTGGACCGCGGGATCAATGGCCTTGACCGCCATGAATTCCTCCGTGAATTGAAGTCGGCAGGTAGTCCGACCGTTCGCCCAGGCGGTCAATCCGTTGAGTAGGCACGTCGTCAACGACGACACCCATCACAACTGTTATCGACTCACCATGAATGAAGAATTGAGGTTGATTTCCGGTTTGGGAGGTTTTTCGGAGCGCGGGGTCAGTCGGTGGGTGGTGGCTTGCCGTGAACGGGCTCTTCGTTGTCGGACTGTGGGAACAGACGATTGAAGAAGGACGGAGAGTCGTTCGAATCGGGTGAGTGGTAGACGAGGCGTGTGGCGAGTTGACCGATGGCCCGCCCGGCTGGGCTGTCGGGGGCCTGGACCAACACGGGCGTGCGGTCATGGATGGCCCGGGCCATCTCGGGATCGTCGGGAATCCAACCGGCCAGAGAGGGTTCGGACTCGAGAAAAATCCGGGTGGTGCGGGCCAGCCGCTGGTGAATGTCTCGGGCCGCACGGGCCGAATCCACTCGGTTGACCAGTGTCAGCAGCTGGGTGCCGGTCCCTCGTGGCATTGACTTGATTGTGGCGTAGGCGTCGGCGATGGCGGTGGGCTCGGCGGTGGTGACGACCAGTACGCTGTCTGCCGCAGCCAGGCAACGTCCGACGAAGGGGTGACCGGCGTGCCCAGTGTCGAGCACCAGGACGTCGTGGGCGGCCTCGAAACCGGCCAGTTGTTCGGCGACGTCCGACCCGAGCCCTTTTTCGGAGTTCCCCACGTCGGCCATATGCCCGGCTCCGGGAACGACGTGGATTCCGTCCGGTCCGTCAAGCGTGATGTCTGCCAGTCGACGAGTGCCGGAGAGGACGTGTCCGAGGTTCCAGTATCCGTTGAGTCCGCACATCAGGTCCAGGTGTCCGAGCCCGAGACTGGCATCGAGCAGACCGGTACGGACACCGAGTCTGGCGAGGGCGATGGCCAGGTTCAGGGCCAGGCTGCTCTTGCCAACGCCTCCCTTGCCGCTGGTGACGGCAATCACTGCCGCGGTGGCAGTGGTCTCGTCGGCGGCCAGGTGCCTGTGTTGCTGTTGCTGGACCATTCCCCGCAGTTGGCGAGCCTGGTCAGCGCGAGTGGTCTCGGCAGTCGTGTCTGTGGCGGTTGTCATGCCTGGGTCTCCGTCGAGCCACCACCGACCGAAGACAGCAGCCGGTCCTGTCCCAGCACGAGCCGAGCTATCCGTTGGGTGTCGGCCGGTTCGATGTCGTCGGGAACATCCTGTCCGGTGGTCAGGTAACTGATCGGCAGGTTGACTCGCCGGGCCAGGTTCAACATCACCCCCAGTTCGTGGGTCTCGTCGAGTTTGGTCAGTACCAGTGACGAGGTGCCGACCGTCGAGAAGTGGTTGACGGTTGATACGAGGTGGTCGAGATTGGCGGTGACGCTGAGCACCAGGTGCACCTCGTCGACTTTGGCGTCGGCCAGCAGGCTCTTGAGTTCCCCGATCTGGAGTTCGTCGCGGGGGCTGCGGCCGGCGGTGTCGATCAGCACCAGGTCCATGTCGCTGAGCTCGTCGAGCGCCCGTCGCATTTCCATCGGCGTGGTGACGACCTTCATTGGCAGGTCGATGATCTCGGCGTAGGTCCGCAACTGCTCGACCGCAGCGATTCGGTACGTGTCGACTGTGACCAATCCCATGCGAACCCCGTCGCGCAGCTTCAGGTTGGCGGCCAGCTTGGCGATGGTTGTCGTTTTGCCGACACCCGTCGGTCCCACCAGGGCGACGACCCGCCGCTGGCCAGGTGTCGAGGTGATCGAGGACCCGGCGTGGAACTCGTTTTCGACCATTTTGACCAGCCGGGCGCGGCAGAGTGATGGATCCGAGAGTTCCTCTGGCAGCGCTTCGCGTTTCAACGACACGACCAGTTCACGTGAGAGTGGTTCTTCAAGCTCCGAGTCGATCAGTTCGGTGTAGAGATCGAACAGTTCGGCAGGGATCGCCGGTTTCTCGTCCGAGTCGTCTCTGTCGAGTTGAGCAAACCGTTGTTCGAGGGCTGCCAGACGATCGGTCAGTCCGGTCGTCAACTCCTCGGGCATTCGGGTGAACGAAGCTGCCGGGCCGGCCGGTGGCATCACATCCGTTGAAAGGCCATCCGAAGACATGGACGGGGAGTCGACGGTTGCCGGTTCGTCGGGTGACGGGACGAATTGCGTGGTCGGAGGGGGAGACGCGGCGGAGGATTGGCTGGCGACGGTCCAGCCGATGCCGGCGGTGACTTCCACTTCCTCCTGGACGTTCTGCCACGGCAGCCACCGGCGTTGTTCGATCTGTCGGGTGTGCAGGATGACGGCCTCGCGGCCGAGTTCCTCTTCGACCATTTGCAGTGCCTGGTGAATCGTCGTTGCCCGATAGGTCCTGATATTGGAATCGGTCATGTGGTGTCTCCCGGTCTGTACCGGATCGTGCTCTCAGGTGATTGGTGTTGTGAGGGGTTGGGGTTCAGGCAGCAAGAAGCTGATGGGTGTCGGCGTCGGGTTCTGTGAGTGAGATGGTGAGCGGTCCGAGCGATTCGACCTCGGTGTCGCGGGAGATCTCCTCGACACTCATCACGATCAGCCGCGGCTGTTGCAGGCGGGCCAGGTGGTTGACCGATGCGCGTGCCAGTGGGCTTGAACAGAGCACGATGATCGGGGGCTCATCGGCTGACAGCCTCTGGCACCTCTCGGCGAGGCCGCCCACCAGACGTTCAGACAACCAGGGTGGCAGCCGGGCCTCCAGGCCACCGTCAGCAAATCGGCAATGCGCCTCGATGGTCTCCTCGAGCAATGGATCGAGCGTGACGACCTGGAGACGGCGTTCGTTGTCTCGGTGTTGCTGGCAGATGGCCCGGGCCAGCCGGTGACGGACCCGCTCGGTCAACTGTGCTGGGTTGGTGATCGAGTTGCCCAGGTCGCCCAGTGTCTCGAGGATGGTCTCGAGGTCACGGATGGGGACCTGGTCGGCCAGCAGGTTGCCCAGCACACGGTGCAGCCGCGACGTGGGAACGACCTCGGGGACGAGTTCCTCCACCAACCGTGACGCCCGCTCGGTGAGGCGATCGACCAGGTGGTGAACCTGCTGGCGAGTCAGCAATTCGGCGGCGTGATGCCGGACCACCTGGCCGAAGTGTTCAAGCAGACGATGGACGGTTTCCGGATGAGCCGGCTGCAGGTGGCCGTCGGCGATCCGTGTTCCCCTGAGCGTGACCAGGTAACCGTCCGGTGGCAGTGACAGGTTGTCGCGGACGACGACATCCGGCAGCAGGAAACCCAGTTCGCCAGCCACCTGTTCTCGGACGTTGCCGATTCTCTCGATCAACTGATGGCCCTGGGCCAGGCCCAGCAGTCCCCCGCCCAGTTCCAGGGCCAATGGTTCGACAAACGGGCTGGGGGCTGTCGTGATCGGATTCGGTGTCGAGGACTCAGCGGCGGCCTGGAGGTTTTCGGGTGGAGTGGTCTCGATGGGATCGGTCGTCGCCGGTCGACGGTGCACGGCGATGCCGGCGAGCAGACAGATGCCGGCCAGTGTGATCATCGGTACGACCGGCAGGCCGGTCACCGCCAATACGGCCAGGAATCCCGCTGCCAGGAAGAGAGCCTCGGCCCGTCCGAACAACTGTTCCACAACCGCGGAGGGCAGGTGGCGGTCGGTTGACGAACGCGTCACGATCAGCCCGGCCGCCAGCGACAGCAGCAACGCGGGAACCTGTGTCACCAGCCCGTCGCCAATGGTCAAGCGTGTGAAGACATCAACCGACTGAGACAGTGGCATGCCGCCCTGGACCATGCCGACAAAAAGTCCACCGCCGATGTTGGTCAGGGTGATCACGATCCCGGCCACCGCGTCACCGCGGACGAACTTGCCGGCCCCGTCCATTGCTCCGTAGAAATCGGCCTGGCTCGCAAGCTCGGTCCGCCGGACCTGGGCCTCTTCGCGAGTGATCAACCCGGCGGTGACGTCCGAGTCGATGGCCATTTGTCGGCCGGGCATCGCTTCCAGTGCGAATCTTGCGGCGACTTCGCTGACCCTCGTTGATCCCCGGGTGATGACCAGGAATTGAACGACGATCAGAATGGTGAACAGGATGGCCCCCACGGCCACCTGCCCCCCGGTCACGAAATTGCCGAATGCTTCGATGACGCCTCCTGCCGCGGACGTTCCGTCGAGCGGAGCCCGTGTCAGGATCAGCCGGGTGGAGGCAAAGTTGAGGACCAGGCGAAGCAGTGTCGCACCCAGCAACAGTGTGGGGAAGACGCTGAAATCGAGTGGACGGGCGACGTAGATGGTCGTCATCAGCACCAGGACCGACAGCGTGATGCTGGCCGAGAGCAACAGGTCCAGCAAGGACGGCGGGACCGGGATGACGATCACCAGCAACAACGAAACCACCCCGGCTGGGACCAGCAGGCCCCGCCATCGCAGCGCAGCGTCGCGCAATCCGAGAGTCGCCTCCGGTGGCATCCATGCCTCCGAGACAGGTGGAATGAGGAGTGAAAAGGCGAGAGGAAACAGGAGAGATGAGTGTGAGAGAACGCGGGTGATAGTGAATAGTTGTGGAGAGTGTCCAGACGGGTTTGGATCGAGCCCGGACCCTTGACCCTCCACCATTCCGCGGGGGAGACTGTGCGCTCCACCTTCGGACATTGATTCGAGCTTGTCGTTTCGAGGCTTTCCTGATGGCAACCTTTTGTTCCGTGCACCGGTTCTTTGCAGTGACACTGGCCTTGGTGCTGGCCACCTCTGTGTGCATGGCGCAGGCTCCGACCTCACTGGAAGGCCACACCGATCCGGTCTACGACGCGGTGTTCACGCCCGACGGCAAGTGGGTGATCACGGCCAGCTTCGACAAGACGTTGAGACTGTGGGACAGCCAGAGTCGCCGGAGCGTGAGGACGATGTCCGGGCACACGGGCCTGGTGCTTTCGATTGCCGTTCACCCCGACGGGAGCCGGATTGCCTCTGGCGCGATGGACAACACGATCAAGATCTGGGATGTGCCGGTCAATTCTCCAGTTGCCAGCCATGCTGGTCACCAGGGAGCGGTTCGCTCTCTGGCGATCACAAAGGACGGGAAGTGGCTCATCAGCGGCGGAACCGACAAGACGGTCCGGGTTCGGGCTGCCGCCGATGGCCAGGCCGTTCGCACGCTCGACGGGCATCTCTCGCCGGTCGTGGGGATTGCCGCCCGCGCCGACAACCTGCAGGTGGCGACGGCGACCGAACTGGGGATGCTGCGACTGTTCACTTTGGCCGACGGGAAGCCTGTCGGTGGAACCGTTGTGGCCCATGCGGGGGCGATCACCGGACTGGTGTTTGCACCCAACAGCAGCTTCATTTTCACCAGCGGGGCCGATGGCCTGGTACGCAAGTGGCCCAAGACTCTGCCGGCGACGTTCGCTGCCACCGGTCACACCCAGCAGATCACCGCTGTCGACGTGTCGGCCAATGGCGCGATGATTGCCACCGGTTCCAGCGATAAGACCGCACGGTTGTGGCAGCGAGCCGACGGAAAACTGATCCGGCAACTCGAGGCGCATCCCGCCGCGATCACGGCGATTGCCTTCAGTCCCAACGGCAGCCAGGTGGCCACGGGCGGGGCCGACCAGATCCCGCGACTGTTCCAGGCCTCCAACGGCAAACTGCTGAAGGCTTTTCCGGCCCAGGCAGGGCCGATCACCGGTGTGGCGGTTTCGGCCAACGGCCAGCTGTTGGCCGCCGGGGACCGGTCGGGTGCGGTGGTTGTCTACAAGGTTTCCGATGCCAGCGTGCAGGCGAAACTTGCCGGGCACACCGGCCCGATCAGCGGGGTGACTTTTACCCCCAACAGCAGCCAGGTGGTGACCTCCGCGCGGGACAAGACAGTGAGGATCTTTGCGTCTGCCGACGGCAAGCCGGGGCGGACGATCAACGTCGGAGTCGAAGCCCTGTCGCTGGGTTTGGCGGCCAACGGGGCCCAGGTGGCGGTCGGTGCGGCTGACAAGTCGGTGCGGGTCTACACGCTGGCGGACGGGAAATTGCTCAAGACGCTTTCCGGTCACGGGGCGGCAGTGACGGCAGTGGAATTCAGTCGTGACGGCGCCAAGCTGATCAGTGGGTCGGCCGATGGACGGCTGAGGGCCTGGGATCTGAAGACTGACACGGTGCTGCAGCATTTCCAGACGGCCGGGGCGGTCTCCGGTGTCGGTTTCAGCAACGACAATCGCACGATCGCGTTCGCCGGGACTGACAAGTCGGTGCACATCGAGTCGATCTCGGTCCAGGCGGTGATTGCCGCTGACGAAAAGGAGGTCACCTCGCTGGGAATCTCGGGAAACAGTACCGTGCTGGTCACCGCGGGGCCGGGTGGAGTGAAGAGCTGGAATGCGGGAAACGGTCAGCCGACCCGGACGTTCGAGGGGCTGGCCGGTGGTTCCCAGGTGGTGGCGATCAACCCCGCGAGCAACCAGGTGGCCGCTGCAAACGTGAAGGCGCTGTGCCTGTGGAATGCGGCCAACGGGGAATTGCAGTTGCAGATTCCCACGTCCTCTCCGTTTGTTCGGATGGCTTACAGCGATGACGGCAAGAAGCTGGTGACCGTGGCCCGCGACCGATCGATCCGCAGCTACGACCCGACCCCCCCGAAACCGAAGCCACCGGTGGCGCCGTCCCGGGACGCTGCGCAGGTGCTCAGCGGGCACACCGGCGACATCCACGCGTTGGTCCTGGCTGCCGACAACACGACAGCGGCGACTGCCGCGGCCGATGGCACGGTCAAGACATGGAAAATGGCCGCGACCGGGTTCTCACAGAACTACAGCGGGCACGGCGGCTACGTGGCCGGGCTGGCTTTCAGTCCCGACGGGACACGGTTGGTCAGTTCGTCGTCGGACAAGACCGTGAGGCTGTGGGACACCGAGACCAACAAGGTCATCCGCACGCTCTCGACTCAGCCGTCGCAGGTCTACGCCGTGGCCTTCAGTCCGGACGGGAAGTTCGTGCTCAGCGGTGGAGCGGACAAGACGGTGCGACTGATCAACGTCGAGACGGGGACGGAAGTCCGCAAGTACACTGGACCGACCCAGTCGGTCTACACGGTGGCTTTCAGCCCGGACGGCAAGTCGATTGCGGCGGCGGGCGTGGGCCTGGGCGGCAAGCGGTCGATTTATCTTTGGGCCATCGCCAATCCGAAGCCGGTCAAGCAAATCGACGGGCACAAGGGCGACATCTACCGCGTGAGGTTCCACCCGACCAAGGCGAACCGTCTGCTGGCGGCCGATTACACCGGCGTGATCCATATCTGGGACACCGGCAGTGCCAAGAGCCTGTTCACGACCCAGCTGGCCAATCCCCCGATTTATTCGGCCGCGTATTCCAGCGACGGCAAGCAGATTGTCACCGGTGCTCGCGACGCCAAGGCCTACCTGATCCCGGTGCCGGCCAACGCACAGTAGTCGGTTGGGTCAGGCCAGCAGTTTTTCGACGACTTCGCCGCCGACATCGGTCAGCCGGAAGTCCCGCCCCTGGAATCGGTAGGTCAGCTTCAGGTGGTCCAGGCCCAGCAGGTGCAACACGGTGGCTTGCAGGTCGTGGACGTGGACCTTGTCCTTGACCGCGTAATACCCCAACTCGTCGGTCTCGCCGACGGTGGTGCCGCCCTTGACGCCTCCTCCGGCCATCCACATCGAGTAGGACTCGATGTGGTGATCGCGGCCCAGCGTGTCACGCGGTTCGCCCTGTGGTGTGCGGCCGAACTCGCCGCCCCAGATCACCAGCGTGTCCTCGAGCAGGCCCCGTTGCTTCAGGTCCTTGACCAGCGCCGTGGTGGATCGGTCGATCTCGGCGCACCGCTGGTCCAGTGGCTTGCCGAGGTTCGTGCCGGGGTTGCCATGGTGGTCCCAGTCGGTGTGGTACAGCTGGACGAAGCGAGTGCCGCGTTCGACCAGTCGTCGGGCGAGCAGGCAGTTGCGGGCGAATGAGGCCTTGGCGGGATCGACGCCATACTCGCTGAGCGTGTGCTTGGATTCTCCCGAAAGATCCATCAGTGCGGGGGCGCTGGACTGCATCCGGTAGGCCATCTCGTAGGTGCCGATCCGGGTCGAGATCTCGGGGTCCCCCACCTGCTTGAGCCTCAGCGCGTTGAGCCGGTTGACGGCGCGGACGAACTGGCCCTGGCTCTCGCGGTCGATGCCTCCGGGGGAGGACAGGTTGAGGATGGGGTCGGCGCCGTTGAGGAAAGGGACACCCTGGTAACGGCTGGGCAGGAAACCGTTGCCCCACAGGGGTGTGCCGCCGCGCGGTCCGCGCGGACCCGAATGCAGCACCACGAAGCCCGGCAGGTTGCCCGACGGGCTGCCCAGGCCGTAGGTGACCCACGATCCCATGCTGGGGCGTCCGAACCGATTGAAACCGGTATTCATGAACAGCTTGGCTGGACCGTGGTTGAACACCTCGGTCTTGACCGTTCGCACGATCGCCACGTCGTCGGCGATCGAACCCAGGTGGGGAAGCAGCGAAGAGATCTGCTGGCCGCTGTCTCCCCAGCGTAGGAACTGGCGACGGGTGCCCAGCAGCTTGGCGTCCTTCTTGATGAACGCGAACCGCTTGTTCTCGACGTAAGAAGACGGGATCACCTTCCCGTCCATCTGTTGCAGCTTCGGCTTGTAGTCGAACAGCTCCAGTTGGCTCGGACCGCCGGCCATGAACAGGTAGATCACTCGTTTGGCGCGGGCCGGGAAGTGGCCGGTTTGCGGGACTCCGGGTCTACCGGGTTTTGTCACTGCCGCGGAGGCGAATTGGCCGTCGGAGAGAAGATGGGCCAGGCCGAGGGATCCGATTCCCAAGCCGGCGTTGCCGAAGAACTGACGGCGCGTCTGTTCGCGCACGAACAACTGTTCGGGGATCGAAGCGGCCTGGGATCTGTCGTGGGGCATCATCAGATCATTCCCTGGTGATGAATTCGTCGAGATTGACCAGCACGCGGCTGACGGCAGTCCACGCTGCCGCCTCCACAGCACTCACGCCTTCGGGTCGCCGGGCCGGGGCGACTGAGACCGCTGCCGTCCTGGACTGGGAGAACCGATTCCGCTGGTTCGAGAGGAACTCAGTCAGTGTTTCCAGTTCCTCGGACGACGGTTCCCGTGACAGGCAGGCCCGGAAACCGAATCGCAGTCGTTGCAGATCGGGTGTCGGTCCGTCAGAGAGGATCCGCAGGGCCACTCCCTGCGAGATTTCGAAGAAGGCCTTGTCGTTGGCCAGTGTCAGTGCCTGCAGTGGTGTGTTCGAGCGGCTGCGGCGAGTGCAGGTGGTCGTGGCGTCGGGTGCGTCGAAGGTCGGCAGGAAGGGGTAGGGACTGGATCGCCAGAAGTAGGTGTACATGCAGCGGCGAAAACGGTCCTCGCCCTTCGCCTCCGGCCACGCTTTCTTCTGTTGGGTCAGGATGTAGATTCCCTCCGGTTGCGGGGGGTAGACGCCCGGGCCGCCGATCTTGTCGGAGATCAGGCCCGCGGCGGCCAGTGCCGCGTCACGGATCGTCTCGGCTTCCATTCTCATTCGGGTCTGTCGAGCCAGAAGCCGGTTCCGTGGATCGCGTTCGAGCAGTTCCGGACGAGTGGCCGAACTCTGGCGGTAGGTCGCGCTGGTGACGATCAGACGGTGCAGGTCCTTGACGGCCCAGCCACGACGGATGAACTCGCTGGCGAGCCAATCGAGCAACTCGGGATGAGAGGGCAGGTCGCCCTGCAGGCCGAAGTCGTTTTCGGTCTCGACGAATCCCAGCCCGAAGAACCGTTGCCAGAACCGGTTGACAGTGACACGAGCTGTCAGGGGGTGCTTGGGATCGAAAAGCCAGCCGGCGAGGTCGAGTCGCGTGCCGACCGGGACGGCGGTTTTCATCGGCGGCAATACCTCGGGCACGCCGGGCAGTACGCGGGCGCCTTTGCGGAGGAAGTCGCCGCGGATGTGAATGTGTGTCTTGCGGGGTTGCTTGCGTTCTCGAAGAATCAGCGTGGTGGGGATCGCCTTGGTGATCGCATCGCGTCGTTTCTTGAGACCGATGAGGGTGTCGGCCAGTTGCTTGCGGCCGGAATCGGTCGCGCGGTAGGCGTCGACCAGTTGGGCCTGCTGGGCCTTGGATCGCTCGTCGCGGGCCGTTCGGGCGATGGCCAGGATCGGGGCGGGGATCTTGAGATCGGCCGGGGTGGCAGCACTGACCGAGACGCGAAAGCGGCCGACCAGGTAATTGGCGGACTCGCCGTTGTGAGCCATGCTGAGCACCAGGCGTGAACCGCCGGGGTGGGCGATCGGCCTGTCAGGGAAGAAGATCGCCTGACGATCGACGTTGGGCGAGCCGGTCGTGGTGTTGATCGCCCAGCCGGTCTTGGGATTGCCATCGATCGTGTTGGAGACCGAATGTCCCTCCTGCGAGTGGTCGGCGACCGCCGAGGTGATCTTGATCGGTGTGGGTTTGGCGTTGCCTCCGGCGGGGGCTGCCGAAATGGTGACTTCACTGAGAATGAAGTTGCCGTTGTCGGCGCGGCCGGGGCCGTTCTTGGGCAGGCTCGTGTGGGTGAGCGCTTCGATGCGGACGGCGGTGATTGATTCGAGCGAGGTGTCGAGCGTAACGGTGTAGGTGTCGTTGGCCGGGACGCTGAAGTCGACGATCAGCGAATGGTCGTCCAGCCGGGTCAGGACGGCCCCCTTGGCAGTGGTCCACTTGGCGGGCTTGAGCGTGGTGAACGAACCCGCATCGATCGAGGCCAGGCGTTTTTCCCATGCGGGCATCCCGGCAGCGAATTTCCGGTCGTGCTCGGCCAGTGGCTTCTCGGCCGAGACGATTGCCGAGGCCAGTTGTGCCTGCTCGGACGCCTGGGCGGGCGAAGGCACCGAGATCTTCGGGCCCAGGGCGTTGGCGTCATTGTTGTCCAGGCAGTTGTTGAACACCGCGAACAACTGGTAGAAGTCTCGCTGCGAGATCGGGTCAAACTTGTGTTCGTGGCATCGGGCACATCCGACCGTGAGGCCCAGGAAAACGGCCCCGGTGGTGTTGACCCGGTCGACGACCGCGTCGACACGAAATTGCTCGTCGTCGGTCCCCCCCTCCTGGTTGACCAGCGTGTTGCGGTGGAAGCCGGTGGCGACCAACTGGTCGAGACGGGCGCCGGGAAGCAGGTCCCCGGCGAGTTGTTCGGTCGAGAACTGGTCGAAAGGCATGTCGGCGTTGATGGCATCGATGACCCAGTCACGGAACTTCCAGATCGAACGGGCTCCGTCGATGGTGAATCCGTTGGAATCCGCGTAACGGGCCAGGTCGAGCCAGTGTCGCCCCCAGCGTTCGCCGTATCGCGGTGATGCCAGCAGCCGGTCGACCAGGCGGTCGTAGGCTCCCGGGGAGGTGTCCGACAGGAAGAGGTCGACCTGCTGCGGCGACGGAGGCAGGCCGAGCAGATCGAAGCTGAGGCGTCGCAGCAGGGTCACGCGGTCCGCTTCGGGAGCCGGCAGGAGCTTCTCCCGGTCGAGCCGGGAGAGAACGAAGGCGTCGATCGCATTGCGGAGCCATGCGGGGTTGTTTACCTCCGGAAGCTTCGCCCGCACGATTGGCTGGAAGGCCCAGTGGTCGCTGCTCCGCCGACCGCGGACGATCTTTTCGTCGGCAGGGAACTTGGCTCCCTGGGCGATCCATTCCTTGATCAGCGAGATCTCGGCCGGCTTCAGCGGAGGCTTCTCGTAGGGCATCCGTTCGACGTCGTCGGTGCCGGTGAGGACCCGGAACAGCAGGCTTTTCTCGGGTTGCCCCGGCACGATCCCAGCACCTCGGTCACCGCCCCGGGTGGCCAGCCGCCCGGCATCGGCCCGGAAACCCGACATGACCTTTTTCGCTCCGTGACAACCGTTGCAGTGTCGGGCCAGCAACGGCTTGATCTGTTTCCGGTAGTCGACCTTCGGTGGTGCGGCGTTGGTCGCCGGGGGCATGTGCCACGACACGCCCAGGAGCAACAGGAACAGGGTGGTGGGGCGTGGCATGGGGAGTGGCATCCCGGGGTGTGATGGGCGGAAACCACAACGGCCCCGCGGAAACTCCATGGTATCACCCGCTGCAACAGGTGGGCAACCGGGGTCAGAGCCGGTGTCCCTGAATCCCATCCGTGTCCAAACTACCGGCGTTTGCTTCGACGAACTGGTCGGCCCACTGGTAGTGGTCGAGCAGTTCGTCAGTGGGTCGGCCCATCAGTCGGTAGGCGGCCCACAGGGCCTCGATGGTCGCCAGGCCCCCGGTGGGGTCTGTGAACAGTTTCGATGTCCGGGGGTAGGCGGTCTGCAACTCCGGCAGGCTGCGAACCGGCATCCCGGCATAATCGGGTTCCATTTTCGAGGCGAGACGCCAGGTGCCGTCCAGAATCAACAGGCCTCCGTTCGCGTCTTCCGGGCCAATCACCGGCCCTCCCATCCCCAGCCGGACGTAACCCTCCAGCGACTCCGGACCCCGGCTCGGAAACGTCCAGAAGATGAACCCGTCCCGTCCTCTCAACGCTTCCACCGAGCACTTGCTGCGGCGTTCCCTGGGATGGACGACGAAGATCGTTGGGGGTGTCGTCGAACACGGTCCCGGTGCGTCACGGCTCACTTGCCGTCTCCGCCACGTTTCAATGACCGGATTTTTTCCAGGTTCTGCTCGATCTCGGCTTCGAGACGTGGGATGTCTGCTGGATCGTCGGGCTGAGTCTTGGCCCCAGCCAATTGCTGACGGAGATTCTCGACTTTCTTACGAGCGACTTCGAGCTGTTTTTTCTGCTTGCGGTTGAGTCCCATGAGGTGTCTCCGCCGGTGTGAGTTGTTGCCGCTGCGGTGGGCGGCTCTGTAGAGTTGGCGAGGGTACCGCCGGGGTGTGTTCGTGCAGGGAGAGCAGTCTAACAGTGTCGGAGAGTGTGAGCGAGATCGTGGAGGTGGTGGGTCGAGCGATGCTCGATTCGACCTGCCACCGTGTGGTGCTGAGCCGACGGCGGGGTGACCAGTCGGGCTTGGCCGACCGGGTCGTGGTGCGGCCGGTGACTTTGGCCGATGGTCCCCGCTACCAGTTCACTTCCGAGACCAACCGGAGCCAGTCTCACGAAAATCTCGAACCCGCAGCCGCGGTGGTCCGGATCGGCGAGTGGTTTCCCGAATGTTATCGCGACCTGCACCTGTTTGGTTCCGATGAGGATGTCTCGGCCCGGGTTGGTGGTGGGGGGCGATTGAAGATCCACCGTGGGCCGGCCACGACCCGTCCGCCCGAATCGACGTCTCACGATCGTACCAAGCAGCACCTGTTGCCCGACGGACAGCCGTGCGACTTCCTCGAAGCGATCGGCGTGATGACTTCCGAGGGCCGAGTGAAAGCCTCGCGACAGGGAAAGTTTCGCCAGGTCAACCGGTTCCTGGAACTGGTCGACGACTGCGTTGAAGGCCTGCCGCAAGAGGGAGAATTGCGGGTGGTGGACTTCGGTTGTGGGAAGAGCTACCTGACGTTTGCGGTGCATCACCTGTTGAGGGAACTGCGGAGCCGTGAGGTGAGGATCGTCGGGGTCGAGCGCGAAGCCGAGGTGGTGGCCGATTGTCGTGAGGTGGCCGAGCGTATGGGATTGGACGAGATCTCGTTTCACCGGTCGGAGATCTCCGAATTTGACCACGACGGACCTGTGGATCTGGCCGTGTCGCTGCACGCCTGCGATACGGCGACCGACGACGCCCTGGCCCGCGCGGTTGGCTGGCAGGCGGGCGTCATTCTGGCGGTGCCGTGTTGCCAGCACGAGTTCGCCGGTCAACTGGCGATCGGCGACTTGGCGGCGGTGCACCGTCACGGCATCCTGCACGAACGTTTGGCGGCGCTGGTGACCGATGCGCTGCGGGCCGAGGCCCTGGAGGTGTGCGGGTACCGGACGCGGGTCGTCGAGTTCATTGATCTGGAGCACACGGCCAAAAACGTTCTGTTGAGAGCAGTGCGCCGCGAGCCGGGTGCTGTTGATCAGCGGCGGCGGGCCGAACGAGCCGAGGCGTATCGTGGCCTGAGGGCGATGCTGGACGTGGAGACGACCCGGTTGGAACAGCAACTGGGGCCGGAGTTTCTCGAGCGGGTCAGCGGCTAGCGGCCGCGGCGGCGTCGGGAACGGGAAGCGAGGTAGCGGCCCAGGGCATGGACATAGGGCTGGCTGGTCGTGACCCGCTGGTAGTCGACGTCCTGGCCGGCGGCGCCCTGTTCGAGCCGGCTGCAGAACCGGCCGAAGTTGCGGAGGTAGCGTTCACGGACGCGGTGCGGGTCGACCAGCACGCGGCGTGAGGTTTGCTCGAGGTCGTGGAACTGTGTCGGTCGAGAGAACGGAAAGTCGACCTCCTCGGGTGCCACCACGTGGAACAGGATCAACTCGTGGCGGGCATGGCGAAACCGGGCCAGGGCCGCGATCAACTTGTCGGTGTCGTCCAGGAAGTCGCTGATCACCACGACCAGGCTCCGTCGTGAGAGGGTCGGCAACACCTCGCCAAGCGATTCGGCGACGCCGCTGGAAAAATCCGACGACGATTCGTCGGTTGGCTGGAGTTGATCGAGCGTGTCGGTGACCTGGGAGAAAAGGGCTTGCTGGGTCGAGGGAGACAGCCGGGTCCGGACGTGGTCGTCGAAGATTGTCAGGCCCACGGCGTCACGCTGGGCCAGCAGCAGGTAGGCCAATGCGGCGGCCAACTGGCGAGCGTAGTCGAACTTTGACAGCGTGCTGTCGCCGTAGGCCATGCTGCCAGACACGTCGACCAGCAACTGGCATCTCAGGTTCGTTTCGTCTTCGAATTCCTTGACGAAGTACTTGCCCGTCTTCCCGTAGGCTCGCCAGTCGATGTGACGAATCTCGTCTCCGGGATGGTACTGCCGATGCTCGGTGAACTCGACACTCGCTCCCTTCAGAGGACTCTTATGCTGGCCCAGGATGTCACCTTCCACGACCAGGCGGGCCACCAGGTCGAGCCGACCGTATTCGGCCAACGCGGTCGGATTCTCAGTCGTCGGTAGGGGCAAACCGACCGACGATTCGGGACTGGGCTGGGACATTCTGGGAGTCGAAAAGGGTGTCAGGCTGTGCGGTGCGGAGGGGTCGTGGCGATTTTCTTGGAATGAGATAAGTCGTGATGCGATGGGACTCTACGACAATTTGTCACAGATCGGTGAAAACAAACTGAAAAACAACATCTTGACAAAATAGAATGCCGATTTATAGTGGCGAGTCTCGTCAGTTCACAAGATGTGGGTGTTCTTGGACTCCTGTCCCCTACACCTTGTGGTATTTGAACCATCAAAACGGGTTCAAATATTGTTCAATTTCACACTTTTGTAGCACATTTTAACGGCGTTTTGCCGTTTTTGGCCGGCCCCACTGGGGCGACTGTCGAGATTCCCTAGTCCGGCAACTGGAGAAAGTGGCTACCAACGAAGGGGTGCATGATGCACGAAACGAAGGGTATTGAAGAGCAAGGACGTTCGAACGAGTTGGCCCAGGGGCGGGCCGGAGTGGGTCAGGGTCTTGATGAGAACCTGACCGCGAATCGGGACAACGGAAACGGGCATGCGGGTCTCGGGCAAGTCACGGGCAAGGCCCTGACGTTCGATTCGCAGTTCTGTCCGGCCGAGACCGACCCATTTGACACGGTCGAGTGGGAATCGCGCACGGCATCGATCAAGGACGAGAACGGCGGGGTGCTGTTCGAACAGACCGGTTGCGAGATCCCGGTTGACTGGAGTCCGTTGGCGACCAACGTGGTGGTCAGCAAGTATTTCTACGGCGAGCCGAACACGAGCGAACGCGAGACGAGCGTCCGCCAGGTGATCCACCGCGTGGCACGGACAATCGCCGATTGGGGCAAGGCGGACGGTTACTTTGCCAGTGAAGAAGACGGCGAGCGGTTCTATTGCGAACTGGCCTGGTTGTGCCTCCACCAGCACGGGGCATTCAACTCGCCGGTCTGGTTCAACGTTGGACTGTATCAGCAGTACGGAGTGGGAGGGTCGCGGGGCAACTACCGTTTCGACACCGAGACGAAGTCGATCCGGCGTCCCGAGACGTCCTACGAGTTCCCCCAGGCGTCGGCCTGCTTCATCCAGTCGGTCGAGGACAATATGGAGGACATCATGCGTCTCGCCACCAGCGAGGCGATGCTGTTCAAGTTCGGCTCGGGCACCGGCACCGACCTGTCAACGATCCGCAGTTCTCGCGAGAAACTTTCCGGTGGCGGCACTCCCTCGGGTCCGTTGTCCTTCATGCGGGTCTACGACCAGATTGCCGCGGTGGTCAAGTCGGGTGGCAAGACGCGTCGTGCCGCGAAGATGCAGAGTCTCAAGGACTGGCATCCGGATGTGATGGACTTCATCCAGGCCAAGGCCAAGGAAGAGAAGAAGGCCCGCACGCTGATTGAAAGTGGGGAATACGAGGCGAACTTCAACGGCGAGGCCTACAGTTCGATCATGTTCCAGAACGCGAACCTCTCGGTTCGCGTCAGCGATGAGTTCATGGAGTCGGTCGAGTCGGACGGCACCTGGACGACCCGGTGTGTCACCGACAAATCCGGTGAGGGTCCGACGTACCAGGCCGCCGAGATGATGCACGAGATCTCCCACGGTACCTGGTACTGCGGTGATCCTGGTTTGCAGTACGAGACGACGATCAATCGTTGGCACACGTGCCCGAAGACCGGTCCGATCAATGCATCGAATCCGTGTTCGGAGTACATGTTCCTGGATGACACGGCCTGCAACCTGTCGAGCATCAACCTGCGGAAATTCATGCGGCCCGATGGGATCTTCGATGTCGCCCGGTTCCGCCAGGCGGCGAGAATCTACATCACCGCCCAGGAAATCCTGGTCGATCATGCCAGTTACCCGACTCCGGCGATTGCCGAGAACAGTCACCTGTTCCGCCCGCTGGGCCTGGGGTACGCCAACCTCGGCAGCCTGTTGATGTCGATGGGCATTCCTTACGACAGCGACGCCGGTCGTGGCATCTGTGGCGCGATGACGGCTTTGCTCAACGGGGAAGGCTACCGCACTTCCAGCCACATCGCCTCCAACATCGGGACGTTCGCCGGTTACGCCGAGAACAGCGAGCCGATGCTCGACGTGATGCAGATGCACCGGGACGCGGTCGAGGAGATCGACGATGCGTGTCCGTCGTATCTGAAGGACGCGGCCCGCGAGTGCTGGGACGAGTGCCTGGCAAGCGGTCGCGATCACGGTTTTCGCAATGCCCAGGCAACGGTGCTGGCCCCGACCGGCACGATTGCCTTCATGATGGACTGCGACACGACCGGTATCGAGCCGGACATCGCTCTGGTGAAGTACAAGCAACTGGCCGGTGGCGGGATGATGAAGATCGTCAATCGCACGGTGCCCGAAGCTCTCGAGGTGCTCGGTTACCAGAAGGAGTCGATCGATTCGATCGTGGCCCATATCGACGAGCACGAGACGATCGAGGGGGCCGAGGGATTGAAGGCCGAGCACCTGCCGGTTTTCGACTGTGCCTTCACTCCGGCCAACGGCGAGCGGTCGATTTCGTGGCGGGGTCACGTCGGCATGATGGCCGCCGCCCAGCCGTTCCTCTCGGGAGCTATCTCCAAGACCGTCAACATGCCCGAGGATTCGACGGTTGAGGATATCCAGGAGGCTTACATCGAGGGATGGCGGCAGGGTCTGAAGGCCCTGGCGATTTACCGGGACGGCTCGAAGCAGAGCCAGCCGCTGGCGACCAGCAAGGAAGGGGACCGTGGCGGGACCGAAGACGGGTCGCCCGGTCCGCTCCGCCGCCGCCTGCCGGCCACCCGCCAGTCGCTGACTCACAAGTTCTCCGTCGGTGGCCACGAGGGCTACATCACCGTGGGGCTGTTCGAGGACGGCACTCCCGGCGAGTTGTTCATCACGATGGCCAAGGAGGGGAGCACGATCGGCGGGCTGATGGACACGATCGGCACCCTGACCAGCATGTCGCTGCAGTACGGTGTTCCGCTCGAGGCCCTGACCAGCAAGTTCAGTCACATGCGGTTCGAGCCGTCGGGCTGGACGGGCAACCAGGAAATTCCCAATGCCAAGAGCGTGGTGGATTACATTTTCCGGTGGCTCGGGATCCGTTTCCAACCCGGTTACGGCGAGCCGACCACCGCGGTACCGATTGCGACCGAATCAGCCGAGTCGGAGGTCGCGGCAGCCGAAGTGATTTCGTCGATCGATGACATCGAGCAGTCGGTCGCCGAGACTGTTGCGGCGTACGCCTCCGGTGAGACACCGGCCATCCGCAGCCAGCAGTTTGCCCAGTTCCAGGTCGACGCGCCCGCGTGCGATTCGTGCGGGGCGATCACCGTTCGCAACGGCAACTGCTACCTGTGTCACAACTGCGGGAACAGCATGGGATGTAGCTGAAGGACCGGCGAATCTCTTGCAACGGGCACCCCGATCGAAGGACAGATCGGGGTGCCTTCTTCTTGACACTCGGCCTCCCTGGAGAATCCGGCTGATGACCACCTCGACGCTGACCGTGGACGGAGAAGTTCAGTCTCCCCTGGTGTTGACCCACGAGGCGCTTGCCGGATTCGACGAGTCCGACCAGGTCCGGGACGTCAGCCGGTTTCACCCCACCCGCAGTGGAGACGGTGTGACACTCGAATCCATTCTCGCCAGGGTCGGCCCGACAGAGCGTGCCAGCTACCTGACACTTCACGCGACCGAAGACGACTTTGCCGCCAGCGTTCCGCTGGATCCGATTCGGGGTGAGGGCATCCTGGTCTACAGTGTCGAGGGTCAGCCGATGACCTTGGCCCAGGGCGGCCCGTTTCGGTTTCTGATCAAGGATCCGGCGGCCTGCCACACCGACGAACTGGACGATTGTGCGAACGTGAAATTCGTTGACCGGATCGAGTTGACCTCGGGCCGTGGTCGGGACACCCGGCCGACCGACGACGATGAACACGAGGAACTGCACCGCCGCCAGGAGCAGGCCGGCGAGGAACAGGCGAACTAGTTCTGTAGTCCCAGCAGGCGGCCCAACTGCGGGTTGGCGGCGTTCATGGCCCCGAAACGGGGTTCCACTGACAGTTGGAACCCGGCCGTGCCACGGCTGTTGTCGTAACTGGCTCCGAGGTGGACCAGGAAGTCGCCGCCGATGCGAGTCAGGGTCAGCGACTGGCCCTGGTTGCGGTTTTCTGCCAGGTCGTAGGCGGTGGCCAGTGTCGAGACCCATTTGGGACTCATCCGGTAACTGAGACCCGCGGTGACGATCTGGCTGTCGATCACTCCGGCCCGGATCTGACGGAGGTTGGCGAACAGCGTGCCGCGTGAGGTCCTCTGGCTCAACAGTCCCAGGTTCCACATCTCCGGGGCATCGTCGAAGAGATCCATGTAGGCATCGGCCAGCAGCGTGGTGCGGTCACTGACGTGCCATCGGTAGGCGGCTCCCAGCAGCCCGAAGTCCTCGCCGAAGTTGTCCCGGTCAGGCTTGGGGAACCAGGTGGCTTCCAGGTCGAGAGTCATCCAGTTGCGGATCCGTTGGCGGCCGGGGGCACCGACCTTCGTCTGCAGGCGGTGACGCCAGGCCATCCGCATGGCCTGCTGGTCGGCGACAAGTTCGTGCCAGGGGGCCGTCAGCCCCAGCCCCGCCCCGTTGCGGACGGCCACGCTGCGGGTGTCGAACCCGGTCGGCAGGACGCCTCCGAAGCTGTTGGTCAGCAGTCGGTAGCGGAACCGTTCCTGGGCGTTGTCATCGATCGCGTTGTACTGGGGGATCTCTCCCAGTGCCCGGGTGGTCTCGGTCCAGGCCAGGTCGGTCTCGAACGTCATCTTGTGGGCCAGCCCATTGAGTCCCAGGATCGAACTGCGGATGCCGGGATCGGCCCGCCACATCGAGAGACTGCCTCGGAGTCCACCGCTGAAGAGGTGTCGGTCGATCTCGGTTCCCGACATTCCCTCGCTCCAGTACGCACTCTCGGCCATCACGTACGGAACCAGTGGGGTGGGGCCGAGCATCACCGGCATGGACAGTTCGTGGCGAGACATCAGCACGGCACCGCCGACGTTGGCCGTGTCGGCGAGTGGTGCGAAGAGGTCGGTGGGGTCGAGCGGTGCGTCGGCAGGTCGGAGCCGGGCGTAGCCGGCCGAAGTGTGTGTGGACCAGCTGAGTGCCGGCCACCCGGGCAGGTTGTCCATCAACGGCTGCGAGAAGACGTAGATGTCGCCCCGCGGCAGCCACTCGGTGGTGGTCTCGAAGCCGTTGAGCTGCATTTGTGCCAGCAGGGTCCAGGCGGTGTTCTCGCCCAATTGCTCGAGACGCAACATCGTGTCCTGGTCTTTTTGCTCGTCGAATTCCTCTTCGTAGTACTGTTCCAGCAGGTTGCGGTCGGACAGGTAGCCGACTTCGCCGCGAATCGTGAAGCCACCTGCCACCTCGTGGCGGTGAATCAACCGGCCCCGTCCACGATGGGTCGAGTCGAGGCCAAGATTTCGTCGGTCGAGACCGAGGTTGTCGACACCGCGGTCGTAGAGGTAGGCGCCGTTGCTCCATCCTTCCACGTCGCCGGGCATTCCCAGCAATCCCTCGAGTTCGTAGGTGAGTCCGCTACCGACGAGCGGGCCGCGGTCGGTGAAGTAGTCGGCATGGAGCGACCAGTCGACGCCTTCGGTTGGCTCGATCGAAAGCAGGGAGAACAGGTTCCAGGTCGTCTTGGTCTGGAACCCGAACACGTTGTCCTGCTGGAAATTGACCCGTTGCAGCGGAAAATTGAGGTCCGGATCAGCGGGGCCTGCCAGGTTGGGGAGGAAGAAGAGAGGCGCTTCGCCGAGCAGCAGCCGGTTGTTCTGTGAATGGATCCAGGCCACCTGGTCGGCGCTGCGGCCATCGGTGCGTGTGGCGAGCCACCGCGGCAGGCTCCGGCGATTGAGGAAGACGTCACGGGCTTCGAGCCGGTAGCCGGGGACGCCGAAGGGGCTGGTGGAGGCCCAGGCGTTGTGGGCGTGGAAGCTGTGTTTGCCCTCCTTGCGGATCTTCTCGGCCCGGATTCTCAACGGCACCCGGCCCCCGGGCAGTTTGGCAAGCAGATCGGCATCGAGCATCAGGCCGCGGTGTTCCCTGGCGTCATAGAGTGCTCGCCGGGCACGGATCACGTTGCCGCCGGATCGCACTTCGATGTTGCCTTCCATGTAGACCTGGAACGGTCGCTTGGCCGCCTGGACGAGTTGCGAGGTGACGGGCTGGTCGTCGTCGGACTGTGTCCAGATGACGACCCGGTCGGCCGAAAGATCGACGGTTTCGGCGCCGAAGAGGGCCTGTGTCTTGTCCGGAGTGACACCGTCGATCACGACGTTGACGCCTCCGGTGATCACCACCACCTTCTCTCTGGGCATTGTTCCCGACGAGGGGGCGGTGGTGACGTTGAAAGGGCGATTGGTTCTCGGGAACAGTTGCACCCGCCGGAGTCGCTGTGGTGTGTCATTGGCCATCGGGGCCGGAACCATCTCGGCCTGGTAGGTGACCAGCTTGTGGTCGTCGGGCCGTCGTTGTCGGCGGACGGTGGCGCGGCGGTAAAGCGGGTCGCGATTCAACGGGGTGTCGGCATTCTGCTTTCGGAGGATTCGGACGGTCGGCTTGGAGGAGGAGACGGTCAACTCGTGGAGCAGGACCGGACGGTTGTGTGTCTGGTCGGCTCCTTCGAGCCGAACATTGTTCTCGAGATAGACCAGAACGCGAAACCCGGTCTTCGGCAGCCGAGCCCGGCTGATCCAGGCAATTCCCTGTCCGGCGGTGAGGACCGTGTCGGCTTGCCGGATGGTGACCCGCCGTCTCAGCATCACCACTCTCGAGGAGTCAAGCAGACCACGAGCCCCGGTCTCGAAGCCGAAGTCGGCCGAGATCGAGACGTGGTCAGTGGTCGGAACCGGGTCGGCTCCGTCGGCTCGTTCCGTGAGCGCAACCGCCAGTACGACGACGATCGCAACCAGGCGATGACACTGCGAGGTGGCAGCCGGGCGCGGACGACGATCGGAGGCGGCGTGGATGGGCTTCCTGCCCGGCACGATGGAATCCAGTTCCTTCCGGCGAATGACCGAAAATCCTCCACTTGCGGTGTTCACTCAAACCGTGAGGAACTCGCCGGTTGCGGGATTTTTCCGGTGTGGACCCCGGTCGCTGGCGACACGGGGGCGGGATTATATGTCCACGTTTTCCGGAGTGTCAATAAGCCTCGAGAGTATCGTCTCCCGAAGCGGCGTCGGACGGTTTCCGGACAAGCCCGGCACCGGCCAGCAGAAAGACGATCGGCATCACCGGGGCCCTCATTCGCATCGTCGACCAGAAGACCACATGCACCAGCGAAATCGCCAAAAGGTACAGCAACGGAGCCCGCCATTGAGAGCCCATCCGCCACGGCCCGGACCACAGTCCCCGCAACATGGCCAGCGACGTTGCCGCGTACCATGCCGCGACGGCCCATTTCAGGGCCACCGGCCATGAGGACCCGGGTGCCGATTCTGACGGCCACGGCGTCCAGAACCGCAGCACTCTCAACAGGCACGCTCGCAGAAATCCCGTGGGATCATCGGCGACATTGGTCATGGCCAGCCTGTACATCTTGATGTCACGCTTGCGTTCGGCCGCGACACCCTGCGGCGGAACCCCCAGTCGTTGCTCGAGGCTGTCTCGCCAGTCGGCCGGCGTCCGTCCCGGGTCCGATGTTGTGTCATTCCATGTTGTTCCCAGACGCCGTCGAACCACCTGTTCGTAGAAAACGGGGTTGTTTCCCAGCAGCAGCGTGAAACCACCGTGTGTGGTTGTCAGCACCGGGGTCGCTGAAACCGACAGGTTGCGGATCAGCCAGGGGCCGGTGGTCACGGCGACTCCGACAACAAGGGCGGCCTGGGCCATGCGATGGCGAGACCAGTGTTGCGGTGTTCGTTTCCGGAACAGGTCCATCAGCGTGAGCAGGACGGTTACCGCCGCAAAGGCCCACACCGAGGGCCGGCAGAGCGCGGCCAGGCCGAACAGCAGTCCGAGTGTCAGGCCTCGCCGGGTCGACGGTGTCGAGGTGGCCACCGCCAGCATCCAAACCGCCAGTGCGGTGAAGAGTGTTTCGGTCATTGGCAAAGTGGCACCGACAACCAGCAACGGGTCGACACCGACAGCGGCCGCCGGCCACCAGGCCCTGTGGCCCAGTCCCAGGTGAATCGCGGTTTGCCAGGTCCCGGCCACTGTCACCAGTCCCAGCAACAGGTGCAGAGCCACGATGCCGACCTGCCCCGCCCCACTCCATGAGACGCCGGCGAGCAGCAGCGGGTACAGCGGGGGACGATACGCCGTCGGGGTGCCATGATCCGGATGCACCAAGCCACGGCCATCGGACAGCCCGTCGGCCAGCAGGCGGTAATGGTCACGATCGTCGGACAGAGAATCCCATCGCCACGCCGCCACCGGGAGGCGTATCACCAGCGCCAACAGCACCACCCAGAGCAACGGTGGCAGGTGTGAACGGTGTGTGGGCACGTAGACTCCTGTTGGCCCGTCGGTCCGACCGCGACTATCCTGTACGTCCGCTGGCCTCGACAAGGACTGCCAGTGTAACCGATGACTGCCGACGCGGTGACAGGGCCGGGGATCGATGGACACCAACGGGACCGACCCACAGCAGGATCCGCACGAGTCACCCCGTGCTGGTTGGCTCGAGTGCGTGCTGGCCAACGTGTTGGCTCATCGGACGAAATGGCTTTTGCTGGCGGCCACGGCGGCGGTGATTTCGATCTGGCCGGCCGGACAGTTGCGGTTTGACCAGTCGATCGAATCGCTCTACGCCGACGACGATCCGCAACTGGCCGCCTTCCGGACCAGCCGTGACCTGTTCGGGGGAGACGAGTTCGTGATCGTCGCGTACGAGGAAGCTCAGCTGTTTGACGACGAGGACGATGAGGACGACGGGGAGAGCGGCCGGGGTACGGCCAGGTTGTCGAGCCGGTTGAACCCCCGGGCGGCCGAGCGACTGCAGGCGTTCGCCGAAGAACTGGGGGCGGTCGACGGGGTCCAGGCCAAGAGTACCCAGCATCTGGTCAAGGCACTGGAGCCTTCGGGGGTGCTTGGCCGGGTGATGAAGCGCATCGACGGACTGAGACGACGCGTGCTCGAACTGGTCGAGGGGGTACTGGTTGGTGAGGATCGCCGAACGGTGGCGATTGTGCTGAGGCTCGAACCGGTCAACGGGGCCGATGCGACACGCAAACGTGCGGCGACCTTTGCGGAGATCCGAAAGCGGGCGGCCCGGCACCAGCCTCCGGCCCAGGTCGTTGGCGAGCCGGTGCAGGTTCACGACATGTTCCGGTACGTCGAAGAGGATGGACGGAAACTGTTCTGGTGGTCGTTGGGCCTGTTGGCCGCGGTGATTCTGGTCCTGTTCCGGAGCATTCGCTGGGTGCTGGTCCCTCTGGCGGTCGTGGTCGTGGCGATCCTGTGGACCGAGGCATTGCTGGTGCAGAGCGGGATGCAGTTGAGCATGGTCAGTTCGATGCTCAATTCGCTGGTCACCATCATCGGGATCGCCACCTGCACTCACGTGACCGTTCACTATCGAGAGCAGCGGCAAGACCACGACCCGGTGGTGGCACTGGGACGGACGATGAGCCGGTTGGCTCCCGCCATCTTCTGGACCGGGGCCACCACGGCTGTCGGGTTCGCGGCACTGTTGTCGAGCAACATCAGTCCGGTCAGAAGTTTCGGGATCATGATGTCGCTGGCGACGCTGTTGGTGCTGGTCGCTGCGCTGCTGTTGCTGCCCGGTGGGATCCTGCTGGGGCGTCGCCTGGTCGATCCCGGTCGGGTTCCCGGTGAAGGGCAACTGGTCAGAGGACTCGAATCGCTGGCGCGTGGAATCCGTCGTCATCCGTTCGGAGTGATGGCGGCAGTCGGGCTGGTCGTACTGGTCGCCGGTTCGGGGTTGTTCCGGCTGCGGGTGGAGACCGATTTCAGTGAGAACTTCCGCGAGGACAGCCCGATCCGTCGTGGGCTGGAATTCGTCGAGACGAAGTTGGGGGGAGCGGGGAACTGGGAAGTCAATTTTCCGGTGCCTGGCGACTTGGACCAGGAGGGGATCGATCGGGTCGAGAAACTGGCCGAGCGGCTGCGGGAGGTCAGTGCCCGGAAAACGACGGCCGACGGTCGCCAACGGCTCACCAAGGTCGTGCCACTCAGCGACGGGCTGAAAATGGTCCCCAGGTTTCCGCTGTTGCTCAACACGCTCACGAAACGGCTCCGGGTACTCGACCAGTCACAACCCGAATACGTCACCAGTCTCTACAATGCCGAGGCCGGCCGTATGCGAGTCGTGTTGCGGGCATTGGAACGCGAGCAGGCGGGGCAGAAACGCGAGTTGATCGAGCGTGTCGAGGAGATCACCCGGGAGGAGTTTCCCGATGTGCCGGCGGGACAGCGGCCGGTCGAAGCGACCGGCTTGTACGTGCTGTTGACGTTCCTGATCGAGAGCCTGCTGCGGGACCAGGTGGTCAGTTTCGTACTGGCAGCGATCGGGATCACCGTGATGATGGCCCTGGCGTTCCGCAACCCGTGGATCGGGCTGGTGGGCCTGGTTCCGAACCTGTTCCCGATCGTGCTGGTGATCGGGGCGATGGGCTGGATGGGCCTGCCGGTCAATATTGCCACCGCGATGATCGCCAGCGTGTCACTGGGTCTGACGGTCGATTCGAGTATCCACTACATCTCGGGATTCCGCCGCGCCCGGGCGGCCGGTGACGACGTGGCGACGGCTCTCGAGCGGACACACGCGGGCGTCGGTCGGGCCGTTGTGCTGGCCAACCTCGCGCTGGTTGTCGGCTTCAGCGTACTGACGCTCTCTCATTTCATCCCGCTGGTCTATTTCGGGATCCTGGTCAGCGTGGCAATGCTCGGTGGCCTCGCCGGCAACCTGGTGCTGCTGCCGGTGCTGCTGGCGTGGGTAGAGGGCCGGCGCTAGGAAGTGGCCGGGTCGTCCGCAGCCGGCCCCGCGATGCGATCCAGGATCACATCGACCAGCGCATCGTGTCGACCCAGAGGGGGTTTCAGTTCCCAGGCCACATCGGGGAAACTCTCGGCCAGACGGTCGCGGTGTTCGGCCAGGTGCAGCGAGGCGTGGCGGCCGGGCGAGAGAAAGAACGGAACCAGCAGCACCCGGTCGGCTCCTCGCTCGACGCAACGTGCCCCGCCTGTCGGGATGTCCGGCTCGGCGATCTCCAGGAAAGCCGTCTCGATCAGGTCGTCGGGGCGTCGGGCGGACAGAGAATCGGACAGCCATTGGAGATCTCGGTTGGCTGAATCGAGTCGGCTGCCGTGGGCGACCAGGAGGATGGCGTTGGTGGGCACGGGGGATATGACGGCGAGAGTTTGGAGGCAGTTGTTGACCGTCAGAATTGTCGCACCATAGACTCCAATCGGCCAGTACTCCCTGTTCGTGAAGGCAGCCGACCGGCAGACACAATGTCCGAATCCGCCATCACCATCGGTCCGTACACGATCCAGGACGAACTGGGTTCCGGTGGCATGGGGACCGTCTACCGGGCTTTTCAGACTGAGACGTCCGATCTGGTGGCCGTCAAGGTGCTCTCGGCGACGATGGCCCGCGAGCCGGGCCTGGTCGAGCGGTTCCGCCGCGAGATCGATTCGCTGCAGAAGCTGACCAATCCGCACATCGTCCGCTTTCTCGACAGTGGCGAGCACGAGGGGACGTATTACTACGCGATGGAGTTGGTTGAGGGGGAGACGTTGACCGAGCGTCTGAATCGCGTCAAGCGACTCGGATGGGAGACGGTGATCGAGATGGCGGTGCAGGTTTGCCGCGCCCTGAAGGCGGCACACGATGCCGGGATCATCCACCGTGATCTGAAGCCGGGCAACCTGATGCTGACCAACGACGACCTGGTCAAGCTGACCGACTTCGGCGTGGCCCAGATCTTCGCTGCCGGCAAGCTGACCGCCACCGGCGGCATCGTGGGCACCGCCGAATACATGTCGCCCGAGCAGGCCCAGGGTCGCAAGGCCCACCGGACCAGTGACCTCTACTCGCTGGGTGCTGTGATGTACTGCATGTTGACGGGCCGCCCACCGTTTTCGGGGCGGAGTACCGTCGAGATCATCCAGCAGCATCGGTACGGGCAGTTTGATCCGCCGCGGTCGATTGTGCCTGAGATTCCACGATGGCTGGACGAGGTGGTCTGCCGGTTGCTGTCCAAGGACCCCGACGAGCGGTATCCAGATGCGTATGTGCTCGGCCTGCGTCTGCAGGAAATTCCGCGAAAAATGGCTCTCTCCGAGGGTAAGGCCACTGTCGCCGACCGGGATGTCACCGAGGCCACCGACGCCACGGCGGTTTTCCGGTTGGCCCGATCCGATGACGCGGCTCCGACCGAACGCATTGGCGACGGGACCGACGGCAGCGCCGATCTGACGATGCAGGCCACTGCCGTGACGGCCCAGGCCGCCGGCGGATCCCCGTTGGTGGGGGGGGCGGGAGAGGCGACGCTGGCCCGTGACCTGATGAAGTTCGAGATCGAACGGCAGGCCCAGAGGGGACGATGGGCTGGCTGGTGGAACAGTACGGCCGGCCTGGTTGTCGCCCTGGCACTGGTCGTGGGGATCGGCACAGTGATGTGGCAGCGGAGTCGCCTGAGTCCCGAAGATCGGTTTGCCGAGGGCGTGCGGCTGCTGGAATTGGCCGATCCCGACTGGCAGACGGCTCGCGACAGGTACCTCGCTCCGTTGGTGGCCGAGGATCCCGGGCGTTGGAGTGGTCCGGCGGCTCCCCACCTGGAGCGCATCGAACAACTGGCTGTCGAGTCACGGTCGCGACCGGCCAAGAGGTTGCGGACCGGCGATGCGACCGAAGTGAGCCGGTTCCTGAGATTGGCCCGGGAGTACGAGAGGTTGGGTGACCGGGCTCGGGCGATGAGCATCCTGGAGTCCGTTCTGGAACTGGTTGAAGGACAGAGGGAATGGGAATCGGAGCGGAAGGTGGCTCGCGAGTTGCTCGAGGAGTGGCGGAAGGGGCCGGTTGGAGTGGCCGGCCAGTGGAAATTGGCGTCGGCTGCAATGGCACGGGCCGAGCGGGCTCGTGAGGATGGTCGGATTGAGGATGCACGCCGGGTGTGGGAAAGTATCGTGGAGTTGTACGCAGGCGACGCTCGGGCTCGTGACGTGGTTGCCGAGGCGCGGCGGGGACTTTCTGAAACCGAAGGTGAGGGCCGATGAACGACAGCAACGGCGGACTGGATCTCAAGGCACACATTCGCACGGTGCCCGATTTTCCCGTGCCGGGGATCCGGTTTCGTGACATCACGCCGTTGCTGGCCTCTCCGGAGGCTTACGGCGACGTGATCCGGCGACTGGCCGACACCTACCGTGACGGTCGAGTTGACGTTGTGGCCAGTGTCGAGGCCAGGGGGTTCCTGTTCGGCGCGCCCCTGGCCCTGGAACTGGCGGCCCGTTTTGTGCCGGTTCGTAAGCCCGGCAAGCTGCCACACGAGACCCGATCACACTCCTACCAGCTCGAATACGGTGAGGACACTCTCGAGGTTCACACCGATGCGGTGAAGCCCGGTGACCGGGTGCTGATGGTCGATGACCTGCTGGCCACCGGCGGGACCGTTGCCGCGTGCAACCGGTTGCTGGTTGAGGCGGGAGCCGAGGTGGTCGGTTGTGCGGTGGTGATCGAACTGGAAGGGTTGGGAGGCCGTGAGGCGCTGGCCGGCTGCGAGGTGACCACGTTGATGACCTACAGCGAAGACGAATGACATGGTGACAACCGAAGACCAGCTCAGCGAGATCGTTGACGAGTGCCAGGACGTGATGGCGCACGCCTGGATGGTCCGAACGTTCGTCAAGCACAGCGAGGAGGTCGAGGATTTTCCCGAGTTGATGGGGGTCGTGCGGGCTGTGTTCGACACGTCACGTGCACTGGAGACGCGGCTGCAGGACCCGGCTGGTTACATCAAGATGCTCGGCAAGAAAATCGGCCGGATGCGGCGTGCGACCGAGCAGTTCCGGGGAGACGCTCCGTTGGCCTCGACCCACACCAACTTCGTCCAGGCCGTTCGCTCGATCGATCTCTGTGTCACCCGTCTTGAAGAGTTGCTTGTCGCGGGACGCGACATTCAGTCGGCCTAAGTCACCTTCGCGCCGTCCTGACTGCGGGGATATACTGCCGCGGCTCGGGACTGGGAGACATGCGTCAAGCGAGATGATCAGGTGCGGACGATCGCGGTGATGAACCAGAAGGGGGGCGTCGGCAAGACGACCACCACCGTCAACCTGGCGGCCGGGCTGGCCGCTGCGGGTCGACGCGTTTGCCTGGTTGATCTTGATCCCCAGGCCCATTCGTCGCTGCACCTGGGCGTCGAGGCTCCGCCGGGCACTCCCAGCCTTTACGACGTGATGTTGGGACATCGGCGTCTGGTCGATACCAGGCGGCAGGTTTCCGAGCGGTTGTGGGTCGTTCCCGGCAACGTCGACCTGGCCGGTATCGAGCGAGAACTGTCCGGAACAGAGGGGCGGGAGACGGTGCTGCGGGGGGCGCTGGACGAACTGGAATCCGGTTGCCCGCTCGACTACTGCCTGGTTGACTGCCCGCCGTCGCTGGGTGTGTTGACCATCAACGCCCTGGCGGGCGTCCGTGAGGTGTTCATTCCTCTCCAGCCGCACTTCCTTGCTCTCCAGGGACTCTCCAAGTTGCTCGAAACCACAGCCCTGGTCACGCGTCGGCTGAACCGTGATCTCCGGGTCACTGGCATCGTACTGTGCCTGTTCGAAACCGGCACTCGGTTGGCGGCCGACATCAGTGATGACCTGGCCGGGTTCTTCGCCGGCAGCGATCCGCACGCTCCCTGGGCCGACGCGAAGATCTTTGAGTCACGAATTCGACGCAATATTCGGTTGGCCGAGGCGGCCGGGTTTGGGAGGTCGATCTTCGACTATGACCCGGCCTGCAACGGAGCCGTCGACTATGGTCGCCTGGTCGAAGAGGTGATCGCCGGCGAGCCGGAGGTCGTGATGGCCATTGCCGGATGATCCCGGGATTCCCAGTGGCGATGACCCGAAACTTGCTCCGTCGACAGGGGCTGAATGCCCGGCGAATCGCCACAACCGCCCCATTCGGACGTTTTTGACGTCGGTCAGATCCCGAAAAACCCGCAATTCGTTGCAACCTCTGGTGCGGGTTCGGCATCCTAAAGTAAATTGGCAGGTGGAATTTCTTGCCAGGTTTACCCAAAACACAGAATCACTCTATCTTTCCAGTTGCAGCAATCGCGGTCCGGCCGCAGTAAGCGGGGGGCATCGACGTTGCAGTGAAGTTGTTGAGACGAGAGGCAGGGGAGAAGCTGAGATGCGTGTCGTTGAAACGGTTGTCTTCTGGATGAGGTGGTCGGTGACGGCTGCGGTTGTTGCCGTTTTGTTGCTGGCCGGAGATCGGTCAGTGGCCCAGGACGAGATTCGTCGGGCCGCCACCCAGTCACCTCCGGTTGAACCGATCGCAGGACCCGCAGCAGCCAAGGACGAGAAATTCGAGCAGTGGATTTACGTCCCGTACCGTGACCTGAAGTCGGTTTTTGAGAAGCATCCCTCCGCGGTCTTCCTGCCCTACATGGAGTACCTGCGTTTGTGGGAGCGGGCTGGTGCAGCTGATCGCGTTGCGAAGGGGCCACCGGTTTCGGGTGTGATCACACAGGCCGATTATGTGGCCACCGTTGACGAGAATCTGGCCCGGATCACTGCCACGCTGAGCGTGCAGGTATTGGGCAAGAGTTGGTCGGAGATTCCGATCCGGTTTGGCCAGGCAGCGATTGGCAAGGTGACGGCGATCCGCAATGGCAAGGCGACCCAGGTGCTGTTGCGTGGTACCGGAGCCGGCCAGTACGCCTTGCTGTTCCCCGAACCGGGTACCCATGCCGTGACACTCGAATTGACGGCCCGCATCCGTGCATCGGCTGACGGACACTCCTTTGATTTCGACTGTCCGACGGTGGGGATGACCACGTTCGAATTGACGGTTCCGCGACCCGAGCAGGCGGTCGATCTGACGCCTCGCCTGGTGGCATTGCCGGTCAAAACGGACAAGGGGCAGACACGAGTTCGGGCCCGGCTGGGCGCCACTCCCAAGATCTCGGCCCTGTGGTACCCCCGTGTCGGTCAAAAGCCGGACATGGACCTGCTGACCAGTGTCTCGAACTACCAGCATGTCTCGGTGCGTGACGGCTTGGTGCACACCGACGTGTTTCTGCACCACGAGGTGCTGCGTGGCGAATTGACCCAGCTGAGGATCGCTGTTCCCCTGGGCCACCGGATTCTGGATGTTGCTTCGACCCAGGCCAAGATCCGCAAGTGGGTGCCGGTCGACGACGAGAAGCGGCAGGTGGTCACCGTCGAGTTCATCGGTGCCGTGCAGGGCAAGTTCGTGCTCGAGGTGCACACCGAGCGTCCCGCTCCGGCGATGGGCCAGGTCTTTGCCGTCTCGGGTGTCGATACGGCAGGGATCGAGAAATCGACGATCGATGATCCCGGCATGACGATCCACGGCATCCATTCGCTCGACGCGGTCCGTGAGAGCGGCCAGGTCGTCTTGACGCACGGAGCCGATCTGACACTGAATGTTGTTCCCCCGCGAGGATTGGTTCGGATCGAACCCAACGAGGTCTTCCAGGCGATCCGGCGTCCCGCCGGACGATCTTACAAGTACTTCAGCCCGCGGTTTGATCTGCGGGTGTCTTATGAACCGGTGCAGCCCCGGATCACCGTCGACCATGCCACACGGCTGATTTTCCGTGACGACGAGCTGAGGTCGGTGTCGCAGTTGAAGTACACCGTCGAGCGGGCTGGTGTCTTCGAGTGGAAGCTGAAACTGCCAGTTGGCCTCGAACTCGATGCAGTCACCGGCACTGCTTACAAGGAGCACAGCTTCGAAAAGACTTCGAGAGTCCTGACAGTCGTGTTGGCGCAACGGCGGCAGGGTGCCTTGAGCCTCACGATCAATGCCCATCAGGCATTCGACGGAGAGGCCGAAACGGTCGATGTTTCGTTGCCGGTAATCGAGCCCGTCGGTGTTGTTCGCGAGGACGGGTCGATCCTGGTCTATGCCCCGGACGCGTTCGAGGTGATCACCGACGAGGAGAAGCTCTCTGGGATCCAGCCCAACCGAGGTGGCCAGTCGGGGGCCAAGATCGGCCGCGCGCGGTTGGCCAGTGCCTGGCAGTACACCTCCTACCCGTCTGCCGACGCGGCCCGGGTGTTGGCTCTGCCGGTGACCACTCGGCGACGCCCCACCAGGCTCTCGGCCACCGTTGCCACCACGGCCAACGCAAAGCAGCAACTGGTCGAGGTCGATTCGAAAGTGATCTTCACCGTCGAATACGCTGGCACCGACACGTTCCGGATCCGCGTCCCCGAGTCGATTGGGCAAGAGCCCCAGATCGCCACCAGCACCGTCCCCGGTGGTGCTTCGAGACCGGTGCCGATTCGCGAGAAGATCGCCGGCGAGCCGGAAGATGGCTGGGTGACCTGGACCATCGTGATGCAGCAGGAGTTGACCGGCCCGGTGGCATTCGATGTCAGCTGGGATCTGAAGACCGGGGACGGGGATGCGAGTGATGAGGGCGAAAGCGACGGTGACGGACAATCTGCGACCAGCAACCAGGTGCAGGTCCAACCGCCGATCGCACTCGATCTCGACAACGACAACATCACCGGAGAACTGGTAATCCGAAAGGACGACGCGCTGGAGGTCACGTGGTCCGACGATGGGCAACTTGAAGGTCTCGAATTCATCGACGTGCGGGAATTGAAATTGTTGCCGACAACCGGATCGGCCGCGTTCCGTTTCCATGTGCAACCGGTCAGCCTCGAGATTGCGACACGGAAGTTCGAGTCCGAGAAAGTGGTGCAGACCGTTGTGTCACGAGCGCTGGTCGAGATGGTGATCAACAAGAACGGCACCGCCAGCGTCCGTGCCCGATACCGGCTCAAGAGTAGTGAGCGGCAACGGTTGAGGGTGGACCTGCCCGGTGAATCGAATGTCTCGGAGATCTTCGTTGACCAGGGACGGGTGCCGGTCGAAAAGGCTGGTGAAGACCAGGAGGCTCCTGAGGGTTGGACGGCCTACTCGCTCAACGTGGCGGGTACGACGACCGACGAGGAATTCTTCCTTTCGATTCGCTACGACCTGCCACAGGAGTCGTTCTTCGACAACTGGTTTGGCAGTAGTGAGTCGATCAAGTTGCCACAGGTCGGGGGCGTGGAGTCCGACGAGCGGGAGGTGGTGACGCAGGAGCTGCGGACCGCCGTGTTTGTTCCAGAGGAATACAAGCTGGTTGGAGTTCCCGAACACTTCGCGATTCTTTCGACACCACACGGTCGGCTGGAACGTTGGTTCGATGACAAGAAACACACATCCAACCTGGGCTATCTTCCCCTTCAGGGCCGCCCGATCGTCTACGGCAACCTCGGGGGAGCCGAATCCCTGGCGGCGACGTGGTGGGAGACATCGTCGATGGCCGCCGGAATCAGTGTTCCCATTTTCGCCATTGGTTGCGTTCTGCTTTGGACTCCGTGGAGCAATCGGCTGAGTGTGGTGTTGATCGCCACGTTCATCGTCTCGTTGATGTCGTTGTCCTATGCTGACAGTGTGGCCGAGGCCCTGCTGGCCGCCCGATGGGGGATTGGCTTTGGAGTTGCCGCGTGGATGCTGGCTTCGGTGGTCGGTTTTCAGCATTCCTCCGGGTTGGTTTCAGTCTTCCAGAAGGCCACCGCCAAGTCGTCCACTGAGTCCGGCGAAGAATCCGGCGAAGAATCCGGCGAAGAATCCGGCGAAGAATCCGGCGAAGAATCCGGCGAAGAATCCGGCGAAGAATCT